>Ga0335073_10001791_pt1 | contig 29038 bp, 28 predicted proteins | sample Lox_Sample_22_FD_207093 | JGI IMG/M metagenome (GOLD analysis project Ga0335073, IMG submission 207093) | Soil microbial communities from Loxahatchee National Wildlife Refuge, Florida, United States - Lox_Sample_2.2 | ecosystem: Environmental > Terrestrial > Soil > Wetlands | place: USA... | reverse complement strand
GCACGGGGCTTACGCCCTGGTGGTCTCCCGCCCGGAACCACACCGCGCCGCGGGAAGTCTCGACCTTGTGCCCGGACTCGAGCGCCGTGATGACCTCGGGGGGATAAAATGTGCCGGCGCGCTCGACCGCATCCGCCCACATCATCATGCTGTCGTAGGTGTTGGCGGCGGGGAAGCGTGGCTTGTAGCCGTACTTCTTCTCGAAATCCGCGATGAACGATTTGGCTAGCGGATACTTCTCCTCCATGCCCCACCACCACGGCTCGGCGCCGTAAACGCCCGCAAGCAGCTCAGTGCCCAGCTCTTTGCCGGCAAAGCCGCTGAACAGCGGAATCACGTATTTCATCTTTTTCATGACGCCGAATTGAATCGCCTGCTTTGTCGAGGTGATCTGGTCGGCGCCGGCGGTTTCGTTGAACCACACGTCCGCGCCGCTATTGGCGACGTTGAGCAGATAGCTGGTGAAGTCGGTTGTGCCGAGTGGAGCCAGTTGCTCGGTGGCCACCGTCCATCCGAATTTGGCGGTGGCTGCCTTCAACGAGTTGAAGAGGCTGGTGCCGAAAACGTAATTGGGCACCAGGTAAGCCGCCTTGAGGTCTTTCCCGAGTTGCTTCGCGAGAACCGGAGCCAGCGCCTTGGCGATCATGTAGTTGTCCGGCATCAGCCGGAACCCGAAGCGCTGGCAGCTCACGCCTGTCGTCGTATTGGACGCGGTGGTAGACAACATGCAGATCACCTTCTTGCGCTGCCCCACCTCTTCGAGGGCGACGGCGACCGCGCTGCTGACGGCGCCGGTGAAGACGATCGCCTTGTTGTCGTCGATGAACCGCGTGGCGGCCTGAACCGCCGGGTTGGGGTGAGTTTCGCTATCGGCGATGCCGAACTCCACATGCTTGCCCAGCACGCCGCCGCCCTTCTTCAGCGACGGGATTGCATCGGTGAACTTGCTGCCGTTGTTCAAATGCTCGATGGCGAGCTCGAAGCCGCGCTGCTCGTCATGCCCCATCGCCGAATAGGGTCCCGTCAGCGGAACCACCGCAGCGGCGAAAATGCTCTTGCCTTGCACCCCCGCCGGATAGTTGCCCATGCTAGGGTGCGTCTGGGCCCACACCCGCGGCGCTGCAAGCGGCGTCAGCAGGCCGGCCGCGCCAAGACCGAGGCCCGCCTTGAGCACACCGCGCCGCGTGAGAACGAAAGACGTTCTGCCGCTGAGACCTTGGTTCATCGATCAAACCTCCCATTCGCACGTCCGTCGGGTCAGGCGTGTTGTTGTAAATCTCGGGGCGTCCGAGGCCTGGATACTCTCGGAACATTCGAATTTCCCGAGCGTTGCGAACCGCGGCGCTCGGTCGCGTCGCGGCGCTGTGTCGACCGTGGCTTGGCGTATACACGCCCGAGGCGTAAGCTGAGCTCGAGCGTGGCGCGGCCGGTTATCGCGAGCGTCGAGCCGCGCCCTCTGACCACACACACTTCAGTCGGCAGTTACACGCAGCTCGGCAGCCGCGTTATGATCCTGGCGCTGACCGCGATGCCGTTTAATTTCTTGCTCGTCGGCCCGCGCTGTATTGGCGAATGGCGCCGCAACTTGCGCGGTACCCGCAGCTGCTGCCTACCTCAGGATGATGCCGCGATCGTATATCGATGGCTTGTGCTGAATCATCGCTTCTCTTCCTGCTTCGCGTTTGGTGTTTTCCCAGTGATCTCACGACAGCGCGCTCAGAGGCTGCGTAACGCGCGGTGCGCGGAGACGTGCCTGCGCATCGATCATCCGGGTGATCGTCGGGTCCTGTCTTGAGCAGGCGTCAGAGATGCTCAGGGCAAGTGCGCCCCGGTAGAGGCACCCGCTTCTTGGGGTGGTTCCATGTCGTCGGTCGGACGCCGTACGGCGCCCTCGCTCTTTCGATTGTGTCGGCAGATTTGCCGATCTAGCAACCACACTTCGCTGGCTCGGTAGTGAGGTCTATGCCTTAGCAACTCGGATCCCCACGCGGTCGCCGCGCCGTCATCGGGATGATCGGCCTCCGCTACGTTGACGATTTTTCCATCGTACCCCAGAAAATAGCAGCGATACCAAGGCATGGCTCTCACCCGACGACGAGGGGATATAATGGGTTATATTGGTCAAAATTCGGACGAGAAACGAATGATGCGCGCCCGGGATGTCGGGGCTAAACGACGCAGTCCGGTCCACAGATTCATGGCGATGCGGGCTCGATGATTGTGGACGATCTGAACCCATCCCGCCCGCTGGATGTGACCCAAGGGTGAGGCTCGACCAACTTGAACGCCGACGGTCTCCGATACTTGGCCCACTGCCCGATCTCGCATTTTCGGGCGGCGCGCTGGAGATCGGTGACGGACGGAATCGATTGCCGTGCGACAACATCTCGCTGAGGCAATCAGGTCGCGGCGAGTCGCGCGCCGCCTCGTGGCCGCGACGCCGTACGGCAAAGACGTTCGCCGTCGGCATCGCCATGGCCGTCTACCGGACAGGCTCGTCGCTAGAAGGCGTCATCGAGCGGGCCGACGCCGCGCTCTATGAAGCCAAAGGGCAAAGACACGACCGAGTGTGCGCCGCAACCGGAACGCCTCCACCTTGCAGCCCTGTCGGCTAGGCACCGACGGGCTTTGCCCTCAGCTCCGCGCAACGGTGAGGCCAGAAAGTCGCGGCAGCAATTTGGCACATCAGGGGGCGTCGGCCACCGGGATATCGTTTGCGTTTATCTCAAAACGCATGAATGACGATCGGCGATATGACAACGGTAACGAGGCCGGCGCGGTGACCGCGCGTCGGGTCGTCGTAACAGGATGTCGCAGGTATAATCCGCCGTTCGATACGGCCAAGAACCAATCGTCGAAGATTAATGATTCGTCCGCGTTCTGTTGAGCATCGAAACCCAGATCGAGATCGATATGGCACTCATGTCGTCAAGCTGTGGATCAAATGACGATACTCGAGACGTTATTGCTCGACCAATAGCGAGCCGCGCCATCGGCAGTCTTGGACGCGGTCTCGCGAAGTTGGCGCTCGCGGCGTGTTTGATCGCATTGTCCGGAGTGGCGCAGTCGGCACCTACCGGCCAGGTTCAGGTCGTCTCGGCCGCCACGTTGATCGGGCGCGAGGTCCGGGATGCCGACGGCTTTGAACTCGGCTTCATCGACTACGTGCTTTTCGACGTAGCGACGGGCGCGGTGCGGGACGTGATACTTGCGCCGGCGGTCGATCTCCAGACCAACGGCGACTTCATAGCCTTGTCTTGGAACATGCTGAACCGACCGCTGCCGCGGCCAACAGTCGCGGTCCGAGCGACCATCCGACGGGATCAAGTGGGCAAGCTTCTGCACCTGAACGTCGACGAGGCTCTCGCCCAGGGCGAGTTGCAGCGCGTCCCGCAAGCCGTCGCGACGAGCCCGCTCCGCGCGCGGCGCGAGTCCGCGGCGGTGAATGCCGCGGGGAGCCCATTCGCTCGCCCCGTCATCTCCGGAGAGGATCTGGAGGCGCTCACGATCACGAATTCCGCGCGCAAGACACTGGCGTCGATCGATAGCGTGATGATCGACGTCACATCTGGTCGCGTGGCCTATTTTACCGCGATCCCCGCATCCGAGCCCATGACACATTTCGCGGTCGTCGCGGTACCTTTCGAGAGCCTTCGCTGGTCAGCCGCGAACGACACATACGACGTGACCGTCCACGGCGGGCTGCACCCGTCGCTCGTTCCGTCCCTGCTGGTGGATTGGCCCTCCCAACGCACCATTGATCGGTCCCTGCTCGCCGCCCTGTACACAGGTTATGGCGTGCCTGGCTACTGGGCGAGCAGCTAACCATCGCCGGCTTGGATCAATCGGCCGGCAGGGAACGAGCGGCAGTCGCGGCTGCGGTGATCACGCCGTGCTTGGCTAAGTCGATTCGGATCGTCTTCAGACGTCCGTTTTCCGCCACGTCGATCCGGTAGACTAGTCGGTCGCCCTGTTGCTCGACACCGGCGTCCACCACCGGATACCCACTCGGGTCGCCCGCGAGAACGGCGGTTCCCAAGTTGATCACATGCCCTGCGACATCGTGGGCGAGCCGCCGCGATGCCGGGTCCAAATTATCGATCGATTGCGGTGCTTCGATGACGATGACTTTTCCACTCGTCGGATCGACGTCCTCCGTCATCAGATCGGCCTGCAAGATCAGCGAGATTCGGAAGGCACCTGCGGTCCCATCGAAGCGGGCGTGAATTGCTCGGCCCGCGATGGCCTTGGCTGAAGCTTCGCGTTCCGCGCTCACGACAGCCTGAGCGAGCGTGACGATCGACGGACGCAGAAGCGCCACATCGCGCAGACTAGCCCACTGCAGCGGTGCACCCGCCGCTTGCGCGGCAGGATGAAACGCCGCGAAGACAATGATCAGCGAACCCCCGTTCCGTGCGCCCATCTTGCGCATCGTTGTCATCCATCGCATCGCGACGCCTCCCCGTTCCGACATAGGTACCTCGCGCCCATGTCAACCGACTCCGCCCTGTCTTTGGCCAGAGCCGGCCTCTTTGAAATCGGCTGCATCTCCTCGCGGCATCGCTGGCTCCTCCGTAACCTTTGCGGTGCCTTGCGAGCCGCAAGGCGGGCTTGGCCAGATGCGTTGATCGGTCGCGCCACGGCGCGTCGCATGGAAAGTCCACTGTTGCGTTCCCGATTTCAGTGGTTATGAGCGCCTCCAACGTGCGGTCGGCCGCGCCGTCGGCAGCGTCGAGAATCCGTCATACCCAACATCGATTTAACAGGGCGCGGCTGCTTGCGGCTCGGAGAGCCAGGACGTCAGTCGCTCGGCCATCGCGCGGCTGCGGCAAACCCGAACTGGTCGGGTCGGTAGATGCCGAACAGCCTAATCATCCGGCGAACCTCGCGGACCGGCACGCCGTCCACCGGCTGCAGCAGGCGACGCCGCCGGCACCACGGTGAGCGAGGCAACAGGCTACTGGAACAGCTTGACGGCGTTCATCACCGTTTCGATGACGCCCCAAGCCAGGGGCAGGCCGACGAAGCCCCAGGCCAGAGCCAGGTGAAAGGATGTCGTGCCGCTTCGTTGATGGACTGCCATGTCGTCCTCCCTATGCCACGCCGACGGCATCTAACGTCTCCACCTTCATGTGATGGCGTTCGTGGACGGCCTTGATCAACCAGTTGCAGATAAAACCGACGACCAGAAGACCAGCCATGATGTCCATCGTCACATTGTAGGCCTGCGCCTTCGGAACGCCGCTGGCGATTTGATATTCTCGGATGTAGTTCACCAGGACGGGGCCGAACACACCCGCGGCCGACCATGCCGTGATGAGCAGCCCGTGGATCGCGCCGACGTAGCGAGTACCGAACATGTCCTTCAGATAAGCGGGTACGGTGGCAAATCCGCCGCCGTACATGCTAATGATCACCAGGAAGCACACGATGAACATCGTCAGGCTCCCGACCTGCCCCGTGTATGGCACCAACGCGTAGAGCACGGCGCCGAGGACGAAGAACACGAAGTAGGTGTTCTTGCGGCCGATCAGATCCGATGTCGAAGCCCAGAAGAAGCGACCACCCATGTTGAAGAGGCTCATCAAGCCGACGAACCCGGCCGCCGCCAGCGGGGTGACCCGTCCCGGGAACATCTCTTGGCTCATGGCCGAGGCCTGACCGAGCACGCCGATGCCGGCCGTCACATTGAGGCACAGGACCCACCAGATGAACCAGAACTGTGGCGTTTTGAGCGCCTGGTAGACATAGACGTCGTTCTTCGTGACCAATTTCTTGGGCTCCTTCGGCACGACGTACCCCTCCGGCAGCCAACCGGGTGCCGGGACGCGCACAATGACCGAGCCGACCAGCATGAAGAACATGTATATCAGGCCCATGATGACGAACGTCCCGGCGACACCGATATGTGCCGCATCGGAGAACATTCCCATCAGCCATACCGAGAGCGGCGAGGCGATGAAGGCACCGCCGCCGAATCCCATGATCGCCATGCCGGTCGCCATGCCGGGCCGATCGGGGAACCATTTGATTAGCGTCGAGACTGGCGAGATGTACCCGAGGCCAAGGCCGATGCCTCCTAGTACACCGTAGCCCAGATATACGATCCACAGCTGGTGGGCGGTAACACCGAACGCGCTCACCAGAAAGCCGCCACCGAAGCAAAGGCCGGCGACGAACATCGCGCGCCGCGGACCGCCTTCCTCCACCCATCGGCCCATGAGGGCTGCTGAGGCGCCGAGGACGAAGATCGCGATGCTGAATATCCAACCGAGTTCGGTCAGCTTCCAATCGGCTGGAGTCGACTGGGTGATGCCAATGAGCTTGGTCATCGGCAAGTTGAAGACGCTGAACGCGTAGACCTGGCCGATGCACAGATGGATGCACAGCGCCGCGGGTGGCACCATCCAGCGGCTGAAGCCCGGTTTCGCGACTGTGTGGCTACGATCGAGGAATGCAAATAGACTCATGGCGTCCTCCGATTTTGCTGCGCGGCGGTCGGTCTAATTCGCGCACCGAGACGCCAGAAGTTTCTTGATCGAATCGTTTGGATCGAGATGTCCAAACCCGACTCGCAGGCAGAGCAGTTGTGGACTCTTCTCGAGATGGCGCTGATGCGAAAGGCAATGAGTGGCACCATCTAACGCACACGCGAGGGTTTCGGGTGCGACGAAATACTGCAGTGGTGGCGACCGCGATGATTGCGCCCGTTTGTAAAACCAAATGCCTGCTCATGAAACGACCTCTCTGCCGCGACGATCGATACTGCCAACCGCGATGTCGCTGCGACATTTTGTATCGGAAGGCCGAACTCGTGCTGGACAGATCGTCGCAACCGGCACGATCGCGCACTCAGCGCTATTCACCTTGAGCCATGCGATATCTGTCTGGACGTGCCGCCCCGGGATTGAGCGACCTCTGCGCGCTGGCCGTGCTTATCGGGGTGATCGCCGGGCTCGGCGCGGTCGGGTTCCGATTGCTGATCGGCTTAATCCAGAACCTCCTGTTTCTCGGCCAGATTGGGTTCGTGTTTGATGCTAATCAGCACACGCCAGGAAGCCCCTGGGGCGCGCTCGTCATCCTGGTCCCGGTGGTCGGCAGCCTGCTGGTGACGTTCCTGGTCACCACGTTCGCGCCCGAAGCGCGCGGGCACGGCGTGCCCGAGGTGATGGACGCGATCTACTATCAGGAAGGCATCATTCGACCTGTCGTCGCCGGGGTGAAGTCGATTGCCTCGGCCTTGGCGATCGGCAGCGGCGCCTCGGTTGGTCGCGAAGGCCCGATCATCCAGATCGGCGCGTCGTTCGGCTCGACATTGGGACAGCTGCTTCCAGTCGCCCCCTGGCAACGCATCACCCTCGTGGCGGCCGGCGCCGGCGCCGGCATCGCCGCGACGTTCAACACGCCGATCGGCGGCGTGATGTTCGCGATCGAACTCCTGATGCCCGAGGTGAGCGTTCGGACGTTCCTGCCGGTTGCATTGGCGACGGGCACGGCCACCTTCACGGGCCGGTTCTTCCTTGGAACGCAGCCGGCGTTCATCGTCCAGCTGCCAGCGAACCCCGAGCAGGCGTCGTTTCTACTCCTCCTCCTCTACGCAGCGCTGGGGTGCCTGACCGGCATCGCCGCGACGGCGTTCGTCCGCGGCCTCCACTGGTCGGAAACCGCCTTCACCGGAATCCGCTCGAGCTATCTGCGGCACGCCGTGGGCATGCTCGGCTTGGGCGGGCTGATTTACGCGTTGTATCGCGCATTCGGCCATTACTACGTCGAGGGCGTGGGCTACGCGACCATCCAGGACGTCCTCGATGATCGGCTGGCGCTGCCCGGCCTGCTCCTGCTGCTGTGGGCCTGCAAGCTCGCCGCGACGGCGGTCAGCCTGGGCTCGGGCTCGTCCGGCGGCATCTTCTCGCCGTCCCTGTTCATGGGAGCGACCCTGGGCGGCGCGCTTGGATCTTGCGCCGCGCTGCTGGCCCCCGACGCGCACGTGAGCTTGCCGGATTTCGCGATAGTTGGCATGGCGGCGATGGTCGGCGGCGCGACGGGCGCGGCGATGACCGCGGTCACCATGATCTTCGAGATGACCCGTGACTACGACATCGTCATGCCCATGATTGTCGCGGTCGCGCTCAGCATCGGCATCCGCCGCTTGCTGTCACGCGAGAACATCTACACGATCAAGCTCGTCAGTCGGCGGCACTTCATCCCCAAGGCGATGCACGCCAACATGTTCCTGGTTCGCCACGCCAGCGAGATCATGGACCGCGATGTCCTGGTCCTCGGCGCTGAGGTGCCGTTCTCGCTTTTCCTGAAGGACCAGCAGGGCGCCGCGCTCAAGCACATCGTCGTCTATCGCGGCGATGAGATATCCGGCGTTCTGCGGGTGAATACGGGTCTGCGCCGAGGCCTGGCCGACGCGCACATCGGCATCACACTAGGCGACGTCGCGCAGTCGAACTACATCATCGCGCGCGCGGAGGACACGGCGTTCGACGTGATCACGCACCTCTGGCGTGAGGACGGCGTCATGGCAGTCGTGGTCAAAGGCGACGGATCGCCTCGTGCCGACACGGTCGTCGGCGTGATTAGCAAAGAACATATTGCCGATTCGGTCGCCGACAGCATCAAGCCTTACGCGGGGTAAGCGACCGCGCCAGTTCGACAATCGCGGTATGGAGCCAGCTCAAGGCGGTCGCCGACCAGCCGGCGCATCACGAGATCAGGCAAGCCCGGCGCACCGACCTCGCGCGTGATCGTGTTGCGCAGCCGGATGCGAGCTCGATTTGCGGCGCGAACCAACGGCCGAACGTGCGGGCGCTGAGCGGCACTCTGATCGGCGAGCAGCCAAGCGCAGAAACGCGCGTCGCCGACCGAAGCCACGCGACCGCGCGACTAGCGATCCATGCGAATCTGGCTCACCGCATCGAAGTAGAAGGGCCCGCAGCCGTCCAGAGACGCAAGCACCTCGCCCGCTCCCGGCCAGCGTGCGCGAACACCCGACGTAGGGCGGCCCGTTGCTGGTCAGAGATCGAAGGGGACGGCTGGTCGCTTGCACCGCTGGATGCTAGAGTTCGGAGTCCCGATCACCGCGGTGGCGATCGTCTTCACCGTCACGCTCTGGATGCGCCTATTGGGCGCCGTCGCAAACGGCTGGCTCGCCGATCGCGTGGGTCGAAAAGCGCCGCTGATGATCTCCATCGCCTGGTATTCGGTCTGCAATTTCATCGCCGGGTTCTCGCCCACCTTCTGGTTTCTTCTGTTGTTCCGCGCGTTGCTCGGCATCGGCATGGGTGCCGAATGGCCGGCCGGGGCGGCGTTGGCGATGGAGACCTGGCCGATATGCTCGCGCGGCTTCATGAGCGGCGTGCTGCAAGGATCCTGGGGCCTCGGGTTCCTGCTTTCGAGTGCGGCCTACGGGCTGCTCTACGACTCGATCGGCTGGCGCGGCCTGCTGTGGATCGGCATCCTCCCAGCGCTCGCGATCATCTATGTGCGCATCTTCGTCAAGGAGCCGGCGGTGTGGGTCGAGAACCGTCGCCGACAGCGCGCCGAGAAGCGCGAAGTGCGCGTACCGCTGCTGCACATCTTCAAGCGCGGCATGATCGGCAACACCCTGAGCGCATGCTGGTGGATGGGGAGCGGTTTCGTCGTCTACTACTCGATCAACGCCCTCTTCGCCACCCATCTCCAACAGGATCTTCATCTGAGCCCGGGGCTGATTGCCACGCCGATCGCGATCGCCAACCTGATTGGGTTCATCGCAAGTTCCTCTTGGGGCTGGGTGGCCGACCGCATCGGACGGCGCTGGGCGATGATCCTGCCGGCCATCGTCGTGATCGCGGGCGCGTTCATGATTCAAGGGGCGGCGGGCAGCGGCGGCATGTACGGTCAGATGCCGAGCTATCTCGCCGAGCGGTTCCCGACCGAGGTCCGGGCGACGGCAAGCGCCTTCTGCTATCACCAGGGAGCGATCTGGGGCGGACTGGTGGCGCCGCTCCTCGCCTATTTCGCGACGTCGTGGCAGCTCGGTTTCGCGATTCCGATGTTGGTCGGCACCGTAGTTGCCGCCGTCAGCTTCATCGTGTCGCTGCTGTTGGGCCCGGAGACGAAAGGCAAGGCTCTCGTCTCGGATCTGGTCGTCGCCTGATCGCGACGATACCGAAGTCAGCGAGCCGACAAAGAAGCCCCGCCGCTGGCGGGCGGGGCCAAGTTACCTGAGAACAGGAGCCAAAGCTCCTCAATGAGCGTAACTCGGCCTCGATCGAGGCGCGCTCGGCCTTTTGTCGCGCCCCCGCGTGAGGCTGCGCGCCAGAGGATTTAGGAGGGTCTCATCGTGCCACATTCTCCGAGCCGGGACGCTGATGCGTCGATGGCGCCTAGCGAGCGAGAAGCCGAACATCGCGTCACGCTGATTGTGATCATCGTCCTGACGGTCGTCTGCACCGGCCTAGCCTACGCCGCGGGCCTGATCACCTGAAATCGTCCAAGTGCGCGGGTGCCCCCGCGCACTGTCGCAACACCCCTTTCATCGGTGGCCCACGAACGCTTTCCGCGCGGGATGATGGAAGATATGCGCCAAAATGTCGCTCAGCCATGAGATGACCGCGCTCGGTCACGGCAGCCATTGAGGGATTCGTCACAGGACGGCGATCGCCGCGCGGCGATCGCGCTGCCTGGTTACCTGGGGGCGTTCGCATCACTGACTGCACCGGGTCCAAGCGGCACCGTGGCGGACGCCGCGATGATCAGGCCGCGCGCCCCTTCAACGCAGATACTTGCTCAGCGTGGCGGCCATCTGGTCGGGTGTCGTCTCATGGGAGAACTGGGTCAGGAATTTGCCGTCGCGCCCCATCAGATAGACGATCGATGTATGCTCCATCAGGTAGTCAGGCTTGTCGTCCGCCTTGCGGTAATAGACGCTATAGGCCTTCGCGGCAGCGGCGACCTGATCGTCCGGGCCGGTCAGTGCGACGAAGCGCGGATCGAACTGCTCCGCATAGCCCTTCAGGTACCGTACCGTATCGCGATCGGGATCGATCGTGATGAAGATCGGCACGATCTGGTTGGCCGCGGGCCCGAGCTTGGCGAGCGCATCCGCGATGTCCTGCAGGGCCGTCGGACACGCGTCCGGGCAGTGCGTGTAGCCGAAATAGACCAGCATGAAGCGGTCGTGGAAATCGGCGTCGGTGCGCGGCTTGCCGGAGTCGTCGATCAGGCTGAACGGACCGCCGATCGGCGGCACCGCGATGCTCTGCACGCGCGACAGCAGTACCCCGCCGCCCGGACTGACGAGATCGCTGATTAGCCAGCCGAGCGCGCCCGTGCCGCCGAGTGCGACAAGCCAGATCAACCAAATCAGACGCGTGCGCCGCGGCGCACCGTCCTTACGCTCGATCGAAGTCATGAGGTGATGATCGATCTCCAAGGCTTCCCTCACAAGGCGACTTTTTAACGCTGGTCGTCGCAAGGTAGGCCGCAAGGAAACGCGTTCATTCGAAAGGGATCCAATAGCCGTGCCAGTTCTTATGGCCTTGTATCTGTTTGATTGGGCGGAATCAGGACCATGACCAGCTTCGTGCTACGCGCGGTGCTGCTGGGTTCCCTAGCGTTGCCGATCGCCGGCGCCGCCCAATTGCCGGCGCCGGCGCCTCAATCCTATCGCCCCGGCCTGGGCGACCTGATGACCATGACAGTGCAACCGCGCCACACGATGCTGGGGCTCGTTGGACGTGAGCAGAACTGGGTCTATGCGAACTACGAGCTTCACGAGCTCGAGGAAGCGTTTGAGCGCGCCGCGCGCGCGTGGCCGCAATGGCGCTCGATGCCGGTCGGCGGGATGATCAACTCGCTCACCAAGGAGCCGCTTGCGGCGCTCGCACAGGCGGTCAAGGCCGCCGACGCCACGCGCTTCGCGACCGCCTACCGCCAGCTTACGGTAGCATGCAACGCCTGCCACCAGGCCGCCAACCAGCGTATGATCGTGATCAAGGTGCCGGAGGCCTCGCCGTTCCCTGACCAAGAGTTCCGCCCGCCGAAGCCGCGAAGCGATGCATCGAGAGGGCGGTTCGTGTGAACGGCTGCGCCGAATGACGGCGTTGCTCGCCGCGGCGCGTTCACCTCTGAAGCGCGTGGCCGCTTAGGAGTGGAGACGCTCCACGGTGGGGACACCGGCCTCCAGATGGGCAGCCTGTTGCTCGACAACTTGGCTACTCGCGTCGCTGGGCTTAATTCTTAGCGGAATAGTCACCTCGTCTGGTATTCGGTAACGCCTTATCGCCTGTTCTGTGCCGCCACCGGATATGGCGGCACGATCGAGAGAGCCAACGCCGCACCTTCAAAGATCGCGCGCCATACGCCGAAGGCCTCTTACGGCCACAACCGAGCGGCTGATCAGTGATGAGCACGACGAGCAGGTCAGCCTAGGTGTTCAGGCTACATCAAGCAGCGTATGCAGCATAGCACAGGCGGTTTACCAGCATCTCACTGCCCCTACTATGCGTTACCCTACAAAATCTCGTAATCAACCGGGGAGCGGAGGGCGAAACAACTAGAACGGCCGGTTATCGCGCTCGTCGACTCGCCGGCTACGCCCCGGGCGGAGGCACGATCGAGCTACGGGGGATATGCATGCACGACATCACGGTAAGTCAGGACCGACCGACTCCCGGCGTCGCGCGCCGGCGCCTGCTGATCGTGGACCATGACGAGATTGCGGCCGCGCGCCTCGCCGAGGAGATGCGCGCGCGCGGCTTCGAGGTTCGCGTCGCGTCGAATATCGCCGACAGCCTAACCGCGATCGCGCAGGAGGAGCCTGATTACGCCCTCGTCGAGGTGCGCTTGGGCGCTGAGAACGGGCTCGAGGTGGTCGGAGCCATTCACGCGGCGCATCCCAAGACTCGGATCGTCATCTGCAGCTGCTACGGCACCCCGGCGATCGCTGTTTCTGCGATAAAGGCGGGCGGCGTCGACTGCTTTCCCAAAACGATCAGCGTCGAGGCGATCGCGGCGTCACTGCTGTCGCAGCGTGAACCGCTTCCGCCGCCGATCGACGCGCCGCTAGCGGCCGAGCAGGTCCGCTGGCGGCATATACGCAAGGTCCTGGATGAGTCGGGTGGCAATGTGTCCGACACGGCACGTTGCAGCGTATCCTCGCCAACGGAGAACCTCCCCGCTGATCGGTCGGAGTGCGGCGCATGGAGTCAACGAAGTGCCCCGGCGAACGCCTCGCAGCGATGGATTGACGACGTGCCAACCGCGCGACACGGCGTCGCGGTCACGCTCACCTGACGGTGTTATAAAAATCTTTTCGCAAAAACGCGAACACTTTGCCCTGGCCGTTCGTCATAATGGTACCGCGCGAACGGGACGATGAGGACATCGACTGATGCACGACGACCGCCGACACCATCGGCGAATGGCCGTGACGCCGTTGCCTGCTTCCCTCGTCGACCGGCAGAAAACCCCCGAGGGTATCGAAACGTACGACGATCGCCGACGCTTTCAACGGGTCGCCGTGACCCTGCCAGCGACGCTCAACATCGCCGACCACCTGCTGTCCGCGACCGTACGCGACATCTCGCGCAGCGGCGCTGCGCTCGAGTTCGGCAAACCGGTGCCCGTGAAACGAGGCGAGCGCGTGGTGTTCGCCGGCGACGGCGCGATGCTGCGAGCCCACGACGCCAAGGTGATCGCGAGCGACGGCCGCATCTGCCGCCTGGTGTTCGAGCCGACCTTGTCGGCGATGGATCTGCTCGGCGTAGCCCCCAAGCGCGGACGCTAGCCGGTCGAGGTTTGCCAGCCGTCTGGTTTGGCCACGAACTCGCCCAGGTCGATGCCGAGAAGATCGATCGTTTGCGCCACGGCACAAGCGCGTTCCTGCTAATCGGGGTGGCCGTCGACGGACCTCGCCGGCTCTCAATCACACCATCACAACTGAAGCCCCATGACACCCAGCTCGATATCGGTCGGAAACCTGAGAATCGATGCTGAACTGCTGAACTGATCTGCGGCGGGACTCTCATCCCAGCCGCCGTCACCGAGCAGCGCGAACGGCGCCCAGCATCAGTCCCGCGCCGCGGGCATCTCACCGTCGTCGTAGTCGGGAGCGGCCGCCTGCGTCCGCGCCGCCGCCTGATTGGCCACCAGTCGCGCGATCAGCGGCACGACACGCTGGCTCCAGCCGTTGGTGCCGAACGCCGTGCCGGCGATCCGGTGGTCGACCACAACGATGAAGCGCGGCGTGCCCGAGCGGGCGTTGGTGCGGTCGCGTACCCAGCGCAGGTCTTCGGGCCACGCGCTGTCGGAGCCCGTCTCGGTGAAGAATGGCACCTTGATCTTGCGCAGTTCGACCTGCTTCGCCTCGGGCGTCTTCTCCCACGCCGGCTCGCTGAACAGTTCCCACTCCTTGCATGGCGCGCAATTGTATGCGCCGACGTAAATGACCTGGATGTGCGCGGCGTCCGCGGGCAGAGCGATCACGAGCCCGAGCAGCGCTCCGACCAGCACAACCCATTGTCGCCGCTTCGCCATGGTGCCCGTCATGGTGCTTCTCACCCGCCGTCGCCGACCAGCGAAAACGGCGCCCAGAAGATCGGATGCGCGTAGCTGAACACGGTCTTGCCACTCGCCCGGTCCATGAAGCCCGGCCCGTCGACCAGGGCGAGCTCCGCTCGGCGCAGCCCCTCGGCGCGGGTCAGGCCCGGATCTTTCGCCTGCCGGTGGAACAGGTCAATGGTTAGCAGGCGCGCCGAGCGCGTCTCGACCGGCCAGTTCGACGGCAGCAGGGCGCGCGTGCCGGCGTAAAAGAAGGCTCTGCCGAGTCCCGACAGCGCCTCCGTGCCGGCGCCCTTGCCTGCCGCCGTGTTGCACGCTGACAGCATGACCCAATCGGCGTTCAGCTTGAGGCCCAACACCTCGTCCATGGTCAACAGTCCGTCGCCATCAACCTGCGGCGCCGACAGCGCCAAGGCCGGTTGCGTCAGACCGTTGAGATCGCCGGGCACCAAGCCGTGGGTGGCGAACGCGATCACGCGCCGATCAGAAGGCGCTGGGATGGGGTGTCCGGCGGCCCGCACACGACCCGCCAACGCCGGGCCGACCGTGTCGACGGTCGGACAGACACCGCCCCTCACCCCCCTTTTGTCGAGCCTCCCAAGGTGGCGCTCCCTCGGCGTGTCTGACCGCACGGAGAAATTCGCCGACAGGACACACAAAAAGGTGAGGGCGAAATACCCACCCGCCTGGCGGGTGTGAATCCGCATGCTGTTTGCCCCCGATTGGGGTCAAACTTCGACGCCGATTCACACTAAGGCCCTCCGCGGTACAGTCGAGCCTGATTGCCGAGGAGAACGAGCGGTGACTATGGACTGCATCGGCGGCCCGTAACCGGGGTCGGGACCAAGGTCCGCGACGCGCCGGTCTGGTCGTCAATGATCGTAATCCCGACTGGAGGAGGATGCCGGGAGAGTTCGCGGTGGTTCCGCAGGCCTCGCCGCACCGTCACGACTAGGTTGACGACCGCGCCAACGGCGCCGCCGATAATGCCAGTGGCGATGACGATCTCGATAGGGGCCATCGGGAGGCTCCAAGTCAGGACATGAATATGGTCGATTTCGAATGCGAGGACGAGAAGCGTCTCGTTGCCGGCGCGCCAAATCATTTTCGAAACAGCATTCGTGCCAAGGCACCGGAGGTCGCTTCGGTCTATCTGCGCCAAATCTATCGAGCCCTATTCACTCGGCCCCTTCGCAGCCTCCGCGTCTATAGCGTGGATGCGGAAACCCGACAGTTCCTTCGTGCCCGAATCCTGGCGCTGGCTCCTCCGAGATGCTGCGCTGACACGGCGGGGAAGCCGGGAGGCGTCAGCGGCGGAGCATCCGTCGAGTCCGGACCGTTCGTCGCACCGACGCCGGGCAATCAGGCGGAGATTGCCGCGACCATCCGGGGAATGTCGGTCAAATCTCCTGGCGCGCATGATACGACGACAGTGGAGGCAACATGAACCTTCCGCGCCGTCGATTTCTTAAGCTGGCGTCGAGCGCCGCCGCTCTCTCGGCGGTGTCGCGGACCGCCAGCGCGCTAGCCTATCCGACGCGGCCGGTGCATCTGATTGCCGGCTTTCCGCCGGGCGGCATCGTTGACGCCATGGCACGGCTGGCCGGCCAATGGTTGTCGGCGCGGCTCGGCCAGCCTTTCATCGTCGAGAACCGGCCGGGCGCCAGCAGCAACATCGCCACCGAGGTAGCGACGCGCGCGGCACCCGACGGTTATACGCTGCTTCTGGTCTCCGCGAACAATGCCTTCAATGCGTCGCTTTACGCCAAGCTCGGTTTCGATTTCATCCGCGACATCGCGCCGGTTGCGAGCATCGGCCGTGTGCCTTTCGTCATGGAGGTGGGTCCGGCGGTCCCGGCCAAGACCGTTCTCGAGTTCATCGCCTATGCCAAGGCCAACCCGGGCCGGCTCCGTCTGGCGACGGCCGGCCCGGGGAGCGGCCAACACATCTATGGCGAGCTGTTCGAAATGATGGCGGGCGTCGCCCTGACGACGGTGCACTATGGCGGCGCAGGTGCGGCGTTTCCCGATCTCATGAACGGTCGGGTTGAGGTCCTCTTCGATCCTGTCGCTTCATCGATTGGTCATATCAGGGCCGGCAAGCTGCGGCCGCTTGGCGTAACGACCGCCACACGAACGGACGTGCTGCCGGATGTCCCGCCCATCCGCGACTTCGTGCCTGGTTATGAAGCGATCGGATGGAATGGCATCGGCGCCCCCGCGAACACGCCGCCGGAGATCATTGCAATTCTCAATGAGCAAGTTAATGCCGCTCTCGCCGATCCGACGTTCAAAGCGCGGCTTGTCGATGCGAGCGTCGAGCCGTTTGCAAACTCGCCTGCCGGATTCGGTAGGTTCATCGTCGAAGATACCGAGCGGTGGAGCAAGGTGATCCGAGCGGCCAACATCAAGCCGAATTGAGCCCGATCGACTCCACGCCGGCTATTCCCTATCTTCCGCGAGGCGAATGATGGCACGTGCCAATCAATTCGATCGCCGCCCCGTCGTAGCTGACCTTGTGGTCGCACGTCGGCTCCTCACGGCTCAGCTCCAGCCGGTTCAACGTGCTCTTGCCCGCGACCGCCGCGCACCCTTCCCGGCCCGCCGCCAGCTTGCCCGCCAGCACCGCCATCACCGGATCGTGCCGCAGCTCGTCGTGGTCGTATCGGCCTCGGTTCATGCGGCGATTGTGGCAGACTGCGCTTTCCAGTTCCGGGGCAGTAGCTCGTCGAGTCGCGAGGCCGGATGATCGTTGATCCGCCGCAGCACATCGGCGAGCCAAGCCTGCGGGTCGACGTCGTTGAGCTTGGCGGTTTATGCCGCCCGCCGAACTATGCCGAACGGCTCTGGGAGCAACCCATGGTTTGCCCGCACTTGCGGCCATTCGAGCCGACATCACCCCAGTTCCATTCGGCATAGTCTGTCCTCTTACAGCGCCTCAAGAAAGGCCAGCAGGCGGTCAGTCGGCTGGAAGCGAGTTCGCTTGCCACGTTCGTACGGCTTGAGCTTCGCCAGGGCTGCTTCCTTAAGTGCGAGATGGGCATGCAGATAGGTCTGAGTCGTTTCGATCGACTCATGACCGAGCCATAGCGCGATCACGGAACAGTCGACACCGGCTTGCAGCAGCTCCATGGCGGCGCTGTGCCTCAGCACGTGCGGCGACACCTGCTTGGACGCCAATGATGGATATGTCTTGCTGGCGACACGCACATGCTTGGCCAGGAGCGCCTGAACGCTGTCGGCGCTGAGCCTGCCCCCGTGCACGTTCGGGAACAGCGCGGTCGCGCCGCGGCGCGTCGGTTCCTTCAGCCACGCCTGGAGGACGGCCCGCGCGTGGGAGGTCAGCGGCGTGCATCGTTCCTTTCGCCCTTTGCCGACGCACCGTACATGTGCGCCGGTACCGAGATGGACAGCGTCCCTGTCGAGGCTGATCAGCTCGGAGAGGCGCAAGCCGGTCTGGGCCGCGACCAGCAGCAAGGCATGATCGCGGCGTCCGAGCCACGTTGTGCGATCGGGAACCTCAAGGATAGCCTCGATCTCGGGCCGGGTCAGAAAGTGCAGCTGACGCTTGTCGTGGCGCTTGCTCGGTATCGCGAGGACCCGCTGGATAAGCGCGCTACGGGCTGGCTCCTCGAAGGATGCGAACCGGAAGAAGGAGCGAATGGCCGTCAGGCGCAAGTTGCGCGTCCTGGCGCTGGCGCCCCGCTTCGTCTCCAGATCGGCGAGGAACGCGCTGATGAAAGGCGCTTCCAGATCGTCGAGGGCCAGGGCCGACGGCGGCTTCCGGAGCCGCGCCTGTGCGAACGTGAACAGCAGCCGGAACGTGTCCCTGTAGGACGCGATCGTGTTGGCGCTGACGTTGCGCTGACGCATGAGCCGCTCGGTGAAGTAGCGCTCTATCAGCGTGGCGACGGTGCAGCTCGGATTCATGGCGCGACCTGCCAGCGTCGATCGAGGCGCTGCGCGGCCCCTTCCATCAACTCCGGACAGGCCGAGAGGTACCAATAGGTATCGCGGACGCAGGCGTGGCCGAGGTAAGTGGAAAGCACCGGGAGCTGCTGCTCGACATCGATCCCCTCGCGATACAAGCCGAGGAGCGTCCGAATGGCGAAGCGATGTCGGAAGTCGTGCACGCGAGGCCCGGCGTGGTCGCCCGGACGGCGCAAACCGATCTCGCGAGACAGGCGCCAGAAGACACGATGAACGTACTGATGCAGCAATCGACCGCCGCGCTCGGCCACGAAGAAGTGCGGGCTGCGGCCCGATCGAAGGTGAGCGTCACGCCGCTCGGCGTAGCTGAGCAGAGCGTCGCGGGTCGTCCGATGCAGGGGTACGAGGCGCGACTTGCCGAACTTGCTCTGCCGAACCGTCAGGACGCCCTCGTCGAGGTCGACGTCGCTGCACTGCAGCCCTATCGCCTCGGACAGGCGCATGCCTGTGACGGCGATCAACCCGAACAGATGGTGGTAGGTCCATCGTCGCAGCCCGCTCGCAGGCGGCAGGGCCAGCGCCGCCGCCAGCAACGCGTTGATCTCCATATCGCTGTAGACATAGGGCTTGGCGCGCTTGAGGCGCGGCAACATCCCGGCAGGCGGCACCTCCGTCTCCGGATCAATGTTCGCGACATGGCGCGCGAAGCCGCGCACATCCGTCAATCGCAACGCCCAGGATGCACGCCGATCGGGCGGCGATGTCGCCCAGGCCACGGCCAGCTTCGTGGTGATGGTCGTGGCTTTGCGCTTCTCCATGAAGGAGACGAAGTCGGTGAGCCGACGCGCTTGATGATGGTACTTGTATCCAAGCCCTTGGCGCATGCTCAGATACCGCTCGAGTGCGGATCGCAGGCCGGTCATTGCACGGCTCCCGGCCATGGCAGGCTCAGTCTCCGGAGCGCCTCGATATCCACCTTCGCGTAGATGCGCGTCGTGTCATGGCTCTCGTGTCGCAGCAGCTGGCCGATCTCCGACAAGGTCGCACCAGACCGGAGGAGCTCGGTGGCAAGGCTGTGTCGGAAGATGTGGGCTCCTTGGTGGGCGTAGCCGCGAATGCCGGCGCGCTCCAGAGCGGTCTTGGCAATCATCGTAATCGCGCACCCGGATGCAAAGCCGACGTTCGGTGCCGGCGTGCGCAGGAACAGCCGGCGGCACGATGACGTCGGGCGACCATTACGCAAGTAGGTAACGACAGCTGCGCCGACGTCTGGAGGCAGCGGCATCCGCGCTCGCCGTCGCCCCTTGGCGCGAACAAGCATCTCGCCGGACCGCCAGTCGATATCATCCAGGGTGAGGGTCGCGACCTCGTTGGCTCGCAGGCCGAGCTTGGCCAGCATTATCAAGATGGCGTAGTCCCGCCGCCCCAACGCCGTCGTTCGATCGCAGCCATCGAGGACCTTCTGAACCTGCGCGGCAGACAGATAGGTCGGCAGGCTCGCGAGCTTCCATCGCCTGATGGAGGGCACGCAGCCGGCCAGAGGAAGCGGGGTCAACCCTTTGTGATGGAGGTATCGGAGAAACGCACGCAGCGACCAGCACATCGCTTTCCCGGATTCCGCGCTCCTGTCCCTGGCGTGGCGCTCGATGTAGCGGGTGATCTCCTCCTGCCTGATCTTGCCGAGGTCGCCGGCGCCGGCAGGACATACCTCATGCAGGAACCGGCGGATGACCGGTAGGTGGCGGATGACGGACTTCGGCGTCAGGCCGCGTTCACTGCGCAGATAATGGCCGAACTCCTCGAATACCTGGTCCTGCGGCGTGATCGGCAGCGGTGCCGCCGGTGCGATCGCGCCCGCTGCGCGCAGCACCGACAGCAGCCGCTTCAGCGCCGCCCGGTCGCCCGGCTGGATGGACTGCCTGCCCGATCGGTGCCGGAGGTAGCTCTCGACCGTGCGTTCATCGAGATCGATCAGGCGCGAGTGGCGTCTGGCGATCCAGCTCAGAAGACCGGCAACCAAGTTGAGGCACCGCCACGTGCCGTGGCGAGCGAGCCCCTCTTTGGCGAGCCGCGCAGCGTAAAGCTCAACGAGCCGCCCGTGCGGGCTGCTCTTCAGGCGCCCGAACAGCCGGCTCCTGACCAAGTACTCCTCTGCAACCATCATCCCGTCCTCCGCTATCGAGAGCGGAGAACAGAAGAACTATGCCGAATCCATCGCGCGCCAGTTCAAACGAATCCCGTGGCAAATGAGGCCGTTCGGCATAGTTCGGCGGGCGGCATAAACCGCCTTATGCCGCGCGCGGCATAACGCGGTGACGATCAACGAATAGATCGCGGCAGCGGGCTCGCCGCCGCGGTCCGAACCTGCGAACAGCCATGCCTTCCTGCCGATAGCCACACCCCGCAGCGCGCGCTCGGCGGCGTTGTTGCTAAGGCATATCCGACCGTCCTCGAGATAGCGAGTGAAGGCGGTCCAGCGCTTGAGCATGTAGTCGATCGTCTTCGCGATCTCGGCGTGACGCGAGACTCGAGCGCGCTCGGCGTGCATCCAGCGCTCAAGATCGGCGACCATGGGAGCGACGTCGGCCTTCCGCCGCACTAGGCGATCGGCGTAGGACTGGCCGTTGATCTCGCGCTCGATCGCGAAGATGGCGTCGATGCGCCGAACCGCCTCAAGCGCCAGCGGGGCCTTGGTCAGCTCAGCGAGCGCGAAGAACTTACGCCTGCCGTGTGCCCAACATGCGGCCTCGGTGATCGGACCAAGCCTGCGGTCGGCGCGGTAGAGGTCGTTGAAGCCGCCATAAGCGTCGGCCTGCAGGATGCCGGTGTAGCCCGCGAGATGGCGCTCAGGATGCTGGCCAGCTCTGTCCCGCGAGTAAAAGAAGATGGCCGCCGGTGGATCCGCGCCGCCGAAAGGCCGGTCGTCTCGGACGTAGGTCCACAATCGGCCGATAATCGTCTTCCCCTTGGCCAGGACGGGCACGGTGGTGTCGTCGCCGTGAACGCGCGCCGCTGCCAGAATGTGACGTCGGATCAGCTCGCAAAGCGGTTGCAAGGTCGCCGCGCAGGCGCCGATCGTCGGCGACTGTGGGTGTGCGCGGCTGACCAGCTTGGTGGAGTCGTCGTACCTTACGGTCAATGGCCGAATCCCTGTGCTGGCGATCACGTGCTTGCCGCGGAACCCGGCGGAACCAATCAGCCGGTCTATCCAGCCTTCCAGCCCAAGTCCGTTGCTGACGACCAGCTGAGCCTCGGCGACGGCCTGGACGTCCGCCGGGCGGGGCTCGTAGACGTGTGCGTCGCCGTCGGGGCCCCGTCACGACAGCGCCGACCAGACGCCAAGCCAAAGCGCGCCGCAAGCGACAGCTGCGAAGAGCATCCGCGTCGGCGCCCCATGGCGAGGGGCCCCGGTGCTCGGAGCAGGACACTCACGGCGTGCCGATGGTTTGGCAGGCCGGACAGATCCCACGAACTTCAATGATCTGCCGCGCCACCCGGTAGCCAAGCCTCTGCGTCAGACGGTTCAGCGAATCCGTCAACCCGTCGTCATGGAGTTCGGTTGCGACGCCGCATCCGTCGCAAAGAATGAATTGGGCGCTGTGCGCGGTGCCGGGATCTTCGCAGGCGACAAATGCGCTCGCCGATTCGATGCGGTGAATCAACTGATGCTTGAGGAGAAAGTCCAGCGCCCGATAGACCGTCGTGGGGGTAGCTTTGGGCCGCCCCGATTGGGCCAGCCGTCGAAGTAGTTCGTACGCGCCGATCGGCCGCTCCGCGGCTGCGACGAGTCCGAGAACCTGGCGTCGCGCGGCGGTGAGAGGGTCGCTGCGGGCGGCGCACAGCGCTCCAGCACGCTCCAGCATGGAATTCAGTGCGTTGGGGTCCATCGCGCTCCAGCCGAGACGGCTAATGATTATGTAACGTTATAACATTTAAACACCAAAATGAAAGGGGGCTTTCCCGTGACGGGCCCGGCTCGCCTCTTCCCAATCCTCATCGAATTCCAGAGCCGGTGCGGGAGCTGGGATTCGCCGTCGCTGCGACCCAATCCTCTCGGTTGCTCGGCGGTCAAACAGCGTGTCAGTTCACGATGTAACCTCGGCTGGCGCAGCGGGCCGCTGATGAAGCGGATCCTGGACGACCGCGCTGACGCTACCGTGGCGGTCCGATCATCTTTCGAGCGCTACGATGCGTTCGTCGTCGGCGGTTACGATGACGCGGCAGCCGCAGAGCGGACATTCGGCCACCTCGGTGTCCGCGGCGCCCCCGGCGGCGCGCTGTTCGGCCAGACGCGCCTTCAGCACCGTGATGATGTCATGATGCTCGGCGGGGAGGCCGCACCGGGTCGCATAGAGGCGCGCCATATTCGACGTCGCCGGCAGCTCCTCGAGCTTGAAGGCGCCGGCCGGTCGGCAGACCAGCATCCCGACGGTCAGGGCGCCGGCGCCCGGCGCCATCCGGAGCAGGTCGCGACGCCTCAGGCGGAGGTTGCGCATGGAAGATGTCTCTCTCGTCATCAATAGTCGCCGATCCAGGGCTACGCGACGCAGGCATGGAAGCGGTCGCGCAAGGCCGCGACATCGAGATTGCGGCCGATCAAAACAAACTTGCTGGTGCGCTTCTCGGCCTTGGCCCACGGCCGGGACTCCGCGCCGTCGAACAGCATGTGGACTGCCTGGAAGACATAGCGGCGGCTCATGCCCTCGAAGCACAGAATTCCCTTCGAGCGCAGGATGTCCTGGCCTCGCGTGCGCAGCAACTCGCCGATCCAGTCCCCGAAGCGCTCAAACGACAGCGGCCGATCAGTCTCGAGCGAAACGCTGGTGATCGTCGAGTCGTGCTCGTGATCGTCCTCGTCGAGAAAAGCCGGCTCGATCTGCAGGATTCGCTTGAGGTCGAAAGCGCCGCGATCCAGCACGGTCGACAGCTCGATCGCGCATTGCGTGGTGTGGTGGATCGGCGCGAACGCGTTGATCGTGCGGATGCGGCGCTCGACGGTCGCAAGCTGCTCGCGCGATACGGTGTCGACCTTGTTGAGCAGGATGACGTCGGCGAAGGCGACCTGCTCCTCCGCCTCGTGGCTGCTATCAAGGCAGCCGAGGAAATGGTGGGCGTCGACCACGGTCACGATGGCGTCGATGCGGGCGCGCTGCCGAACGTCGTCGTCGACGAAGAAGGTCTGGGCGACGGGCGCCGGATCGGCCAGCCCGGTGGTCTCGACCACGATGCCGTCGAGCCGGCCGCTGCGCTTCATCAAGCCCCCGATGATGCGGATCAAGTCGCCCCGCACGGTGCAGCAGATGCAGCCATTGTTCATCTCGAAGACTTCCTCGTCGGCATTGACGATCAACTCGTTGTCGATGCCGATCTCGCCGAATTCGTTGACGATCACCGCATATTTCTTGCCGTGCGGCTCGCTCAGGATGCGGTTGAGCAGGGTCGTCTTGCCGGCGCCGAGATAGCCGGTCAGCACGGTGACGGGAATCTGGTCCATGGCGAATCCTCATTGTTCGTCTGAGGGTCGAGCGTGCAGGGAGGATTGACAGCGATACCGGCTCAATTGGAATGTTATAACGTACTATTCGCGATAAGACAAACACCGAGCACGGCCGGAGTGATGCCGTGGGCTCGAGCCGTTCCGACCCGGCATTGCTGCCCGCGAGCTCGGGCCGCGGGCGCGGGTGAAGTGCATCGGCTCGTTCACGCGCTGGCGGCGGCCGGTCGTCGCAGCGCGGATCGCGACCGGGCGTCCGGCATGCCGGACGCTGACACGGCCGCCGGCGACCACGACCAGCACGGTCTCGCCGATCAGCCGCCAGGGCACGGAGTAGCTGTTGGCGTCGAACTCGATCGCGCAATGCTGATCCACCGAACGAGGCGGTGGTCTCCGCTCAAGGCCTGGGGCATGCGGCTCAGCAAGCGGGTCGGTGCCTGCGGTTCGCGCGCGGCAGACCCAGATGAGCCCTCTAAGCGGTCCTTTCCCTATAGCCGGTTGCTCTTCGAAACCGGCTCCAACCCAGCACGGCAGCCAGGTAAATCGAGACACTCAGAAACGTGATCCAGAAGCTGCTGGGCCAATCCGTATAAAACGACAGGGTGATGCCTGCCCAGCTTTCGAAAAGCGCGAGCAGGCAACTGAGCAAAAGCCCGGCTTCCAATCGCGTGGTCAGCGCCTGCGACGCGGCGGCGGGGCCGATCATGAGCGTGAACACCAGAAGCACCCCCACAATCTGCGCGCATTCCGCGGTCGCAACTGCGACGATCGCAAGAAACAGAACCGAGAAAAGGCGCAATGACACGCCTTTGGCTTCCGCCAGCTCCGGTTGCAGACTCGCAAAGATCAGTGGGCGCGAAATGATGGCGAGCGCGGCAAGGCTGGCCACTGCGAGCCCCAGAAGAATCCAAAGCGTTGCGCTATCAACGGCCAGAACATTTCCGAACAAGATCGCGGTGGCTTGCGTCGCGAAGGCGGTGAAGAAGTGTAGGAACAGCAAGCCGAGACCCAGGGCCAATGCCAGCACCATGCCGATGGCCACGTCGCGGCGTTCTATTTTTTCGCCCAGTGCGCCGATCGCGATACCGGCCGCCACCGTCAGCACCACCATCCCCCATAGTGGCGCAATTCCAACGAGAACCGCGCCGGTCGCGCCGGTGAAGCCGACATGCGCCAAAGCATGACTGGCGAAGGTCTGGCCCCGCAGAACGAGAAAATAGCCGGCCAGAGACGACACAAGCGCGACGATCGTGGCCGCCGCGAAGGCATTGCGCATAAAATCGTACTCGAACATCGGCCCGATCAATTTTCCAGGACCTTCAGACCGAGGCTTTCCGCGTGCAAATGCCGATGTGGCCCGTGTTCAACCTCATGGCCGTTCGACACTATGAATATATGTCCGCCAACGCGAATAACCTCGATTCTGGATCTGTAAAGGCTCGACAGGACCGGCTCGGTGATCACGTCATCGACGGTCCCGAGCGCCGCCTGTCCGTTTCCCAGATATAAGACCTTGTCAAGAACGCCAAGGAGGGGATTGAGCTCGTGCGAGCTGAACACGACGGCGATGCCCAGCTCGGCCTGAACCGATTTGACGAGATCGACGACATCCTGCTGATGGCGCGGGTCAAGATTGATCAGGGGTTCGTCCATGAGGAGCAGCTTGGGGCGTCCCACCAGCGCCCCGGCAAGAAGCAGACGTTGACGTTCTCCCCCCGAGATTTCCGCCAGCGAGCGACGCGCGAGAACGCGGCCTCCGACCAGTTCGAGAGCGCGGTCGACGTCTGCGCGACTCTTCCTGTCCAGGAGCGGGAGGCCCAGGCGGTGGCCCTGGGCGACGGCCGCCACAAAATTCCAGCCGCTGAGCCGCAGGGCCGTCGGCTCGCTTCGGATTTGCGGCGCGTAGCCGATCAGCGAGTTGCCGCGAGCGGCCGGAGCTCCCAGAACCGATATGCTGCCGCGATGGGCGGGAACCAGCCCCAGCACGGCACGCATGAGCGTAGTTTTTCCGGCGCCATTTGGGCCGAGCATTCCGACGAATTCGCCTGCCGCAATCGCAATATCGACATGCGAAAGTATCACGCGCGCGCCCAGGCTGAGGCTCACGCCACGGAATTCGATCGCGTTCACTGCGTTGTTGCTCCGGCGAGAGCATGATCGACCGCGTCGAGTTCGTTCAGCATCCATTGCTGGTATTGCATACCCGCCGGTTCTGTTTCGGTCGCCCCGACGACCGGGATGGTGGCGGCCTTGGCCAGCGCCTTCATGCGGTCGGCAACGGGATCCGACGCCTGGCTGTTATAGATCAACAGACGCACCTTGTGTGATTTCAGATCGTTCTCGAAGCCAACGACATCCGATGGAACCGGCTCAGCGTTGTTCATGACCGAAATCTGAAAAGACTGATTGCGAACCGTCATGCCCAGAGCGTCGAACATGTAACCGAAAATCGGCTCGGTCGCAGTAACGGGCGTGCCGGCATAACGGCTGCGGAGAAAAGCGATCTTGGACAGGATAGGCTTAAGGGACATTTCGAATTGAGCCAGTTGCTGCTCATAGGCCCTGGCGTGCGGGGAATCGGCGGCGCTGAACGCTCCGGCAAGGGTCTGTGCCAGAACGAGCATGGTACGAGGCGCATACCAGATGTGTGGGTTGTCGCCACTCCGTTTGCCGACGAGTCGACCGACGACGAGCGTTTGGCGATTGGATGAGGGAGCAGCATCAAGCAGCTTGCTCATCCACGGGTCATAATCGAGGCCGTTGTAGACGACGAAGCGGGCCGAGGATACGGCGCGTGCGACGGACGGGCTCGCTTCAAAAAGGTGCGGGTCCTGATCGGGATTGGCGAGAATACTGACAACCCCGACATATTGTCCTCCGACCTGGGAGGCGACATCGCCGTAGAAATTTTCCGCCGCGACGATAGGAAGGGGCGCTGCGAAACACACCGGCCTTACCGTCAGAAAAAGAGCCGCTGCGACAGTAAGCGCCGTTCTCATCCCCATTCCTCGTGCACGATTTGAGTGCCGCCGGACAGAAATGTTATAATATAACATTCCCGATCGTCGCACCATAGCGCGCTGCGATGGAGCGCGCAGATCGCGCACGGATTGGCCGGTGAACGCAATTGCGTCCGCAGCTTCAGAGGCAGACGCGAAACCTTTGCGAGCTGCAGGAAGACATGACGCCACGACGCCTTGACAACAGCGATGCGCATCCACCCGTGATATTGGTGGAGGATCTGTCGCTGGCCCGGGAGAAGGGCGTGTTCGCCAGGCTTCCCGACTTTAAATTGGCACCCGGGCAATCCCTGGCCATTGTCGGAAAATCTGGCTCCGGAAAAACAACCGCGTTGATGGCGCTGGCGGCGATCCGGGAGCCCGCCTCTGGCAGGATCGAAGTCGGTGGCATCGACCCGTGGACCCTGCCCCGCGCCGCCCGGGATCAATTTCGCTGTTATTTCATCGGGCTCGTATTTCAGTCCTTTCATCTGATCGATGCGCTGAGCGTGGCCGCCAATGTCCTCTTGCCAGCCCGCTTCGCGAGCGGGCTGGTGGATAGCCGCATCGCCGCCCGACGCGGCGACCGCCCGTCGGATGAGAGGGAACGACTGGCCGTGCTCTTGGACAAGCTTGGACTTTCCGACATCGCCAGTCGCAGAGCCGATCGGATCAGCCACGGCCAGGCGCAGCGCGTGGCCGTGGCTCGAGCGCTATTCAATCGGCCGACGGCCATACTCGCGGATGAGCCGACAAGCGCGCTCGACGACGCCAATGCGTCCGCGCTTGTCGAACTTCTGAAATCATCCGCAGTTTCGGAAAATGCGGCTCTCGTCATAGCCACGCATGATCGCCGCGTCCTAAACGCCGTCGATCGGGTGATCGAGGTCCAATCTCCGTGATCGGGAAGGGCTGCATGGCGGCTCTCAATCATCGCACTTCGCGCCGCCACCAGGCACGGGCATAGAGTCCATCGCGCGGACACGCTGGCGCCGTCGCTGCCGGCGAGGGGGCACACGGTCACGGGGGCGCCATGTACCGAGCTGCAGCGCGCCCAAGCCCTGTTGTTGCGTCAGATGTCCCTGGAAGACGGCGATGTTAACGGCATTGCCAACGCTTTCATCTCGCGTGTGGAGTTGAATTTGCCGCTGGACGAGCCGCGTATCGCCGCGCACCAATACCTGATGCTGACCCCGGAGTAGAGGTACCTACCGCACGGCTGCGTAATTGGTTCCGTCATTTGGCTTTCCCCGGGCGGCACTAGTCGCGGAATTGATGTCCTGGAATTTCAGCAGCCGTCCCGCATTGGCCATCACAGCCAGAGTCCCGGCGTTATGCAGGACAGCGGCGATCAGCGCGCCGCTTGCGCCGAAGACGCCTGCGGCAGCCATGCCGATGATGGCCACCGTCCAGCCCAGGCCGATCCCGACATTGACGAAGATGGTCCGCCGGCAGCGGCGGCTCAGCCGGATACAGGTTCCCAGACGGCGAAGATCGTTCGTCATCAGGACAAGGTCGGCCGAAGCCAAGGCAACATCGGTGCCGCGCGCGCCCATGGCCACGCCAACCGCGCCCACCTTGAGTGCGAGGGCATCGTTGATTCCGTCGCCCACAACCATGGGGCGAGAGCCCTTTTTCGTTTCGTTGAGAACAAACTGCATCTTCTGATCGGGAAGCGCTTCCGCGTGAACGTTTTCAACGTGGATCCTCCTCGCCACCCGTTGCGCCTCCGCTTCGCGATCGCCTGTTATGATCATCTGGTGGGAAAGGCCCAGCTCCTTGAGCTCGTCGACGGCCTCTGCGGCTTCGGCTCTGAGCTCGTCTGCCAGCAGCAGCCAGCCAAGAAAGGACTTTCCGCGCGACACGCCGGCTAGCGGGCCGACGTGATCCGGCGCAGGCGGGACGGCGATTCCGATAGTCTCGAACAGCTGGGGACGTCCAAGCGCCACCGTGTCTCCATCGACGAATCCCACGATTCCCAGTCCACGCGTTTCGATAGCATCGCTAACCGGCAAGCGTTCCGACTCGTCAACCTGCGCACTGACCGCACGGCTTACGGGGT
>Ga0335073_10001788_pt1 | contig 29051 bp, 23 predicted proteins | sample Lox_Sample_22_FD_207093 | JGI IMG/M metagenome (GOLD analysis project Ga0335073, IMG submission 207093) | Soil microbial communities from Loxahatchee National Wildlife Refuge, Florida, United States - Lox_Sample_2.2 | ecosystem: Environmental > Terrestrial > Soil > Wetlands | place: USA... | reverse complement strand
GCTGATGAAGAGGCAAGGCTAGGGTTGAACGAAACCGTCGCCGAAGGTGGTTCTGTGCCGGAGGCGGAAGAAGACGCGGTATTCGCCGCCAACTCCTCGGAAGGACTTGCACCCGAGGATGCGAGGGGATCGGCATCGGGCGCGGAGGAAAATCCTTCAACCGCCTCGCGGCCCGGGCAAGACAAACACTCGGAAGAGAAAGCACAACTGAAAGCCGTCAAGGCCCGGCTCAGCGGCGTATTGGACGAGCTTATCGCCGACTACGCCGCCGTTGATCGTGGCATGGAGATTCGCCAGATCGCGGGAGGCTATCGCATGGCAACTAAGCCTGAGCATCACGATGTTGTCGTCAGCTTCGCCAAGAGTCTCAAGCCTCCTGTGCGACTCTCTTTGCCGGCACTCGAGACGCTGTCGGTCATTGCTTACAAGCAACCGATCACGGTGCCGGAGATCAGCGAAATACGTGGCGTGGATGCGGCGGGTGTGATCGCGACCTTGCTCGATCGCAAGCTGATCACGACTGCCGGGCGCAAGCAAGTCATCGGCAGGCCGATTCTCTATAAAACCACCAAAGAATTTCTGCTACGCTTCGGTCTGAACGATGTCAGCGAGCTTCCCAGCGTGGAGGAGTTCGAAAAACTGGGTGAGCCGCAGGCCGAACTCTTCGCCGCTCCAGAGGCTGCGGCACCGCGAACGGAAGAGAGAGCGTCCGAGCCCGCAACGGAAAGCGAGCCTGTCACTGAAGCCGTGCCGGATCCCGATCACGAGTTGCGAAGCGCCAGCACTGTCCCCGAGGACGGAACCTACGCGACCGAAGCCGAACCGGAGAAGCTGCCGGAGCAGTCTTGATCTGACGCCCAGCCTTTCAGAGTGTCAGTAGAGCAAGTACTTCGCCCGAAGGTCCATAAACTGTTCCAGCTTCTCTTGCTGGTCTTCGCGGATACGATTGGGGTCTTCATCAGTCTGTAGCGCCGTGAATACCGCCTTATTTGCGAGCATCTGATTCATGTGGCCCAGGTCATATCCCAGCGGATAGAGCTTATGGAGCGCTGCCGCCAGTTCAAGGCCGAGCTGCGGGGCGTCGAGCTCCTCCCGATTGGTAACGATAATGTTGACCCCGAAGCATTCGCGCCGTGCATACGGCCCCGCCATGGGCGTGAAAGACGTTGGAATAAAACGTACACCGCCAATGTCGCGCGCATTAAGATATTTCGCCAGCTCCTTGGCCAGGAAATATGGCGAGCCAATCAGCTGATACGGCATGTCGGTCCCGCGTCCAACCGAGACGTTTGTCAACTCCAGCATCGCCACTCCCGGATAGAGCGCCGCCTGGTCGAGGTTGCGAATATCCGGAGTCGGATTTGTCCACATCGATCCGGTCGAGTCGAACCAGTCGCCACGCAGCCAGCCGCGCATGGGAACAACGGTGAGATCAGCGTCGATGTGTTTTTCTTCATTGAAGAGTTTCGCCAGTTCTCCGATTGTCATGCCATGCCGGAGCGGCAGCGAAAAATAGTTGAGATACCCATCCGGCGTGGTGTCGGAAACGGGACCTTGCACGTAGGCGCCGGTGATTGGATTAGGCCGGTCGAGAACGACGATCGGCTTCTTGGCCTTGGCTGCGGCTTCCAGAAAATAGCCGAGTGTCGTTTCATAGCTTGAGAGCCTGGTCCCTGTGTCCTGCAAATCAACGACGAGCACGTCGAGCTTGCGAATGACGTCCGCAGGCGGTCTTCGCTTTGCGTCAGTATCGCCCCAGACGCTGTAAATGGGCACACCGGTCGCGCCATCTTTGGAGACCGCAGGCGTACTGGTATCCCCCGCGCCTTGCATGCCGTGCTCGGGAGCGAAGATGGCGATCAGCTGCATCCCCGGTTCCTGTGCCAGCACATCAATGGTGCGCCGGCCCCGAGAGTCCAGGCCGGTTTGATTGGTTAACAGCCCGATGTGCGGAGTTGGAACATTTGGGATCTTCAGCGGCTCGAAATGCCGCTCCTCCAGGACATCAATGCCGCTCAGTATCTTTCCATTCCGCACCACGATCCGGCGCGCCGCCATCTCGGTCTCGTTATAGCCGGTAATGCGCGCCAGGCGGACCTTCTGTTCCTCGCTCGGATTGAGCCGCAATGCCGCTGCAACAGTGGTAGCGATCTCGGTCCGCAGCGCGATCACCGTACTCATTTTCAACTCGGCAGCATTGGTGAGGAGAATGATGTACGTATCGGTCGTCGGATCTATCCACAGTGATGTACCGGTAAAGCTGGTGTGACCGAACGAACCGACCGGCAGAAGCTCGCCACGATTTGAGGAGAAAGGTGAATCGATGTCCCATCCCAAGCCACGTACGCTAGGCAGGTTGGCCGGTTGCTGCGGTGTCGTCATCTTCTCGACGATAAGCGTCGACAAAATTGGCGCCCCGCCCCGCAGCATCATTTGCGCAAATTTTGCAAGATCATCGGCGTTCGAAAAAACTCCGGCGTTTCCGGCCACTCCGTTCATCTGGCGCGCCGTGGGATCGTGAACGGTTCCGCGCAAGGTCAGCCCGCTATGTTCGTCACGCTGCGTGGGAGCGATGCGCGAGAGCCAGGTCTGCGGCGGATTGAAGCGGGTATTCGTCATCCCCAGCGGTCCGAACACATAGGTTTGGGCATACTGATCGAGCGGCATTCCGCTCACCTTCTGCACCAATTCGCCCAGCACCACGAAACCGACATCGCTGTATAGAAATGTCGAACCTGAAGCGTTCACCAGCTTGGCCGCGTTAACGCGGTTATAGCCCTCTTCGGTGCCGCTCCAGGGCTGTTTGAGATCGAGGTCCGCCGGCAGTCCCGAGTAGTGCGTCAACAACATCCGGATGGTGACATTTTCCTTGCCGTTTTGCCCGAAGTCAGGAATGTATTTGGCGACCGGATCATTGAGCTTGATCTGACCCAATTGCTCCAGGCGCATCACGCCCGTGGTGGTGGCAAGCATTTCCGTTAAGGCGCCGAGATCAAAAATGGTTTCCGGTGTCATGGGCTCGGAATTCGCAGCGCTTGTTAAATGACCGTAAGCCTTTTGATATACGATCAGCCCCTTGTGACCGACCACCAGGACAGCTCCCGGCGCACCGCCCTCGTCCACGGCCCCTTTTAGGATGGCATCGAGCGGTGCAAACCAGCCTTGTTCCTCTTTCGAAGGCGCGGCCGACGGCGTACCCGCGGTATTCGTTTGCGTATTGCTCTTGGATTTCGCCGGTTCCTGCGCGAGATTCGTCGCCTGCGTCGCAGGCGGTTGCACAAGGACCGACCAACCGATGAAGAGGATCAGGAAAACTGCCGCGAGCGGCTTCGCCGGCCGGCACAGAAACAGACTCAAGAGAAGCATTCCATTTTGAGATTGTGCCCACTTGCGGGCAAGTTATTATAAAGTGCGGCTGCGCTCTGCCGCAGCAACAAGAGGTCTTCTGCCGAACGTCATACGCGATTTCGACAGTCCCCATCCTGCTTTTGAACACCAGCAGAAGCAATTCGCACAAGTCTTCAACATTATCCGCGGCGCGATTCAGAAGGGCGCATTTCCTGGCGCCACGTTGGCTGTCACCCATTACGGTAAGCTCGTCGCGTCCATGGGATTCGGACAATTCACCTACGACCAGAGCTCGCCTGAAGTTCAATCCGATACGATCTTCGATCTCGCTTCCGTTACCAAGGTGCTCGTTACCACGACGATAACGATGCTCGTGTATGAGCGCGGCTTGCTGGCGCTCGACGAACCCCTCATCAAGATTATTCCGGAATTCGTTACGCACGTCCCCAAGCATCAGCAGGAAGCCCGTGAGGCGGTCACCATTCGCATGCTGCTGGCGCATTCCAGCGGGCTGCCGGCGTATGAAAAACTCTTCGAGTTTGCGCATACCCGCGAAGACTTGGTACGCGCCGCGCTTACTACGCCGCTGCGGAGCATCCCCGGAACACGCTCCGATTACAGTGACATTGGATTCATTTTGCTGGGTGAGATTCTCGGACGAGTAGCCGGCATGCCGCTGGACGTTATTGCCCATCAGGAAATCTTCGAACCATTGGCCATGACACATACCTTCTTCAATCCTGCTCCAGCGTTGAAGCTCCGGATACCTCCGACCGAGGACGATCACAGGTTTCGCAATCGAGTCATCCAGGGTGAGGTTAACGACGAAAATGCGTACGTGATGTCAGGCGTCGCGGGTCACGCGGGTGTTTTCGCTTCGGCAGTGGATGTAGCACGTTTCGCTGAATGCATGCTTCACGGCGGAGCGCCGATTCTGCACCGTGACACCGTCAAACTTTTCACGCACCGCGAACCGGAGCCCGTGGGAACATGGCGGGCCTTGGGGTGGGACACGCCCTCGCGGCCAGAATCATCCTCCGGAAGATTTCTTTCGTCACTGGCATTTGGACACTTGGGCTTTACCGGCACCTCGCTGTGGATTGATCCGGGCCGACGGCTTTCGATTACCCTTCTGACGAATCGCACCTGGCCGCATCGCGAGTCTCAGACTATTCGGGAGGTTCGGCCGCAGGTTCACGATGCGATCGTCGAAGCCATTGATGGGAAAGCGGGCCATCGCCCGGCATAATTTCATACAGCAGCGTTCCAACCCGCGCGGCTACGCGTATGGCAACCCACATCTACCCCGAATCGCGCTAGCATTATGAGATTGGAGGAATGGGATGGAGAGCCAAAGCAACCAGCACGTGAGTGAAGGTAAATATCACTCTTCTGACAGCGGCATTAGCTTAGCCCTCGCGATGCTTTTTATAGGGCTCGCGGTCGGTTCAGTAACAGCTCTCTTCTTGGCGCCCAAGACTGGCAGGCAGATGCGTAGGACTCTTCGCCGCAAGTACGAAGATGCTCGCGACGCCGTTGACGATATGAAGGATCAGGCAGGCGATTGGCTGGACAAGGGATCTGATTGGGCTGAAAAGGCCAAGAGCAGGGTAGCGCCTTTCCGTAAGCCATTTCGAAGCTAGGCAATTGGCAGTCTCGGCGCGTCTCTTTTTAGGCGGTGCGGAACGGATTGTTATAGAATCCTGCGGTAACTTGAACGATGGTTGATCAACTTACCCGGACTATGTCTCTGCCCCTCAAAGTTGGCGCGCTAGCCAATTCATTACTCGCTGCCGGCTACGCTCACGCAGAACGGATAACCCTTCCGCCCGACAATACCCCGAAGAGCCATTGGCCGTGGTGGCTGCGCATTCTGGCGGTGCTGGCTGTGCTGGCTTTTGTGCAGATCGTCGCCCGCAGCGTGCGAGGGGGCGCGAGTCGCAGCGGCCCTGGTCCGACGGACAAGTTCTAGCTACTCGAATGTCGATAAACTCTATCCGGCGATTGTGGGAATTCGGCTATAATCGTCCCTAAAAGCCTGCTCCAGCTTCTCCGGCCGGCAACAAGAGTCTTTCCTTCGTTCCCCTGTTTTGTCCGGTCGCAACTTGCAATTTGCACTATTCTTTTTGTCAAGGCCCGGCCCATGGGGCTCGCTTGGAGACTGGAGATGCAACCGAGCGGTCAAAGCGGCGATAAGGGCATCAGCGTCAAATCCGGGACCAGCGTCGGTCAGAATTTGGGCTCTCCCCCCGAAGCCCCGATTTTCTCGCCGGGAGAAGTGGTTTGCGAGAGGTACGCGGTTATCCGCTTCATCGCCCGAGGCGGTATGGGCGAAGTCTACGAGGTTGAAGACCTCGAGTTGAAGACGCGAGTCGCGTTGAAAACGATTGCGCCTTCACGCGCATCGTCGCCGCGGCAAGTCGCTCGTTTTCGCCAGGAAATTCAGCTCGCCCGAAAAGTCAGCCACCCCAACGTCTGCCGCGTGTTTGACCTCGGCCGCCACAAAGACCAGGAGCGCGGCGAAGTGCTGTTCCTGACCATGGAGTTGGTCCCGGGTCAGACGCTCTCCGAGCATCTTCGCCAGCACGGGCCGATGTCTGTCCAGCAGGCCATGCCGCTAATCCGGCAGATGATAAGCGCACTGGCCGCGGCGCACGAACTCGGCATTGTGCACCGCGACTTTAAGCCGGGAAACGTGATGCTGCTGAACGAGGGCACCGGGCCAAGCCTGAAGATCACCGACTTCGGATTAGCTACCAATCCGGAATTGCAAGAGACGGTGTCGGGGTCCTCGCCCGAAGTGGTTGGCACGCCCGAATACATGCCACCGGAGCAATTTCGCGGGCAGTGCAGCACCCGGACCGATGTTTACGCCCTGGGTGTCACCGCCTATCAGATGGTGATGGGCACCGTCCCAGCCAGCTACGAAGCGCCCTTTAAAGGGCAGGCAAGCGCCACAAGCAAATCGCGCCCCGGCAGCAGTGCCAGCGGGCCTGCAGTCAGTAAGGCCCCTCCGAGCGGGAGCAAGCGAATTCCGCAACGCTGGCGCGAGGCGATTACGAAGGCACTCGCGGTGAATCCCGCTGACCGCTTCGGCAGCGTGGAGGAATTTTGGAGCACGCTGTCGGGCGAGCACCTGGGTCGTTTCGGTTGGCGCGCAGTCCGGCGACATCCGCTGATTTTCGGAGCCTGCGCACTTGCGCTGGTTGTGCTTACCGCTCTGATGTTCGAGCGGATCATCCCGAATCCTTTCCGCCCACTGCCCCAGGAGAAGCACCTTGCGGTTCTTCCTTTTCTCAACGTTGGCAACGATCCTGCCAACCAGGCGTTTGCGGAAGGCGTCTCGGAAAGCCTGACCAGCAAGCTGTCGCAGCTGGAGCGCTATCAGAAGTCATTCTGGGTGGTGCCGGCCAGCGATGCTCGGACGGTTACCAGCCTCGAGGAAGCGCACCGTAATCTTGATGTCACATTGGCAATTACCGGGAGCATTCAACATAGCACCGACGGAGTGGACATCAACACGAACCTAGTCAATGCCGCCGATCACCGGCAACTGGCCTCTCGCTCGATTCATGTGGGCTCGTCCAATCTCGACGAACTGCAGCAGCGCGTGTGGGAGTCGGTGGCTGACATGCTCGACCTGCAGGTCAGCCCTGAGATCAAGCAAGAGCTGGCAGCCGGCGGCACTTCGCAAGCGGAAGCTTACGAGCTCTACGAGAAAGGTAACGGATATCTGCAGCAGTTCACGCTGGACGATGTCGATCGCGCCATTGACAGTTTCAACAAAGCATTGGCGAAGGACCCCAAGTACGCGCTCGCCTATGCCGGACTGGGGCGAGCGTATGGCTCCAAATATGCTCTGACTAAAAACCCCCTCTGGATTTCCGAAGCGACGCGCAACGCGGGACGCGCCGTCGAATTGAATGACCGTCTGATTCCGGTTCGCTTGACCTTGGGAGAGGTGTATCAGGAGACCGGTCAGCTGGAGAAAGCACTGGTGGAATATAAGCAGATCCTGGAGCAGGACCCGACGATCACCCTTGCCGAATATCGTGAGGGGGAGATCTACCAGGCGCAAGGGAATTATCGCCAGGCAGAGGAGATCTTTCGGCATGCTATCACCCGGCACTCTACCTACTGGCAAGGCTACGTCGCTCTGGGAGCGCTGTACTACAACATCGGGCGCTTTAGTGAGGCTATCCAGCAATTTCAGTCAGCGGTCGATCTCGCTCCCGACAATCCAAGCAACTACTACAACCTGGGTGGAGCATATTTGGCCGTGGGCCGCTATGACGACGCGATCTCGACTCTCAAGAAGGGTTTGAGCATAAAGCCCAGTGCTGAAGCGTGGACGAATCTGGGAGCGGCGTACATGTATCAGGGCAAATGGGAGGAAGCGGCCAACGCCATGGAACGGGCTGCCGACCTGAGCCCGCACAATGACGTGATGTGGCGCAACCTGGGCGACGCTTACGATCAAATCCCGTCAAGGCTGACCGATGCTCGTGAGGCCTATCAGAAAGCTTTAGCCACGGCAACGGAGGAACTCAAGGTTAATCCGCGAGATCCTGACGTGCTGAGCGGCATTGCGCTCTACTACGCCCATCTCGGCCAAAAGGAGGATGCCGAAGGGTACATCGGGCGCTCATTGCGGGTCGCTCCCAATAACAGCTCGACGCTATTTACAGAGGCGCTGGTGTATGAGATCATCGGCAACCGCAACCAGGCATTACAAGCTCTTGATAAAGCTGTGAAAGCGGGCTTCTCGCTGGCAGAAATCGAGCAAGAACCGGAACTTCGTAGATTGCAGGCCGATCCCCGTTACCAGCGATGGCTTGCGGAAACAAAACAGGCAAAGCAGCAACAGCAGTAAGGGCCACCGTAATTCGGCAGGAGGTCTCAGTGAATTACTTTCGTTTACCGCTGTATTGCACCTGGCTTTTGCTATTGATAGGGTTGGTGGCGACATGCGCTGTTGCCGACACCCCAGGAACCTGTCCCAATACCGCCGCAGACTGCACACAGACTTGCAACCCGCAGCCTGGTCATGACTGCGTCATTTTGGTGCAGCGTTCCGGAGCTTCGGTAACCTTGACCCTGAACGGATCGCCGACGACCATATTCTGTGCTGCCGAAGATACCCCGATCCAGTGGGTGGTCAACGACCCGAATTCAACTTCGTTCATCGACATACGCTTCGGACAGAACGCTTATCCCTTTCCGCAGAGTTCGTTGCAAGCCGATTCGATCAACTCTGTAGCCGCTCCCGCGGGAGGTGCGGGATGTTATCAATTTGCCATTACTGACTGCCCTGTCGCCGGCGGTCCGTGTGGCGTTGTCGATCCGAAGGTGGTGATTACGCCACCAGGCTTTCTGCGGCATAAAGGGAAGATCAAGCACGCCCCAGCTCAAGGCCAATCCATGCAGCACTAAGCCCGGTTGGGGATTTGGCTGCGGTGTTTGAGTTGAAGAGGGTGAAGACCGCCTTGATAATGCGCGAACGCTTACGTCAATAAAGACGGAAGTTAACTTCTACGTTGATCATGACGGGCACGGGATGCCCGTCTTTCTTTGCGGGATCGAAGCGCCACTGGCGCACCGCTTCAATCGCTTTCTCATCCAGTCCCATTCCGAGCGGCCGGGTGACTTTAATATCCTGCGGTTTGCCGTCCGCATTTACAACCAGCCACAGAACCACTGTGCCTTGATACTTGGCTTTACGGGCCTCTTCGGAATATTCCGGATCGGGATCGTAAAGCACTCTCGGTGCGCTGACGCCTCCGCCGACGCGGTACGCACCACCGCCGTAGCCACCACCGTGTCCAGGACCAACTCCGGGGCCGCTGCCAGATCCTACCCCTCCGCCGTATCCGCTCCCGATCCCACCACCGGCTCCTGTACCGTTCGACGGCGGTCCCAGCACCTTTGACAACGGATCCCCCAGTGCACCCAGGGTCGGCAGCTTGATCTCAGGAGGAACGACGACGGTCGGAGGCACAGGCAGCTTGGGATTGTCGTTGCGGATCACAATTGCAGGAGGCGTGATCTGTTCTTTCGACAGCTTCGGTAGAGCTCCCTTTGGAGCTTGCAGCTTGTCGCGATCGCCACCACCACCGCCACCACCCGCACGCGTCTTGGAGACCGACATCGGCATGTACGGGCTGATGTCGGTTACTAATCCCGTAACCTGCTGCTTGATCTCCTGCCGGTGTTCGAAAGCCCAGTGCCCCGACCACACCAGCAAGCCCACTGCCACCATATGTATGATGAAGGAGTAGAGAAATGTATCCTTCCGCTGGGCATACAGTCCCTGGCCCTCGCCAAACAGGGTAGGCAGGACCTGGTCCTGTGGCGCAATAACCGGAAGCTGTTCCTTAGCCGGCTTTGTGGCTGCAGTTGTGGCCATCGAGTTACCACCAGTATAGACCCGGCAGCTACTCCGAAGTTCCAGAAAATTGCGGCCGAACCCGCGTACCTATTGCCCGAGGCCGGGAGATTTGGCAGAGTCTCGCCGCTCCGGCGGTACGATGACCCGCAGCGCCTCGCGGCGCACGCCAACTTCGACGGGGGTTTGGCAAATGTATTCACCGTCGGCGAAAACCTCCGTTACCGGCTCCGTCATGATGCGCAGTCGTTCGGTCTGAAAGTATTCCACCTCTTCCATTCCGATGTGCTGGCCGCGATAGACAACGTGAAACAGGCGGAGCAATCGTAACTTGCCTAGCCGGCGCACAAAGCACACGTCGAGTAAACCATCATCCATCTGCGCGCGGTGTGTCAGCCGCATACCGTGTCCGTATTGCGGGCCATTGCCGGCGGCGACGAGGAACCCCGGTTCGCTGACTTTTGTTTGCCAAGCTTCGCCGTTCGCAACGGCAACGGTCATCCGCGGCGGACGAAACCCGCCCAGCGTTTGTACCAAAGCCAGCACATATCCCCCATGTCCACGTACCCAGCGTGACTGCTTCAAGGTGCGGCGATTCACTGCTGCATCCAGGCCGGTGCCCGCAATGCAGCAGAAGAAGGTCGTGCGCGAGATATCGCGCTCCGCTTCGTGCAGGCGCCGCAATTGCGATTGCATAATGCGTGCGCCCATTTGCGGGAGATCGCGACGTGGGCCGTCAGGAACGAAGTGCAATGTCTCCAGAGAGTCGCCATGCCACGGAAGGCTCCTATCATCGATATCGCGCGGCTTGGTTTCGGATACAGACGACGATTCACCCAAAGGCGGCCTGACGTCGACAACAGAGTGATCCAAGCGTTCGATCGTTCCCAGATCGATGCTGCGGACGTTGTTTCCACCGGTACAAAAGCGTCTCCACGCCGCCAGCGCTTCCTGTACGCTCCCGAGGCCAATCGATTGCGCAAAATCATTGGCGCTGCCCCACGGAACAATCAGCGTCGGAATATGTTTGAGACAAAGCCCGGAAAGATGACGGTGGATCGTTCCATCGCCGCCAAAGATCAGAGCGGCATCGGGCTGATCGGTCGGGTCGAGATCGTTCCCGGAAAAAATGTTGACGCCTGGCAGTTCGAACAAACGAATATCAGGCTGCCGGGTATACGGTCCCAGGAGAGCTACGGCGCGCACGGCGTTACTTTCGCATACCAGGAAATAAAAATCACGGCGTCGAGTTCCTGCGTTTGGAAGCGCCCACCACGCGCGGCCCAAGAGCGTAGAAAAGCTGCACCATAATGATGAAGCCGATGCTCCAGTAGGTATTAAACACGCACAGCAAAGCCCCAAAGGCATACAGCGGCTGCGCAATCCTGATACGACGCTTGATTGCGGCGCTCACTTCCGGTGGGAGATCAGGTTTGACCAGTCCAGAGCCGAGTGCGCAATTCCAGCTAAGATACAGGCTCCCTCCGAGCAAGAGAAGATTAAACCAGTAAACCAGCAGGGCAACCCGATAATGAGTGAACTCCGCGAGAAATGCGGTCGAAAACGGCATGATCGAGACGAGGGCAAGGAAACCGAGATGAATCCACGACAGGCTCCGATCCGAGCGCGACAAATGATTGAGCTGCGTCTGCTGGCCAACCCAGAAGATGCTTAGCGTCATGAAACTCATCCCATACATCAGGAACCGAGGCCCAAGTACCACCAGAGCTCGCCAAAGCTCGTGCTCGCTATGAATCGTCTCGGCAGTCGGAGCGCGCAGGTCGAGCACGAGCAGCGTCATCGCGACGGCGAAGATGCCATCGCTGAGCGCGGCCAGCCGCTCCACGTTCTGTCCGGCGATCTGGTTATACGAAACAGCCATCAGCTCTTCAGCATTACTCACAGATGCGCTACTTTGGGCAGCTTCCAATGCTGCCACAAGGCAACCAGGCGCAAAACGAAGCAAACCCCGCCGCGTCCATCACGATGACAAACGGCTGCGGAATGTGGCTCACCGACGTATGCCACAGGAAGACGACCCAGCCAGAAACGCCACCGCTGGGTAACGCCAGTCCTTGATCGCTCCCGGCGGGACCGGGCCGATCAACACATCGCGAATGATACCGCCGGCCAGCGCAGTCGCAAACGACAGGACAATGAGCCCCAGCAGATCAAGGTTCCCCTGAATTGCGGCCATCGCCCCTCAACTGCGAAGACAAACGTCCCAATCAGATCGACCGCAAGCAACAGCTTGGCCGAGTCAAACCGAACCTGTTTCGGCGATATGCCGGTCGCAGATCCCAAGTGTGATCCTAGTCCTGAGGCATCCCGGCGTCGGCGGGCGGCTTGGAAAGGTCCTTAGGTAGCTCGGGCAGAGCCTCCCAATAAACCTCGCCATAAAGCCCGAGAAAGCGATTGGGATACTTCTGCATCTCGGCGAACTCCTGTCGCAATGCATCGCCCATCGTTCCCATGATCCATCCGTGGTCGTGCAGGGAGCTTCGTCCAGGAGACGTCTTCATCGCGTCGTTCATCGGCGCCGCACCCATGAACACGATATCGTGTTGCTCGTAGGGGTCAACGACCAAGTCGTACAACGCGAACGCCGTCATGTTGCGATTCACTCCGAGCCATGAGTCATGCGAGTTGTTGGTCATCTTGAAACGTCCGACACGAACCGCAATTCCGCCGCTGGCACTGAAGTAAAACAGCGTGTTTCGCTTGCCGGGCCCCTTGCCCAGAATCAGGTCCGACTGATCGAGACCGTCGAACACGATCGCATGGCCGCCATTATCCACCCAGTGCCTGGGCGGAGCCGGCAGACCGGCGATGACGGAAAGCGTCGGGAACCAATCCATGCAGGAGAAGATGTCGTGGCTGACTGTGCCTGCGGGCACGTGTCCCGGCCAGCGCACCATCGCCGGCACGCGGAATCCGCCCTCGAAGGTGGAACTCTTCTCGCCGCGGAACGGGGTGTTGCCTGAATCCGGCCAGGTGTCAATCCATGCACCGTTGTCGGTCGTCCAGACGACGATCGTGTTGTCATCAATTCCCGCGTCTTTCAGCGCCTGCATGATCTGCCCGGTTTGGCGGTCGAGGATGACCAGCCCGTCGGTGTAAGGATATTTACCGGGTGATTTGCCGACATCTTCGTCGGGTATCACCGACGGGTTGTGCATGCGCATGAAGTTCATGTCGATGAAGAACGGCTGAGGGTCCTTGGCGTGCTGCTTGATCCAGTTGATCACGTAATCGGTCTGCCACTGGTCCACCATCTTCAAATCGGCGGTCTTGAACTCGCGCCCGTTGAGCATGGCAGTGGCGTCTTTGTCGCCCGGATTCTGCTCCCACATCTTCAGGTTCAGCGACTTCCAGCGTGCCATGAATTGGGGATTGTCGAAGGGGAAATCGGGATAGAAGCTGGGATCGTCATAGGTATACACGTTGCCGTAATAAGGCAGCATGTAATGCATTTCATCGAAGCCGTGCTGCGTGGGGTAGTACTCCGGTTTGTCTCCCAGATGCCACTTGCCGGTCTGCATCGTGTGATAGCCGGCCTTCTTCAGATACTGCGGCAGCGTTACTTCGTCCTTGTAGATGCCGTTGGGATCGCCCGGCACGAATACATTGAGCACGCCTGCCCGAACCGGCTGGCGTCCGATCATCACCGCCAAGCGCCCCAGTGTGCAAGTCGGCTGAGCGTAATACTGCGTGAAGCGCATGCCCTCACTCGCCAGGCGGTCGAGATTCGGTGTGGGCGCTCCGCGATCGGCGCCCCCGCCGTAAACGCCCAGATCCATCCAACCGACGTCATCGGTCATAAGAATGATGATGTTTGGTTTCTTCTCTTGCGCGAAACTCAACACGGCGCAGCATTGCAGCAGCATGGCCAGAATCCAGCAGCACGACATCTTCAACAATGGGACCGCTCTCATAGCTCCCCTCTTGGTCCTTACGGCGGATCATCGAGAACCCGCAGATGACGGATTGGTTAGGTCAGCGACAGCCCAAAATGGCATATCACCGCTGCGGCAATGAGGTCTGCCCTCTCATCGGCATGGCGAAAACGTTGTGCCTGGGATGTCATGTTGGCGCGGGGTGACATGGTACTTTCGGGTGCACTGCGGAAGCAAGAGAATTCTTGGCTGTTCGCATCGGACGGCGATACAAGCTATGGCAACTTCGGTCGACGTGGCCGCCTGACTTGCGCAGCCCCTCAGGACAAGCCGCCGAAACTGTTACCCAGCATGGTTCTTTTCACCGTAGCGATGCTCGGGCATGTTCGACCCTCGATATAATCCGCGCATGAAAAAGCTGTTGCCACTGCTTCTCGTGATGATGGCCGTGATCTCAGTGCCCGTGTTCGCCAGCCATCATCATCACGGCCACCATCATTCCCACCATCACCACGCACACCACTCCAACTAACTCATGGGCGGCGTATTGGAATAGAAATCGAGCCGGGCGAAGGAGCTAAGCGCCAGGCGTCTCGCGTTTGCGAGCGGTATCCAACCTCTGCAAGCCGGCCTTCGCCTGTCTGATCTCTTCCAGTCGGACTTTGACGCGTCGTTCCAGGCCCTCGTCGGTGGGATGGTAATAGACGCGGCCCTTCAGATTATCGGGCAGGCACTGCATATCCGCGACTTTGGCCTCCAAGTCGTGAGCATACTGATATCCCTCGCCATAACCGAATGCCTTCATCAGACCAGTGGGAGCATTGCGGAGATGCAGCGGAACCGGATCCTGCGCAGTGCGCTCGACATCCTGCTGCACCGCTCCGTAGGCGAGATAGACCGCATTCGATTTCGGGGCGGCGCAGAGATAGACCACCGCCTGCGCGAGCGCCAGATCGCCCTCAGGCATGCCCAGGAAGTCGAAGGCATCTTTGGCTGCGAGCGTCACCGCGAGGGCATTGGGGTCGGCCAATCCGATATCTTCTACCGCCATGCGAACGACACGCCGGGCAACATACAGCCGGTCTTCACCGGCTTCCAGCATCCGAGCCAGCCAGTAGAGCGCGGCATCCGCATCGCTGTTGCGCACGCTCTTGTGAAGCGCCGAGATCAGGTTGTAGTGCTCCTCGCCTGCCTTGTCGTACACGAGGACGCGTTTTTGCAACGCATCCGTTACGATTGCCTCCGTGATGCGCAGCGACCCGCCCTCGGCCTTCTCACCGGCAAGCGTCGCCGCTACCTCCAGCGCGTTATAGCCGCGGCGGGCGTCTCCGCTGGAATACGCGGCAATTTTTCGCAGCGCGTCCTCATCGGCTTCAAGATGCAGATCCCCCAGCCCGCGCTCTTTATCCTGCAAGGCCCGTCGCAGCAACCCGACAATCTGGTCCTCCGAGAGCGGCTTCAGTACATAGACACGGCAGCGTGAAAGCAATGCCGAAATGACTTCAAAGGAAGGATTCTCTGTCGTGGCCCCGATCAAGCGAATACTCCCTTTCTCGACATAAGGGAGGAATGCATCCTGCTGGGCCTTATTGAAGCGATGCACCTCGTCAACGAAGACAAGGGTTCGAGTGCCATACTGGCGCGCGCGTTCGGCATCCGCCATCACTTGTTTGATTTCTTTGATCCCGGCGAGCACGGCGGAGAATTCAATAAACTCGGCCTGTGTCATGCGCGCGATGATCTTCGCCAAGGTCGTCTTGCCGACACCCGGAGGCCCCCAGAAGATGAGCGAGCCGGTATCGTCGCGCTCGATCTGCACCCGCAGCGACTTGCCCGGCCCGAGAATATGCTCCTGGCCGACGAACTCATCGAGCATACGGGGGCGCATACGATCGGCCAGCGGGCGAGATCTGTCGATCGCTTCTTCCCGAGGCGAGTTATGTTCGAACAGGCTCACAGTTTCCTTTGCCGCGCCGCCTCGTACAGCACGATTGACGCGGCAACGCCCGCATTCAGGGATTCCATCTTTGCCGATTGGGGGATGATAATCACTTCGTCGGCTTCGGCCAATGTGTGCTTCGGCACGCCTGAACCCTCGCCGCCGACGAGGATCGCGACTGGGCCATGCAGGTCTGCGTCCCAGACCGGCGTGCCTCGGTGCGACGATGTACCCAGGATCCGCACCGCTCGTTTCTTCAACTCTGCCAAAGCATCGTGCAGCTGCACCTTGACAGCAGGCAATCGAAATAACGCACCGGCCGATGCTCGCGTCGCCTTCCAGTTCCAGGGGCTCACGGTTCCCTCTCCCAACAGCAGGCCGCTCGCGCCGAACGCATGGCCAGAACGGGCGATCGTGCCGAGATTTCCGGGGTCCTGCAGGCCAACTGTCGCCAAGAGCAAAGCAGGCTGCCTTTCCAGCACATCGTCCAAGGAGAACGCCTTGATTTTTGCCAAAGCTGCAATGCCTTGTGGCGTCTCGCTCGGCACGGCGCTGGCGAAGACTTCGTCTGCGAGGACCAGAGCTTCCGTATGGCCGGACAGCTGCGGCAATAGCCTGTGAGCGCGTTCTCGCGCAGACTCGCTGAAAAAGACCGTGGACAGTCGAAGCCCGCTGCGAATCGCTTCTTCCAACAGGTGCATGCCTTCTATTGCGACTTCGCCCTGCCGATTCGGAACCGCCTCACGAAATAATCGCCGCAACTCCTTCACCCGGATATTCTGGCGGCTTTCCACCCGATGCAGCCGCGCTTCCAAACTGTTCTGGCTACGCATGGTTCGCGTGTAAATCCCTGCTTATCCTACACCGCGGGTCCCCGATCATCTCGACGGAAGCGGCGACGTGTTAAGCTGCTGAGTTGCCGTTGTAGGGAGTGATGTGTTAGTTTTCGCTCCGCGAGAACCTCGCCAGGCAAAAGAGGCAGTTTGCGTCCCGAGATCGTCAAAATCAGCAGCCAGCAGCCGGAAAGTTCGCTGGTGACCTACGTCGCGGAGAAGATTCGCGCGGGAGAGGTATTGGGCATTCCTACGGATACGTTCTACGGACTGGCTGCCGATCCCTTCAATTTGCACGCCGTTGACCGCATTTACGACATCAAGAGCCGTTCGCGGCATAAGCCCTTGTCGTTGCTGATCGAATCCGTGGACCAGGCAGCCGAGCTCGCATGGCCGATTCCGGAGACATTCTATCTGCTGGCGCGTCGCTTTTGGCCTGGGCCGCTGACCATTATCGTCAAGGCCGATCCCAAGTTGCCGCTGAAAGTCACCGCCAACACCGGCAATGTGGCCTTGCGGGTTCCGGCAGCTGAGGTGCCGCTGGCCATTATTCGCTCCTCCGGCCTGCCCATTACGGCGACCTCCGCCAATCTCCACGGCGAGATTGAGTGCACGTCGGCGATGCAGGTGCGCGACCAGCTGGGTGATTGCCTGTCCATCATCGTCGATGGCGGTCAGGTTCCCGGGATTTTGCCAACCACAATCGTCGACCTCGCCGGTGATGGCAGTTGGCGCTTATTGCGTCACGGAGCCATACCGGAGGATCAAATCATCGAGCTCTTGGGGCAGGAGTAGCGCGCCACGCCCGTTCGCGAATCAAAATTTCACCCCTTCCGCTCGATCCTGTTGCTGATCATCCTGGGTACGGCGGTATTTCTGCTGTACACCAGTGTGCAGATTGTTCGTGACGCCCGGGTGGATGAGGAGCATGGGGCGGACGCGATCGTCGTTTTCGGCGCAGCGGAGTATTCTGGTCACCCTTCTCCTGTGTTTCGTGCCCGGCTGGATCATGCTTATACGCTGTTCGAACGCGGGCTTGCCCCAGTCATCATCACTACCGGGGGGGCAGGAGGAGATACACACTATAGCGAGGGCCAGGTGGGCCGCGATTATCTCGAATCGCGCGGTATCTCAGACGCGAATCTCATCGCCGAAACGCAAGGCGGCGACACCGACGAGTCCGCCCAGCGGGTTGCAGTCATTCTGCGAGCGAACGATATGCATAGCTGCCTGCTGGTCAGCGACGCCTACCATATGTTTCGCGCCAAGCAGATGATGGCGGCACACGGGATTAAGGTCTATATCTCCCCGCGACCGGCATCGATTCCGAAAACTACGGTTGGACGTTATCTTGCGGCGCTGCGGGAAAGCTTCAGCTACCTGCTGTACAAGGCGCACATTACATAGCCCGCTCTCTATCCTTTGATGGTGGGATAGCCCTTCTCTACCCAGTCCGTACCGATGTTGCCGGCAATGTAGAGCACCTTCACATTGGTGAACCCCATCTTGTGCAATTCGTTGTAAGCGGGACGCACGTTTGGACAGTGGCTCCAGGGGCAGCAGCCACAGTAAAGGACAATGAAGGTATTGTGCGGTAGTTTCTTGGTGCGCTCGCGCAACGCCTGCAGCCCCTGCGGTGTCGAGGCAGCGCCAATGTATTCCGACCCGGGAATATGGGCCTGCATGTACAGCAGCGAAGGACCAACGTTCAGAATGAGCGGCCTGCTGGCCTTCGGGGCTTGCAGGAGTTTCACCAGCTCTTCCGGCGAGATGAGTTGCGAGCTGCCGGGCTCAAGCTCAGCTTGTGCAAACGCGAGGCCGATTGAGCAACTTACGATTAAAGAGATGAGAGCGACTTTGGCAGCGATTTTCATCCAGGTACCTATCCGAAAATCCTACAGCTCCACTTCCTGCAACACGGGCTTGGGCGGGGGGATTGTCTCCAGCGCCTCCACCATGGCATCGGCAAACTCGGTGGTTCCCGCAGTACCACCCACATCGCGCGTGATGTGCGTCTTTTCCCCGTAAACCTTTTCCAATGCAAGACGAATATGGTTCGCAGCATTGTCCTCGCCAAGATGGCGCAGCATCAGGATGCCCGAGCGCAATACCGCGGTGGGATTGGCAATGTCCTTGCCCGCGATGTCGGGCGCCGAGCCATGGACGGCCTCGAAGATCGCACACTCGTGGCCGAAATTCGCTCCCGGCACTAACCCGAGCCCACCGACGAAGGCCGCGCACAAATCCGAAATGATGTCGCCGTAAAGATTTTCCAGCAGCAGCATGTCGTACTGATAGGGATTCATCACCAGCTGCATACAGGTGTTGTCCACGATGTGCTCGCCGTAGGTGATTTCGGGATATTCCTTCGATACATTGCGCGAGCAACGGATGAACAGGCCATCCGACAACTTCATGATGTTGGCTTTGTGAATGGCGTGGATCTTCTTGCGCTTATTCGTGCGAGCATACTCAAACGCGAAGCGCGAGATACGGGTGGAAGCCTTTTCGGTGATGATCTTCAGGCTTTCGACCACGCCCGGAACAACCTCATGCTCGATGCCCGAGTAAAGCCCTTCCGTGTTCTCGCGGATCACGACCAGATCGACGCCGGGATATCGGGTAGGAACCGCGGGCAGGTTGCGAATCGGCCGGAAATTTGCGAACAGCTCGAATTGTCTGCGCAGCGCGACATTGATGCTCGAGAAGCCGCCGCCGATGGGCGTAGTGACCGGACCCTTCAGCCCAACGCAGGTGCGCTCAATCGATTGGATCAGCTCTTTCGGAATGTATTCGTGATACTTCTCGTAGGCTTCAGCACCGGCCGCGTAGCTTTCCCATTCGAACTTCACGCCGGTAGCTTCCAGAATGCGCACTGTGGCGTTGACGACCTCAGGGCCGATACCATCGCCGGGAATCAATGTGACTTTGTGTGCCATGAATTTAATATCGAGATCAGTTTCCCGTCTTCGCCTTCGCGGCGGGACTTTCCTTTGTGTCGAGTAGTTCCTTCAGTTCGGTCATGAACTCGCCGACATCCTTGAAGTCCAGGTAAACCGAGGCGAAGCGCACATACGCGACTTTGTCGATGCGGCGCAGGCGGTTCATGATCAGCTCGCCAATCTGGCTGGTCGTGCGCTCACGCTCGGGCGAATCGATGACAAAACTCTCTGCGTCATTGACGATCTGCTCGAGCTTGCCCATCGAAACCGGCCGCTTCTCGCACGCCCGCAGCAGCCCGTTGAGCACCTTTTGCCGCTCGAATTTTTCGCGCCGGCCGTCTTTTTTCACCACCATGTAAGGGATTTCGTCAATGCGCTCGTAGGTGGTAAAGCGCTTCTCGCACTTCAGGCATTCGCGCCGGCGGCGGATCGATTCGCCTTCCTTGCTTTCGCGCGAATCAACTACCTTGTCGTTTTCAAAGCCGCAGAACGGGCACTTCATGAACGAGAGAGCGGGCGATGTGCCCGAAGTTTGATTGTAACAGGGGGAAACAAACGGCCTCTAATAGCCCACAGCTGTCGGGATGCCCGAATTGTTCATTCCGCCAGCGCGGCAGCTTTTTCTTCGGCTTCGGCGACGGCGCGGATCGACAGGTGCTCGCGACGAGCGATCGCTAGCCCGGTAGGAATCACGGACATGAAAGTCACGGCCCAAAGCATCATCCCGCAGCTTACCGCAATCTCGTGCTCGACGTGAAAGCCGGCGCTCAACATTCCAATGGTTGCCAACTGCGATCCGCCGCCCACCGCGGGCAACTGCAGCATCGAGCCGACCATGCTGGAACCCATCAGCACGACTTCGCGGGGCATGGTCATGCTCTGCAGTTCGGGATAAGCGTGGGTGATGGAGTAGTAGGCAAACATGATCAGGATCCACATCAGCAGCGACACGGCAATCAACTGCATCGCGGAAGCGAAATCCTGAATGGTTTGCAACCCCTCGCTGAACGACAGCACCTTTTCGCGCAGGTGATGCGCAAGCTTGGGAGCGAAGCCCACAAAGCGGTCATATAAGAATTGCGCTACGCGCTCACCTGAGCGGCGCACGACCACGATGAATACAACGAGTCCAACGACGAGCCCCATGAGCGCGTACGACGCCTCACGCAGCTGCGGGTAGAATGCCAGGCCACGCAGCTCCGGCGACAAGAAACTGACCGCCAACATGACCGCGAACGCCCCCATGTCGAAGATGCGCTCCACGCCCCAGACCGCCATCTGCGAGGTGAACGTCAGCCTTTCTTTCTTCGCGATGATGTAAGGGCGAATCATCTCGCCCGCACGGCCCAGCATGGCCAGAGCGGCGAATCCGACAAACTGCGGCGCCATCAGCCTCATCGTCGTTGTCTGATGTACCGGCTTCAGGAAAATGCGCCAGCGCACCGCGCGCAGCGCGTACGCGATGTAGGTGAACGCGAAGCCGTAAAAAATAAAGAGCCAATTCACATGCTCCGTGCGGCTCCAGAACATCGCCCAATCGAAGGTCTTCCAGGCGCGAATCTGCAGGTAAATCAGCGCGCAAAGCACGGCCAGAACAATGCCGAAGACCAGAATGCGTTTCTTATTCATGAAGGGTGAAGACTATGGTCAAGGTAAATGAGCACAGGAACGCGGGTCAAACCACCGTTAGGTCTTACCTGACCGACTTTCTACGAGATATCGTGGGTGAATGAGAGGGGCTATTCGGTGCCTGCGGAAGCACCGGCGCTCACTTGTGTTATCGATGGCCGCACAGTCTTTGCCGAGTGCGTCATTGCCCGGGCTTGCTGTGCGCGCTCGGCCAGTTTCTTGCGGTTGAAGTCTTTGATAATTCTGGCGACATACGCGTGCGTCTCACGATACGGCGGGATACCGTGGTACTGCTGCACCCGCTGCGGGCCGGCGTTGTAAGCCGCTAGAGCCTTCGCCATATCTCCGTTGTAGAGTAGCAGCAGCTCGCGCAGGTAGCGCACACCACCGTCGACGTTGGCCGCCGGATCAAAACTGTCTTTCACCCCCAGCTGACTTGCGGTGCCGGGCATCAGCTGCATCAATCCTTGAGCGCCCTTAGGCGATACCGCATGCGGATTGTCGGCACTCTCAGCGGCAATCACACTGGAAATAAAGTCAGCATCAATCTGATGTTGTTGGCTGGCGGCCGCGACGATCGCCTTCAGGTCTGGAGTCCTGGCGGGTGCCGTCACTTCTTTAGGATCGGGAGGGGCAGGCTCGAAGCTTTCGATCTCTGCTGTGGGAACATCAACGTATCCGCCGGCGGGATCGTTGCTCATATACAGGCGAGTCGTATCGCCGAACACTTCATGGCGTTCCGAGCGCAGGCTGAATCCGTTGCTGAGATTGGCCAGCTCCGCAGCATGCAACTGCGTCGCCAGCAACGCGATCATCGATACCTGCAAGAATCTACGCATTCACCTTTACCGTCGACCCGAGTACCTGCTCGACCGCCGCCGCCACTCCACTCTCGTCATTGTGCAGCGTGACCGTCCAGCCATTCTGCTTTAGCTCGTCGGACGCATTTCCCATGATGACGGGATGTCCCGCGAAGGTCAACATTTCAATATCGTTGTAGTTGTCACCGATTGCCATCAACTCGGAGCTGTGCAGGCCGCGATGGCTGGCCCAGCGCTCCAGCGCGTGTCCCTTCGAGCACCCGGCGTTGAGCACGTCGACGATGGTCAAATTGCGGTGATCGTATTGGGTTCGCAGAACGGTGAACTCGTTGGCGAAGCCGCAAGCGAGAAGCCGCTGCAACGCCAGCTTCATCAATCCCACCTCGCCACAGAACATAACCTGGATAGGATCCTCGACCAGCGCCCTCTCGATCGGATTCACATACTCGATGTAGGGCGCGTTCTTCTCCATCCAGCGCTGAATGACTCCATAGAGCTGTTCATGCTGCTCGCAGACAATTGCGCCCATGCCCTCACGATCGAAGGTGACGACCATATTGTTGCGAAAATCCTGCATGGCGCGGCACAGCTTCACCGCCGTCGCCTTCGGCATCAGGTCGTGATGGAACGCCTCATCGAGCGTCGAGCGAGTTACCGCGCCGTTCGAGCTGATGATCCACAGATCGAAGCCCAGCATCTGGGCAACCGGCAGCGCGAAATTGTGCCTGCGGCCGGTGACCAGCACGATCTCGATACCGGCTTCGTGCGCGCGCTGTAAGGCCGCCAGATTCGCGGGCGAGATCTGCGACCTCGAGTCCAGCAGCGTGCCATCAATATCAATGGCGATAAGACGTATGGACATGAATCTGTCCTACCGCTCGACCGCGAGGCCCACGGCATTTCCACCGCCGAGGCAGAGAGCTGCGATTCCTTTATGAACATCCCGCCGGATCATCTCATACAGCAGCGCGGTAAGAATTCGCGCGCCGGTGGCGCCAATCGGATGCCCGAACGCAACCGCACCGCCGTTGACGTTGACCTTGTTCTGGTCGATTCCCAGTTCGCGCGTGACTGCAATCGCCGCAACCGAAAACGCCTCGTTAATCTCATACAAATCGACGTCTTCGTTCTTCCAGCCGGTTTTCTTCCATAACCTGCGCACCGCCTCGACCGGCGCCATCATGACCCACTCGGGCGCGAGGCCGCTGGTGGCTTGGGCAACAATGCGGGCCATCGGCTTCAATCCGAGCTCTTTTGCCTTGTCCGCCGACATCACCACAAGGGCTGCGGCGCCGTCATTTACGCCGGGAGCATTGCCGGCCGTTACGGTACCGTCCTTCTTGAACGCCGGTTTTAATCCGCGGAGCGCCTCAATCGTCGTATCCTCGCGCGGCGATTCGTCAACGCTGAACAGCACCGGCGGCGCACCTTTCTTCTTTGCCGGAAGTTCGACCGGCACGATCTGGTCTTTAATGCGGCATTCCTTGATCGCGCTGATCGCCTTGCGGTGAGAGTTCAGCGCGTATTCGTCCTGCTCTTCGCGCGTGATGTGATACTTCTCGGCTACATTCTCGCCCGTCGTGCCCATGTGGTAATCGTTGTAAACGTCCCACAAGCCGTCGTGCACCATGGAATCTACGACCTTCTGATCGCCGAGCCGGAAGCCCTTGCGCGCGTTCTGCAGCAGGTAAGGAGCGTTGGTCATGCTCTCCATGCCGCCCGCGACCACGATCTGCGAGTTGCCGGTCTGAATGGCCTGTTCGGCGAGAGCGACGGCTTTCAGTCCTGAGCCGCACACTTTATTGATCGTCATTGCACTCACGCGGTCCGAAAGTCCGCCCTTGAGCGCTGCCTGGCGCGCGGGATTTTGTCCCAGCCCTGCCGAAACGACGTTGCCCATGATGCATTCGTCCACGAGATCAGGGTCGATTCCGGCCCGCTTTACTGCCTCACGCACAACGATGGCGCCCAATAGCGGAGCGGTTAAGTCCGACAACGAACCTTGAAACTTACCGATGGGAGTACGAACTGCCGATACGATGACAACATCTTCCTGCGCCATGATGAGAGCTCCTGAGGGGAAGTCAGTAAAGAACATTATAAGATGGAGAAGTCTTGGCTACGGACGCACAAATCCCTCCCCGTCCACCGGCGCTGTCGCGCAGCCGATTACTCGCGCCTTGGTGGCATACCGCCATCCTGGTTGTCGTTCTGATATCGGCTTCACTCAACGGAACGAGGGGGAAACATCCTATCGCTGCCGCGGGCGGAAAGCTGGCGGAATACCTCGGGACAATGGTTTGGGAGTGGATCCTGTTGGGCTTTGTCTGGCTCGGCATTCGCAAGCGAATTCGGTTGCGCGATCTGATCGGCGGACGCTGGGCGACGATGGAGGACCTTCTGCTCGACGTCGTATATGCGGCTGCGTTCTGGGGCTGCGCGATGTTCGTGCTTGGGGTGGGGGCGAAGCTCATGCACCTGGACCAGGGCGGCAAGATAGAAAGCATGCGCCGCTCGCTCGGCTTCCTCGTTCCGGCTACGGCACTCGAGTTGGCGGTATGGTTTTGCGTGAGCGCGACTGCCGGTTTTTGCGAGGAGATCATCTTTCGCGGATATCTCCAGCGGCAGTTCGCGGCAATCGGTCACTCCATGCTGATCGGAGTAGTTCTGCAAGCCGCTGTCTTCGGCGCCGCGCACGGATACGAAGGCGCCTCACGCATGGCGCTCATCGGAATCTACGGACTGATGTTCGGATTGCTGGCGTGGGGGCGCAAGAGTCTGCGGCCGGGGATGATCGCGCATGCCTGGCACGATTCGCTCAGCGGAGCGGTTTTGCGGATGCTGAAATAGGCGCAGGGTGCGAGCGCACAGAGCTCGCAGGATCGCTGCTCCAGCTCCTCGCCACGGGAACCGCAACCAATTTCTTCCGTCTCCCGCAAATTTTTTTCTACTCCTCTCGATGGCGATCATTGCTGCGCGGCCACGTCGCACGAACCGCCGCAGAAATTTTCGGACGAATCGCGCGATTGGCGATTCAGCAATTGTCGCCAGTGTTTATGCGGGTGTTGCGCTGATGCGTTTTTTGCTGCAGCACCGCGGGGGAGTTGCTCGCGCCTCCATCAAGCGCGAATCAGCCGCGGAGCGCGACGGCAGGTTGTCGAGTTGCACACTTTGGTGCGCTTTTTTTTCTTGACTATTTTTTTCATTGACTCTATACAACTATCAAATTGCGATGATGTGACGTCGCAATACTTCCATGAAAATGGAAAAGGGAGAATAGAAACATGGCAACCAAAAAGGCTAGCAAGAAAGCGGCAAAGAAGGCCGCGAAGAAGTCCAGCAAGAAGCACTAAGTTGGAACTTCAGCTGAACAAGAGGGACGCGCAAGCGTCCCTTTTGATTTATGGCGCAACTGGACGCACGCTCTACGCGGGGCCCTCAGCCGGAATATCGACCAGCGGGAAGCCCAGCTTCTTCCACTCGTGAAAACCGCCGAGCAACGGACGCACGCGCCGTATGCCGACTCTTCGTAGTTTCAGCGCCACCCGGGCGCTGGTCGCTTCGTTGGGTCAGGTACAAAAGAGAACGATCTCGCCATCGCGGGTGATCTCGCTATGGCGCGCCTCGAGGTCCTCTGGTGAAATCTGCAGCGCTCCGGGCAAGGTGCGCGGATCGGTGAGCACGTCGAGAGGGTGGCGCAGGTCGATGATGACCGGGTGCAGGCCCGCCTCCAGATCGTGCTTCAGTTCGTCCGGCGTAATCCGATCACCCTTCACCTGCTTAAGAAAGCGCTCACGGTCGCGCCAGCGAAACAGTACATAAGCGACCACGCCGGTCAGGAAAAGCACCAACAGCCATCCGCCGAGCAGATGTGCATCGCGGGCGACCCGGTCCAATTGACGGCTGAAGACAAATCCGAGCAGCGAATACGCGGTTGTCCACAGCAATCCGCCGATCAGGTCGAAAAGAAGAAACCGCTGATATGGCGTCCTCACCATTCCCGCCAAAGCGGGAGCCGCGGTGTTCAGTCCGGGAACGAATTTGCAAATCAGCAGGGTCCGCTCGCCCCAGTTGCTGAACCGGGTTTCGGTTCGCCGGACGCAGGAATCTGGTTCGAGTGCAATCCGGCAAAGCAGGTTCAGCACGATCGCCCCACGCCGCTTGCCGACGTGATACCAGAAGACATCAGCACCGAGGCAGCCGGCAGTGCCGGCGAGAATCACCAGCGCCAGATGCATGCGGCCCTGCCCGGCGAGCGCGCCCGCGGCCAGCAAAAGCGGAGTCGCGGGAATGGGCAACCCACCCTGTTCGATCAGCACCCAGCCGAACAGCAAGGCGTACCCGTACTGCACCACGAATTGAAGGGTATCTTGCATTTAGTCTCGCGGGTCACCCGCCCGAACTATCTGGATGCGCTGGCTCGCCAGGAAGGTTCCAGTTGGCGTGAGTATAAAGCAAAATGCGAAAAGTGTTGCTGAGGCTTAGCTTCGCGCCGCAGCCGCCGAACCGGCGGAAGGCGATTGGGGCTGTGCCGCTGGTTCGGGCTCTTCCTTTTCCCAGCGAAGGATCTTTAGATCCAGAACGAAGATGGAGTAGAACACGGGAACCATCAGCAAGGTGATGAACGTGGCAACGGTCAGGCCACCGATCTGGGCGTAGCAGAGCGGCTGCCAGAGCGGTCCACCATGGGCCGCCAGAGGAAACAGCGCCAGCACCGTCGCCCCGACGGTGATCATTACCGGGCGGAGACGGATAATGCCGGCGTCGATGACCGCTTCCTCGAAAGGTTCTCCCTTGGCGTGCATTTCCTCGATGAAATCGAAGAGCACGATCACGTGGCTGACAATGACACCGATCAGGCTGGCAATTCCCAGAAAGGCCATGAAGCCGAACGAGGTGTGCATGACCCACAATCCGTAAATCGCACCGGCGATGCCGTACGGTGCCGCGGCGAAGACCAGCAGCGGCTTGATTGCGTTATTGAACTGAAAGAGCAGCGCCATGTAGATGGCCGCGATCGAGATCATCAGCACCAGGGTGAGGTTGCGGAAACCATCCTGCTGTTTGTTATATTCGCCGCCCACGGTAATTTTGTATCCCGGCGGCATCGTCTTCTCGAACTCCTTCAACTTTGGCAGGACTACGTTTGTAATCTCCGACGCCAGATGGCCCGGCGCCGGAAAAGCAAAGATCGACATCTCGCGGAATTGATCGATACGAACAATACGGTTGGTGCTCATGCTGTTCGCAACGTCGGAAATCTGCATCAGCGGAATCTTGGTGGCATCCTGCGACGATCCGGAGTAGACGTAGAGGTTCTGAATATCCGACAGCCGGGAGCGCTCGTCGATGTGCAGGCGCGCCGCGACGGGAATATTTTTGTCACCGTCTTGCAGGGTAGTGACCGTCGTACCGCTCATGGCGCTGGTAGCAGAATTGGCCACGTCCAGGTTCGTGATGCCAGCCAGGTTGGCGCGGTCGGGATTGATATTCAGCGTGACTTGAAAACTGTCCTTCTCCCATTCGTTGCGTACGCGTCGCGCTTCCGCCGCTGCGCGCATGATGTCCTCGACCTTCGAGGTAATCTTGCGCATCTCGGCAATATCCTGAGCGCTGCGCGTGGAGCTGACATCTGCCTCGCTGATAACGCGAATCTCCACCGGATAATTGATTGGGTTGGTCTGCAGCTGGCGATAGTCGCAGCGTACTCCGGGAATCTTAGCGCTAAGCACCGGTTGCACCTGATCGACGAAGCCCGGGGTAAGATCCTTGTCCGTCAATTGCACGAGCACTTGCGCGTAATTGAGTTGGCGCGCCTGCGGGTTTGCCGAGAACCAGAAGCGAGGACTGCCTCCTCCCACCCATGTCGTAATGTATTTCAGAATGTGCGCGGGCGATCCGTCTTTGTTCGGATGCTTGGTGCCCCATTCGTCCGCCTGCTGACGGATGATCTGTTCGACTTTTTGCGCTGCCTGATTGGTGGCATCGAAATTGGCATCGTTGGGCAGCCAGACATCAACGTAAGACCAGTACTGCACATCATCGGGGAAGAACGATGTGCCCAGCTTGGTAAACAGAAAAACCCCGAGAATCAGGAAGCTCAGCGAGGCGATCGCGACCTTCCAGCGATGTTCGATAGCAAACTTCGCCACTGCCGCATACTTCCCGGTGAACCCCTTAGAGCGGCGGTCTTCGATGGCCGGCTCCGGTTTGCCCGGCCGCAGCAGCCAGTATCCCAGCAGGGGAATGAAGGTCATCGAAGCCAGCCGTGACGACACAAGAGCGACCGTCATTACGACCGGCAGGCTGAAGATGAATTCACCGGTCGTGCCCGTAATCATCAGGAACGGCAGATAGGCCACGATGTTGGTGACGGTGGCGTACATGATCGCCGTCGCGATCTTCGTGGGGCCGAGCCACGGCGCCACGATGCGTGGATGACCCTCCGCCAGCATGCGCTTGATGGAATCGCCCGCCACCACGGGATCGTCCACCAGCAAGCCGAGGGCGATGATCAGCGAGGCCACCGAAACCTGCTGAATGTCGATGCCCAGCACATAGACGGTGCCGAACGTCATCGCCAGCGTGATGGGGATAGAGATCGCCATCAGCACCGCCGATCGCCACTCCCAGAAGCCGAGCAAGGAGACAATCACGACGAGGATGATGGCCTCGTACAACGCGTCCATGAACAGGTCGATCTGCTCTTTCACCTGCACCGGCTGGCTGGAGGTAGGAACGATCACGAGATCGTCCGGCAAATACGGCTTGAGCCCCTCCAGCTTTTCCTGCACGTGGGTGCCAAAAAGATTGATCTGCTGCCCCGATCGCATATTGATGGCGACCGTGATGGCCCGGCTACGCACCCATTTCCCGCTGCTATCGTGCCAGGTCAGGTAGTTCAAGTAGCTTGGCGGACTCTGATACGTGCGGGAAATATCGACAAGGTCGCGCAGATACACCGGGCTGTTGGAAGACGAAACCCCGATGATAACGTTGCCGATCGCCTTCGCGTCGGGAAACAGACCGGAGGGATTGATGATCAGGTCCTGCGGTCCGACCTCCAGTGAGCCTGCGGGCAGGGTGATGTTCTGCGCGTTGAGAATGTCCTTGAGCTTCGAGGGGTCGTAGCCGTACTGCGCCAGACGCTCCTGCGAATAGTCCAGGTAGATTTCTTCCTGCAGAACACCGGAGCGCGAGACGGTCGAGGTCTCCGGCACGCCCTGCAACGTGCGCTGAATCAAGTCGGTGTAATTGT
>Ga0335073_10001787_pt1 | contig 29056 bp, 17 predicted proteins | sample Lox_Sample_22_FD_207093 | JGI IMG/M metagenome (GOLD analysis project Ga0335073, IMG submission 207093) | Soil microbial communities from Loxahatchee National Wildlife Refuge, Florida, United States - Lox_Sample_2.2 | ecosystem: Environmental > Terrestrial > Soil > Wetlands | place: USA... | reverse complement strand
ATCGCGGAGAACGGTTCATGGAGCGCTACCACCCGCTGCTCGAACTCGCCCCCCGCGACGTGGTGGCGCGGGCCATCGCGCGCGAGGGGATAGATGGCGAGGGCGGCGTGCGGCCGGTGTATCTCGACATGCGCCACGTGCGGAATCTCGATCTTCACGAGCGCTTTCCCGGCATCAGCGCATTTCTCTCCCGTTACGGCCTCGATCTTGCACGGGATCTGGTTCCGGTGCGGCCCGCGGCGCATTACCTGATGGGCGGTATTCGTACCGATCTGGCAGGACGCACGAGTGTGGGCGGCCTGTACGCCGCAGGCGAAGCGGCCTGCACCGGCGTGCACGGCGCGAACCGGCTGGCTTCGAACTCGCTGCTCGAAGGGCTGGTCTTTGGCGCGCGCGCTGCGCAGGCCATGCTGTCCGACGGCCTTAGGCTCATTTCCCATGACGACAGCACAAGGCCATCCACGCCACTGTCGCCGGAAGACGAAGAGCAAGTCGAGAGCACCATCGCGCGGCTTCAGAGCGCCATGTGGGCTTATGCGGGATTGCTCCGCGAGGAAGACACATTGCACCAAGGATTCGCCGCGCAGTCGGAGTGCGAAGCACAGTTCGATGAGCTCAACGGCCAGAGCAGCGCGAGCCGGCGGCTGAGCGAAGGACGGGCGTTGAGCCGGGTTGCGCATGCAATTCTTCAGGCCGCACGGGCGCGAACCGAAAGCCGGGGCGCACACTACCGCAACGACTACCCGCAGCGCGATGACCGGGAGTTCCGCAAACACTCCGTCCTGCAAAAGGATGGACGCGTGATGTTTGATGCCTGGTAGAAATCCGGGGAACCCTCAGTTTTGAGATTCTCCGCGACGGCTCGACGGCTGGAGCGTCTAATGGAAGCAAGTGCGCTGTTCTATCTCCAATCCCCATGGTGACGGATTGCGGCCAAAAGATATTTTGCTTTTGTGGGGTAAGGTCCTTCGCGGCCATACTCCGATGCTTTCGATTGAAGTCACGCGCGAGTGCCCGCTGCGCTGCCCGGGTTGTTACGCCTACGGCGACAACCACCTGGGTGGAGAGGTCACGTTGCGCGAGCTAAGCGACAAGCGCGGCGACGACCTGGTGGGCGGCGTGCTTGCGCTGATGGATCGCCATAAGCCGCTGCACGTGACGCTGGTGGGCGGCGAACCCATGGTGCGGCATCGCGAGCTGAGCCGCATTCTGCCGGAGGTGAGCCGGCGCGGCATCCATTCGATGGTCGTCACCAGCGGAATCATTCCCATCCCATTGGAGTGGATGACGCTGCCCAACTTCCGCGCGGCCGTCTCCATCGACGGTCTTCCCGAGCACCACGATGTGCGCCGCCATCCGGCGACCTATGAGCGCATCTTGACGAATCTCAAAGACCGCCAGGTGAATGTGCATTGGACGATCACCGCCCAGATGCTGGAACGCGAAGATTATCTGGAAGAGTATGTGCGCTTCTGGAATGCGCGGCCCGAGGTGTGCCACATCTGGGTGAGCATCTATTCGCCGCAGCGCGGCGAGCAGAGCGCCGAACTGCTGAGCGCCGAACAGCGCGCGCTTGTGGCACGGGAGCTGCCGCGGCTGCGTAAACTCTATCCCAAGCTCCTCACTCCGCACGGATACGCAGAGGCGCTGCTGCACCCACCCAGCTCGCCCGAGAAGTGCACGTTCTCCCGGCTGTCGAAGAACTATTCTGCCGACCTGAAGACTCATGTAGAGCCGTGCGTCTTTGGCGGGGATCCGGATTGCTCGCAGTGCGGCTGCTCGGCAAGCGTGGCGGCACATTGGGTGAGCGGCATCAAGGTGGCAGGCCCGCTGAAGGCGCGGCATCTGCTGCGCGGTTCCATGCGGATCGGCAGCGCCATGGCGCGGCTGCAGCGTGTGGCGATTCCTGCGTGGCGCCAGCGCGGAAAGACCGCGCCGGCGCGGGAGCAGGATCTGGTGCAGATCACGATGGATTAAAGGACAGCGCGCTATTCTCGTGCGACGATTCTCTTCTCGTGATCCTTCGCGATGGAAGAGGCCACGGCGCAAACGGCCAGAATGAAACCGATTACGGCGAGCGAGAGGACGATCGGGATCTCAATCCAGCGGGCGGCGAGCATCTTGAACGCCATAAAGGCCAGCAATGCGCCCAGGCCGTAGTGGAGATAGCGGAAGCGGTCAAGAAGCCCATTCACCGCCAGGTACAGCGACCGCAGGCCCAGGATGGCGGCGATGTTCGACGTGTATGCCACAAAGGAGTTGTGGGTAACGGCCAGGACCGCAGGAATCGAATCGGTGGCGAAGAGCAGGTCAGTGACTTCCACGGCGAGGATCACCGGCAGCAGAGAGCCTTTGGCTGGTTGCAGGCGCCGCACCCACTCCGGAATGGCCGCACGCGCCGACTCACCGCGCAGCAGGCGCAGCGCGGCATACAGCAGGAACAGGCCAAAGATCCAGTTGATCCACTCGAAGTGCTGCAGCAGCGTAATGCCGGCGGAGATGAAGATCGCGCGCAGCACGATCGCGCCCCAGATGCCCCAGGCCAGGGCGGACTGCTGACGGACTGGGCTGATCTGAAAACCCCGAAACAGCACCAGGAAGACGAACAGGTTATCGACGCTGAGCGAGGCCTCGATGGCGTAGCCGCCTACGAACTCGAGCGCGGGCTGCCGGCCGCGGGTGAGAGCGATCCAAACGGCGAAACCAGCCGCAGCCAGAACGAAGAGCCCCGTGCCGAGCCAGGCGAGCCGCTGCGTACGCCGGGAGACGGCTTCCGGGGGGGCGTCCTGATCGCTGAAGGCTCGGGGAAGAAGCGAGTCGGCCACCAGAAGCACCGCGACGACCGCGTGAAACCCGATCCACCAGACCCAGGATGCGCCGGCAATCATAGCTGGATGCTACAGCACGGCGAGGGCATCGAGTCTCAAAGGCAGACCACTCGATCCTTTTGAATCCGTGACCGATTGCCGCCTGCGCGCATCTGCTAGTTAAGGGCGCACGGAGGTGAAGGTGTGGGCGAACTGACGACGCAGCTCAAAACCGGGACGGCAAAACCGCGCGTAGTCATTGTCGGCGGAGGCTTCGCCGGGATCCATGCGGCACGGGCTTTGGCAGGACTCAATGTGGATGTAACGCTAATCGACCGGCGCAATCATCATCTCTTTCAGCCATTGCTTTACCAGGTGGCGCTCGCGGTGCTTTCGCCCGCCGATATCGCCGAGCCCATCCGCTCGATCCTGCGGCATCAATCGAACGCCGAAGTGCTGATGGACGAGGTGGTCGGCATCGACGTGAACGAACGTTTCCTCGCGCTGGGGAGCGGCGCCCGGGTGGCCTATGATTACCTCGCCCTTGCTACAGGCGCCAGCCACTCCTACTTTGGCCATGAGGATTGGGCGCCGGTTGCGCCGGGCTTGAAAACCATCGAAGACGCCATTGAGATTCGCCGGCGCGTGCTGTTGGCCTTCGAGCTGGCGGAGCGGCACAAGCTGGAGCACGGCTGGCATCCACCGCTGAACTTCGTGATCATTGGCGGCGGACCCACGGGTGTGGAACTGGCCGGCGCGATCACCGACATTGCCCAGCTTTACATGCGCCACGACTTCCGCCACATCCAGCCCGGCAAATCGCGGGTCCTGCTGCTGGATGGCGGACCGCGCATCCTGGCTTCGTACCCTGAAGACATCTCCGCCACGGCCGAGGAATCGCTGAAGAAGTTAGGCGTAGAGGTGCACACGCGGATGCAGGTGACCGGCGTCGGCCCCGGTTGGGTGGAAGCCAACGGCCAGCGGATCGAATCTGCCGTGACGCTGTGGGCTGCAGGTGTGCAGGCCTCTCCGCTGGGCAAGATGCTGGGTGCACCCGTGGACCACCGGGGTTGCGTCATTGTGGACGATCGGCTGAATCCGCCGGGCCTGCCGGAGATTTTCGTTCTCGGCGATCTGGCCCATTTCGAGCAGGATGGCCGCCAGGTTCCGGGCGTAGCGCAGCCGGCGATGCAGATGGGTGACCATCTGAAGAAGATCATCGCCGCCGATCTGGCCGGGAAAACACGGCCGGCATTCCGCTACTTCGACAAGGGCGATATGGCTACTATCGGCCGCATGGACGCGGTAGCCGATGTGAAGTGGCCCTTCAAGGCGCACATGAGCGGTTTTCCCGCATGGTTCACCTGGCTCACCGTGCACATCTTCTTCCTGATCGGGTTCCGGAATCGCGTTTCAGTCTTCGCGGCTTGGATCTGGACCTATTTCACCTTCACGCGCAGCGCCCGGCTGATCACGGGCGACCAGAACCTGCCGGGTTGGCGCGAGGAGGTGGCGGCGGGGCCATCAGGGGACACTGTCCATGAAGAATTAGCCAAGCCGGTCAAGTAAACTGGAAGAGCGATGCTCGACTTGGGATTTGTCCGGGGAAACCTGGAGTTTGTGGAGGAAAAACTGCGTGCGCGGGGGGCCGACCCTGCGGCTCTGCTGGGTGATTTTCGCGCCCTCGACCAGAGCCGGCGGCAGGCCATTACCCAGGCTGAACAGCTCAAGGCCCGCCGCAATGAGCTGAGCCAGCAGGTCGGCGCGTTGAAAAAGGCCGGGCAGGACGCCGCGGCTGTCATGGAAGAGACACGCGCACTCAAAGACAAGCTGGACGAGCTGGACCGCATGGCCGCGTCGCTCGACGAGCAGCTTCGATTTGCGCTGGCGAGCGTTCCCAATCTGACGCGGGAGGAAGTCCCCACCGGCAGCAGCGAAGCCGATAATGTCGTCGTCAAGACCTGGGGCGCCAAGCGGAGCTTCGATTTCGAACCCAGGCCGCACTGGGAGATTGGCGAATCTCTGGGCATTCTGGACCTGGAACGCGCGGCCAAGTTGAGCGGAGCGCGGTTTGCGGTCTACATGGGCTCAGGGGCGCGGCTGGAGCGGGCACTGATCGGCTTCATGCTCGACATGCACACGCAAAAGCATGGGTATAAAGAGGTTCTGCCGCCCTTCATGGTCAACAGTAAGTCGCTGTTCGGGACCGGCCAGCTGCCCAAGTTTGCCGAAGACCTGTTTCGCTGCTCGGATGCGGATGCCGATAGCGCTGCCCGCGGCGAGTTCAAGGACAGCGATCACTGGTTGATCCCCACTGCCGAGGTTCCGGTGACGAATCTTTACCGGGATGAGATTCTCGACGAAGCCCGGCTGCCGATTTTGTTGACGGCCTATACGCCTTGTTTCCGGGCCGAGGCCGGCGCTGCAGGAAAAGATACCCGCGGCATCATCCGCCAGCATCAATTCCAGAAGGTGGAACTGGTGAAGTTCGTGCGGCCGGAAGAGTCCGATGCCGAGCACGAACGGCTGACCCGCGACGCCGAGGAGATTCTGGAGGCGCTGAAGTTGCCGTACCGGCGCGTTTTGCTCTGCACCGGAGACACCGGATTTTCGTCTGCAAAGACATACGACCTGGAGGTCTGGCTGCCGGGGCAGCAGCTTTACAGGGAGATTTCGTCCTGCTCGAACTTTGAGGCCTTTCAGGCGCGGCGCGCGAGCATCCGCTACCGGCCTTCCGCGGGCATGCAAGGCGGAACCAAGGCGAAGCTCGAATTTGTGCACACGCTGAACGGCAGCGGGCTGGCCGTGGGACGCACCTGGCTGGCGATTCTCGAGAACTACCAGCAGGCCGATGGAAGCGTGCTGGTTCCGGAAGCGCTCAAGCCGTATATGGGCGGTCTGGATCGGATTGTGAAGGAGTGTTAATGGAATCACAGAGCGCAGCCATACCGGCATCTCAACCGGATCGACGCGCCGGGAATCAGGGCATCGGGCCGATTCTGAGGAGCTACTTCTACTGGACGCATCCGCGCGGCAGTCTCCAGTATGACGTGATGGTCACGCTGATCCTGTTGTTCATTTTCGTCACGCCACACCTCTGGAACTTCGGCGACAAGCCTTCGGTGCTTCCTGCGCCTTTGCATCCAATCGTGATAAGCGGAAACGGCGCGCATGGAGTCATCATCACAGTGCAGGCTTCGGATGTGAACGTCGCGCCGGGCGCTTCGGATCGGCAGGTAAAGAACGCGCTGCGGCAGGCCATTGAGCCGGTGACCGGCGACGCGGTGTCTGTTGAGCATTGGGAGACGGTCAAGGACGCCAAGGGAAATCTGGCCTGGAAGATCTGGGCCCACAAATAATGTGGCGCCATTGGCGCCGATTTTTCCGGGTCATGCTGAGGCGGGACGCATCGAAAAGATAAGGTTATCTATGCACCCAAAAAGATGGTTTGTCATTGCCGCTTGCGTGGGGCTCATTCTGCTTTCGGCGCGAGCGGTTTTTGCAGCCGACGATCTGAATTCGGTGTTGAGCAGGCTTGACGCCGCTGCCAAGAAATTCCATAGCACCTCCGCCGATGTCGAGTTCTCAAGCAAGGTGACTGATCCGGTGCCCGATACGGACGTGCAAACAGGCGCCGAGTACTTCCAGCGCAATGCCTCATCTTTCCAAATGGGCGTGCACATCGATCATGACAATGGCCAGCCGGCGCCCAAGGTGATTGTGTGCTGCGTCAAGGGCTCGATCCAGCTCTACGATAAGCTGCAGGACCAGGTCACTACACTCAGCAAGCTCAGCCAATACGCGGACTGGTTTATGCTCGGCTTCGGCGCCAGCGGCCAGGAACTTAAGGAAAAGTGGGATATCAAGTACGATGGGCCGGAGACGATCGACGGCGTGAACACGGCCAAGCTGGAGATGACGGCGAAGGATCCCAATGTGCGCAAGAAGATCCCCAACGTGATCCTCTGGATCGATCCCGATCGCGCCATCAGCATCAAGCAGTATTTCGACGAAGGTCAGGGCCAATCGCGGACCGTTCACTACACCAACATCAAAGTGAATCAGTCGCTGCCGCGAGATGCTTTCACCTTCAAGACCGACGGCAAGACGTCGTACGTGAGCCAGTAAAGCGCCCGGCCTCCTAGAGCGAAGAGCATCGGGAAACATTCGAGCGTGTAGCGCGCCTCCGGCGCTTCGACTGTGAGCAGCAAGGCGCTGCGCAGCAGCATGTAAGCGAGCATGGCCTGCCAGTAGCGCGGACGCAGCAGGAGGCCCGCCAGCGCAAGAAGTAGATACGCGGCGTTGAGGGCGACATAGCACCAGGAGAAGCGCGTCTCTGCATGATGATGCGCGTAGACCCACCAGTCAAGATCGATGGGAAGGTTTTCGACGCGCGGGCGCAGCCACATATCCGCCACGCGGCCCAAGGGCAGCCAGAGATAGTACCGCAGCGGATGCGCGGCGATGCGCTCCTGGGCCAGCCGCTCGAAACGTGCGTCCAGAGCCGGGGTCAGGTCATAATCGTGCGCGTTGTAGTCGCGGGCGAGCGCGGCGGTCTCGGCATACTGCGCAGGCGTATCGAAGGCGCGGCTGGGGAGCTTGTCGACATCGAGCACATCATCGGGAACGTTCCAATAAATGTCGTATGTGGACACGAAGTCAAGACTCCAGCTCTTGACCCAATGCTCCCAGCCGGGATTTGCATCTTCCCCGGGATCGGTGGCAAGGCGCGGCGCGAGCGGTTGGAAGACATGAAACGTCTGCCAATTGCGCCAGGTCCACGCCACGAAGGGCACGAGCGCCAGCGCGGTACAAACCAGCGCGATGCGGAACAGCTTCGCCCGGGTAATCCGTGCCGGCGGCAGACAGAAGATGAGGGCTGGCGCGAAGGCTACGGCGGCTAATGCACCGTCTGGGCGGAGCAGTGCGGCCCAGCATACCGCGAAGGTGAACCAGAGCGCATATTTCCATCCGGGCTGGACGCGGAAGCGCGCCACCGACCACATTGCGAGCGTCAGGGTAAAAAGAGTTGGCGTTTCTGCCAGAGGAAACGCTACGTAGGAAGCTGTGAAAGGGCACAGCGCAGCCAGCCACAGCGTAGCCAGCGCGGCACGAGAGCTTTGCCGCTGCGGAACCATGCGGCGCACAAAATCTGCGACCAGCCAGCAGCCGAGGAGATCGAGGCCAATCTGCACACAGCAGACGGCGAAGTAGTTCTCCATCCCGAAGAGCCGGAAGCAGATGGCAAGAAACAGCGGGTAGCCGGGCAGCCGAATCAGCGTCGAGTGCAGTCCGCCGTTTGATGTGGTGAAAGCATAGCGGCCATGAAGGAGCAGATTTTTAGCGATCGCGCCGTAGATGAGCGTATCGCCATTTGCCTCGAAGAGCGCCCGCAGCATCCAAAAGCGCAGCGCAAGGCCCGCGGCGAGGGGCAATCCCGAGTAGATTGCTGTGGGCAGTCTGTGACGCGTGCGCGGCGGGAAAGGCAATTGACTCTCGGAGACGGCTTCCATACGATTCGTACTGTATAGCAGCGTAGACCGTCTCCGCGGGATTTGCGCATGCGAAGACTCAACCAGTCATGCCTGATCGCCAGATTTTTTTCGACCCGGAACGCAAACGCTGGAAACGGCTGCGCCGCATTCTGGATATAGGAGCTGTGCTATGCACCCTTGTGGTAGCCGGTTTCATGTTCAACCTGTTGCGCATCCAGCGGCTGCCCGAGTTGTTGCTGCCGGTGCCCAGGCACAATTACCGGGCGTTGCCCGACCGTTCTGTGGCCTTGCGCACCACAAAAAATGTGCGGCCCGCCCGCCGGAAGACCAGCCGCAGGCCCTCTGAGATCCCCTTCAATACCGGCGAGGGTCTTCGCGCAGCCTACTACGTGCCCTACGACGAGGCCAGCTTCGCTTCGTTCAAGCAGCACATCCACCAGATCGACATGCTCTTCCCGGAGTGGCTGCACGTCTATTCGTCCGCACCCACGCTGCTGGGAATCAACAATGACAGCCATCGCGCCTATCCTATCGTCGACGGCGCAACGGTTCACGATCCTGACGACATGAACAGGATCAAACAAGAGATTCAAAAGCAGCGGGAAGACACAGAGATTTTCCCGCATCTGAACAACTTCAATGCTGTGAGCCAAACCTGGGACGCCGGCGTGGGGCGTATGTTGGCCGAGCCCGGCAACCGCGATGCACTGCGCCAGCAGGTACTGCGCTTTTTCCATGCAGATACGGTGTACCGCGGCCTGTCTCTGGACTTCGAGAGCCTGCCCGACAGCGCGACGCCGGCGTATCTGAGCTTCATCCAGGAACTCTACGCGGCGATGCACCCGCTGAACCTGCGCCTGTATGTGAACGTGCCTGTCTCCACTCCGGATGCCGAACTCAAGGAGATCGCGGCCAACTCGGACGGCGTGATCCTGATGAACTACGACCAGCACCAGGTGACCAGCGATCCGGGCCCCGTTGCGAGCCAGGAATGGTTCCTCGGCAACTTGACACGCGCGCTCAAATCCGTACCCAAGGACAAGCTCATCTGCGCGATAGGCAACTACGGCTATGACTGGACGCTTTCGATTCCGGCCCGGCCGAGACGGGGACACAAACCGGCCAAGCCGCAGGTCCTCGATACAGCGGATCTCTCGGTTTCCGACGTGTGGCAGGATGCTTCGGATGCCGATGCTGACCTCGATCTCGACTACGACGCACTGAACCCGCATTTTGAATACATCGACGAAGACGCGCACCAGCGTCACGTGGTCTGGTTCCTCGATGGGGTCACTGTTCTCGATGAAATGCGCGGTGCGCGCCAGCTTGGGCTGCAGACGTTCGCCTTGTGGCGCCTGGGCACCGAGGACAGCTCGCTATGGAACGTGTGGGACCGGCCGGCCAACCCCGATTCGCTTCAGGCTCTCGGCACCGTAGAACCCGGCCACGATGTGGATGTCGAAGGCCAGGGCGACATCATGCGCATTCTCAAGATGCCGCAGCCGGGCAAGCGCACAGTAGAAGTCGACAGCGATGAACCAGATCCGCGCAAGAAGCTCATTGTCGATGAGCACATGGATGTGTACCCGCGCAATTACTCGGTGGAATACTACGGGTACCATCCCCATGAAGTGTCGCTCTCCTTTGACGATGGCCCCGACCCGAAGTGGACGCCGAAGATTCTCGACATCCTGAAGCAGAAGCAGGTAAAGGGCACGTTCATGATCATCGGCGAAGAGGCCGCGCAGAACGTGAACCTGCTGAAGCGGATCGTGCGGGAGGGCAACGAAATTGGCAACCACACCTGGAGCCATCCCGACATCAGCGACATCTCAAACGGCCAGCTGGAACTGCAGGTAAAACTGACGGAGCAACTCTTCGCCAGCAAGCTAGGCGTGCAGCCGCTTTACTTCCGCCCCCCCTACGACATCGACGAAGAGCCCGAGACCGACGAACAGGCCAAGCCAATCGCGCCTGTGCAACATGATGGTTTTATCGTGATCGGGAACAAGATCGACACCGACGACTGGGTCGACCACCCGGGAGAAACGAAGGCACAGATTACGAACCAGATGACGCAATCCGTGCTCGATCAGCTGCAAGTCATGCAGACCAAGCCGCAGTTCCGCGGCTCCGTCATCCTGATGCACGATGGGGGCGGAGACCGCTCGGCAACTGTCGCCGCATTGCCGGTACTGATCGACACGCTTCGTGCACGCGGCTACACGTTTGTACCCGTCTCCGCGCTGATGAACAAGACCACCGCCGAGGTGATGCCGCCGCTCACCTTCTGGCAGCATGTTCGCGCGATTCCCGATTCGATCGCCTTCTCTTTGGTCGACATCATCGGCAGCTTCATTGTGATGGTCTTCTTTCTGGGCGATATTCTGATGAGCGCGCGGCTCATCATCGTCGGGCTTTTCGCCGTGATCGATAGACTGCGCAAACCGCATCGCGAGCCCGCACCCGCCTTTGCTCCGCGGGTGGCTGTTCTCATTCCTGCCTTCAACGAAGAGGCGGTCATCGTCCGCACCATCCGCTCAGTGCTGAACTCCGACTACAAGAACCTGCATGTCATCGTGATTGATGACGGATCGAGCGACCGCACCGCCGAAGTAGCAGCCGAGGCCTACGCGCAGGAGATCAAGGCGGGACGTGTGCAGGTGCTGACCAAGCCGAATGCCGGCAAGGCTGCGGCGCTCAACTATGCGCTCGACAGGCTGGACGAAGAGATCTACGTGGGCATCGATGCAGACACCGTAATCGCGCCCGACGCCGTTTCGAAGCTGGTTCGCCACTTTGAAGACCCTCGCATCGGCGCCATGGCCGGCAACGCCAAGGTGGGCAACCGGGTAAATCTGTGGACACGCTGGCAGGCCCTCGAATATATCACCAGCCAGAACTTCGAACGCCGCGCGCTTGACCTGTTCCATGTTGTCACCGTGGTTCCGGGTGCGATCGGCGCGTGGCGCACTGCGCCGGTAAAAGCCGCGGGCGGCTATCCGCTGAATACGGTGGCCGAAGATGCGGACCTGACGATGAACCTGCTCGAACAGGGACTCAAGGTGGATTACGAGGACCGCGCGCTGGCCTTTACTGAGGCGCCGATCGACGCGCGCGGGCTGATGCGGCAGCGCTTCCGCTGGTCATTCGGAACGCTGCAGGCTGTCTGGAAACATCGCGCCGCGTTTGTGCGCAACCGGGCCATGGGCCTGTTCGCGCTGCCCAATATTCTGATCTTCCAGATGTTTCTGCCGCTCGTCTCGCCCTTTATCGACGTGCTGTTCGCCTGGGGCATCATCAACTTCTTTGTCGACCGGCACTACCACCCGGAGGCCGCGTCCCCGGCGAGCTTTGAAAAGCTCGTGACTTACTTCCTGGGATTTTTGGTGATCGACTTCATCACCTCTTCGGTGGCCTTCAGCCTGGAGCGGCGGCATCCTGCGAACAAAGGCGACGGATGGCTGCTTTTCCATATCTGGCTGCAGCGTTTTGCTTATCGACAGCTCTTTTCCGTGGTGCTCTTCAAGACGCTGAAGCGTGCAATTGACGGCAAGCCCTTCAACTGGGACAAGCTGCAGCGCACGGCAAAGATGAGCAAGCGAACCGAAGTGCTGACTGCTGTGCACGAGTAACAGCAGAGACCGGGTGCCCCCATCCTTGCGGGGTTCTTGCGTGCCTTACGGTCCCAGATACAGCTGCACGCCGGGCGGCGAGAAATTCAGAGTCTTCGTCTTGGGATCGTAGTCCAGATTGAGCGCGTCGCTCTTGCGGCCGTTAATGAGAATCGCGACCAGCAGCACATTGCCGTAGACCCGCGCAGCCTCTATGTGATGGCTGTGAATGGCTCCGTATTCGTTGTCAGGACTGTTCGGGCTCCAGTCTCCCTCGAAGCGGTTGAAGGGATACACACTGTGCTGTGCCGGATGCTGCTGCCAGTCTTTGTCGTGCATCCAGATGCCATAGGCCGCTGCGAGGTCGTTTCTCTCAACGGCGTCAAGGAAGTGGTTCACCGTCGCTCGCCCGAAGAGATGGGTATTCCAATTCCAAGGCCAGTCGACGGGCCGGGCGGCTGCCAGCCACCACGCTATGATCAGCACGCCGACAACGCTCGCCGAGATGGAGAGAATCGTCTGGCGGCGCCGGGCGCGCGCTTCGTCGAACTTCGGTGCATCCAGCAGGGTCATCGGCTCACTTCCTCGAAAGACAGCGAATCGTCAGGAGTCGGGTGCAGCGCTGCGGACCTGATGCCGGTCCGTACTCCATTAGACACCATTGCGACCGGTCCTGTTCCCTACTCCCTGCTGTACACGGTCCGGTTCTTTTCGGCGTGGCGCTCGATCCCGAGTTCGATCAGGCGGGTGATGAGGTCTTTGTAGTTGAGCCCCGACGCCTCCCATAGCTTGGGGTACATGCTGATCTGCGTGAAACCGGGCAGCGTATTCACCTCATTGACGTAGATGCGCCGCCGGCCGCCCGCCTCCATGAGAAAATCCACACGCGCCAAGCCGGCGAGGTCGCAGGCGCGAAAGGCCGCGACGGCCATCTCGCGTATCTGTTTGCTTTCGGAGCGGGTTAATTCCGCGGGTATCACGGGCACCGATCCCTCGGAGAGATACTTCGCCTCGTAGTCGTAGAATTCCTTGCCCGGAATGATCTCGCCGACGACGCTGGCCTGCGGCGCATCGTTGCCGAGGACGGCGACTTCCAGCTCGCGCGCGCGGCCCTTCTTCCCGCCGACGGCCTGCTCGACGATCAGCTTGCGATCGTACCGCGCGGCCAATGTGAGCGCCGGCCCCAGCTCCTTGCGGTCATGCGCTTTGCTGATGCCCACCGAAGAGCCGAGATTCGCCGGCTTCACAAACACCGGATAATCGAGAGCAGCCTCAATTTGCGCGACGGCCTTGCGCGGCGATTTCTCCCATTCTGCGCGGAGCACGGTCACGTGCTTCACAATCGGCAGACCAGCCTCTGCGAAGAGACGCTTCATCACGTCCTTGTCCATACCTGCAGATGAGCCCAGCACGCCGGAACCGACGTAGGCAATGCCGGCAAGCTCAAACAGGCCCTGAATCGTGCCGTCCTCACCGAACGTGCCGTGCAATACGGGGAAGACAACATCGATCGCTTTCCCTTCCGGGCCTTGTGGGCCGGGCACAGGCGCCATGAGCGTGGGGATGCCTTCGTGGAGAAGCTTCGCGCCCGGCGTGGCTTGTGGATCACCGGCGCGAAGGCGGCGCGCCACGGCGCTCTGATCGCCTTCGAGCAGGCCGCGGGCATCGGAACTCGCCAGCCAGCGGCCCTCCTTGGTAATGCCGATGGGGATCACGTCGAACTTGCTGCGATCGATCGCCTGCAGAACGGAAGCGGCTGAGAGCAGCGAGACTTCGTGCTCCCCGCTGCGCCCGCCAAAGAGAATACCTACGCGGAGTTTCTTTGCCATTGACGGTTGATTGCCGCGTCAGGAGTGCGGACTGCGCGGCTTCCTTCAGTTCAGTGTAGACCGCGCGCATGACTCTTCCAGGGCGAGGAGTCTCTCAGAGTATCTTCTTCCCAAATGCGGAGCAGGCCAGTTCCACCGCTAAGTCAGCAGTGCGGTTGTGCTCGTCGATGACCGGATTCACTTCGACGATTTCGAAGCTGAGCAGGCGGCCGTGGTCGGCGAGGATCTCCATGGCCAGGTGCGCTTCGCGGTACGTGGCCCCGCCGCGCACAGGCGTGCCGACGCCGGGTGCGTCTTCGGGATCGATCCAGTCGAGATCGAGTGAGACGTGATAGCCCGCTGTTCCCCGGCCGGCAGCGCGCAAAGCTTCCTCCATCACGGTGCGCATGCCGCGCTCGTCGATGTCGCGCATGGTGTAAACCTCGGCGATGCCGGCGCGGCGAATGTTTTCGCGCTCGGCGGCGTCGATATCGCGCACGCCGATGAGCACCGTATTTTCCGGAGCGATCTTGGGCGAGAAACCGAGAAGATTCGCCAGCGGCTCAGGGCCGAGCCCCATGAGCGCTGCCAGCGGCATGCCGTGTACGTTGCCGGAGGGTGAGGTTTCGGGGGTGTTCAAATCGGCATGGGCGTCAATCCAGAGGATGCCGATCTTCTGGCCACGGCGGCGATAGAACTCTGCCACGCCGGAGACGGAGCCGGCCGCCAGCGAGTGATCCCCGCCGAGAACGAGCGGGGTCGCGCCTGCCTCGAGAGCCGCCAGAACGGCGTCTGCGGTACGCGTGCAGGTCTCCGCAATTTCGCTCAGGTAGTGGGCGTTCCCGCTTCCGGGTGTACGGGTTTCGGCCACCTCAACGCGAATGTTGCCGACGTCCACAACGTGATGGCCCAGCGCCTCGAGCCGCGCCTCCAGGCCGGCGACACGCACCGCAGAGGGGCCCATGTCGACGCCGCGGCGGCTGGCGCCCATGTCGAGCGGCACGCCGATGATGCGAATCTGACGCGTCGGCTGGGCCTGCATGCCGCCTGATGCCGTCTTCACGATCTGAGCCGGGGAATCGCCGCTTTCGGCCATTTGAGAATTCTACTTGGCGGCGCTGGCCGCTGCGATTCACCCCCGGCGGAAGCTATTGCCAACAGGCGACTTTCGTTCCCTGTACTCCCGGTATTCCGGCGCTAAGAGCGACAGCTGCTCCCACAAAATGGGGCTACCAAGTGACGTCGTCGGGAGAGTACGATAGTGGCAAGCAGCCGTCATCAAAATTTTTCATCGGTCTCATCCTGGAATGAGGTGCGGGCTCCGGCAAGAAAGAGTAAGGGGGAAAACTGCAGCACGCAAGCACAGCAAGAGTGTTACTGGGTCCTGCTTCGATTTTAAGGGCCGCCTGCACCGCTGTGCTGGGCTGGTCGTGCTCTATTGTGCCTGCGGCGGCTGCGCAAGTGGGCCTGCGACATGGCGTGGTGAGGGCAACGAACCTCGCGGCCGCTTCCCCGCACGGAGGCTTTGACAATTTCGCGGCGTTGGTACAGCCCTCCTGGCTCGACGTTCACATTCCCACCTTCCTGGTGGGTTTGCTGATTTTTGTGGTCCTCGCCGTCGGCGCAAGGATCTGGTTTGTGGAACGCCGGGTGCGCCGGCAGATTGCCGGACTGGCCTATGTGGAGCAGCGGCGGGGCAAGATTCTAGAAGACATCAACAATTCGCGGCCGCTGGCGGAGATACTGGAACGCGTGACGGAACTGGTCTCCGTGAGGCTGAATGGGGCGGCCTGCTGGTGCCAGATTGTGGATGGAGCACGCCTGGGCAATTACCCGGACCTTTCAGATGCTTCTCTGCGCGTGATGGAACGCCCGATCCCCTCACGCTCCGGGCATGCGCACGGCTCGATCTTTGCCGCGTTTGACTCGTACACCCGGCCCACCTCGGTCGAGCTGGACGCTCTCGCGATGGGCGCAAGCCTGGCGACACTGGCCATCGAAACGTCACGGCTTTATTCCGACCTGGTGCATCGCTCGGAGTTCGATCTTCTCACCGACATTCAGAACCGGTTTTCGCTGGAAAAGCAGCTCGAAAATCAGATACATGCGGCCCGCCAGTCGGCCGGAATCTTTGGGCTGCTCTACATCGATCTGAACGAATTCAAGCAAGTCAACGACCTCTACGGTCACCACGCCGGGGACCTTTATCTGCAGGAAGTCGCCGTGCGCATGAAGCGGCAACTGCGCCCAGGCGACACCCTCGCGCGGCTGGGCGGCGATGAATTCGCAGTGCTGGTACCGAACATACACAACCGCATGGACGCGGAGGAGATTGCCATGCGGCTGGAGTGCTGTTTCGAGCAGCCCTTCCCCGGCGACGGGTTCGTGGTGCGCGGCTCGGCCAGCATTGGCATTGCCCTTTATCCGGAGGATGGCACCACGAAAGACAGCCTGCTGAGCATGGCGGATGGCGCTATGTACAGCGTGAAGCAGGCTCGGCAAAGGCGAAGGGAGCCGGAGCCCGAGACGCTGCGCGGAAATCCTGCATCGCGTTGATTCTGCACCCGCAGAAGCCCGGCGCACTTTTTGTGTAAATCGTTCAACAAAAGTGCTACGCCAAACGAATAGATGTGCGGTTCGAGCATGCCGATATACACCTCTGATCGGCCGCAACCACATGAACCGGTTTATTCTCCTTTCCGCGACGATCGTCTGCTGGGCGCTGTGCGCCCTGACCGCCGTCTCCCAGGAACTGACGCCGCTCAGCACCATCAAAGCGATCAGCAATGACGAAGCAAAGGAGCACATGGCGGTCGCTTTTGAAGCGACCGTAACCTACTCCCGCCCCTATGAGAAGGTGCTGTTCGTGCAGGATGGCGACGCAGCTATCTTTGTCTCCACGCCCACAACTTCAGAGTTCACACCGGGTGACAGGGTTCTGGTGCGGGGCACTATGCAGGAGAGCTTCCGGCCTTTTGTAGAGGGCAGCAACATTCGCATTCTTGGAAAAACCGCTTTGCCCACGCCGGTACAGGGAACCTTCGATGCGATGATCCGGGCCAAAACAGACTGCCAGCTCGTCACGGTGCGGGCCGTAATCCGCGCCGCCGACCTGCTGACAAGCCCGAACTACCTGCGAACCACCACGTACCTGAACATGCTGGTGGACGGCGAACAGGTAACCGCAACTCTCGACAATGATGACGAGAATGCTCTCAAGGGCCTGCTCGATGCCGAAGTGGAGATCACGGGGGTGGCATCCGGCCAGTTCGATAACAAGATGCAGCAGACCGGTGTGCTCATCCATATCCAGTCACTGGATGGAATCAAGGTTCTGAAGCGTGCCAGCGTTGATCCATGGTCGATCACCGTCACGCCCATGGATCGCGTCGTCACAGGCCTGCGGCAGGTTGATCTGAGCCAACGCATGCGCGTTCACGGAGCCATCACCTACTACCAGCCAGGCATCGCGCTCGTCCTGCAGAATGGCGACAAGAGCGTTTGGATCAGCACCGGAAGTTCTCACGAGCTGCGGATCGGCGATCTGGCCGACGCGATCGGATTTCCAGATGTGCAGAACGGCTTTCTCACGCTGGCGCAGAGCGAGGTGCACGACAGCTTTGTGCAGGCACCTATTGTCCCGCAGCTTTTTACGTGGAAGGCCCTGGCGACCGGAGGCAATGGCGGAAGAAGCCACATCTTCGATCTCGTCTCGATCGAAGGACAGGTGGTGACGGAGGTACGGCAGGCCACGCAGGATGAATATGTCCTGCAGGCCGATGATCGCCTCTTCTCGGCGATTCTGCGGCACCCCGGGACGTCGAGCCGCCTTGCGTTCGCGCCCATGCGGCAGATTCCCGTAGGCACCAGGATTCGGGTCACAGGAATCTGCATGCTCGAAGATGCGAATCCGTTCAACGGCGAGGTTCCCTTCAACATCCTGATGCGGTCTTACGATGACATTGCCATCGTGGCTCAGCCACCATGGCTCAATGTCAGGCACCTTGTATCTCTGATCGGGCTGCTGATTCTGGCGATCTTTATTGTGGGCGGATGGGCGTGGTATATCGAGCGCAAAATGCGGCGTCAGACCTCCAGCGTGGCCTACGTAGAACAGCGGCGCAGCCGCATTCTGGAAGCGATGAACGCTTCACGGCCTCTTGCGGAAACGCTCGAAGAGATTACGGAACTGGTTTCGTTCAAGCTGCAGGGAGCGCCGAGCTGGTGCGAGATTACGAGCGGCGCCACGCTGGGAAATTGCCCCTCGGTGATCTCGTCGAAGCTCTCCGTCGTGGAGCATCCGATTCCCTCAGCAGGCGGTCAATCGCTCGGCACATTCTATGCCGCGGTCTGGCCGCAGTTGTGCGGCCAGGCCGGCACGCGGGAGGCACTGGTGCTCGCCGCGGGGCTGGCACAGCTGGCGATTGAAACCTCGCGGCTCCATACGGACCTCGTGCATCGCTCTGAGTTCGACCTGCTCACGGATGTTGGAAATCGATTCTCACTGGAGAAGCATCTCGACAGCCTCATTGAAACAGCGCGGCAGACTGCCGGCACCTTCGGATTGATCTACATCGATCTCAATGAGTTCAAGCAGGTGAACGACCTCTATGGGCACCAGGTGGGTGACATCTATCTGCAGCAGGCCGCGCAGCGCATGAAGAAGCAGCTCAGGCCGGCAGATACTCTTGCCCGGCTGGGCGGCGATGAGTTTGCCGTGATGGTGCCTGAGGCACGCAGCCGAAATATTCTCCTGGAGATCGCGCAGCGGCTTGAGCGTTGCTTCGAACAGCCGTTCCCGCTGGGGAACAACATTGTTTACCGAGGCTCAGCCAGCATCGGCGTTGCGCTGTATCCCGAAGACGCCGGGACAAAGGACGGCCTGCTGCGAGCCGCCGATAGCGCGATGTATACGGCCAAGAAAGCGCGCCAGCAGCGCACACATACCTTTGCCCGGGAGCCAAAACCGGAGACGGTTCACGAAGCGTACAAATAAAAAGGCCCGGTTTGCGCCGGGCCTTTGTACATAGTTGCTGAAGCGCTTACTCGGCTGCCATCTCTTCGGCTTCGCCCTCCTGGCGCATCATCTCCAGTTCGCGCTCGGCGGCTTCGATCTCTGCAGAGACCTCCTGCTGAACGCGGGCTGCCGCTTCTTCGAGCTCCGGTGAGAGCTGGACATTGCGGTAGTACTCGAGGCCCGTGCCTGCGGGAATCAGACGCCCGACGATCACGTTCTCCTTGAGGCCGCGCAGATTGTCCACCGCGCCGTTGATGCTGGCTTCAGTGAGCACGCGCGTGGTCTCCTGGAAGCTGGCCGCAGAGATGAAGCTGTCGGTCGAGAGCGATGCCTTGGTGATGCCGAGCAGCAACGGACGTCCAAGAGCCGGACGGCCGCCCTGGTTTTGCACACGATCGTTCTCTTCCTTGAAGCGGAACCGATCGACCTGCTGCTCGAGCAGGAAGTTCGTGTCGCCCACTTCATCGATGCGCACCCAGCGCAGCATCTGCCGCACAATCACTTCGATGTGCTTGTCGCTGATGGCCACGCCCTGCAGACGGTAGACCTCCTGGATTTCGTTGACCAGGTAAGCCTGCAGCTCCTTTTCGCCCAGCACGGCAAGAATGTCGTGCGGGTTCAAGGGGCCGTCCATCAGCGGATCGCCGGCGCGCAGGCGTTCACCTTCCTGCACGTTGACGTGTATGCCGCGCGGCACCGAGTATTCCTTCTCGTCGCCGTTGTCGGCCGTGACGTAGATCTTACGCTGGCCCTTGGAGACTTCGCCGAAGCGGACAACACCATCGATCTCCGAGATGATGGCCGTCTCGCGAGGCTTGCGGGCCTCGAAGAGCTCGACCACGCGCGGCAGACCGCCGGTGATGTCCTTCGTACGCGTCGACTCCTTCGGAATCTTCGCCAGCACATCGCCGGGGCCGACCTCATCGCCGTCCTGGATCATGAGGTGAGCGCCGCGAGGCAGCAGATACCGCTTGTGCCCCTTGGCGTTCTTGACCACGAAGGCCGGCTGCCGCTTCTCATCGGGAGAATCGGCCACAACCCAACGCGAGAGGCCGGTGACTTCGTCGACTTCTTCGTTGAGCGTGATGCCTTCCTGCAGGTCCTTGAACTGCACGGTGCCGCCGATCTCAGTGAGAATCGCGTAGGTGTACGGATCCCACTCAGCCAGCAGGTCGCCGAGCTTCACAGCCTCGCCGTCTTTCACGCGGAGACGCGCACCATAGACCACCTGGTAGCGCTCCTTTTCACGGCCGCGCTCGTCGACGATAGCCACCGAGCCGGAGCGGTTCATGGCCACCAGAGAACCGTCCTTGCTTTCGACGGTGCTGAGGTTGAAGAAGCGCACGAAGCCGTTGTTCTTGGCGTCGAGGCGCGACTTGTCGGCCACGCGGCTCGCCGTACCGCCCACGTGGAAGGTACGCATGGTAAGCTGCGTGCCGGGCTCGCCGATGGACTGTGCCGCGATGACGCCGCAGGTTTCGCCGAGCTCGACCATGCGGCCCGAACCGAGGTTGCGGCCGTAGCAGAGCGCGCAGACGCCGCGGCGGGACTCGCAGGTAAGCACGGAGCGGATCTTGACCCTCTCCACGCCGGCGCCCTGAATCGCCGAAGCGATGTCCTCGTCGATCGGCTGGTTCACTTCGACCACCACGTTGCCGTCGTAATCCTTGATGCGCTCGAGCGACACACGCCCGATGATGCGGTCGCGCAGCGGCTCGATGATCTCGCCGGATTCGACGATCGACCCGACGTAGATGCCTTCGACGGTTCCGCAGTCGTTCTCGGTGACGATGACGTCCTGCGCCACGTCGACCAGGCGGCGGGTCAGGTAGCCGGAGTCAGCGGTCTTGAGCGCCGTATCCGCCAGGCCCTTGCGGGCGCCGTGCGTCGAGATGAAGTATTCGAGCACGGTGAGGCCTTCACGGAAGTTCGCCGTGATGGGTGTCTCGATGACTTCGCCCGAAGGCTTGGCCATCAGTCCGCGCATACCCGAGAGCTGGCGGATCTGCTGCTTCGAACCGCGGGCGCCGGAGTCGGCCATGATGTAGATCGGGTTCATCGCGCCTTCTTCGTCAGCGCGCTTCATGTTCCCGAACATCTCGTCGGCGACTTTATCTGTCACCGCCGACCACATCTGGATGACCTTGTTCGAACGCTCGCCGTTGGTGATGGCGCCGTCCATGTACTGCTTCTGGACTTCGATCACCTTCTTGTCGGCCTCATCGACCACGGTGTACTTGCTCTCCGGGATCACCATGTCGTCCAGGCCTACAGAAAGGCCCGAGCGCGTGGCGAACTGGAAGCCGAGCGACTTGATGCGATCGAGCATGCCCACGGTGACTTCGAGGCCGAGGTTCTGGTTGCAGTAGTTCACCAGCTGACCGATACCCTTCTTCTTGAGCAGGCCGTTGATGAACGGCATGCCGGCAGGAAGAGCGTCATTGAGGATCACGCGGCCGACGGTCGTGTTGATGTAGTCCTTGTCGAAGTCGACCGGTTCGGTGTGCAGCAGATCCTGGTCATCGTAGGCGGTGGTCATATCGAGCACCTTGCCTGAGTAGCGCAGACGGATGGGCGAGAGCGTCTCCACTTCCCTGGCTTCGAGGGCCATCAGTATCTCTTCCGTATTGGCAAACACGCGGCCTTCGCCACGCGCGCCCTTCTTGGCCTTGGTCAGGTAGTAGAGGCCGAGCACCATGTCCTGCGTGGGCACGGTGATGGGCTGGCCGGAGGCCGGCGACAGGATGTTGTGCGAAGCAAGCATCAGCACGCTGGCCTCGATCTGCGCCTCAGGCGACAGCGGGATGTGCACGGCCATCTGGTCACCGTCAAAGTCGGCGTTGAAGGCAGTGCAGACCAGCGGGTGAATCTTGATGGCCTTGCCTTCTACGAGCACCGGCTCAAAGGCCTGGATGCCCAGACGGTGCAGCGTTGGAGCGCGGTTCAGGAGCACCGGGTGGTCCTTGATGACTTCTTCAAGGATGTCCCACACCACGGGCTCCTGCATCTCCACCATTTCCTTGGCCTGCTTGATGGTGGTGCACTGGCCGGTCTGCTCGAGGCGGTGATAGATGAACGGCTTGAACAGCTCGAGCGCCATCTTCTTCGGCAAACCGCACTGGTGCAGCTTCAACTCGGGACCGACCACGATCACCGAACGGCCGGAGTAGTCCACGCGCTTGCCCAACAGGTTCTGGCGGAAGCGGCCCTGCTTGCCCTTCAGCGTGTCGGAGAGCGACTTGAGCGGGCGGTTGTTCGCACCGCGCAGCACACGTCCGCGTCGGCCGTTGTCGAACAGCGCGTCGACGGCCTCCTGCAGCATGCGCTTCTCATTGCGCACGATGACCTCGGGCGCGTGCAGGTCCATCAGCTTCTTCAACCGGTTGTTGCGGTTGATCACACGGCGATAGAGATCGTTCAGATCCGACGTGGCGAAGCGGCCGCCATCGAGAGGCACCAGCGGGCGCAGCTCGGGAGGAATGACAGGCAGCACGTCGAGAATCATCCACTGCGGCTTGTTCGCCGACTTGCGGAACGCCTCAACAACCTTGAGTCGCTTGGCGTACTTCAGCTTCTTCTGCGCGGAGCTCTCGCTCTTCATGCGCTCGCGCAGCTCCATCGCCAGCTCTTCAACGCTGACGCGCTTGAGAAGCTCCTTGATGGCCTCGGCGCCCATCATGGCCTTGAAGCCGGAGGGACGGAACTGCTGGTCGAGTTCGCGGAAGCGGGTCTCGTCCTTGATGATCTCGCGCTCGCGCACCGGCGCATCGCCGGGATCGACGACAACATAGGACTCGAAGTAGAGAATGCTCTCGAGATCGCGCAGCGAGATGTCGAGCAAGTGGCCGATACGCGAGGGCAGCCCTTTAAAGAACCACACGTGCGAACAAGGCGAAGCCAGCTCAATGTGACCCATGCGCTCGCGGCGCACCTTGCTGACAGTCACTTCGACGCCGCACTTGTCGCAGATGACGCCGCGGTGCTTCATGCGCTTGTATTTCCCGCACAGACACTCCCAGTCGGTGACGGGACCAAAGATGCGAGCGCAGAAGAGGCCGTCACGCTCGGGTTTGAACGTGCGGTAGTTGATGGTCTCCGGCTTGGTGACCTCACCATGCGACCAGCTGCGGATCTTCTCCGGAGAGGCGAGCATGATGCGAATGGCGTCAAAGTCGGTAATCGGGCTGGTGAGCTCAAACGGGTTCGAACGGAACAAGGCGACCCTCCTTGGCAGGCTTTTTGTTGCGTGCCGCGGTATCTCCCGGGATTCTTGAAGGGGTCCTTCCTTCCCGGGTAGCGGTGTTTGCCGCTCAAGAAGGACCCGTAAAACCAGTGATCAGCGGTCAGCGATCAGTTGTCAGTCTGAAAACTGACAACTGAAACCTGACAACTTAATCAGCTACCGCTGCCACTTCCGGCGCCGGCGCCTTGCGGGCGATGTCGGCGCGCTTGATCAGCTCCACGTCCAGGCACAGCGACTGCAGCTCGCGAATCAGCACGTTGAACGACTCCGGCACACCCGGCTCGATGGCCGCTTCGCCCTTGACGATGGCCTCGTAGATCTTGGTGCGGCCATAGACGTCGTCGGACTTTGCGGTCAGCAGCTCTTGCAGGATGTACGCGGCACCGTAAGCTTCGAGAGCCCACACTTCCATTTCGCCGAAGCGCTGGCCGCCGAACTGCGCCTTGCCGCCCAGCGGCTGCTGGGTGATGAGCGAGTACGGTCCGATGGAGCGAGCGTGAATCTTGTCGTCCACCAGGTGCGAGAGCTTAAGCATGTAGATGTAGCCCACGGTTACGGGCTGCTCGAACTGGTCGCCGGTCATGCCGTCGAAGAGCGCGGTCTTGCCTGAGGTCGGCAGTCCAGCCGCCGACAGCAGAGACTTGATCTCGTTCTCCTGTGCGCCATCGAAGACGTTCGTACCGAACCAGATGCCGCGCTCCATGCCGCGCGATACGCGGATCAGCATCTCGTCATCGAGTTCCAGCAACTGGCGCAGCGCCGCGGTTCCAGCAAACTCCTTTTTCACTTCCTCGCGGATGAAGCTGGCGTCGCTGTTGCCCTTCACCAGCGCGGCGATCTTCTTGCCGAGTCCGGCTGCGGCCCAGCCCAGGTGCGTTTCCAGAATCTGGCCCACGTTCATACGGGAAGGCACGCCGAGCGGGTTGAGAACGATCTCCACGGGTGTGCCGTCGGGCAGATACGGCATGTCTTCCTCAGGAAGAATGCGCGCGATCACGCCCTTGTTGCCGTGGCGGCCGGCCATCTTGTCGCCCACCGACAGCTTGCGCTTCATGGCAACGTAGACCTTTACCAGCTTGATCACGCCCGGAGGCAGCTCGTCGCCCTTCTGCAGCTTGGCCACCTTCTCGTTGGTAATCTTGCGCAGCACTTCGATTTGCCGCGAGGTCATCTCCTCGATTTCATCGATCTGCTCGTTGACGCGGGGATCCTTGTCGTTGTAGCGGATGCGCTTGAGGTTCTTGGTGGAGATGCGTTCGATGGTGTCGCGGTCGAGAACCGAATCCTTGGTCAACAAGCGCTTGTTGGTGCGCTCGTCGTGCAGGTCGGCCAGAACCGTCTTGCCGCCGAGGATCGCTTCGAGACGCTTCAGACGCTCGTCTGTCAGAATGCGGATCTCGTCGCCGAGGTTCTTTTCGAGCTTGGCCACATACTCGGCCTCGATCTGCTTGGCGCGCTCGTCCTTCTCCTGGCCCTTGCGGCTGAAGATGCGCACATCGACCACCGTGCCCTCGATACCCGGAGGGCAGGTGAGCGAAGCGTCGCGCACATCGCCGGCCTTTTCACCGAAGATCGCGCGCAGCAGCTTCTCTTCCGGCGTGAGCTGCGTTTCGCCCTTCGGCGTAACCTTTCCCACGAGGATGTCGCCGTGGCCGATCTGGGCACCGATGCGGATGACGCCGCTCTCGTCCAGATCGCGCAGCGCGTGCTCGCTGACGTTCGGGATGTCGCGCGTGATCTCTTCGGGACCGAGCTTGGTATCGCGCGCCTCGATCTCGAACTCTTCGATGTGCACCGAGGTGTAGTAGTCCTCGCGCACCAGCTTCTCGCTGATCAGGATCGCGTCCTCAAAGTTATAGCCGCGCCAGGGCATGAAAGCAACCAGCACGTTGCGGCCCAGCGCCAGTTCGCCCTGCTCGGTGCACGGGCCGTCGGCGATCACCTGGCCCTTGATCACGCGATCGCCCTCGCGAACTACAGGCTTCTGGTTGATGCAGGTGTTCTGGTTCGAGCGCTTGAACTTGATCAGCGTGTAGATGTCCGAGCCGACTTCACGCGACAGCTGCGTGGGGTGATGCTCGCCTTCGACGCGCACGATAATGCGCTCGGAGTCGACCGAGTCCACGATGCCGTTGCGCTTGGCGAGGATCACGGCTCCGGAATCGCGGGCAGTCACGCCTTCCATGCCGGTGCCCACAAGCGGGGCCTCGGCTACGAGCAGCGGAACCGACTGGCGTTGCATGTTGGCGCCCATCAGCGCGCGGTTCGCGTCGTCGTGCTCCAAGAAAGGAACAAGAGATGCGGCTACGGAGACGAGCTGCTTCGGCGAGACGTCGATGTAGTCGACCTCGGCGCGATTCACCAGCACGAAGTTCCCCTGGCGGCGGGCGTTGACCAGGTCTTCGGTGATCTCGCCCTTGTCGTTGAACTCGATGTTGGCCTGCGCGATGGTGTGCTTGTCCTCTTCCCACGCCGACAGATAGAAGCTGTACGGAATGAAATCAATGTTGCGCTTGCCGGCCTTCTTCAGCTCGGCGTTGCGGCGGAAAGCCTCGTCCTTCTCGATGTGGTCGCCCACGCGCAGGCCGCTTTCGCCAGCGTTGACGATCTCCACGTAATCGAGAATCTTCGAGTCCTTCACCTTGCGGTAAGGCGACTCGATGAAACCGTACTCGTTGATGCGCGCGAAGCAGCTCAGCGAGCTGATCAGGCCGATGTTCGGGCCTTCCGGCGTCTCGATCGGGCAGATACGGCCGTAGTGCGTCGGGTGCACGTCGCGCACTTCGAATCCCGCACGCTCGCGGCTCAAGCCACCCGGCCCAAGCGCCGACAAACGCCGTTTGTGCGTGATCTCGGAGAGCGGATTGGTCTGGTCCATGAACTGCGAGAGCTGCGAGGAGCCGAAGAACTCGCGGATCGCGGCCATGACGGGCTTGGCGTTGATCAGGTCGTGCGGCATTGCCGTCGAGAGCTCCTGATAGACGCTCATCTTCTCCTTGATGGCGCGCTCCATGCGGACCAGGCCGATGCGGAACTGGTTCTCCATCAGCTCGCCGACGGCGCGCACGCGGCGGTTGCCGAGGTGATCGATGTCGTCGACCACGCCAACATTCTTGCGCAGCTTGAGCAGGTAGCGGATAGTCGCGTAGAAGTCCTCGGGCGTCAGCGTGCGGTGATCGAGCGGCGTGGCGTCCTGGTTTTCGTACAGCTTGATGTTGAACTTCAGCCGGCCCACGCGCGAGAAGTCGTACTTGCGCGGATCGAAGAACATGCCTTCGAAGAGCGCGGTCGCCGTGTCCAGCGTCGGCGGGTCGCCGGGACGCAGCTTGCGGTAGATCTCGATCAGCGCCTCTTCGGGCTTGTGCACCGAATCGCGCTTCAGCGTATTGGTGATGATGTTGCCCACGTCGTCGCGGTCTGGGAAGAAGACCTCGAAGCTGGTCGCACCGGAGGCCAGCACCTTGTGCAGCCGGTCGGCGGTCAGCTCGACATTGGCTTCCATGATCACTTCGCCGCTCGACGTGTCCACGACATCCGCCGCGGTGATTGCGCCATCGAGCTCAGCCGATTCGATCTCGATCTTGTCGATAGCCGCGGCACGGATGGCCTTGAGCGAATGCGCCGTGATCTTGCGGCCCGAGTGCGCGATCTCTTCACCCTTGTGCACGACGGCGTGCGCGGGCTTGGCGCCCTGCAAATGCGTCGCCTTGCCCTCTTCGGCAACGGTCCAGAAGAGCTTGCCGTCAGCGATCTGCACGCGGTCGACCGTGTAGAAAGTCTTGAGAATCTCCTCGTCGGAGCGTAGGCCAAGCGCGCGCAGGAAAATGGTACCCAGGAACTTGCGCTTGCGGTCGATGCGCACGTAGAGCGTGTTCTTCTGGTCGTACTCGAACTCAACCCACGAGCCGCGATAGGGAATGATCTTGCCCAGGAAGTAGGTGCGGTTGTTGGCCGTCTCGAAGAAGACGCCGGGCGAGCGGTGCAACTGCGAGACGATGACACGCTCGGTGCCGTTGACGATGAACGTGCCGTTCGGCGTCATCAGCGGGATATCGCCGAAGAAGACTTCCTGCTCCTTAATGTCGCGGATGGTCTTGTTGCCGGTCTCGGGGTCCTTGTCGTAGATGGTCAGGCGCACCGTGACCTTGAGCGGCGCAGAGAACGTCATGCCGCGCTCTTCGCACTCCTGCTGGTCGTACTTGAGCTGCAGGCTCACCGGGTCGCCGCACTTGTTACAGAAGTCCGGCATGTTGCGGTTGTAGGTGCCGCACTTCTGGCAGAGCACGTCGCCAGGCAGGAATGGATCGGTGATGACCATTGCGCCGCAATGCACGCAGGCCGTGCGCAGGTGGTGTAGCCCCTTCAGGTGGCCGCACTTGCACTCCCAGTTGCCGATCGAGAAGTCGACGAAGTCAAGCTGCGAGATACCGCGGAAGTCGGTGATGGGAAAAACCGAGACAAACACCGACTGCAGCCCCGAGTCGTCGCGCTCGTTGGGCAGTTTATCCATTTGCAGGAATCGCTCGTAGGAGCGCCGCTGCACTTCAATCAGGTTAGGAATCTGGGTTGCGGTGGGAATTTTGGAAAAATCGAGCCTGCTGCGAACGGCGCGCTTCTCGTTGGACATGATCACTCCTGAGCCTCGTCACTACGGCAGCCGGCAAGTTGCGTTCGGCGCCGTGCCGACGCTCGAGTCTCAAGCGCGCCGGCAGATACGATAATGTTTCGAAAAACCAGGCAGCCGGAACGCACATTCAAGTTCCGACGGGATGCCGGCAAGCTGAGGAGTGACCCTCAGGACTGCCGGGGTAACCGGGTCAGGGTTACATGAGAACCGCGTGAATACCCCGTGGCGGGCATTGCCGCGAATCCGCCCGATGGGCTAGACTGCGCACAATCGAAGGAGCCGAGCATTGCGGTTTAGGCCCAAACTATGGGAAAAACCGCGAGAGGAGGGTGTGCGTACAAGGCAGATTGGAGCAAAAGATCTCTTTTCCGCTGACAAATGGTTAGACACGAAAAGCTCGCGAGGACGCAATGCCCCACGAGCCTGGCTTATCGCCTGCGCTCACATCCGAATTTGTTTGCCTTGTTCTCGCCGATCCCAAAATCGCTTCTACCGCTCGCCCGCCAGCCACACTGCGCCCGTCAAGAGCCGCCTGCCTGACCTTCAGGCAACTCGTTGACCCTTGTGGCACTTAACCTCCAGCGCGTCCGCAATCTCCGCACCCTTAGAAGCTCACAGCCGCCCGCGTGCCACCCGACATTCACACCACGCGCCGACTGGCTCCGCCGTCCTCGAAAGAAAACCGAAAAGGAGCCGGAAGACGCGCAACCTTTATGGTAACGCGTCCCAGCAGTCCTTGCAAGCTCCGTAGGATGCTTACTTGACTTCGATGGTGGCCACACCTTCGAACTTTTTCTTGATGGCCTCCGCCTCGTCCTTGGTCGCGTTCTCCTTGAGTGGCTTGGGAGCTCCGTCAACCAAGTCCTTGGCTTCCTTCAGGCCGAGCGAGGTGACCTCGCGTACCGCCTTGATGGTGTTGATCTTGTTGGCGCCGGCATCCTTCAGAATGACCTGGAATTCGGTCTTCTCCTCAGCCGCCGGAGCTGCTGCGCCCGCACCGGCGCCGCCGCCGGCGACCACAACCGGCGCGGCCGCCGCAGCCGAAACGCCAAGGCGCTCTTCCAGCTTCTTTACCAGAGCCGCTGCTTCCAGCAGGCTCAACGAGACAATCTGCTCTTCCAACTGCGCGATATCCGCCATTTTCTTCTCCAATCCGAACCCTTTGAATTTGTCTTTCCCCGGCCGCGCAAGCAAAACTTGAAAGTTTCCGGTGCGCCAGACATGCGCCCTTCCAAATTGCCCCTCGACCAAAACCCTAAGAGCAGCTTCCAGCTGCCAGCCGTCAGCCGTCAGCTTTCAGCTCTTCTGTGCTTCAACCCGGCCTACAACTTCCGCATGAAAAAAGCTGGAAGCTAAAGGCCATGAGCCAGAAGCTCGCGCAGCTTACGCCGCGCCGGCAAACTTCTCTTTCTCGACGCCCTGGCCAAGCACGACTGCCAGATCGC
>Ga0335073_10001786_pt1 | contig 29061 bp, 23 predicted proteins | sample Lox_Sample_22_FD_207093 | JGI IMG/M metagenome (GOLD analysis project Ga0335073, IMG submission 207093) | Soil microbial communities from Loxahatchee National Wildlife Refuge, Florida, United States - Lox_Sample_2.2 | ecosystem: Environmental > Terrestrial > Soil > Wetlands | place: USA... | reverse complement strand
CTTGCGGTCCTTCCAGTCGTAGTCCTTGGGCAGAAGGCGATGCTCGGGCGCGTTGTAGCCCATCGTGTAGAGCATCGTGTGCGCCATATCGGCCTGGAAACCGAGCGTTTTCGGCCGGCCGACCAGCTCCAGAAGCTCGACCATATGCTTCCAGCTGTGCATCCCGCCCCAGCAGATTTCGCCCTCGGCTGCAAGCCGCTCGCCATACCGTTCGGCGACGTCGCAGGCCTCGCTGAAGGTCTTGGCGATCGTCTTCTGATTTTCGGCCGGATGGGCGGCCCAATCATGCACGCCAGTGGCCGAATCGACGCGGACGACGCCTGATTCCCGGATGCCGATGTCGCGGAGCTGGCGCGCGATGCGGCAGGCCTTCTCCACCATCGTCAGAAACTGCTTGCGCTCCTCCGGGGACCCCATGGCGGAGCCGCCGCCGACCGGCGGCCAAACCGGCGCGACCACGGAGCCGACCGCAAGCCCATAACCGGAGATCTTGTCGGCGAGGCGCTGGATGTCGTCCTTGGTCGAATCGATCGACGTGTGCGGATCAGCGAGGAAAAGGTCCACGCCCTCGAATTTCGCGCCATCGGCCCGGGCGCCAGCCGTGAGCCTCAGCATCGTGTCGAGGTTGATGGGCGGCTCGGAGTCCGGTCCCTTGCCCACGAGCCCGGGCCACATGGCGTTATGCAGCTTGGGATAATTGTTCCCGTCCATGCGCGCCTCCCCTCGCCGGATCTCGGGGCGAGCGAATCAAATCCGCCGCGTCCCCTTAATTCGTCCAGCCTTCCCAACCGAAATCTTGGTATCATGAGCGCTTGCGGGCGCGCAAGCGGATGCGGCCTAGCGCCGCGGCGCGATCGACGACGCCGCCAGGGACAGAAGAGTCGTCGGAGCGCCGGATCATGTTTTCTGACCGCTGTTGTTACAGATGCGCAGGCGCATCTCTTGACAGAAAACCACCATGAGCCGACACTTCTCGATCAGGAAATGCCTGCTCTGAACGGTGAGGCAGGTGGACAACGACAACGGAACACCTGCGTCGCCGGAGGAACCGACGGACGGCGAGCCGATCGATCCGGCCGCGTGGTCGCGCCGATCGCAGATCGCCTTTGTTGTCGGGGCGATGCCGGCGCTTCTGCTCCTCGTCGTGGTAGCGCCTTACATCTTGTCGCATTACGTCATCAATAGACACGACCGATTCAACTATATCCCTCCTCCGCTCGGAGGCGATCGCGCCCTCGAGGGACATTGGACCGACCCGCCCCTGGCTGCAGCGCGACTCATCAGGATCGATGACCCACAGCGCGGCTTTGGCTGGATCGTTCCCAACGACGACCTGGTCACCAAGGTCTTTCCTCCTGCATCTGGAAAGGTGGAGCAAGTTTCCGCCAGCGTCGGTCAGGCGGTCGCGAAGGACGCGCCTCTCTTCTCAATTCGCCCGCAACAGAAGCCCAAATTTTTAGCAGAGGATTCGCAATCGCCGGCCGAGATTGCCGTGACGTCCCCGGTCGCCGGGACCGTCGTGCAGATGGACGTCGCGGCAGGCGACGCCGTGTTCGCGGGGCGGGCGAAGCCGAAAGCGGCGGCGCTGGTCGCCGACCTCTCGACAGTGTGGCTGGCGGGAGAGATCGAGCCGGGGCTCGCGCAGGCTCTGAGCCGAGATGAGATGATCGAAGTTCGTTCGACCGCGCTGGCCGACCGATCGTTTAAAGGCCGCGTGCTTGTGGCCTCGCCGGTCGATCCTCAAAGCGGTCGGGCCTCGGTCCGCATTCTGGTCGAAAATCCAGACGGCGCCCTCAAGCCGGACATGCTCGCCTCCTTCTCCATCCTGCGCGCAACTGACGCGCTTGTGATTCCTCAAAGCGCCGTTCTGTTTGAGAATGACACGGCGCGCGTGTTCGTCATGGAGCACGAAAGCGACGCAGCCGGAGCTTCGAAGAAGCTTGTCGCGCGCGCCATACATATTGGTCGGTTTGGGGACGGCTGGGTCGAGGCGGTCGAGGGGTTGAAGCCGGGAGAAGAGGTAGAGGCGACGGACGCGGTGTTCATCGACCGTGCGGCCAAAGGCTATTAGGCCCGCGCCGCGCAGTCGCAGTCAAGCGCCTCGAACCTCGCCCGGGTGAACAAGGATGCGGACAATGAAGCGGGTCGTCGCCTTTGCCTTGAAGCAGCAGGCGCTCATGCTCGCGGTGTTCGCGTTCGTTTGCGCCGCTGGCGTGGTCAGTTTCACGCGGCTTAATATTGAAGCCTATCCCGACCCGGTTCCGCCGCTCGTCGACATTGTGACGCAGAACTCTGGCCAGTCCGCCGAGGAGACGGAGCGATACGTTACCATCCCGCTCGAAATTCAAATGGCGGGCTTGCCCCATATCTCTTCGATTCGAACGATTTCGCTGTTTGGCCTTTCCGACGTCAAGCTGCAGTTCACTTATGACGTCAGCTACGAACAGGCGGAGCAATTGGCCATCAATCAGCTTGCGCAGGTTTCTTCGCTGCCGACCGGCGTCAAGCCGCAGATCTCGCCGTGGAGCCCGATCGGCGAAATCTTTCGCTACCGGGTCATTGGACCGCCAGGATATTCTCTGACAGATCTGCGCACCATTGAGGACTGGCAACTCGAGCGACGTTTCAAATCGGTGCCGGGCGTTATCGACGTCAATGGTTGGGGCGGCAAGAGCAAGATGTACGAGGTCGGGGTCGATCTCAACAAGCTGAACGAGGCCGGGCTGACGCTTGCTCAAGTGATCCAGGCGCTCAACAACAACAACCAAAACGTCGGCGGCGACACGCTAAACTTTGGCCCGCACGCTGCCGTCGTGCGCGGCGTCGCGCTCATCCAGTCTATGGACGCGATCCGCGACACGATCGTGTCCTCCAACAACGGAAAGCTGGTATTGGTCCGGGACATTGCCGACGTCGCCGAGAGTTATGCCCCGCGCCTGGGCATCGCCGGTCAGGACGACGACAACGACATCGTGCAAGGCATCGTTTTGATGCGTCGTGGAGAACAGACCACGCCAACGATCCGGCGCGTCGAGGCGGAGATGGACGAGATCAATCGGTCCGGGATCTTGCCTGCCGGCGTTCGCCTTGAACGGATCTACGACCGCACCGAGCTGATCAATCTGACGACAGAAAAGGTGCTCACAAATCTGACTTTCGGCATCCTTCTCATTTTTGCCGTGCAATGGCTGTTCCTCGGCAGTCTGCGCAGCGCAATCGTCGTCTCCGCCACGGTTCCATTTGCGCTGTTCTTCGCCGTGACAGTTTTGACCATCGTCGGCGAGTCCGCGAACCTTCTCTCAGTCGGCGCGATCGACTTCGGGCTCATCGTCGGGGCGACAGTGGTTCTGGTCGAGAACGTCTTTCGCCGTCTGTCGCAGACTCCCGCCGCTCGCTCGGCCGACAGTTCCTACATGCTCGCCGCGGCCCTGGGCGGTTTCGACGGCAAGCGCGCCGTCATCGCCGCAGCGATAAGCGAGGTCGACACCGCCGTGCTCTTCTCGGCCTTGATCATCGTCGCCGGCTTTGTGCCCCTATTCACGCTCTCGGGCATTGAGGGTCACATCTTCGCTCCGATGGCGAAGACATACGCCAGCGCAATCATTGGCGCGCTCATCGCCACGTTTACGATCGCCCCAGCGCTAAGCGCGCGGCTGTTGCCGGAAGGCGGCCAGGACTCGGAGGCTCTGGTCGTGCGATTCCTCCGCCGCATTTACACGCCCATGCTTCGCTTCGCATTGGCGAACCGCATCCTGACGCTCGGTTGCGCCGGTTGGCTTCTCGTCATCGCGGGCTTTGCCGCATGGACGCTCGGACTTGAGTTCTTGCCCCACCTCGAGGAGCGGAACCTATGGATACGAGCGACCTTGCCGCAATCCATCTCGCTCGAGGAAGGGAACGCCTATGTCAATCGGATGCGGAAGGTGATTGGCGGGTTCCCGCAAGTCGAGACGGTCGTTTCGCAGCATGGCCGACCACAAGACGGGACGGACGCGACCGGATTCTTCAACGCCGAGTTTTTCGCACCGCTGAAGCCTTACAGCCAATGGCCGACGCGCATGACGAAGGACGCTCTTATCGACCGGATCGACGACGAACTGGAAAGCCAATTCCCCGGCGTATCCTTCAACTTCTCCCAGTACATCGAAGACAATGTCGAAGAGGCCGCATCCGGGGTGAAAGGGGAGAATTCCGTCAAAGTGTTCGGCCCCGACCTGGCGACGCTGGAGTCGATCGCGATTAAGATAAGGGCGGCGATGTGGAGAGTTCGGGGCATCGTCGACATCGCGATCTTCGATGCGCTCGGACAGCCGACGCTGAGCGTCGACATCGACAGAGCGCGCGCCGCCCGTTATGGCTTGGCTCCGGGCGACATCAACGCAACGATCCAGGCCGGCGTCGGCGGACAAACCGCCGGAAACCTCTACGAACCCGGCAGCGACCAAAGCTTCCCAATCGTGGTGAGGCTGCAACCGAAGTTCCGCGGCGACGTCGAGGCGATCCGCAACCTCGCGATGAACGCGCAAAACCCCGGGGGCGCCGGGACGATCCAACTTCCGCTCAGCGAACTGGCGCTGATCAATCTCGCGTCCGGACCGTCGATGATCTATCGCGAGCAGGAAGAGCGCTACGTTCCGATCAAGTTCGGGGTGCGCAAGCGCGATCTGGGCAGCGCCGTGCGGGAGGCGCAGCAGAGGGTCGCGGCGGAGGTCGAGCTTCCCCCGGGCTACCGCATCGAATGGGTGGGCCAGTTTCGCGATCTTTCCGAGGCTCTCCGGAGACTGGCGTTCATCGTGCCGCTGACGATCGGCGCCATTCTCCTGTTGCTGCTCGCCAACTTCCGGTCTCTGATCGACATGACGCTCGCCGCAAGCGCCCTGCCCATGGCCTTGATCGGCGGCCTCTTCGCGCTCGCCGTCACCGGCACGCCATTCAGCGTATCTGCGGCGATCGGCTTCATCGGCCTCTTCGGCATCGCGGTTATGGAAGGCATCATCATCCTGTCCTACTTCAACCGCCTCATCGAAAGCGGCGTCGCCGGCGGCAAAGCCATCGTAAGCGCGTGCCAAGCGCGACTGCGTCCGGTCATGATGACCTGCCTCGCCGCCAGCGTTGGCCTCCTGCCGGCGGCGTTGTCGTCGGGGGTCGGCGCGCAGGTCCAGCGTCCGCTCGCAATCGTTGTTGTTGGCGGCAACCTGCTAGCCCCGATCCTGATCCTCATCGTCTTGCCGGTACTGATCGAGGCCTCCAAGAGGTCCCGCAGCCCCGATCCCTCGGCACGGTCTTCGCCCGAAATCCAGCGGGTGCCCGGAGCAACGAGCGGCGTCAGCGAATGGTCGCAACCGACTGTGACTTGAACCGCCGCGGGGCTTGTTAGCCTAGCTAAAGGAACTACCCGCCCCCGCGCTCTCTCACTCTGCTTCCCGCCGCAGCGCGACAGTCTTTCCTGCCGGCGTCTGACGATAGTCCTGCAACTCGACGAGCGCGCGTTCCGCCCCGCCTGGGTTATAGAGGGCAAGCAGGCGCAGCGGCTCCCAGCCGTTGTTGATCGTCGAATGGTATATCGCGGTTGGGATATATATCGTGTCGCCCGGGTGGACGGCGAACGGCGGCTTGTCGTCGACCATCTGTTCGCCTATCCCGGACAGTACATACAAAATCTCCTCCGATTGGGGATGGTTATGCCGGACATGACCTTGGCCCGGAAGCAAAATGACCTCGCCGAAGGTGATCTGCGCCCCGGGGGTCTGATCCGGACTGACGAACCATTTGATGACGCCCCAGTCGAAGCTGTGGGTCGCGACCGTGCTGGCGTCAATAGGTGTCATCGTCGAAATCCTCCTCCCCGGCGGGCTGGCGGCCCGCGCTAAGCCGGGCTTATCTTGCACCCTGAGCGAAGGATAACAATCATGGACTCGTCCCGTAAAGCGACGGTGACCGCGACCGCGCGGGACTCGGTCCAATAGTCGCTGGGAGCGGGCGATGAAATGCGTTCTGATCGTCGGCACCGCCGATACGAAGGGCGAAGAACTCGATTATCTCAGAACGCAGGTCGTCGAGGCGGGCGCTCGCGCGATTCTGGTCGACGTCGGCATCGGCGAGCCGCAGTGTTCAGTCGATGTGTCGCGCCACCAGGTGGCGGAGCATTTGGAACCCGCGATTCTCGAGGGACGCGACCGCGGCGTCGCGGTCGCCCGGATGGGGGAGGCTTTCGAGAAATTCGTGGCTTCATTCGCGGATTTCGATGCCATCCTCGGCATCGGCGGAGGCGGGGGCACCTCGATCGTCACGCGGGGGATGCGGGCCCTCCCGATCGGCTTGCCGAAACTCGTCGTTTCCACGCTCGCGTCCGGAAATGTCGCTCACTACGTCGACGTGACCGATATCGCAATGATACCCTCCGTTACGGATTTTGCCGGCCTCAATCGGGTGAGTCGCGTCATCTTGCGCAACGCCGCCCATGCGATCGTAGGAATGGCGGGCGCTTCGGCCTCGCGGTCTCAGCAGCTCAAGCCTTCGATCGGCATGACGATGTTCGGCGTCACGACGCCCTGTGTGACCAAGGTCGTGGAGCAACTGAAAGGCCATTACGATTGCCTGGTGTTCCATGCGACCGGAACCGGCGGGCGCGCGATGGAGAAGCTGGCCGACAGCGGTCAGCTCGACGGACTCGTCGACGTGACCACCACCGAGATTTGCGACCTCCTGTTCGACGGCGTGCTGAGCGCGGGCGAGGATCGGCTCGGCGCAGTCGCTCGCAGCCGCATCCCCTATGTAGGGTCGGTCGGCGCGCTCGACATGGTCAATTTCGGAGCGATGGACACGGTCCCGGAGCACTGCCGGGGCCGCCTCCTCTATCCGCACAATCCGCAAGTGACGTTGATGCGGACGACCGTGTCGGAGTGCCGCGCGATCGGCGAATGGATCGCCGCCAAGCTCAACCTTTGCGATGGACCGGTGCGCTTCCTCATTCCGGAAAAGGGCGTGTCGGCGCTGGACGTCGAAGGCGGCGCCTTCTTCGATCCGGAGGCCGACGCGGCGCTGTTCGACTCGCTGGAGCAAGGTCTTCGACAAAACGATCGCCGGCGCTTGATGCGGCTCCCGTTTCACATTAACGACGCGCAATTCGCGGCCGCTCTCGCGGATAGCTTCATCGCAATCGCCGACTAAGGCTGACACATGACGCCAAATCGCCGCGAAATCGTGGACAGGCTCGCCGCGCTGGCGCGCCAGAAGATTCCCGTAATCGGTGCCGGCGCGGGGACGGGTCTATCGGCCAAATGCGAGGAGGCCGGGGGCGTCGATCTGATCGTCATTTACAATTCGGGCCGCTATCGCATGGCGGGGCGCGGATCGGCGGCCGGACTGCTCGCATTCGGCAATGCGAACGAGATTGTCCGGGAGATGGCGCGCGAGGTGCTTCCGGTCGTTCGCCGCACGCCAGTTCTCGCCGGCGTCAACGGAACCGATCCCTTCGTCTTGATGCCGCAATTCCTCGCCGAATTGAAAGCGATGGGCTTCGCCGGCGTGCAGAACTTTCCCACGATCGGTCTTTTCGACGGGGTCATGCGCGCAAGCTTCGAGGAAACCGGGTTTGGCTTTGGCCTGGAAGTCGAGATGATCGCCAAGGCGCACGAACTCGACCTGCTGACGACCCCTTATGTCTTCAATCCCGCGGAAGCCGAGGCGATGACGCGGGCCGGCGCGGATGTCATCGTCGCTCATATGGGCGTCACGGTCGGCGGGACGGTCGGGGCCACTTCCTCGAAGACGCTCGAACAGTGCGCCGGCGAAGTGGATCGCGTCGCGGAAGCGGCTATGCGCGTCCGGCCGGACATTCTCGTTCTATGCCACGGCGGCCCGATTGCTGCGCCCGCGGATGCCGAATTCATGATGCGCAATTGCCGATATTGCCATGGGTTCTACGGCGCGAGTAGCATGGAGAGACTACCGGTCGAAACGGCGCTTACAGAGCATGTTCGGCGCTTCAAGGCCCTCAAATTTTAGAGCTATCGCCTCGCGCGCCAATGCTCGGGTCTTCAAACTCCCCATCGCAACGCGGATGTGTGGACCGGCGCGTCCCAGAGCTTCGTCGCCTCACCCTCCAGCACAGAGACTGTGATCGAGGCGCCCGCCATATCGAGCGAGGTTACATATGAGCCGACAAGGGAGCGGATCGGCTTGAGGCCGGCGGCTTCGACGATGCGCGCCGCCTCGCGATAGAGCAGATAGAGTTCGATCGATGGCGTCGCTCCGAAACCGTTGACGAAAAGAATGACCTCGCTGCCGCGCTTGGGCGCAAGGTCGCCGAGAATTGCGCCGAGCATCTCCTCGGCGATCGACCGCGCCGAAGCGAGCGCCATCCTGCGGCGTCCGGGTTCGCCATGAATGCCGACGCCCATCTCCATCTCGTTTTCACCGAGTTCGAAATTGGGCTTGCCAGCGGCCGGCGTTGTGCACGACGTCAAAGCTACGCCCATCGACCGCGTTCGGCGGTTCACTGCCTCTCCGAGAGCCTTGAGCGCATCGCGCGCCGCTCCGGCCTCGGCCGCGGCCCCAACCATTTTTTCCACGATAAGGGTTCCCGCGACGCCGCGTCGTCCGGTCGAGTAGGTTGACCTCTCGACCGCGACGTCGTCGTCGGTCAGCACCGTCGCGCAACGGCCGTCGGTCAACTCGGCCGCCATGTCGAAATTCATGACGTCGCCTTCGTAGTTCTTGACGATCAGCACGACGCCCGCCCCCTGGTCCGCAGCCTCGACGGCGGCGACAATCTGGTCGGGAGTTGGCGAAGTGAAGATATGGCCGGGGCAGGCGGCGTCGAGCATGCCAAGACCCACGAACCCGGCGTGCAGCGGCTCGTGTCCGGAACCGCCGCCGGAGATAAGCCCCACCTTGCCGGGCCGTAGTTTTAGCCGCCGGATGAACTTGCGCTCGTCGCCTGCAACGACAATGTCGGCGTGCGCTGCGACAAAGCCGTCCAAGCTTTCTTCAAGAAGCGTATCTGGCGAATTGAGAAACTTCTTCATGTCCCCTGCCCACCTCTGAGCGCATATTTCAGCCGGAGTGCGGCGCGAGCCTGCCAAGGCGGCGCACCAGTTCGCGAATAAGGTTGTCGAACTCGCGATTGCGTCGCGCATCGCCGAAATCGACCACGTCGAGCCGAAGCGCACGCAAGCTTGGCCCGTTCCGCGGCGCGCCCGCGCGCGCGGGATGCGCGCGCGCAAAACATTCAAGGAACTCCCGTTTCTCCGCGCCGGAGAAGTGGCAAATCTCGAAAATAATCTCCAGGTGAAGCGCCGGGATCGGCACGGGATAGGCCGGGTTCGATATCTGCGAAATGAAGCTTCGGTTCTTGCCGAGCGCGATCGCAAGCCTTTGACGGGTACCCGATGGCCGGCGATCCAGCACGTTCCGGAGGATGTTCTTGTAGGCCTCGACGCTCGCCGTCTTCTCGTTGCGCGCCGGCTCGGGATTCACGTCGCGCTCCGCGAAAGATCGACCCTGGCGATCGCTTCCTTGACCCTCCCGAGCGCGGCCGGCGCGATGGAAAGGACGCGCAATCCGGCGCGCAGCAGGGACTCGATGTACGTCGGCTCGGCGGCAGCGTCCCCGCACAGGCTCGCCTTGCGGTTAGTCGCCTTGGCGTGAGCCGCAACCTGTGCGATCAGCCGCAACACCGCCGGATCCATCGGATCATTGAGGCTGCCGACCGCGCTGTCGTCTCGCGCCGCGGCCATGACATATTGGGTCAGATCGTTCGATCCGATCGAAAAGAAATCCGCGTCAAACCGCTCGATGGCGATAGCGGCGGCAGGAACCTCAACCATGATGCCCAGGCTGGGTTCGCGGTAGGCGACGCCGAGTGCGCTCAACGCTTGTGCTTCCTCTCGAAGATAGCGGCGCGCCTGCTCTACTTCGCCCGGAACCGACACCATCGGCAGCATGATTTCGATCGCGCCGTGCACGGCCGCGCGGCACAGGGCTCTCAGTTGGACCCGAAAGACATCAGGACGGGCAAGAGACAGCCGAACGCCGCGTAGGCCGAGGAAGGGATTGGTTTCCTGCGCCAGCGTGAGGCCGGGGATCGGCTTGTCGGCTCCGGCGTCGAGCGTCCGAATGGTTACCGGCTTGCCGCGAGCCCACTCGGCCAGCCCCCGGTATGCGACATACTGCTCATCTTCGCTTGGGAGCCTGGATCCCCGACCGAACAGAAATTCCGTGCGCACAAGGCCCACGCCATGGAACCCACCTATATCGAAGCTCGCGATCTCGCCAAGGTCGGAGATATTCGCATACACGCCTATTGCCGTTCCGTCCGCCGTCGCCGCAGGCAAAAGTCGGCGCTCGTCTTCCTCGATTCGGACGGCCGCAGTCGCTCCTTCACGGCCTGTAAGACTGTGGACCGTCGATGGAGCGGGATTCAGCCAGAGCGTCGCATTCTCGCCGTCAAGCAGCGCCTGAGTTCCACTCGCGAGCTTTCCGAGATCGAGCGGAGCTCCGACAATCATTGGGACGCCGCGCGCTCTCGCCAGCGTGGCGACGTGACTGGAAGCGCTGCCTCGCGTCAGGACGATGCCTCCTCCGCGGCTCCAGTCCGTGGAGAGAAAGCGGGAAGGCGTCAAATCTTCGCCGACTAGGATCGCGCCTGCCGGCAGCGGCGCATCCGCCTTCACTCCGGTAAGCGCCGCTAGAACGCGACCGCGAATGTCGGTGAGATCCGTCGCGCGGGCGCGAAAATAGTCATCCGCTGACGATTCGTAGTCCGAAATTTGCCGGTCGAGCGCGCGGCGCCAAGCCTCGTCGGCGCTGAGGCCGGCCTCAATGTCGGCATAGGCCGGCTGGACCAGCGCCCTATCCTCAAGCATGGCAATCTGGAAGGCGATTATGTCCGCGCCGTCGCCCTCGGCTTTGGCCGCTAACGGCGAGAGGTCGTCGATCGCAGCGGCGACGGCTGAATCGAGCGCGCCCATTTCGATGTCCCGGTCTCCGCCCGTCCGGGGAGCGCCTGCGGTCTGTGAAAGAAGCGCGACGGGACCCGCCGCGTAGCCTGCCGACGCCGGCTTGCCTACGATCTGGCGTTCATCCATTCAGCGGCTCCGTCTGCTCGCTGAGCCCTGGATCCTCGGCGAATCCCCTTAAAACGAGGGCTTTCAACGCTGCCAACGCCTCGTCGGCGTCAGACCCCTTCGCCCGGAATTGGAGAATCACTCCTTTCGTAGCCTTCACCGCCATAACCTTCACGATGCTCTTCGCATCGATCCACGTCTCTTCGCCCGCCGGTCTCATTTCAATCTCGGAAGCGAAAGTCTTGGCAAGGCGGGTAAGCTTTACTGACGGTCGGGCATGAAGGCCGAGCGGGTTGGCCAGCGTTGCTGACAATTCCGCGATCTTGTCGTTCATGCCGACCTTCCAATCTCCAGAGTCGCGGATGGAAGCTACGGGGAAAGCTCTTCGGCCACCCGCCGCACCGTCTCGAGATCCGAGCCCCCTGACGCCTCTGTCGCCGCGATGACCGCGCCTTCGACGATGGGCGCATTGCAAACAACGACACGCCTTCGCCTTGCCGCCGGCAATGATTCTATCGCCATCTCGCTGTTGGTCTCGGCGCCGCCGAGATCCACCAGAATCGCAACTCCGGCATCTGACCATGCTCGATCGATCGCTTCCGTGATCGCGTCGAAGCTAGTTCCCAAGCCGCCTCCCGAGTTGCCGCCCGTCCACGCGAGCGGCACTTCGTCCCCCACCATCTGGCGCACCATCTCTGCGGCGCCCTCGGCGACCTTCGGCGAATGGGACACGATGACGATGCCGACATTGGCCATCACCCGCCTCCAAATTCGTCGCAAACCGCGCAGATTATCAATGACGCCGATCGTGCGCCCGGGTCCATGTGGCCGACTGAACGTTCGCCAAGGAAGGATGCGCGTCCGCGCGTCGCGCGCATAGGTATGGTCCCGTCTGCGGCCAAGAGTGTAGCCTCCCGGACGCGAGCGGCATCGCCGCCGGCGGCGAACGCTTCGAAAGCCGGCTGCAGGACGTCAAGCATCGTCTTTTGGCCGACGTCGCTCTTGCCACGCGCTTTGACCGCGGCGATCGCACCGCCGAACCCGGAGGCGGCCGTGGCTCGGGATGGAGCATCGGACAATTCCTTGCCGAGCGCCAGAAACAACGTGCCGTAGAGCGGTCCGGATGCGCCGCCGACTTTCGTCACCAGCTTCATTCCAACGCCCTTGAGCAGGTCGGGTAGGCTCATGGCAGCAAGCGCATCCAAATCCTGCAAAACGGCCTCGAAGCCGCGCTTCATGTTCGCGCCATGATCGCCGTCGCCAATGGCTGCATCGAGGGCCGTCAACTCGTCGGCCCGCTCGATCACGCTGCACGCGATCGCGCTGACAAGACGCCGTCTGCGCGTCTCATCGAGCGCAATGGCCTTGTCCTCCAGGCGACTGTCGACGGTTCTCGCTGAACTCATGATGTCCTCGCGCAACGAAGAACCTGGGTCACCGCGCGGTCAGGTACATGGCGTAGAGTTCGACCGACCCCATCGACAATGCGGCGACGACAACAAGTATGATCACAATGATTACTGCCGCTCGGATGAGGGACGCGACCGGCCGTCCAGGCGTGCACAACGGCACGAGGTTGAAAGCGAGACCGGCCAAGACGACAAGGCCGGCGCCGATCGAGTAGAGAGCGAGCGAGAACGGCTGGAACAGCAATACGAGCGAGAGAACGCTGATTGCGACAATCGAATATTCGATCGTCTTCGCCTGCCTGACGGACATCCCCGTCGTGGATCGATCCTGCATAACACTACCCTACGAGTTTCCCGGCGTTATCAAAGACATGCAACTGACCGGTCTTGCAGCGCACGGAGACGCGGTCGCCAACGGAAATGTGCGTCGCGCTCGGGACAACGCAGCGCATGTCGACTCCTTGTTCGATGAGATGAGCCAGCGTCTCGGCGCCCATCGGCTCGATCAGATCAACTGACGCATGGAGAGAGTCCGTCCCAGAACCGTTGGCGAATTCGAAGCTACGGGGCCTGATGCCAAGCGTTACTTTGGCGCCGGACCCGAGCGCGGCGACGCCTTGGTTGACGCGCGCCGATATGCTTTCGCCGAGAAGCGAAAACCTCGCCGAAACAGAAGCGTCAGGCTCGGGTTCCCCCACGTCGATGACCGAGGCAGGCATCAAGTTCATTTGCGGCGTGCCGATGAAGCTCGCGACAAACAGGTTTGCCGGCTTGGCGAAGAGCTCGTGCGGCGTCGCGATCTGCTCGACTTTGCCAAGCTGCATCACGGCGATGCGGTCGGCCATGGTCAAAGCCTCAATCTGATCGTGAGTTACGATTACAGTCGGCTTGTCGAGCTTCGTCAGCACTTCCTTGATCTGGGTCCGCATCGTTTGGCGGAGCTGGATGTCGAGCCGACTCAGGGGCTCGTCGAACAAAAAGCATGTCGGATCGCGCACGATCGAACGCCCGACGGCCACGCGCTGTTTCTCGCCCTCGCTGAGTTGATGGGGCCGTCGCTTCAAAATCGACTTGAGGTCGAGCGCTTCGCTGACGCGCGCCACTCGTTTTGCGATCTCGGCCCTGCTCAAATTCTCAGCGAAGAGCGGATAAGCCAGATTGTCCTCGACTGGGAGGCTGGGATAGAGCGCGTAGAACTGGAAGGTCATCGCCACGTTGCGGTCGCGCGCCGGCAGATTGTTGACGCGCTTGCCCCCGATCCAAATGTCTCCGGACGTCGCCCATTCGAGCCCCGCGATCATCCTCAGCATCGTGGTCTTGCCGCAGCCGGACGGTCCGAGCAGGCACATCACCTCGCCCTGACCGACCGTCAGGTTCGCCTGATCCACCGCGATCAGCTCGCCAAAGCGCTTCGTCAAACTGTCGAGCCGGATCTCGTCCATGTCCGCGACTTCATTTTCTGATCGTGCCGAACGTCACGCCGCGCAGCAATTGATTCTGCAGCAGGAACGTGACGACCACGACGGGAATGATGAACAGCGTCTCGATCGCCGACATCAGCCCCCAGTCGACGCCGACCTGGCCGCCAATGGTGCGGGCGATGGCGACCGGCACCGTGCGCGTCTCGGTGCCGGTGAGCATGAGCGCGAACAGAAACTCGTTCCAAGTCAGGATCACCGCGAAGACGAAAGTCGCGGCAAGGCCGCCATAGATCTGCGGCAGGCAGATCTTACGAAAAACATTCCACTCAGAACTGCCGTCCATGCGGCCGGCGTCCTCGATGTCCCGGTCGAGATCGTCGAAGAAGCTCTTCACCATCCAGATCGAGAACGGCAGATTGAAAGCCGTGTAGAGCGCGATGATGCCAGTGTATGAGCCGCTGAGCCCGAACACGCGGAAGAGGACGAAGATCGGGATGATGGCGATAATCGGCGGCAACATCCGCGTCGTCAGGATGATGAACAGATATGTGTCGTTGCCGCGCAGCGGAAAGCGCGAGAAGGCATAGGCGGCCGCGGTGCCGATGATGAGCGCGAGCGTGACGGCTGTTCCGCTGATGAAGAGGCTGTTGAAGAAATAAAGGCCGAATCCGGAATTGGTCGTGCCCCCGCCCAGAATGTCCGCGCGCCAGAACACGGAATAGAAGTTCGCCAGCGTCGGCGAGAAAAAGAACTTGATCGGCATCGCCAAAGCGTCAGGGCGCGTCTTGAACGCCGTCATCAGAATGAAATAGACGGGAAAGAAGTAGATGAGGCTCACGATTCCCGCGCCCAGCGTCCGCCCCCAGCCCGCCTGGCCGATCGCCCTGACTTCGCGCCGCTCGCTCATCTCTCAGGCCTCCGACTGGCGGGTCTGGATTGCATACAGATAAAGGCTCGTCAGCACGACGACGGCGAAGACCATTATGTAGCCGAGCGCCGAGGCCTGGCTGGTGCGGAAGAACTGAAACGCCAGGCGATAAACGTAGACGGAGACTGTCTCGGTCGATGAGCCTGGGCCGCCCTCGGTAAGGAGGTAGACGATGTCGAAGATCTTGAAGGTCTCGATCGTGCGAAACAGCAGCGCGAGCAGGAGCAGGCTGCGGATATAAGGAAAGGTGATCGTGCGAAATCGCCGCCAGCGGCCGGCGCGGTCGATTTCCGCGGCCTCGTAAAGATACTTCGGCACGCTGACAAGGCCCGCGAGCACGAGCAGCATCACGAAGGGCGACCACATCCAGGCGTCGGCGACGACAACAGCTATGGTGGCGCGCGCCGGCGTGGAAAGGATGACGAAGGTGTCCGGCGTAAACAGGGAGATGAATCGGCTGATGAACCCGAGCGTCGGGTCGTAGAAGAGCTTGAAGAACACGCCGACGGCGCTCAGCGACAGCATCATCGGGGAGAGGATCAGCATCAGGAGATATCGGCGCAGCGGGAACTCCTGCGCGAACAGCAGCGCCAGCAGGAAGCCGACGACCAGTTGCAACGCGACGCTGCCCACCACGATCATCGCTGTGTTGCCGAAGCGGATCCAGATCTCGGGATCGGTGAGAACATAGCGATAGTTGGCAAGACCGGCGAAAACTGGCGGCGCGATGCGATTGGCTTTGTACTCATAGAAACTGAGGCCGAACGACCACAGCAGCGGAAAAATGTTGACCACGAAGAGTGTGATGATCGCCGGCGTGACCAGTAGGGGTCCTCGCCGCTCCGGGCTCATGATCCAGCCGACGAAACCGGTCGCATTGCGCGCAGGTTGATCCTGTTGCGCAAGCGCAGTCGCTGACGAGACTGATGTTGCCATTTACGCGTCCACCGGACCGAAGCGGAAACTTGCGATCGCCCCAGTCGGGCGATGTCGGGGCGGGAGGTAGATGGAGCCGCCCTGCATTGCAGGGCGGCTCCATGCGTTTGCGGAGCTATTTGATGCGGCCCGCCTCACGCAGCAGCTTGTCCTGGAACGCGGCGACCGTATCGAGGGCCTGCTTGGCGCTCTCTTGGCCCGTGATCGCCTTGTCGAACTCCTCCTGCTGCTCGGTCAGCAACGGGAAGAATTCCGGAATGTGCCAGACGTCCTTCTGCCATCGATAGTTGTCGAGATAGGCGCGGTTATACGGCGCCCAGGTCGCGTAGGCCGGATTGTCCATCACGCTCAGCATGCCGGATTGGCCGCCTGCCTTGACGAACTTCTCCTGCACCTCGGGCGAAAGCCACCACTTGACGATGTCGAGGCCCTCCTTGATCACCTCGTCGCTGTTCCACGTCGTTAGCACGAACGGCTGCCCGCCGATGTTCATCCATCGGCTGATCGATCCATCGGCCAGTCGCTGACCCGGAGGTTGGGCGAACTTGGTGATGTCCGAAACCTTGGACAATTTCGGATTGATGACTGGGCCCATCACGCCGACCCAGTCGACGATCGCCGCCACCTTGCCTTGCATGTAGAGGTCCTGGACGACGAAAATATCCATCTGTCCGGTCTTCGCGACCGGAGGCATGTACTTCTCGAGGCTCAGATAGTGCTCGAACGCGGAGACGGCTTTGTCGGAATTGACGACCCCAAGCGCCGGCTTGGTTGACGTCTCATCCCAGATGTCGCCGCCGTTCTCCCAGATGAAGCCATTGATCTGCATCGACGAGAAATCGTACGGTTTGCCCATCTGATAGGCGATGCCATAGAAATCATCGTCCGCGACGCCGTCGCCGAGCTTCTCGCCCTTCTTGCGGGTGAAGAACTTGCCGATGTTCTCCCACCGCTGCCAATCGACATCCTCCCATTCGTTATAATAGCAAGGGAGAACCTGATTGAACTCCTTCTTGAAATTTGCGCGTTCCGTCTCGTTGCAGAACAGGTCCTTTCGATACGCGGTCACCAGATTGTCGGGGAACTGCGGAAAGCCATAGTAGTTCTTCGACTTATACGGGTAGGACGACGAGGTCGACAGCAGGACAGGATGCATGTCGGCGATGATTTTCTGCAGCTCGGGATCCGCGTCGATATACTTGTTGAGCTTCAGATAGTGACCCCCCTCGACGAAGTCGCCGAGCCATTGGCTGTCAGTCACGATCATCTGGTATTTCTTCTCGCCCGAGGAGAGCGAGGCGGCCACACGTTGATAGAAGCTGCCCCACGGGATGAAGTCGAGCACCAGCTTCACGTTGTTGCCAGACTTCGACTTGTAGCTCCTGTCGAACTCCTCCTGCATGAACCGGGTCGGCAGCCAGTCCGGCGCCGCCATGTTGATCACGATGTCGTTTGCGAACGCCGGCGGCGGCGCGATTGCCGCTCCCGTCAAGATGCCAGCGGCGGACAGCGCCGCTATCGATGCCATCAACCTGACCATAAAGCCTACCCTCCCTGTTGCTTGCTTACGCTTTGAAGATGGCCAGTCCCTCCGCGTCATTGCACGCTGTAGGTCGCCGCGCTCGCCCCGTTGCGACGAATGGCCGTACCGGTTTCTTGGGCGAATAGGCAGAGTTCTTCCGCGCTCAAGGCGCAGTCGATCGATGCGTCCACGTCGATCCCGTATGCGCGCTCCTGCGGCAAGATCATTTTGAGACGTTGGCCTGGTCCGGCCACGATATCGAGAATGGTCACGTCACCATGCGGCTCGGTAAGAAAAACGCGCGCCGGGAACCGCAAGCCGTCGACAGGGGAGGCGATGGAAGCGGGAGTTATCGACTGCGGGCGCACGCCAGCCGTCAGCTTCGTTCCAACCGGAAATTCAGCGAGCGAGGCCTTCCACGGTGACGCGTCGACATCGATGAACGGCAGCTCGAGGACAAGCCTGCCCATCGTCTCCTTCAAGGTCGCCGGAACAAGATTGATCGGCGGGTCGCCCACGAGCGAGGCGACGAAATCGTCGTCTGGCTCACGATAGAGGCCTCTCGGATCGCCGATCTGGACGATGCGGCCCTGCCGCAGGACGCCGATGCGCTGGCCCATGCTGAGCGCCTCGATCTGATCCGGGGTCGCATAGAGAATCGTGGTGTCGCGCAGCTCGCGATGCAGCCGCTTGAACTCGGCCCGGGTGTCGTGACGCAACTTGGCGTCGAGATTCGTCAAAGGCTCGTCGAGCAGCAAGAGCTTCGGCCGACGGATAAGGGCGCGCCCGATTGCGCACCGCTGCTGCTCGCCGCCGCTGAGCGTCCCGGGTTTGCGCTTGAGTGTATGCGTGAGGCGCAGCAGTTCCGCGATCTCGCCGACCCGGCGGCCGATTTCATTGGATGGAACGCGCGCCTCACGCAGCGGATAGGCGAGGTTGTCGAAGGTCGAAAGGTGGGGATAGAGCGCGAACGTCTGGAACACCATCGCCGTGTCCCGAGCCCGAACCGGTATGTTGGCGACATTTCGCCCGTCGAGCAGCACCGCCCCGCGATCGGCGCGCTCGATCCCCGCGACAATGCGCAAAAGCGTGGTCTTGCCAGCCCCGCTCGGTCCGAGGATGGCGAAGAACTCGCCCGGCTCGGCCACCAATTCCGCGCCGCTGAGCGCCTCCACCGCGTCGAACCGCTTGTGCAAATCCCGGATCGTCAGCTGCATCGCGCCACGCTCCGTGCGACCTCCCATGCCGTCCAAGATCCAGCGCCCGCCGGTCCCGGTGTGTTTACGATCACCGCTCCTTCAACGAGAGCGTGTGTCCCTGTTTACTAAACAACCTCGATTGAATTCCCGCCCACCCTCTTTAGACCTCGATGTCCTTGCTTCCCGCAGAAGTCGTGGGAATCTTCATCCCCCGCTTCAAAGGCGAACAAGCCCCTTGATGCAATTCTACTAAACACGCTACCATAGGCATGCTAGCTGGCACGATGTCAAGTGGCGTCGAAGATGGCGGTTTGGGAAAGCGTCGCGAGCAAAGCGACGCCAAGGGCGGAACGCGAGGAGGCGGTCCCGACAGTCGCGAGCGCGGCGCCGTTCATCGGGCCAGCGCTCGTGATTCTTTGCGCCATAAACGTCCTGCCGCTGCTTTGGTCGATTGGCGTGTCCTTCTACCGCTTTCGCGCCGATCATCTGACGAAACCGCCGCGCTTTCTCGGTCTCGACAACTACGTCGATCTCATGACGGACGCCGGGATCTGGGAGCATTTCCTCAATACCGCCGTCATGATCGCCGCCAGCGTCGCGACGCAACTCGTTGTCGGCGGTCTCCTGGCTTTCGTCTTCGTCCGGCCATTTCCAGGGCGACGGCTGGTGTTGATGCTAGTGCTCACGCCAATGCTGCTCTCGACGGTGGCGGTCGGAACTTTTTTCAGTCTCTTTTACGATCCGACGTTCGGCATCGTCAGCGCCATCGTCCGGCCGCTGACAGGCGAGCCCTTCGCGCCGCTTGGCACGCCGTTCTCCGCCCGCCTCAGTCTGATCGTCGCCGACGCCTGGATGTGGTCGCCGTTCGTAATGTTGATGCTTCTTGCGGGTCTGGCCGGGATTCCCAACTACCTCCGCGAGGCGGCCGAGATCGACCGTTTATCTCCCTCGCGCCGGTTCTGGTCCGTCACCTTCCCGGCGATCCGGGCGGTGCTGCTGCTGGCGCTCCTGTTCCGCACGATCGAATCCTTCAACATGTTCGATCTGATCTACACAATCACCAACGGAGGCCCGGGCGTCGCGACGGAGAGCCTGTCGACGGAGATTTACGACACGGCGTTCGTCCTGTTCGAAACAGGACGCGCCTCAGCGTTGGGCAACATCAGCGTTTTCGTCGTCATCGTGCTGACCCGCCTCTATTTCCAGGCGGTTCAGCTTCGCAAGAAGGCGCTCTGATCATGGACGGATCGCAAAGCGGGTCGGCGGGGCGTGCAGACTACGGCCGCACGGCGATCGCCGCCGGCGTCGGCGTTGTCTATTTTTTCCCCGTGATCTGGATGCTGCTCGCAGCGTTCAAGACTCGCCAAGACCAGATGGCGACCCCGCCAAAGCTGATCTTTACGCCAACGCTGGAGCATTTCTGGGCCGCCTTCCACCGCGTCTCAGTTGACGGCTCGCAAGTTTTTGACACGGGTCTCGAAAGGAATTTCCTGAACAGCCTGGGCATCTGCTTCACCAGCGTGCTGCTCGCGCTAATCATCGGCTGTCTTGCCGCCTACGGTTTCGCCCGGCTCAGACTGGGGGGGCGCGACTACTACATGTTCTATATCCTCGCGCTGCGGATGGCGCCGCCGATCACCGCCATCGTGCCGCTCTATTTTCTGTTTCGGGTGACCGGTCTCGGCGGCAGCTACACGGCAATCATCCTTGTCTACACCGCCTTCAACCTGCCGTTCGCGATTTGGATGCTGCGCAGCTTCATCAATGAACTGCACGAGCCGATCGAAGAGGCGGCGCGGCTCGACGGCAGTTCGGAACTGACGATTCTTCGGCGCATCTGCCTACCCCAAATGGGGGCGGGAATCGCCGCGACCGCAATCATTGCTTTCGTCTTCACGTGGAACGATTTTCTGTTCAGCCTGCTCTTGACGAGCGTCGACACCCGCACGGTCCCAGTCGCCATGACGCGGGTGGTTGGCGCCGACGTTGGCGTCGATTGGGGCGTGTTCGCCGCGATCGGCACCATCTATCTCTTGCCGGTGCTGCTGGTGGCGTTCTTTTTGCAAGGGCAATTGCTGCGCGGCGCGACCTTCGGCACCGTACCGCGCTAGGTCGCGGACCCGAGGCGCGCCGGCGCCAGCCGGCAGCGCTGACTATGGCTTCCGCCGAAGCGATTGCGTCAGGCGACTTTCCGCACCGGTCCCTGCTTGATCTCCCCGTGGTGAATGGTGGTCCCAAGCGCCTTCAGGCATTCGCGCATGAACGCCGCAAGCCCAGGCCAGCCCTTGGCCGACACAAGGTTACCGTCGGCGCAGGCGCCGGTCGGCTCCACGTCGACATAAATGCCGCCGGCAAGGCGCACTTCCGGCTCGCAATATTGCAGCGCCGCGACCCGGCGCCCCTTCAAAACGCCGTCGACCGCCATCAGCACCTGAACGCCGTGGCAAATGGTGAAGATCGGCTTCCCCGCCTGATGAAAGTGCCGGACAATGTCCTGAACACGTTTGTCGATCCGAATATACTCCGGCCCACGACCGCCGGCGATATAGACCGCGTCGTACTCGTCAGGCTTCACTTTGGCGAAAGTCTTGTTGAGCGTGTACAGATGCCCAAGCTTCTCGGTGTAAGTCTGATCGCCTTCAAAATCGTGTAATGACGTCTTGATCGACTCTCCAGCCTTCTTGTCGGGGCAGATGACATCGACTGAATGGCCGACGGCGTGCATCGCTTGCTCAAAGACGAAGATTTCGTATTCTTCGCTGAACTCGCCGACCAGCATCAAGATTTTCTTGCCCGACATGGCTCTCCCCTCCCATACTAGCGCCTGACATCGGCGCTGCGCCGACGGCTGTCCACACCTCGGCGACCGCAAGAACAAGCCTGTGACGCAAGCTGGCGATTGTCAATCACGGTGTTGGACCGTCAGCCGATCTCCTGCAGCCTTCGCGTCTGGCGCGCAATGAGTCTCTCGACGTCGCCGATATCCGCCGGGGAAAGCCTCGCTGCGGGCTTGCGCAGGGTGGGCGAGGCGATTGCGCCGCGCTTGGCGAGGATGTGTTTGCGCACCGCAAGGCCGATTCCCGGCTGTTGCTCATAACGCGCGAGCGGAAGATACGCGTCGAAGACGTCTCGCGCCCGCTCGGCATCCCCGCCGCGAAACGCCTTCACCACAGCGACCATCATCTCAGGGTACGCGAAGCCGGTCATCGCGCCGTCTGCTCCGCGCTGAAGCTCTTCCGCCAAGAAGAGGCCGCCGTTACCGGTCAGGATGGAAATGCGGCGCGCACCCCGGTCGCTCGCGGTGCGCAAGGCCGCGATTTTGGCGAGGCCGGGCCAATCCTCGTGCTTCAGCATCACGCAACTCGGCAGCGCCTCGACGATTCGGAGAATCACGTCGGGCGCAATCTGTACCTGGGTGGCGAGCGGATAATCCTGCAATGCGAATGGCGTTGGGCCGAGCGTCTCGGCGACGCTGTCGAAATAGCTGAAGATCTGGCCGTCGGTGCGCAAATAACTAGGCGGAGCGACCATGACCCCCGCCGCGCCTTCATCCATCGCGCTCGTCGTGAGCGTCCTAATCGACGCCAGTCCCGGCGCCGATACGCCGACAATGATCGGCGCCCCGCGCGCGCGGGCGATCGTGCGGCGGATAAGGGCGCGTGATTCGTCCTCGGTCAATTTCGGCGCTTCGCCCATGACGCCCAGAATAGTGAGGCCGTTCGCGCCCCGCTCGAGATAGAAATCGACCATGCGATCAACGCTCTCAAGATCGAGCGCGCCATTGTCTGAGAAAGGCGTCGCGGCGATGATGAAGACGCCGTTCGCGCTTTCGTCGAGCAAAGCCATCAGCGAACATCCCTTTGGCGTAGCGCCGTCCAGCTCGACAGCAACGAGGGCGCGCGCTCGTCCCCGACGCCAACATAGCGACAAGCAGACAAAAGCCGGCAAAAGCAAATGAAAACGAAATTGCTTTCGTTTGCTTTTTCTCGCTTTTTGGATTCGAGCCTTTTCAACGGGTTACGCGGAAAAAAATGAAAAATTTTTCCCCTCCTGCTTCGCCGCCGGCTGCCGCGCAAGAGCCCGCCCCAAACCCGCTTGATGCGGCGAATAGAAAAAGCCTAGCACAGATTTCTGATTTTTGCAAGCCATTTCGCCACTTTTTCGCTGCCGCACGGACTTGTCACCCGCCTCAACGGCGCCGCTCGCGCGGGGCGAGCGGCGCATGGTCAAGCGCTCTGACTTGGGCCGGACAACCGTTGCCGGGCGAGCCCCAGCCGGTTCTTGGTGATGCCCGCCGTCCGGCGTGATCGGGCGACTTCGACCGGAAATCCCGCCGCATCGCGCGACAAAGCGGCGGCCACTAGGCCGTCAATTCTATGACTTCGGTCAGAAGGCCGGCCGGATCCGCGCTTTGACCGACGCGGATCTGAAACTTCCCCGGCTCCAGGACGCGATCGTAATTGAGGCCAATGAAAGACAGGTCGTCGATCGCCAGGCTCCACGTCGCCTGCCCGCGCTCTCGGGCTTTGAGGACGATCTTCCGAACCCCCTTCAGCTTTAGCAGCGGTGGAGCGACGCTCGCAACGAGTTCGTGCACGAACAGGAACAGAGTCGCTTCCCCGTCAGAGTCGCTGTCGTTGCTTACAGTTACGGCGACCTCGATGAATTCACCCGCCTTCGCCGAACTCGGATCGCACTTGAGATCGAGGAGGGCAAAGCGGCTGTAGGACAGGCCGTGGCCAAACGGAAATTGCGGCGTCGCGGACACGTCGAGATATGAGCTGGAAAAATGCTCTCCAACCTTGGTTGGCCGACCGGTCGCACGCTGGCTGTAAAAGATCGGAACCTGCCCGGTGAGCCGCGGCCAGCTCACCGGCAACCTTCCGCTCGGATTGAAACGCCCGGTCAGCACGTCGGCGACCGCAAATCCGGCTTCGCCGCCGAGAAACCACGTGGCAAGGACGGCGTCCGCACGTTCGAACAGCCACGGCAGGGTGAGTGGGCGGCCTGACGAGAGCAGGACGACGACCGGCTTGCCGAGGTCGAAGACTGCCTCGGCAAGCTCGCGCTGTCGTCCGGGCAGGCCGAGATCGGCTCGACTGGCCGCTTCCCCGCTCATGGCGGCGGCTTCCCCAAGGCAGAGCACGACGACTTCCGCGCCGCGGCAAAGATCGATCGCAGCCGACATCCCGTCCGTGCTTTGTCCTTCTATTTCGACGCCGGGCGCGTGATCAATCCGGCATTGCGGCAAGGCGGCTTTGAGCCCTTCGAGAAAGGAAACGGCATCCTGACGGCGGCCTGCGGAAGCCCACGGCCCAAGCATCTCGCGCGACGCCGAGGCGAGGGGGCCAATCAGGGCGATGCGTCGAATGTCGGGCGAGAGGGGCAAGATCGCCGCGCGGTGGGTTAGGAGCACGATCGCCCGTCGTCCGACCTCGCGAGCCAGCTCGCGACGTTCCGCGTCCCGGGCGCCATGCGGCCAAGCCGACCCGCGCCGATAGGGATCATCGAAAAGACCGAGACGGTCCTTCAGATCGAGCACTCGCCTCACGCTGGCGTCGATCTCGACCATGGTCACAAGCCCGCGCTTGAGCGCCTCCGGCAGGCCCTGAACGTAGCTGTTGCTCGTCATGTCGATATCGACGCCGGCTTTAAGGGCCAAAGCGGCGGCCTCGACCGCATCCGCCGCCACGCCGTGATTCATAAGCTCCGCGACGGCGTTGTAGTCGCTGATCAGCACGCCATTGAAGCCGAGCTCTTTGCGCAGCCAACCCTGCAGCATCGGCGCGTTGGCGGTCATCGGCACACCGGCAAGATCGATGAAGGCCGGCATCACCGCCGCCGTCCCCGCGGCGACAGCGGCGGAAAACGACGGGAGGTAGACCTCGCGCAGCGTTCTTTCGGACACGTCGGCCGAGGCATATTCGCGGCCGGCAGTCACGGCGCCATAGGCGCAGAAGTGCTTGGCCGTGGCGGCGAGGCTGTCGGCGGCGGCAAGGTCGCGGCCTTGAAAACCGAGCGTCTTGGCGGCGGCCATTTGCGACGCCACCCACGGGTCCTCGCCGGGACCTTCGACAATCCGGCCCCAGCGCGGGTCGCGCGCCACGTCGACCATCGGCGCAAAGGTCAAGGCGACGCCATCCTGCGTCGCTTCCTCGGCGGCGGCGCGAGCAGTCTTCTCCCAGAGATCGGGAGCAAAAAGGCACGCTTCGGCCAGCGGCACCGGAAAGATCGTGCGGTGGCCATGGATGACGTCGAGTCCAATCAGGAGGGGGATGCCGAGGCGGGTATCTTCGACCGCAAGGCGTTGCACGGCATGGACTTCGTCGGCGCCCCAGTGATTGAGCAAGCTTCCAATCCGTCCCGCTCGAATCCCGTCGTTGATGTCGCCGAGTTGGCCGGGGCCGGTGACCGCCAAGGTCGAGGGGACCATATTCAGCTGCCCGACCTTTTCCTCGATTGTCATCTCTGCGAGCAGCGTATCGATGCGTCCCATGCTCTTGCCTTGAGTCCAAGTCCCGAGTGGATGGTCTCGACCCGCCATCCTTCTTAGACCAAAATGCGGCTTGGGATGGAGCGCCCTGACAACGGCCACCCGTTCGCGATCTGCAAGCGCGAAGACGACTTGGCCCGATCATGCGAGAATGGGCGCGGGGGAGACGGATCGAATTCGATGGCGGAAAAACAGTCCAACAAACCACCGAGCGGCGCCGACGGCGCGGAGAGCGCGACGCTCCGCAGTCTGTTCTCCGATTTCATTTGGATGGCTTCGGGCTTCTGGCTTTCGCCCCAACGCAACAAACTGCTGATGCTGGCCGGCGCGTTGATCGTGGTCGTTGGGGGCACGGCCTACATGCAGATCCGGCTCAATTCGTGGAACCGTCCATTTTACAATGCGCTGACCAACAAGGATATGTCGGGCTTCCTCTCGCAGCTCGTCGTCTTCGGCGAACTGGCGGGGATATTGCTCGTCCTCAACGTCGCCCAGATGTGGCTCAACCAGACCTCCAAGGTCGTGATGCGCCAGGGCCTGGTCGACGATCTCCTGAACGAGTGGCTCATGCCGAAGCGCGCCTTTCGCCTGTCGAATTCGGGCGTCATCGGCGCCAACCCGGACCAGCGCCTGCAGGCCGACGCCCAGCACCTGACCGATCTTTCAACGGACTTGGGCATTGGCCTTCTGCAATCGAGCCTCCTCCTGCTGACGTTCATTGGAGTCCTCTGGGCGCTCTCGCGCGGTCAGTTTCTGCCGTTCGGAGGCCGTGACTTCTCGCCCCCCGGTTATCTTGTGTGGTGCGCGCTTCTCTACGCCGGCGCCGCATCCTACCTGAGCTGGCGGGTTGGCCGTCCGCTGATCGATCTCAATGCCGAACACTACGCGAGAGAGGCCGAATTTCGTTTCGCGCTGGTGCGGATTAACGAGCACATCGACGGCATCACCCTCTACGGCGGCGAAGCCGATGAGAGGCGGAGCCTCAACGGCGTATTCGGCAGCGTGCTCGACATTTCACGCCAGATTGTCAGCGCGGTTACGCGGTTGACGTGGGTTACCGCCGGCTACGGCTGGTTCACCATCATTGCCCCGATCCTGGTCGCGGCGCCGGCTTATTTCCAGAGCAAGATGAGTTTCGGCGAGCTCATGGTGATTGTCGGCGCCTTTAACCAGGTCCAGAACGCGCTTCGCTGGTTCGTCGACAATTTCTCGAACCTCGCGGACTGGCGTGCGACGCTCCTGCGCGTGGCGAGGTTCCGAAAGGCAATCATGAAAATGGACGACCTCGGTCAGGCGACAAGCCAAATCCAGTTTGCCGAGGCGGCAGACCCGTCAATCAAGATCGACGACCTTCATGTCGCTTCGCCGGTGGGCTGCGTCATGCTGAACGAACCGCACGCGAATATGAACGCCGGCGAGCGCGTTCTCATCACCGGCGACAACGGCGAACACAAAGCCCTCCTGTTTCGCGCCGTCGGCGGCCTTTGGCCCTGGGGAAGCGGGCAAATTACCCACCCGATACGTCAGAGTATCATGTTCATGCCGGTCCGCGCCTATATCCCGCCCGGCAGTCTTCGCTCAGCCATCGCTTATCCGCATCCTACCGAGGACTATGACGCTCCCGCCATCGTCAATGCGCTCGCCGCAGTCGGACTCGAGCACCTCGAGCCCCATCTCGAAAAGGAGGACCGATGGGACCGGGAGTTGACCGACAACGAAAAGCAATGCGTGGCTTTTGCCCGGGTCATTCTGCAAAGGCCGGGCTGGGTTGTGGTGAATGACGCGCTTGATGTTCTCGACCCCGATTCGCGGACGCGCATCAAGAAGCTCTTCGAGGGCGAATATGCCGATGTCGGCCTTATCAATATTGGCCATGACCAGCCTGATAGCAGTCTCTATGGCCGCAAGTTCCGTATCGTCGTGGATGCTCTCGGGGTGACCTTCAGGCCCGAAAACGAGCACGGAATCCCTGAGCCGCTCAAATCCGCCGCCGAATCCGTTTCGGCCGAATAGGGTGGGTGCGGACCGGGCAATCTGAGTCGCCGCGAACTTGCTGCGGCTACGGATTGCGGCATACACAATTGTGCTCGGCGCGCGGCCTCGACGCCCAATCAGAACTCGATTTCGAGCCGACTCCAGCTGTTAGTCGTGATGACACTGGCATCGATGTCGCACCGGCTGCCGTCTGCCCAGGCGGACTTCGCTCCCGGATAGCGGACGAGAATTCGCTCGGGCGCCGGACCCGTAAGGGAAAGGTCGACCCTCGCGCGTCCCCGTCCGCGCTGCGCTCTGAGATTGACGTTGCCGAACGCGGTCGGCAGGTCGCTGAGTGTGATGCCTTCGCCCGCCCACCACCGATCAGGCACGGCGCGGAAGAGCTCGAGCGCAGCGCCGTTTTCCCTCAGCAACATGCGCCGAACGGCGCAAGAGAATTCGGCGCCGATCCAGGTATGGGGCATGTCGCCGATATATTCCGGCGCCCGCATATCGCTCCACACGACTTCGGCCCAGCCGCGCCAGCCCGGCGGCCTTCGACATGCGAGCATGACCGAAAACAGGTGGAAGGCGTCGTCGTGCCGGCGGAGCGACACAAAAGCATTGAGGTTGCGCAAATCATAGGGCGAGTAATTGGCCTTGAAAGCCGGCGAAGAGAGCTCCTTCACGCGGGCGGCGGCGCGATCGTACGTGGCCGGAGCCAACTCGGCCGGAAGCGCGTCCTCGACCCGGCAGGGCTCGAAGGCGATCGAAGTCGCGGTCGGATCGACGTCGTCGCGATCGGCGGAGCCCGGGATGAGGTTGGTCTTCATCCTCTCCGCCGTCATGCGGATCGAGCGCGTCAGGCTCGCGGCGAACTCGCAGCCCTTCGCGCAGGCGTGGGCCGCTTCGCGCTCGTCGCCAATCTCGCGCGCAAGAAATTCGCAGTTGCGCCATGCGCTCAGCGCAAAATAGTCGTCCCAATAACTGTAGGACGGCTTGCTGTAGCCCTCGTGGCTGATTGATGGCGCGAGGAGGCCGTAAAAGCGAGTCTCGGGCCCATGCTTGGCCTCCGTTCGGGCGCAAAGCTCCTCGATGAACCGCGTCGCGCGAACAACAGGCTCAAAAATCCCCTCGAGGAAGGCGCGGTCGCGGCTGACGCGATAGACGTCGGCGGCGATTCCCACGAACTCGCCCTGCGCGTCATACTCGATGTCGCTGCCATAGCCCCGGTTTATCGTACCGTCCACGTTGAGGATCGGCGGGACCATGCCGTTCTTGTAAATGCGCTTGGCGTACCAGACGACATAGGCCTTGGCCTCTTCGATCAGGCCGGCCCACAGCAGAGCGAGGGCCTGCGCCGAGCCGTCGCGAATCCAGGTGCGGTCGTAGTTGCGGGGACCGGGCTTGAACGCGAATCGGGTAGAATTGACCAGAATATGCGCCGTCTGCGCCTCAACTGTGTCGCTCACCTCGCGGTCGCCGACCGTGATCTTTCGTGGGCCGATTTTCGCGCGCCAATTCTGTGCGACGGTCTCACGCAGGGCGTCGAACGGCAAGTCAGTTTGCGGCTTGACGTTGTCCCGCATCGGCGACGACACGACAACCGCAAAGCTCGCACGCGGCGGGAGAGCGAAGGCGAATTCGCACGCGGCGCTGAGAAGACCAGAGTCAGAGCGAAGGCTCGCCGCGGTCTTTTTCGCTCCACTCCCGATCAGCCGGACGACATCGCCATGATCGAAGTCGGCGACGGCGAACAATTCTGGCTCGCGCGAGAACGCAGCGTAGGGCCGGTCATTGACGCTGACCTCTTTGCCGTCGACGGCGATCGAATAGATGGCGGCGTGGCCGCCGTGCTGCCAGTAGGGATCGACCTGGACGGGGCGCACCGCGAGCGCCAGCCGGCCCTTCCGCGCCGCGGCGCTGCTGTTGGCGACCCGATGCTCCGCCACCGCGAGGCCAGCGTGCGCAAAGGCCGTGCTACGGATCTCCAGGTCGCCGGCGGTCCACTCGACCGTGGCAATCGGAAGCGAGCCTTCAGAGAGGGACTGGCTGATCGAGGCGCTCGCGGGCGCGCCGTGCAGCGTGCGGCCAAGGCGGATGAGGGGGG
>Ga0335073_10001785_pt1 | contig 29061 bp, 28 predicted proteins | sample Lox_Sample_22_FD_207093 | JGI IMG/M metagenome (GOLD analysis project Ga0335073, IMG submission 207093) | Soil microbial communities from Loxahatchee National Wildlife Refuge, Florida, United States - Lox_Sample_2.2 | ecosystem: Environmental > Terrestrial > Soil > Wetlands | place: USA... | reverse complement strand
ACCTGGGTGAAGTCGATGACGCGCACGCCGGAAAGCGGCTGCATTGCCGAAGAGTCCATGGCCAATGATCCTATTGAGCGGCGATGGTGAGCTGCGCGTTCGCCGCGGGCCTGTCGCCCGGATCGGCGCCGCGCGCGCGCAGTCGCGCCTGCAGCTTGGCGACGTCGATCTTGTCGATGGCGACGTTCTGCTCGAGCGCCAGCGCCGCGGCCACGCCGGCCGCCTCCCCCATCGCCATGCATGGCGGAATCTCACGCGAATTGCGTTGCGCGGACGAAGTCGCAGAATAATGCCGGCCCGCGACCAGGAGCCGCCCGACGTTGCGTGGCAGCAGCGCGCGGTAGGGCGTGTAATAGTCGCGCCCCCGCGCGACGCTGTCGGGGAAGTGCCGTCGCTCCATCACGTCGTCCTTGGTCATCACATAGACGCCGTCCAGGAGCCGGGTCTGGCGCACGCCGATCTGCGGCGCCACGTCGACGACGAAGGCGTCCTCGAACCCCGGCAGCTTGTCGCGCACGAAAGCAACCAGCGCGGCGATACGGTTGCGGCCCTCGAAGTCGGCGCTCGTCAGGTCCTCGATGTCGATTCCGTCGAGACCGGTCATGTGCGGGCAGTTGCACCACACGATCCCCGGGAGCGGCGTCTTGAGCCACCACTTGTCCCACGAGCCGCCAATGATTCTCTTCGCCTCCCGATCGATGGCGCGGAACGCGGCCGGCTCCTCGTATTCGAACCGCTCGGCCGCTGCGGCGTCGACTCCGCCAAGCCGGAACACCGTCGTGACGATATAGGAGCCGTGTGTGAACGGCGCGCCCGCCGAGGCTGCGACGTCGAGGTCGCCAGTCGCGTCGACGACGATCTTGCCCATGATCGCCTGCCTGCCGCTCTTGGTCTCGCAGACGACGCCGGCAACGCCGCCGTCCTCGACGATCGCGCGCGAAAACCAGCTATGCAGCCTGAGGTCGACTTTCGCTTCGCTGATCATCGCATTGGATGCGCGCTTGAAGCCGTCCGGATCGAAGGCGGCCGCGTAGCAGATCGGGTGGGGCTTGATGTGCGAATGGAAGTCGAACACGCCCCAGCGCGACCATTTGCGCCACATCGCCGGGTCGGAGCGGCGCTCGGAGTCGGGAGGCACGACGCAAAGCCCCATGCGTTCCATGCGCTCGACCATCTCGCTGCAGAGGCCGCGGACCGAGATCTCGGAGCCGTTGCACATGTCGTCGAGCACCAGGACCATGCCTCCCGAAGCGAGCCCGCCGAGATAGGCGTAGCGTTCGAGAAGCGTGACAGAGAGGCCGCTCCGCGCGCCGGCGACCGCCGCCGCGATGCCTGCCGGTCCGCCGCCGACGACGACGAGGTCAGCGCGCCGCACGATCGGGATTTCGCCCCCCGGCTCGAGGATCGCGTCGCGATGGGTCATGAGTTGCGCACTCCTTGAAGACGGGCGGCCAGGCTTTCGATCATCTGGTCTCCGCAACGTTCCATTTGAGGAAATGGCTTTCGAGCCAGGAGATCACGCCGAAGAACGCCGCCGAGAAGGCGGAGCCGACGACGATGGTCGCGTAAAGCAGCGGCGAATCGAAATTGTAGGTCGCCTGAATGATCAGCGCGCCGATGCCGGTCGTCGCGCCGATCCATTCGCCGACGATCGCGCCGATGACCGAGGTCGCCGCGGCGATCTTGAGAGCCGCGAACAGATAGGGCAGCGAGCATTTGAGCCTGAGCTTGAAGAAGATTTCGCTTGGGCTAGCGGAGAGGATGCGCATCAGCTCCATTTGCTGCGAGGCGACGGCGCGCAGGCCGCGCGTCATGTTGACCAGGGTCGGGAAGAAGCAGATGAGCGCGGCGATAGCGACTTTGGCGCTGAGCCCGTTGCCGAGCAGCAGCACAAGGATCGGCGCATACGCCATGACCGGAATGGTGTGAACCATCACCGCGATCGGGAAGAACGCTTCCTCCGCGGTGCGCTGATAGACAAAGACGGTGGCGATGGCGATTGCGGCGCTGTTGCCGATAACGAATCCGAGAATCGCTTCGGTGGCGGTCGGCGCGAGATTGCCGATGAGAAGGCCGAATTTGGCGTATAGCGTCGCTGCGACCGCCGTCGGCGCCGGGGCGATGAACGGCCTGACGTGGAAGACCACGACAGCAAGCTCCCATAGGATGAGGAGCAGGATCGCCGCTCCGACCGGCATGACACGGCGCCGCCACGCCGCCGACCGCGCCGCCGCGATATATTCGGCCCGCGCCGCCTCGTCGCTGACGTAAGTCTCGCTGGACTCCGATGGAGCGAGCGCCGGCGCGGTCATCAGCAGGTCTCCAGCACCCGGCGCAGATGCGCCGTGAGCTCGACGAACTGGGGCGTCTCGCGCTGTTCGACGCCGCGCGGGGTGGGCAGGGGCACGTCGACGATTTCGCGCACCCGGCCCGGACGGGCGGCCATCAGCAGCACCTGCTGGCCGAGGAAGGCCGCCTCGTAGATCGAATGGGTGACGAACAGGATTGTCGCGCCGGTGTTCTCCCACACCCGCAACAGTTCGACATTGAGCCGGTCGCGGGTGATCTCGTCGAGCGCCCCGAACGGCTCGTCCATCAGAAGCAGCTTCGGATCGTTGACCAGCGCGCGGGCGATCGCCACCCGCTGGCGCATGCCGCCCGACAGCTCGTGCGGGTAGGCCTTCTCGCGGCCGGAGAGGCCGACGAGCGCCAGCAGCTCGCGCGGAGAGCGGGGGCCGCGGCGGTTCGAGCCGCCGCCGACCTCGAGCGGCAATTCGACATTTTCAAGCGCGGTCCGCCAGGCGAGCAACGAAGCGTCCTGGAAGACGAATCCGATGTTGCGGGCTTCCCGCGCCGCCGCCGCCGCCGCTCCCATGACCTCGACCTCGCCGGACGTGGCCGGGATGAGATCCGAGACGACTCTGAGCAGCGTCGATTTCCCGCAACCGGAAGGGCCAAGAAGGGTCATGAAGCCGCCCTGGGCCACACTCAGGCTGATCCGATCGAGCGCCGTGACCGCGCCCCGCTCGGTGGTGAAGCGTACAGTCACGTCGCGCAATCGAACAGCCGGGCTTTCGGTCGTGTCCGGCGCCTCTGGCGCGCGCTTCAGGGCGGCCTCGGCCAAGGTCTCGCCTCCTCAGCCGATCTTCGGCCGGTCGTTTTCCGTCATGTCGAGGATTTTCGTCGTCATCACCTGGTCGAGCTTGGGCTTGCCGGCCGGGAATTGCTTGAGCTCGTCATATTGATCGATCTGCGCTTCCCAGACGGTGGGATCGAAGCTGCCCCAGCCATGGTCCTTGGTGTGGGCGGTGAATTCGACGTTGAACATGATCGGCGCGGCGACGAGTTCGTCGGCGCGCACGAGATTCGGATATTCCTGCACCAGCAAATCGACCGCCTTTTCGGGATTGGCCCTGGCGTATGCCCAGCCGCGGCCAGCCGCCCTGAGGAAGCCTGCGAGCAGGTCGGCCTTTTGGGTCAACGTGTCGGCAGTCGCATAATAGGGCAGGGCGTACAGGCGCACGCCGCAGTCCCAAAGCCGCAAGGTGATGTAGTCTGCGCCCAGAACCTTGAGCGCGGTCGTGTTGGTGATCCAGCCGGTGACGGCGTCGACCTGGCCGGTCATGAGCGGCGTCATGTCCGAACCGATGATCACCTTCTCAACCTGGTCTTGGGGAATGCCGTTCTTGCGCAAGAGCGCCGCAAGCAGGATCTGCCCCGTCGCCTGAACGCCGATCTTGCGCCCGATCATGTCTTTTGGAGTGCGGATCGGCGCGCGCGGCAGCGAAAAGAACGCGTAAGGATGCTCTTGCGCGCCGACCGCGAAGCAGGTTACGGGTATGCCCTGCGAGGCGGCGAGCATCAGCGATGGGCTCGACGAGACCTGGCCGATGTCGTAACGGCCGGAGGCGACGATCGCCACGCCGTCGATGTTCGGCCCTCCCGCCTGAATGGCGAAATTGATTTTCTCCTGCTCGAAATAGCCGAGGCGCTTGGCGACCACTTCGCCGAGCTGGTTGCCGCCGGTGATCCAGCCGAGCTGCATATTGACGGCGGAGAGGCCGGACTGGGCGAGGCTGCGCGAGCCGATCATGAAAGGCGCCGCGGCGGCGGCTATCGTCGCGGCGGCGCCCGTGATGAGTTCTCGGCGCGTCGAAAGAAACCTCTTCGCCATCGATCGGACTCCCTTCGCCGTCGGCAGGGCCGCAGCAGCAAAATCTATCTCAGGACCGTGCTCGCTTTGTGCCCCTTATTGAATAGCGGCCGGGCGCGGTTGGGAAGCGGAAAGATTCGCTGCCTGCGGTTCAATAGAGCGTCCGAGCCGGGCGACTTCGAGGCCGTAGACTGATCTACGCCAGCCCGTGACCGGCGCAGCCAAGGATCTGTCCCCGGAATGATCTGCCGACGCCCGCAGGCTTGCTCGAAACCCAAAATTAGGGCAGATTTCCCTTGCAACCAACGGCCATTTCGCCGTGCCGGCGAGATCCAGGCAGCGAGCCTAAGATGGGAGGGTTCCTTGAAAGGCGATCTTCCGCAAAATTGCCGCGTCTTCAAAGACTTTAGCGCCGCGGAGAAACTCGCAAGACGGTGCGATGCGCATGACGCGACAACCATGGGATATGGCAAGTGCACCGTGGAATATTGCCGGTGCACTTGGTACGTCGCGCCGAGCGCTGGTCCCGATAATTGCGCCAACAATGTCGGCTGCGGTCACCCGTTCGGCGCACACACCTAACTAACGAAATCAGTCGGGCGTTCGCCTCCGCTTGCTCAAGGAGGGACGGGATTCCGTCGCTCACGCTCCGATCTACCCCTAAACGATCGATTTCGTGGTACCGCCACCCCGCTTCGAACGGGGGACCTCTAGATCCACAATCTAGCGCTCTAACCATCTGAGCTATGGCGGCATGGGCGCGGGTCGGCCGGGAAACTAGTGTCAAAGCGCAGGGCGCGCAAGGCCGGCATTCGGTGGAGAGCGACGCGCGGCCGGCGTTAAAAGGACGCCGCCCGCAACTGCGGACGGCGTCCATTGACGGCGCGAGGGAGGAACGCACCGCCAAAGGGGCAAAATCCCGATCAGACAGCGATCTTGAAGGACTTCGCCACCTGTTCCTTGATCGGTTCGACCGCGTCAGCCATCGCCTTTTGGGTCAGCGCGCCGATGTCCTTGCCCTGGCTGGTCATCGTTTCGACCTGCTTGCGGGCGAACTCGGTCTGGAGCGCTATGACGTCGGTGAGCGACTTGGCCGCGAACACCGACTTCAGGAAGTCGAAGTTCGCGTCCGCGTTGGCGCGGAGCGCTTCGAACGCCTTGGCGTTGATGGCGAGCGCGCCGTCCTTGGCGGCGGTGAAGCTGACTTCGAACGCGCTCGCCGCTTCATCGGCATGGGTCTTGGCCTTGGCGAACGCGGCGCGCGATTCGACGACGCTCTTTTCCAGCGCGCTGCGGAAGCTCTGCTGAATCTCCTCGACCGGCGCGGCGACTTGCGGCGCCGTGGGCATGACGGCGTTGAGCGCGGCGGCGGCCGCCTCGACGGGGGCGGCGGCGGAAACCGCCTGGGCGGCGGCGCTTTTCTTGGGTGCGGTAGCCATGACAAAACCTCGATGTTTTATGTTGATGATGGACAGGGGTCTGCGGTTCGCTTGTGGCGCCGGCGCTCAGGTCGAGCCGGGCGTTACGCTCTTCTGAATGATGGCGCTGAGCTCCTTGGCCTGGTTCTGCAGCGCGGCGAGCTGGGCCTTCATATATTCGCTCTGCAACGCCAGGGCCTCCTGGGGGTCCTTCGCCTTGACCAGCTTGTGGGCGAGATCGAACGCCGCGTTCACGTTCTGCTCGGTATAGGCGAGCACGTGCGCGCTGACCGATTTCGCGCTGCTCTGCGACGTGCCGGTCGCATCGCCAGCCACGCCCGACGCCCGCTGGGCGACGGTGAGGAAGCCCTCGAACGCCTTGCGCGCCTGCTCGACGCTGCGCTCTGCGAAGTCGCGTAACTCATTTGGAATCTCAAACGGCGAATTGGACATTTTCTTCCCTTTCGGCTCCGACGCCGAATCGGCGCCCGGTGTTTGGGCGCCGGTATAGCGAGCTTTTTGTTGCAGTGCAACATATTTTGCGCCGCACCCAATAATTTTTAACCTTGCCCCTAATCGGCGGCGACCGCGCCGTGGTGAAAAGGTAACGGCGGGGTTAAGCTTTCGCTAACGTTAAAGCCCGAGTCGTCGGCCCGATTGGCTGCCGCCCGAGGCCGACCGGATTGTCATTCACGAGCGCCGACTTTGACCCTTTCGCCGCCGCCGTCTGCCGCCGAACCCTCGGCCCAGTCGCACGAGCCAGCTGGCGCGTTCTTAGATCCGCGGCTCGCGCCGGCGGACTGGCTCGCCGAAAATGCCCGACTGGCGATCATGTTCCCGCCCGCCCGCCTCGTCGAAGCCAGTCCTGCGATGCTAGCCCTATTCGGGGTCAACGACGCGCACGGCCTCGAAGCCCGATTGGTGCGGGGCGAGGGACCGAGCGCGCGGCGCCTGCGTCATCTTGCTGCGACGCTCGCCGTCGGCGGGCCGCCACGGCTCGAGGGCATGCGTTTCGTCGTCGAACGGCGGCCGATGAACGTCAATTTGCGCTGCGCCCGCGTTCCGGCACCGGGGGGAGCGACCTGGCTTTTGGTCTCGATTCCGGCCTTGGGCGGGGCGAGCGCCGAGCCGCCTTCGCCCGCCGACGACCGCGGCCCTCCCGAGATCGAGGAATCCCCGACGCCGGATGAGCGCGGGCCGCCGCCGCCGAATTCGCGCTTCCTGTGGACGCTTGACGAAGCGGGCCGTTTTGGCGCGCCCCACTCCGTGCTTGCCGCCGCGGTCGGCGCGAACGCGCCGCACCGCGGCGAGTCCGTCGAGGCGTTGATTCGCCGCGCCGACCTCGAGGGAGGCGACGATCTTATCCGCGCCCTCGACGGCCAGCAAACCTTCTCGGGGATCGCCGTCGGCTGGCGGCTGCCGGGCTCTGATCGGCGCCGGCTGGTCACGCTTTCGGGCGCGCCGCTGTTCGGCCGCCATCGAGATTTTTTGGGCTATCGCGGCTTTGGCGTGCTGGGCAAGGAGACCGGCGGCGCTGCTGCGGTCGAGGCCGACTTGACGCCGGCGCCTGCTTGCGACGCGGACGCTCCGGCGATCGAACCCGGCGGCGCGTTGGCGGCCGACGAGCCGCAAGTCGGAACAGAGGCTCTCGACGGCGTTGCGCGGCCATTGAACCGGGATTCCGTGCCTCCCCCGGCGGATGGGCCTGAAGCTTCGCTCGAGGCGGACGGCGGCGAGTCCGCGCCGGCGCTGTCCGAAGCGGGCGAGACCGACGCCCCGCCGGCGGAGGTTTCCGGGCCGGACATCGCCGAGCGCACGGCCGAGATTTACGTGCTGCGCCAACCCACAATTCCCCCGGCGTCGAACATTGTTCCGATCCGCCCTGGCGCGCTTGACGGGACAAGCTCGCGCGAGCCTTCGCATGGACCGTCCGCGGAGAGCGTAGAGCTCACCCGCGGCGAGCGCGAAGCCTTCCGCGAGATCGCGCGCGCCCTGGTCGGCCGTTCGCCGGCTTCGCGCGACGAGAGTCTGGGCGGACGGGCGGAGCTAGGGATCGTCGCGTCCGCCGACCCGCCGGTCGGACGGGACGGGGAGCCTGCCGCCGCGGGCGGCGCGGACGACGAGGAGGTCCGGCGCAACGCCGGCGCCGTTCTCGACCGGCTCCCGATCGGCGTTCTTATCGTCCGCGACGCGCGCCCGCTCTACGCCAGCCGGACGCTGCTCGATCTCGTCGGCTACCGCGATTTCGCGGAATTCGAGGCGGCGAGAGGGCTTGCTGCGATGTTCCGCGACCGCGATCCGCATCGGATGGCGGATGACGATGCGGGCTCGGTGGCGATCGTGAGGGCGGACGGGCAAATCCTGTCCGTCGACGGCCGCGCTCAGGCGGTCGCGTGGGACGGCGCCCCGGCGACGCTGATCGCGCTCCGCCGCTCGCCGGAAGCGGAATTGCAGGCGAGGTTGCGCGCCGCCGAGCGCGAGCAACCTTCGCGCAACGGTTCCGCCAGCGATCTTCAGGCGATGCTCGACCGGGCGACCGACGGCGCGGTCACGCTCGACGCCGCTGGCCGCATCCTGTCCCTGAACGAGCCGGCCGAGCGGCTGTTCGGCTACCGCCAGAACGAGATCGCCGGCGAAAGCGTGCTCATGCTGCTCGCGCCCCAGAGCCACCCCGAGGCGACCGCAAGGCTCGAAGCCTTGAGCCGAGGCGTCGAGGCTGAAGCGGCCTTTCGCCCGCTGCAGGCGGTCGGACGCGACCGCAGCGGCGGTTCGATTCCGCTGGCGCTGACGGTGGCGCGGATCGGCCCGAGCGAGGCGCCGCACTTTTGCGCGCTCATGCGCGATTTGAGCCGCGAGCGCGAGGCCGAGCGGCGCCTCATGGCCGCGCGTGACGCCGCCGAGGCCGCGAGCGCCGCCAAGACCGACTTTCTCGCCCAGGTCAGCCACGAAATCCGCACCCCTTTGCACGCGATTCTCGGCTTCGCCGAAGTGATGATGGAGGAGCGTTTCGGCCCGGTCGGCAACGAGCGCTACAAGGACTATCTCAAGGACATCCACGCTTCCGGCAGCCACGTGACGAGTCTCGCCGACGACCTGCTCGATTTGAGCAAGATCGAGGCGGGCAAGCTCGAGCTCGCGTTCGCCGCCGTCGACGCCAACAGCGTCATCCGCGAGTGCGTGGCGCTGATGCAGCCGCAGGCGGCGCGCGAGCGCGTCATCATGCGTGTCTCGCTCCACGACCGCCTGCCGCGGGTGATGGTCGACGAGCGCTCGCTCAAGCAGATCATGCTCAACCTCATGTCGAACGCGGTGAAGTTCAACGAGCCGGGCGGGCAGGTGATCGTCTCGACCGCCGTCGACGCCGCCGGGCAGGCAGTGATCCGGGTCCGCGACACCGGCGTCGGGATGAGCGAGAACGAAGTCGGGCTCGCGCTCGCCCCATTCGGTCAGGTCGGCAAGCCCGGGGCGAAGGGCGGGGCGGGCCTCGGCCTGCCGCTGACCAAGGCGCTGGTTGAGGCCAACAAGGCCGAGTTCTCGATCAAGAGCCGCCGCGAGCAGGGTACTCTGATCGAGATCGCGTTCCCCAACGTTCAGGCAGCGCAGTAGGAGAGCGAGAGCGGTCCGGGCGAGGATTGTATCTGTGAACCATGTTATGGACTGGCGCGCGAATTGGTCCTAAGTCGAGCCGATACGAAAAAGCCCGAACGTCGGAGGCTGCCAATGGATGCTTTTCCGAACCGCCGCGGGTTCCTCAGGCATTCGGCCGCGTTCGGGGGTTCGATATTCGTCTGTAGCATCGCCCTCGACCGCTCAGCGAACACGGCGCCGCTGCGGATCGACGCGCCAGCCGTCGACGAGGTCACAGTGCGGGAGATCACCGATGGCTCGCACGACATTTTCCTGCGCGGCGAGAAGCGGCCCGGTCTCATCGTCAGCCGTACCGGATTGCCTGAGGCGCCACAAGGCAAGACGCTGGAGAGCGAGTGGGGGCTCGCGCTGCATATTGAGTCCCGCATAGGGCAGGAGACGCGACGCTATTTGCTCGATTTCGGCTTTACGCCGGACGTCTACGCCAACAACCTCGAAATTCTCGGAATCGACGTCTCCCAAGTGGACGCGCTGATCATAAGCCACGGACATTTCGATCACATTGGCGGCCTGATGGGCTTCCTGGAGGCGCAGCGGCCGCGGATGCGCGGCGACCTGCGCCTCTATACAGGCGGCGAGGACAATTTCTGCCGACGCTTCCTCAGCAATGCGGACGGCAACCTCGCGGCCTTTGGCGCTCCGTTCGACCGTCGCCGGCTGCGCGCCCTGAATGTGGAGCCGGTGCTCTCGGAGGCGCCGATCCTGATCGAAGGGCAGGCGTTCACCACTGGCGCAGTGCCACGCGCGAGCTTTGAACACGTGTTGCCGAACACTCTCGTCTCCTATGGCGTCAAAGACGGACTCGGCTGCGACGCGAACGCTTATGTCGACCACCACTTTACGGCCGAGGAGCTCGCAGGCAAGCCCGTGCCCGACCAGCATTGGCACGAACACGCCACCTGCTTCCGGCTCGGCGACAGGGGGCTCGTGGTGATTACGTCCTGCGGCCACGCCGGAATCATCAACACGCTGCGTCGCGCTCAGGAGGTTACCGGCATTGACAAGATCTACGCGCTCGTCGGCGGCTTCCACCTCGCTCCGGCGCGGGACGATTACCTCAGGCGGGTGATGGCGGAGCTCAAAACCTTCGACCTCGAGCATGTGCTGCCGATGCACTGCAGCGGCGAGAATTTCCTTGCCCTGGCCAAGCAGGAGATACCGGAGATGCTGGTGCTCTGCGGGACCGGTAGCAGCTTCACCTTCACCGCGTGACGGGTCACAAGGCTGATAACGCTCCTACGAGGAAGCGGATGAAGAGAGCTTGAGCGTGAAGTGAAAGCTGCGCGCCGAGCCTGTCAGAAAAAGGGATTGACGCGTGGATATGTCCGACCGTCCGCCGCTGCCGCCGTTCACGCCGGAATCGGCAGCGCAAAAAGTCCGTCTCGCCGAGGACGCCTGGAACAGCCGCGACCCAGCGCGCGTGTCGCTCACCTACACGGCGGACAGCAAATGGCGCAATCGAGTCGAGTTCATCGACGGCCGGGAGGCCATTCGCGCGTTCCTTACGCGGAAATGGAGCAGGGAACTGGATTACCGGCTCATCAAGGAGCTGTGGGGGTTCCGCGACAACCGGATGGCGGTCAGATTCGCATACGAATGGCATGACGACAGCGGGCAGTGGTTCCGCTCCTACGGCAACGAACTCTGGGAATTCGATGAGCATGGGCTTATGCGCAGGCGCATCGCCAGCATCAACGATTTGCCGATCGCCGCAGCCGACCGCAAATATTTCTGGCCCGCCGGCCGGCGTCCCGACGAGCATCCGGGGCTGACCGAATTGGGTCTTTGATCGAGCGGCGCCATGGCCTATGATTTTCTCGACATCGCCTCGACCCCTGCCGTTCGCGCCGCGCAGGAGGCCAACGGCAGCGGCGAATTCTGGGCGAGCTTCAAAGGCGACCGGCCGTCCAGCCGCTTCACCCCGGCCGAGGCGGCGTTCATCGCCGAGCGCGACAGCTTCTACATGGCGACCGTTTCCGAGAAAGGCTGGCCCTATGTGCAGCACCGCGGCGGGCCGCCCGGGTTCATCCGCGTGCTCGACGACCGGACGCTTGGCGTCGCCGATTTTCGCGGCAACCGCCAGTACATCAGCGCCGGCAATCTCGCCGCCAACGACCGCGCCGCCTTGATCCTGATGGACTATCCCCACCGCCGCCGGCTCAAGATCTATGCCCAAGCCGAGACCAGGGACCTCGCCGCCGATCCAGAGCTCGCCGCCAGACTGGTCGAGCCCGGCTACCGGGCGAAGGTCGAGCGCGGCCTTGTCTTGCGGCTGGAGGCGTTCGACTGGAATTGCCCGCAGCATATCACGCCACGGTTCAGCGAAGCCGAGCTGGCTCTGGCGCTCGCGCCCATCCGTGCGCGCCTCGAAGCGCTCGAGGCTGAAAACCGGGTCCTGCGCGAACGCCTCGCTGAGAAAGCAGACTGAAGCGACCCTCCCCTTCGACAGCGCCCGCGAACCGCGCAACTGGGCGGCGCTATAAAATTCCCCGCTCCATGTCACACGGCGCCGATCCGTCTCGTCATGTCCTCGAACTTCCTTTTGATCAAGGAGATGACGATGAAGCCCAGATTGAACGCCTTCGCCGCCGCGCCGGCGCCTATGAAGTCGTGGCTCGACTTTAGCCAAGGCTTCAAGCATTGTGACCTGGAAGAGAGCCTGATGGATCTCGTCGTGACCCGCGCTTCCCAGGTCAACGGCTGCGCCTTCTGCCTGGACATGCACACGGCCGACGCCCGCAAACGGGGGGAGACGGAGCAACGTCTCTACCTGCTCGACGCCTGGCGCGACTCGCCGCTCTTCAGCGACCGCGAGCGCGCGGCGCTGGCCTGGACCGAGGCCCTGACCTTCCTGCCTCAGACCCGCGCCCCCGACGACGTCTATGAGACGCTCAAGGCGCAGTTCAGCGAAGAGGAGCAGGTGAAGCTCACCCTTTTGATCGTCGCGATCAACGGCTGGAACCGGATCAACGTCGGCTTCCGTGCGGTGCATCCGGTCGAGCAGCGCCGGGCCGCATGACGCCGGCGATCGCGCGCGCGGACGCCGCCGCAAGCTTTGATCCGCTGCGTCCGCGGCTGATTCGCATCGCCTATCGCATGCTCGGATCGGTGGCGGACGCGGAGGACGTGGTGCAGGACGCGTTCTTGCGCTGGCTCGCCGCTGATCGCGATGCGGTTCTCGAACCGGAGGCTTACCTGCGCCGGGTCGTGACCCGTCTCTGCCTCGACCAGTTGAAGTCGGCTCGGCGGCGGCGTGAAACCTACGTCGGACCGTGGCTGCCGGAGCCATTGGTCGAAGCGGACGACGACGAAGCCGACGACGTCACGCTGCCGCTCATGATGGCGCTTGAGCGATTGTCGCCGCTTGAGCGCGCCGCGTTCCTGCTGCATGACGTGTTCGGCGTCGGTTTCGAGGAGGTGGCCGAGACGATCGGCCGCGAGCCGGCGACCTGCCGTCAGCTCGCAAGCCGCGCGCGGACGCATGTGCGCGCCGCCCGGCCGCGCTTTCCGCTGCCCAGGGAGCGCGGCCTTGAGATCGCCGCCGCGTTCTACTCGGCTTCCCACAGCGGCGACATGAACGAGCTGCGCTCGCTGCTTGCGGCCGACGTCGTCCTCTATTCCGATGGCGGCGGCAAGAGACCCGCCGCCAAGCGGCCCCTAGTCGGCCTTGAAGACGTCATTCGGTTTCACGCCGGGCTCGCGCGCCTTTTCGGGCGAAGGACGCCGCGGAGCGTGCGTTACGGCTTCATCAATGGTCTGCCGGGTTTCGTCACCGTCGAGTACGACGGCGTGCAAACGACCGCGCTCGAGATCGCTGACGGCAAGATTGCGGGCATCTATGTCATGCGCAATCCTGACAAGCTCAGGCATGTGGGCGATGAGGCCGTTCACTGACCGGAGGCGCCGTGTCCGGGCGGCGCCGGCGCGCCGTGAGACCAGTTTTCAGCTGCTCGGCAGGCCCGGAATGTCGACGCCGAAGGTTTGAAGCAGGAGAATGGCGTTCAACGTCAGGATCAGGATGGCGCCGACGATCGCCGCGACATTGGTCAGACGGCTGTTGGCGAACGCGCCCATGATGTCCTTGCGGCGCGTGAAGATGAGGAGCGCAATGACCGGCGCGGGCAGGGCGATGCTGAGCACGACCTGGCTCATGACCAGTGCATTGGTCGAATTGACGCCGAGCCAGACGACGACGAACGCCGGAATCATCGTCACCAGACGGCGGACGATGATCGGAATGCGGAAACCGACGAAGCCCTGCATGATCATCTGCCCGGCCATCGTGCCAACCGCCGAGCTCGAGAGGCCCGAAGCCAGGAGCGCGGTCAGGAACGCGCCCGCGGCGCCGGCGCCGAGCAGCGGCGTCAGCGTCGAATAGGCGGTCTCGATTTCGGCGACGTCGCTGTGGCCCTCGTGGAACGCGCTCGCCGCCATGATCACCATCGCCATGTTGACGAGGCCGGCGACCGAAAGGGCGACAAGAACCTCGATGTTCGAGAACCGCAGCAACTGGCGTCTCTCGTTGTCGTTGCGGGCTGGCGCGCGGTTCTGGGTGAGGCCGGAGTGGAGGAAGATCGCGTGCGGCATGATCGTCGCGCCGACGATGCCGACCGCAATCGTCACCGCGCCGGCGTCCGGCAGTAGCGGAACGACACTGCCCGCTCCCGCCGCGGCCCAGTCGATCGGCGCGATGAACATCTCGACGAGGTAGCAAAGGGCGATGGCCGAGACCAACGCGCCGATGATGAGCTCGATCGGCCGGAACCCGCGTCCTTCGAACATCAGCAGGCCGTAGGTGAGGACAGCCGTGACGCCCATGCCGGCGATGAGCGGGATATGCAACAGCAGCGAGAGACCGATGGCGCCGCCAAGAAATTCGGCCAAATCGGTCGCCATCGCCGCCACTTCGCTGACGATCCATAGAGCCCAGACCACCGGCGGCGAGAAATGGTCGCGGCACATTTCGGCGAGATTGCGACCGGTGACGATGCCGAGCTTGGCCGACAGCGCCTGGTACAGCATGGCGGTGACGTTGGCGATCAGCACCACCCACAACAGCGCATAGCCGTATTTCGCGCCAGCCTGGATGTTGGTGGCGAAATTGCCAGGGTCCATATAGGCGATCGAGGCGATCACCGCCGGGCCGGCGAATAGGAGCGGGCTGTGCCAGCGCATCCGGCCGCCCAGGACCTCGCGAATGCCCTCGACCGTCCGATCGGTCATGCCTCTTCGGGCGACGGCGTCGCTCATCGTCAGTCTCCAGCTTCTATGGCCTTAGCTCCATAACGTACCTATCGCTACGCCATAGTCAATAGGCTGCAAAAGAGCGCAAAGGCTGGATGCGGCCGCCGTCTGAGAAACCGGATTGCATTTTGCAGCCAAGGCTGCATAGTGAAATCGGCGGCGAAATTGTTTTCTCCGAGGGGCGAGCGAGGACGTTTTGACGACCAGGCAGCGCGGCAAGCGGCCGCCGTCGGGAACCGCGGCGCTTGCGGCCGAGCCGGCGCAAGCCGACCGCTTCAGCAAGGCGCGCTCCGCCCGTTCGGCCTCGATGCTCGAGGACTATACGGAATTGATCGCCGATCTGATCGCCGCCAACGGCGAGGCGCGCACGACCGATATTGCGCGCCGGCTTGGCGTCGCTCACCCGACCGCGAGCAAGACCATCGCGCGTCTCAAGCGCGAGGGGCTGGCGCGGGCGCAGCCATATCGCGGCATATTCCTGACCGAGGCGGGCGCGGCGATGGCGAAAAGCGCGCGTCAGCGCCACCGGCTGGTGGTCGATCTCCTCATCGCCGTCGGCGCGCCACGCGAGGCGGCGGAGGCCGACGCCGAGGGCATCGAGCATTATGTCTCCGCGGCGACGCTGCGCGCATTTGAGGCGTTCCTGCGCGGGCGAGGCGACCGCTAGGATTGGGTCGCGGTCCCGTTCGAATCTCGAAATTCACAGCCCTTTGGAGTTCGGACAGCCGCGTTGCGGGCGCAAGAATTCGACGATAGGGTTTGGGGTTTTCACCTTTGTTCGCAGGCGAGCCCGAGGAACGGCAGACGCCGGGCTTCTTCACGGAAGGCATCTACGCCGAATCGCCGGTGGTGTTCGACAGCAGCAACGCCAAGACGCTTGCATTCGCCGACCGTTTTCGCAATCGTTTCGGCCGTCCGCCGACGCTCTGGGCCGCGCAAGGATAGGAAGCCGCGCGCCTTGCGGTCGCCGCGGTCCGGGCGACGGCCGACGCGCCGGGCGCTGACGATCTCGCCAAGCGCCGAGCCGCGATCCGCGCTTACCTTGTTTCGCTCGACAACCCGACAAATGGAGTGCCGGGCCTCAACGGACCCTTGTGGTTCACACCCGACCGAGGCCGTCAGCAAGCAATCCGGATGGGGCGGTTCCAGGGCGGACAATTCGTGTCAGCGCCTGGACAACTGGTGCTCGTCCGAACCGTTGACCCCGCGCAGATCAAATCCGGCGCAGTCGTGGAAATTGCTCCAAACCGGTTCGTGCGGCGTCAGCAGGTCGTCTACACCGGCATATTCCTCAACGAGGTTTCGGGGGTGGATTCGCCCAGCCCACGTTCTCTGCCGACTTGTATCTTTGGATGCGCTTCGCCCGGGGCCCTGACGCGCCAGTCGTGAATTCTTCCGACAGCAGGCGCTGGAGGATGAGCCCGGCCGCGCCGCCAGCGAACACCACGAGCGCGACCATAAACGCTAATTTCTCCGGCGCCCCCATCCCCGTCTCCACCGAGCCTTCGCGCTTTCCGGCATCGGCGGAGGCTTGTCAACGCCGGACAGGCGCCCGGCTCGCCGTCAGGTCTGACGGGAGAAGTCGAACGTCTGAAACCGTTCCAGATTCTCGGCTCGCTGGAAAATCTCGGGGTGGGAAAGCGCTCGCGCAGCGTCCTCATATCCCGATCGCCAATGCTCCTCCATCGTCAGGCGCGAAAACTCGTAATCCTTGGCGATGCCTTCGTAGGTTTTCGAGTGGTAAATCAACTCGACGATGTTATAGGCCGATTCGTCGGCTTCCTGGCTCATTATTTCGACATCGCGGCCTTTGCGAAGGGCGGGCGGCAAACGGTCGTATACTTCCCGGAAAGCGTGCCGAAGTCTCTGCTGTTTGCGGAAATGATCGGTCACGAACCGGGTCCGGCTCGCAAACTGGATTTCTTTCTGCCGCACGTCGGCTTGCGTCAGATCGTGGGGCGGCTCGCCCGACGAGCACCACAAATCCACCTGGAAGGCGAGCGTGTCGCATTGCCGCGCGCTGTCGAGGACCCACTGGAGCGGCGTATTCGAAACCAGCCCGCCGTCCCAGTAATACTCGCCCTCGACCTCGGTCGCCGGAAATCCGGGCGGCAGCGAACCGCTGGCGACGATGTGGCGCGGCTGGATCTTGTGGGTCGCGTTATCAAAATAGGCGAAGTCGCCGGTCTGGACGTTGGTCGCGCCGACGCTGAACCTGATCTCGCCGCTGTTGATGCGGTCGAAATCGACCAGGCGCTCGAGCGTCGCAAACAGCGGCGAGACGTCATAGAAGCTCAGGTTTTTTGGGTCTTGCGGAGCCCATGGGCTTGGCGGCGGAAACCGGGGGGTGAAAAACGCCGGGGCGCCGAGGAGCGCGATGCGCAAAGCCTGCAGTTGGTTGATCAGACGATGGGTCTGATTGTCCTTGAGATTGATGGCGGCGCTGAAAGGCGTGCCGAGAACGGCGAGGGGCGAACTGCTAACCGCCTCCCAGAATTCCCGCAATCGCGCGACCCGGCTCTCCGGCGCATTGCCGGCGATGATCGCAGAATTGACGGCGCCGATCGATATTCCGGCGATCCAGGTCGGCAGGACATTGGCTTCGGCGAGCGCCTGATAGACGCCGCCCTGATAGGCCCCGAGCGCGCCGCCGCCCTGTAACAGGAGGGCGATTCTTTCGAACCGAGGCGACGCCGTTGCCTTGCGGCCGCCGATCTTCCCCGCCGCCGCACGCGCCATTGAGAGCTCCAACGTAAGCGCCCGCCCGCGCAACGCGAGGCAGCATCGGCCCCGACGTTACCAACCCGCCAGGCGCGGGTCCAGAACAGGCGGCGAACCTAACCCGCTGCGCGGCGCGGCGGCCCCTCGGGCGGATTGGTGCTCTTGAAGCTCGGCCGCGCCGCGTGCAGGTCGTAATAGGCGCCGAGATGGGTCGCGCGGCCGAGCGCCTCGGCGCCTTCGGGGACAAGCTGCATGTAATAGAGGATCGGCATCAGGTTGATGTCGGCGAAGGTGTACCGATCGTCGACGAGATGGCCGGTTTTGGCGACCGCCTTGTCGAGAACCTCGATTTGCTCGCGCAGCGCCGGCGTTACCGCCTCGATCGCCTGCCGGTCGGGCTTGCCGTCCGCGGTCTTCGGCGCGGCATAGGCGAGGAGATAAGTGCGGATGAGGGTGCGGTCGATCAGCGTGTTGACGAGCGAAACCCACTGCTCGACGAGCGCTGCGGCGAGTGGCTCGGATGGAAACAGCGACGGGCCCGGAAAACGGCGATCAAGGTAGGTGGCGATGGCCTTCGATTCGAACAGCTGGACATCGCCGTGGCGCAAGACGGGCATCTTGCCGAACGGATGAATGGCAAAGACTTCGGGCGCGCCGAGCTCGGCCTCCGTCAGCGAATAGTCGATCCCCTTCTCCTCGCAAGCCATCCGCACGACCCGCGTATAGGACGACCGCGTCGATCCGATGATTTCGGGTTTCCACATCGCCTTCGTCCCGCCGCCGCGCCAGTCAGAGGCTCTTTCTAGCTGGGCCGCCTCACCTCGCCTTCGTCCAGCCGTACGACTTGCAGATGAGCCCGCCGAGCACGCAGCCTGCCGTGGTGAGACGGTCGCCGGAGAGGGTCATCTTGCCCGCATAGTGCTTGCCGTCCTCGGGATTGTATGCGGTTCCGGCCCAGGAGCCGGCGCCGTTCGGCTTCATGTCGAAGAACACCTGCTCGCCGATTTTGGCCGGGCCGTTCGGGTCCTTCTTCCACGTGACGTAACCGCATACCGCCTCGCCGCCGCAGGCCGAGAAGCGCACCTTGGCCGCGCCGTCCTCGCGCATCCATTCTCCGGTCACGTCGGCGGCTATCGCTGCCGACGCCGTCACAATCGCCAGGCCGGCGAGCAAAGCGCGCGCCATCGTCTCCTCCCTACCGCTCGACGCAAGCGCATCAGGCCGGAGGCGCAGGGCCCAGTCAAGGCGTCGCGCCCAGCGCCTCCGCCCAAAGCGGTCGATAGCCGTTGGCGAGCGCGGCGACGGTCGAGGGCGGGGTCAGCACGTCAGCGAGGACGCCAGGCTCGAGCGGCGCCGGCGCGCCGTAGCCGGCGAAGCTCCAGGGCGAAAGCAAGCCGCTGCGAACTGCGTAGGCGCGCCCGCCGCGCGCGATCATCGTCCCTTGAGGCAGGTCGCCGAGCCGCGCCCGCCATAAGCGTTTGCGGCGTCCTTCGACCCGCTCGCCATGCAGCGCTTCGTCCATCGCGTCGGCGCCGGCCGGCCGGCCGGGAAATGCGGCCATGAATGCTTTCGCCGCTTCACGCCGGCACTCGAAACACGGGCGGTGCCCGGCGGAGAGCGCGGTCGGCTCGTCGAGGAAGAAGAACTCGGTGTAGAACCTGCCCCATACGTCGCGGCGGCGGCCCTTGAACGCGCAGACGCAGGCGATCCAGCGCCTCGACGCCCACCGCCGCCCGCTCAACGTCCGGTCGTCGCGATGAAGATGGCCGCCGCGATTGCCCATGAGCCCGCCGCGCTCGGCGACGGCGTGAAATTCGCCGAATGGGTCGACGCGATTTTGCAAGGGGCGCGAATTGGGCGGCGCGGAGCCTGTCGTCGAATTGCGTTCAGCGGTCATTTCCGACAGGCTCCACCAACTTTTGTCAGGGCGAAGAGAGGCGCATGGCGCTCGAACTCAGGCCGAACTGCGAATATTGCGACAAGGACCTGCCGGCAAACGCGGCGGGCGCGCGAATCTGCTCTTACGAGTGCACGTTCTGCGCCGATTGCGTCAACGGGCCGCTCGAGAATGTGTGCCCCAATTGCGGCGGCGGTTTCGCCCCGCGGCCGATAAGGCCGGCGCGCGAATGGCGGCCAGGGGTTTCGCTCGCCAGGCAGCCGGCTTCGACGAAACGCGTGGCGCTATCCTTCAGCCGCGAAGCCGTCGCCGCATTCGTTCGCGAGGCCACAGCCGTTCCGCCCGACAAACGGTGAAATGCGCTCACCGCACCGGCGCGGCCTGCGCGCTCGCCTGCGCCTCGGCCACCGTGTCGATCCCGTAGACGTCGTCGCGGAACTCGGCGGGGCCGTCGCCGTTCGACCAGCCGGTGAGATAGACCCAGATCACCGGGACCGCCTTCATAAGCTTGATGTCGTAGGGCGCGCCTTCCTTGATCTTGGCCTCGAGCGCCGCCCTGTCCCAGGCGCCGCCGGGTCCGCCGCCCGTTCCCTCGAGCAGCCACGCGGCGTAGTCGTAGACGCCCTGCACCCTCACGCAGCCGTGGCTCAAGAACCGGTAGTCGGCGCCGAACAGGCCCTTGGAGGGCGTGTCGTGCATATAGACCGCGAGCTTGTTGGGCATGCCGATGCGGATCGAGCCGAGCGAATTGCCGGCGCCGGAATCCTGCCTCAGCGTGTAATTGGCTGCCCGTTCGGTGCTCCAGTTCACCGACTTCGGATTGATCTCCTTGCCTGAGCCGTCGAGAATCCGGATCTTGGCGCGGGTGAGATAGCCCGGATCGCGCTGCATCCGGGGAATGATTTCCTTCTTGATGATCGAGGTCGGCACGGTCCAGGTCGGATTGAGATTGATGACCTGGATCTGGGCTGAAATCTCGGGCGAGGGATGCTCGGGATCGCCGACGATCGCGACATAGCGGCGGACCACACGGCCGTTCTCGACCGTCTCGACCGACGTCGACGGCAGATTGACCACGACATAGCGATTGTCGAAGGAAAAATTGAGGCCTGCGAGGCGATTGGCGCTCGAGGCAAGCTCGTTGAAGCGCTCCCTTGCCGGAACGTTGAGCGCCTTCAGCGTCGCGCCGGCGACGGCGCCGGACTGGCGCAGCCCCATGTGCGACTGGAAGCGTTTCACCGCCGCCGTGACGTTTGCGTCCCAGGCGAGTCCATTTCCCTGCGAGGCGTCCAGATAGCCCTCGATCGCGAGGCGCTTGCGCAATTTCGCCACCGCCGGGCCCTTGGCTCCCGGGCCGACCGCGACGATGTCGGTCGGCCAGCCGCCGGCGTCGACGATCGCCGAATAGCGTTCGGACGCCTTGGCCGTGGCGAAGAAGGTGTCGGGCCGAAGTGTCGGAAGAGGATCGTCGCTGAGCACGGTTTCGCGCGGCGGCGCGGGTGGAGCGACTTTTTTCGGCTTCGGCGGCGCGGCGGCCTCGACCGGAATCGGCGCGCCCGCGGCCGGCGAACCGCCCGGCGCCGGCTCGGCTCCGGTCGCAGCCGGGGCGGCGACGGTCGGCTGCGGCATGAACGGGCTCACCAGGCCGTCAGGCGCAGCGGGCGCGCTCGCCGGATTGGCCGGCGGCGCCTGAGAGGCGGCTGGAGCGGGCGCTGATGCGGGGGGAGCCGCTGACGTCTGCGCCAACGCGCTGGAAATCAGGGGAGGCGACACGACCAGCGCGGCCGCGGCCAGAACCCGCAATATCACGATTAAGACCCGACCGCGCCCCGGCGCACGCTCCGCTCGCCGGCGGGCCGCATACCTATTCCACTCATGGTTACCAGATTGGCGCAGTCGTTGCGGAATCGGCAGGCGCATTCCCGCCCCTTACTTTGGCTGGGGTGAAAATGCAAAAGCCGGGCGAAACGCCAAGGCCAAGCGGACGCGATTCCCGCGCCTACTCGATCCCGGGCGAAAGCCGGTTGGTGCGGGAACGACGGTAGCCGGCAAAGCCGAGCCCGCAAACGCAGAGCGCCATCAGCGCCCATGCCGACGATTCCGGAGATGATCCTAAAGCGACCGCCCCGTAAGGCAGCCCAACCGCAAGCGCACCGCAACCCGCCGCGATCGCAATGCGACGCGGATTCCCAGAGTTGATGGACATGTTACCCCCAAGTCCAATAACACCGTCTCGCCTGCGTAGCCGCCAAGCATGACGACACTATGGCGATTCTTCGCAATTGCGAACAAAAAAATTTGCAACGCGGTGCAACCGAGGAGTTGCCGCTTCGAGCGCGCCATCCGCGCGTCAGTCTTCGCCGACGATGATGATATGGAGCCGGCGCGGCCCATGCGCGCCGACGAGCAGCTTTTGCTCGATATCGGCCGAGCGGGAGGGGCCGGTGATGAAATTGAGCGTCCGCGGCGCGCCGCCTTTGCCATAAGCGTCCCTGAGCTTGGCGAACACGCTCTCATAATCGGCGAGGATCGCCTCGCGCGGCAGCACGACGATATGATTGTCGGAGAGAAAGTTGAGGGTTGTCGGGTTGTCGGCGCCGGAGGCGAGCGCGAGCGTCCCGGTCTCGGCGATCCCGGCGAAGGCGGCCGAAACAGCGCTGACGTCGCGGCCGTCCGAGGCCCCGCGCAGAAGCTCGAGCGCCGTTTCGCTCCACGGCATTGTCGCCAGGCGGGGGTCGGCGCCCATGCGGAGGGTCGCCGGACAATTGTTCTCCCGTAGGAAGCGGGCGATTTCGGCGGGCGCGTCCGCCCATGTCCCGACCTCGGCGAGGCTCGCCTGGGCGCGCTCCGCCTCGGCCTTGAAGGTCGCCAGGCGCGCCCGGAGGTCCCCTTGTCCGCGCTTGGGGACGACGCCGGGCGGGGCTTGCTTCAAGCGCGTTTCGACCTCGAATCGGCGCGGCGCTTCCTCGCCGCTAACCGCGAGCGAGCGGCGAATGCTGGCGAAAATCGCCTCGCGGGCGTTCATCGCACGGCTCCGCTCCTTGCCCGCCACTGGCTCTGGAACGTCGCGCCCTCGGGCGCCGCAAGGTCGCGATAACGGGTCCAGCCGCCGGCGAAAGGCAGCCAGGAGAAGCGGCCCTTGCCGCGGCTGGCGACGCCCATTGCGCGCGCCGCAAGATCGGTCGCCAGCCGGTAGAGCGTCGGCCGGCTGGCGAAGAACGCCCAGAAGCCCAGGCCATAGCGCAGCGGCGCCGGCGAAAGGCGGCGCTCGAACTCGCGCTCCCGCCAGTGCCGCATCATGTTGGGCAGTGGAATTCGAACCGGGCAGACCTGTTCGCAGCGGCCGCAGAAGGTCGAGGCGTTTGGCAATTGGCCGCCCTCGGCGACCCCAATGAGGGAAGGCGTCAAGACCGCGCCCATCGGCCCCGGATAGACCCAGCCGTAGGCGTGTCCGCCGACGGCCTGATAGACTGGGCAATGATTCATGCACGCGCCGCAACGGATGCAACGCAGCATGTCCTCGAATTCGCCTCCGAGCATGGCCGAGCGGCCGTTGTCGAGGATGACGACATGATAGGCTCGCGGACCGTCGGGATCGCCCGGACGGCGCGGCCCGGTCGAGAGCGTGGTGTAGACCGACGCGTCCTGCCCGGTCGCCGACCGGGCGAGCACGCGCATGAGCTGCGCAGCGTCCTCGAGCGTGGGCACGACCTTTTCGATCGAGGCGATGACGATGTGGGCCTCAGGCAGGATCTGCGTCAAATCGCCGTTGCCTTCGTTGGTGACGATGATTGAAGTGCCAGTTTCGGCGATGAGGAAGTTCGCGCCTGTGATGCCGACGTCGGCGGCGAGAAACTTCGCCCGCAGCACCTGCCGCGCCTCGCTCAGAAGCTGCTCGGGCTCGGTGAGACTGCGATCGGGCGGCAGGTCGTGATGCGCCTTGCGGAACTCCCGCTCAACATCCTTCGCCGTGAGATGGATCGCCGGCGCTATGATGTGGGAAGGCGCTTCGCCGCGCAATTGGATGATGTATTCGCCAAGGTCGGTTTCGACCGGCTCGATCCCCGCCGCTTCGAGGGCGTGATTGAGCCCGATCTCCTCCGCGATCATCGACTTGCCCTTGGTCACGCTCTTTGCGCCCATCGACTTGCAAAGGTCGATTATGATCTCGCGCGCCTCCTCGCCGTCCTGGGCGTAGTGCACTTCGCCGCCGCTGGCGCGGACCTTGCTCTCGTAAGCCTCGAGATAAAGGTCGAGATGGGCGAGCGTGTGGTCCTTGATCGCCCGGGCGCTGTCGCGCAGCGCCTCGAACTCCGGCAGCCGCTCGACCGCAGCGGCGCGCCGTCCGACGAAATTGCGTGAAAAGCCGAGCGCGCCTTGAAGGCGCGCGTCCGTCAGCGCTGCGTGCGCATTCTCCTTGAAATGCGCCGAGGTCGCGACCTCGCTCACCGCGCCGCCTCCTTCTCGCTTTCGCCGATCGCCGGTCCCTCCGCCATGCCGGCGAGAATCTCGGCCACATGCCGCGCCTTGACGGCCGAGCCCTCGCGGCTGAGCTTGCCTGCCATGTTGAGAAGACAGCCGAGATCGCCAGCGAGCACCGTGTCGGCGCTTGCGGCGCGAATGTCCTCGGCCTTGCGGGAAACGATCGCGTTCGAGAGCTCGCCGTATTTTGTCGCGAACAGGCCGCCGAAACCGCAGCAGGTTTCCGCCTCTTCGAGTTCGACCAAGGTGAGGCCCTCGACGCCGGAAAGAAGCCGCCGCGGCTGCGCCTTGATCCCGAGCTCGCGCAAGCCGGCGCAGGAATCGTGATAGGCGACCGTCCCGTCGAAGCGCGCAGCGACTTTTTGCACGCCGAGCACATCGACCAGGAAGCTCACGAGCTCGTGCGATTTTTCGGCGAAGCGCTCGGCCCGCTCGGCGAGGTCGGGTTCGCCGGCGAACAAGTCCGGATAGTGTTTGATCAGCATGCCGCCGCAGGAGCCGCTCGGCGCAACGACATAGTCGCAGTCCTCGAACGCCTCGATCGCCTGCCGGGCGAGCGCCTTAGCGGCCGCGCGGTCGCCAGAGTTGTACGCCGGCTGGCCGCAGCACGTCTGGTTCGGGACGATCACCTTGCAGCCCGCGTCCTCGAGCAGCTTGACTGCCGCGAAGCCGATGCTCGGCCGGATGATGTCGACGAGGCAGGTAACGAAGAGCCCGACGCGGGGCTGGGCGGTTCGGGTCGGGCCAGCGGAGGCCGCGGTCGCGTTCATGTCCTTTTGCATCCTTGGCCGTCGGGCGCGGCGCTCTTGTCGCTCAGCCTTCGCCTGCTTAAGCTCGCACAATGGCCACGGATATCGCAACCCGCGTCTATAACCACGCGTTTCGCATCGATCCGGCGATCCGGACGCTGCTCGATACCGATTTCTACAAGCTTTTGATGCTCCAGATGATCTGGAAGATGCATCCAAAACGCGAGGTGACGTTTCAGCTCATCAATCGAACGACTTCGGTGAGGCTCGCGGATTTCGTCGACGAGCGTGAGCTCATCGACCAGCTCGATCACGCGCGCACGTTGAGGCTCGCTAAAAACGAGCTGATCTGGCTTGCAGGCAACACCTTTTACGGCACACGTCATATTTTCGAGCCGGAGTTCATGGAATGGCTCGCGACGTTCCAGCTTCCCGAATACGAGCTCACCGAGCGGGACGGGCAGTACGAGCTCAGATTCGCCGGCCCCTGGACCGGGACGACGATGTGGGAAATTCCGGCGCTTGCGATCATCAATGAGCTGAGGGCCCGCGCGGCGATGCGCGGAATGAGCCGGTTCGATCTCGACGTGCTCTACGCCCGGGCCAAGGCCAAGCTATGGTCAAAGGTCGAGCGGCTGCGGATCCTCGAGGGCGAAGGGCCGGTGCGGGTGTCGGATTTCGGCACCCGCCGCCGCCACGGTTTTCTCTGGCAGCGCTGGTGCGTCGAGGCGATGCAGGAGGGGCTTGGTCCGAGCTTCATCGGCACCTCCAACGTCAAGCACGCGATGGACACCGGTCTCGAGGCGATCGGCACCAACGCTCACGAGCTGCCGATGGTCTACGCCGCGGTCGCCAATGACGACGAGGAATTGCTCGAAGCGCCCTACAGGGTGCTGAAGGACTGGGCGAAGATGTACGGCGGCAATCTCCTGGTCGTGCTGCCGGACTGCTTCGGCACCACCGCCTTCCTCCGCAACGCGCCGGACTGGGTGGCGGACTGGAAGGGCGCCCGGCCCGATTCGAAGCTGCCGATCGCCGGCGCGCGCGAGCTGATCGAGTGGTGGAAGAGCCGCGGCCGCGATCCGAGAGAAAAGCTGATCGTGCTCTCCGACGCGATGGACGTCGATTCGATCGAGGAATCGGTCCGCGCGCTGCGCGGGCAGGTCAACCTGTCGTTCGGCTGGGGCACCAATCTGACCAATGATTTTATTGGCTGCGCGCCAGCTGGCGTCGACGGCCAGCTCAAGGCGATTTCGCTCGTCTGCAAGGTGGTCGAGGCGGACGGTCGACCCGCGGTGAAGCTCTCAGACAATCCCAACAAGGTGTTGGGACCGTCCGACGAGATCGAGCGCTACCGCCGCATTTTCGGCGTCGCCGGCATGGCGAAGCAGCCGGTGATAGTCTAGGGCCGAATAAGGCCTATATTGAGGGCGCCATGTCCCACATCACCTTTCCGCGCCTGGACGAAAGGATCCTCGCCGGGCGCGGCGCGATCGTCGAGCGTCTTGCGGCGATCCTGCCGTCCGAATGTCTCATCGCCGACGAATCTGGCCGGCGCGCGTTCGAGACCGACGCGCTCACCGCCTACCGCCGCCTGCCGCTTGCGGTTGCGCTGCCGCGCTCGACCGAGGAGGTCGCGCGCGTCCTCAAGTTCTGCCGCGACGAGAAGGTCAATGTCGTGCCGCGCGGCGCTGGGACTTCGCTCTCGGGCGGCGCGATCCCGCAGGAGGACGCTATTGTCATCGCGCTCACCAAGATGAGCCGCATCCTCGAGGTCAACCTAGCCGACCGCCTGGCCAGGGTCGAGGCGGGCGTGACCAACCTCGCGATCTCGGAGGCGGTCGGGCCAGAAGGCTTCTTCTATGCGCCCGACCCTTCCTCTCAGCTTGCCTGCACGATCGGCGGCAACATCGCGATGAATTCAGGCGGCGCTCATTGCCTCAAATATGGCGTCACGACCAACAATCTCCTCGGCGTCCGCCTTGTCACCCTGGACGGCGAGATCCTCGATATCGGCGGCGAAGCGATGGACGCGCCGGGCTATGACCTCCTTGGCCTCGTCTGCGGCTCCGAAGGCCAGCTGGGGATCGTGACCGAGGCGATCGTGCGCCTCATCCCGCTGCCGGAGGGGGCGCGGCCGGTGCTGTTCGGCTTCGATTCGGTCGAGGACGCGAGCCAGTGCGTTGCGGCGATCATCGGCGCCGGCATCGTTCCGGTGGCGATGGAGTACATGGACAAGCCCGCGATCCACATCTGCGAGAATTTCGCCCACGCCGGCTATCCCCTCGACGTCGAGGCAATGCTGATCATCGAGGTCGAGGGCTCCGACGCCGAGATGGGCGCGATGCTGGCGAGGATCGGCGCGATCGCCAAGGCGCATAACGTGCGCACCGCGCGCGAATCGATGTCGGCGATGGAGAGCGCCCAGATCTGGAAGGGCCGCAAATCCGCCTTCGGGGCGACCGGCCGGGTCGCCGACTACATCTGCATGGACGGCACGGTGCCGACCGGCCGCCTGCCGGAAGCGCTCAAGCGAACCGGCGAGATCTGCGCCTCGTTCGGGCTTCGGGTCGCCAACGTCTTTCACGCCGGCGACGGCAACATGCACCCGCTCGTTCTCTACAACATCAACGACGAGGTCGAGCGGGTCAAAGCGGAGGAAGCGGGCGCGGCGATTCTCGAGATGTGCGTCGAACTCGGCGGCTGCCTCACCGGCGAGCACGGCGTCGGCGTCGAGAAGCGCGAATTGATGCCGCGCCAGTTCAGCGATCTCGAGCTTAAGCAGCAGAAGCGGGTGCGCGCCGCGTTCGATCCTGAAGGGCGGCTCAATCCGGCCAAGGTGTTCCCGCTTGGCGAGCGCGCCGCATGACCGAGGCGCTCAAGCCGGAGCGCGAGGCCGAAGTGGCCGAAGCGGTGCTTGCGGCGCGCGCTGCCGGAACGAAGCTCGATATCGCCGGCGGCGGCGCGATGGAGGGCTTTGGCCGCCCGCACGCGGAGGGGCGCCGCCTGTCGACTGCGGCGCTCGCGGGCGTCGTATTCCATGCGCCGGCCGAAATGACACTCTGCGCTAGGGCCGGCACGCCCCTCAAGGCGATCGAGGCGGAGATCGCCGAGCACGGCCAGATGCTGCCTTTCGAGCCGATGCGTCCCGGCGCGCTCTGGCGCTCCGGCGCCGAGCCGACGCTCGGCGGCATGGTCGCGACCAATCTCGCGGGCCCTCGCCGGCCGAGCGCCGGCGCCGTGCGCGACGGCGTCCTCGGCCTCAAGCTCGTCAACGGTCGCGGCGAGACCATCCGCTGTGGCGGGCGGGTGACGAAGAACGTCACCGGCCTCGATCTCACCAAGCTCAACTGCGGCGCCCACGGTACACTCGGCGTGCTCACCGAGGCGACGATCAAGCTTGCGCCGCGGCCCGAGGCGGAAACTACGTTCGTCATGCCCGAGCTGGGCGAGGAGAAAGCGGTGGACGTCATGACCCGGGCGCTCTGCTCGCCCTTCGGGGTCACCGGCGCGGCCTGGCTCGCGCCCGGAATGGGGCGGGACTTTTCCCGCACGTTGTTGCGGGTCGAAGGCTTCGCCGATTCGGTCGACGATCGCGCCGGCCGACTCGCCGCGCTGATCGGCGAGTTCGGCCGGGTCGACAGGGTGACGGGGGGGGAATCGTCGGTAATCTGGCGCTCGGTCCGCGACGCCGAATGGATCGCGGAGCCGCGTGACCGCGCGGTCTGGCGGGTGAGCCTTGCCCCCTCGCGCGCGGCGGCGTTCGCCACGGGCCTCGGCGAGACCGCGCTCGCGTGTTTCCTCGATTGGGGCGGCGGCCTTGCTTGGGTCGCGACTGAGGCCGCCGAAACGGCGGCGGCGGCGATCCGCCGCGCCGTCGCCGCGGCGAAAGGCCACGCGACGCTGATGCGCGCGCCTGATTCGCTCCGCGCCGCGGTTGAGGTGTTCGAGCCGCCGTCCCCCGTCGCGATGCGATTGAGCCGCGCCATCAAGCAGAGCTTCGATCCGGATGGCGTCTTGAATTTCGGCCGCATGTACGACGGCGTTTGAGGGCATCCCTTGCAGACCCAGTTCGCCCCCGAAGCGCTCGCCGATCCGCACATCCGCGAACTCGAAGGCATCCTGCGTTCATGCGTGCATTGCGGCTTCTGCACCGCGACCTGTCCTACCTACGTGACGCAGGGCGACGAGCGCGACAGCCCGCGCGGTCGCATTTATCTGATCAAGGATTTGCTCGAGACCGGCCGCAAGCTCGAGGCCGAAGACGTCTGGCCGATTGACCATTGCCTCTCCTGCCTCTCGTGCATGACGACCTGCCCCTCTGGAGTCGATTATCGTCGCCTGGTCGACGATGCGCGGGTCAAGATCGAGGAGACTTATCGCCGCCCGATCGCCGACCGGCTCATGCGGTTGGCGCTGGTCAGGCTGATCCCGTCGCGAGCGGCCTTCCGCGCCGCGCTGAGGCTCGCCGCGGTCGGACGGCTGTTCAAGCCGGCCTTGGGCGTTCTGCCCGTCATCGGCCCGGAGCTCGACGCGATGCTGGCGCTCGCGCCGGCGTCGCTTCCCCCGCCGGGGCCGGCCGACAGGCCCGGCGTCTATCTGGCTGCGGGAGCGGCTAAACCCCGCCGCCGCATGGCGCTGCTCGGCGGCTGCGCCGAGGCCGTTCTCGCGCCGCAGATCCATGCGGCGACGATCCGGCTCCTGAACCGCGCCGGAATCGACGTCGTCATCGCCAAAGGCGAAGGCTGC
>Ga0335073_10001784_pt1 | contig 29061 bp, 24 predicted proteins | sample Lox_Sample_22_FD_207093 | JGI IMG/M metagenome (GOLD analysis project Ga0335073, IMG submission 207093) | Soil microbial communities from Loxahatchee National Wildlife Refuge, Florida, United States - Lox_Sample_2.2 | ecosystem: Environmental > Terrestrial > Soil > Wetlands | place: USA... | reverse complement strand
GGCAGCGAAATTCCCTTCACGCCGCCACCCGCGCCGACGACGGTTTTCGGGTGAAATTCCCCGTCGCCGATGCCGCGCGCCCGGGCGCGCTGAATGATCAGCATGTGCTGCGACCACATGCCGGTGATATAGATCGGCTCATGCCGATGATCCAGCAGCAGGTCGATGAGGCGCTCAAAGTCCGCCTTGGCCTCGCTCGCCTTGCGCGCACCCTGCTGCTCATACGCCTCGATCTCGCTGGGCGTCGCCGTACCGTCCGCCATCCTCTTGCGCAGCGCCGCCATCCGGCTCACGTCCGAGATCAGCAGCGGCTGGCTCTCGAGGGCGTGGACGTGTCCGGGCCGGCCCCAGTTCTCCGCATTGCTCAGGAAGGACTCGACCGCGCTGTTGCGGCCGAACGCCGGACCGAGCCAGAACAGCTCGCGGTCCGCGCTCGCGCGGATCTGAGGCCAGCCCACCGTGTACTTGAAGTGCTCAGTCTTCAGCGCTCGGTCGCCCATCGTGTGGTTGAGGAACGAGCATTTGCCGCTGCTGCCGCTCGTGGCAAGCACCGCGTGACCTGCCGCCCATAGGGCTCCCAGCCAGTCGTCGACATCCTTGACGTCCGACACGTCGACGTCGGTGACCTTCGCGACGGACAGAGTCTGGAGCCATTGCAGCATCCGATCCCATCGGCCCTGGTCCACGAAGGACTGGGGGTAGGACTTGTAAACCGTGTGCGCGAACAAAAGGGGCACCAGGTCATCGAATGAGCCGATCTCCTTGATCGCGGCCTGCTCCGCGCGCCTGGCCAAGAGCGGGATCTGCTCACGCCGGACTGCAAACAGCTCCTGCGCCGCCTCGAGCTGCAGCGGCGCGATGTCGGCAGGCTTCTGATCATAGGCATGATCGGGGTCGTCTATGAAGTCGAGGAGCTGACGGCGCGCCGGTGTCGAGATGGTGGATGCTGGCATGAGCTTGACCCCCCGCACAGAAAGTGAAGTCACCTGGCGCTCGCTTGGCAGCAAATAAATCGAACACCGTTAGCATATTCGAACGCGACGCGTTCGTCTATCGGGCAAGCCTGGGCGAGCAGCTCCGCCTTGCGGATCTTGCCGTTGGCGGTTATCGCCCTTGATTCATATTTGCGCACGGCGTTCATTTTGTCGCATCATACGAGAATGCCTGCCGCTTGGCAGCCGTAATCGCGAAGGAAGCGTTTCCGCGTGAGCCTCGAAAGCTTCGACTACATCATCGTCGGCGCAGGCTCCGCTGGATGCGTGCTCGCCGCTCGGCTGAGTGAGGACAGCCGCAACAAGGTGCTGCTCATCGAAGCCGGTCCCGAGGACCGCAATCCGCTCATCCATCTGCCCAAAGGCTTTGGCAGGCTCCTGTCGGACCCCACCCATGCCTGGTTCTTCCCGACCGAGCCCGAGCCTTCAACCGGCAATCGACCGCAATTTTGGGCGCGCGGCAAGATGCTCGGCGGCTCCAGCTCGATCAACGGCATGGTCTACATGCGCGGCCAGCCCCAAGATTATGACGCGTGGGAACGCGCAGGGTTGAGCGGCTGGGGCTGGCAGAGCCTGTCGCCCTACTTCCGGCGCATGGAGGATCATTCTCTCGGTGCCGACGAGGTGCGCGGGGCCGGCGGCCCACTCGGCATTACGGCCCGTTCGGCGCATTATCCCCTGGGCGACGCGGTGCTGGCCGCGGGCCAGCAGATGGGCTTGCCGGTCAAGCAGGATCTCAATCGCCCGGTGCAGGAGGGCATCGCCTACCTCAGCTGGAACATTCGCGGCGGACGCCGGCAGAGCTCGGCCGCAGCGTTTCTCACGCCCGTCAGGCAGCGCTCCAATCTCAGAATTCTCACCGATACGCGCGTGACGCGCGTGATGCTGGAGAACCTGCGCGCCATCGGAGTGACGGCACAGCGCCGCGATGCGAGCGTGCAGTTTCGTGCGCTGCGCGAGGTGATCGTTTGCGCCGGAGCGCTGCAATCGCCGCAACTGTTGCAGCTCTCCGGGATCGGTGCGGCCGAACACCTGCGCTCGCTCGGTATCGGTGCGCAGGTCGACAGTCCCGACGTCGGTCAGAACATGCGCGAGCACCTGTTGCTGTTCTTACAGTGCCGGCTGCTGCGCGGTCGCAGCCTCAACCGCGCATTTTCCGGCCTGCCGCTGCTACTGAACACCGCGCGCTACCTGTTGACCCGCGGCGGCGAGATGGCCGCCGGCTCCTATGACATCGGCGGCTTCATCCGCACGGACGGCGGGCTCGATCGTCCGGACGCCCAGATCATGATGGCACCCTATTCGCTCGACTTCAGCGCGCAGAAATATGCGTTCGAGCGCTTTCCGGGCCTGCAGGTGTTCGGCTACCCGCTGCGGCCGGAGAGTCGCGGCAGCGTCATGGCACGCTCGGCGAACCCCGCGGAGTTGCCCATGATCCGTCCCAACTACCTCTCCGCGGAGACGGACCGGCGCACCGCCGTGGCGCTGCTGCGCTGGATGCGGCGCTGGATGTCGCAGCCCGCCCTCGCACCGTTCATCGGCGAGGAAACCACGCCGGGGGCCGCCGTGCAGAGTGATGCCGAGATTCTGGAGGCGTTCAAACAAAAAGGTCAGGCGGGCTACCACGCCGCGGGCACCTGTCGGATGGGCACCGACGCGCGCGCGGTACTGGACGCGCGCTTGAGGGTACGCGGTGCACAAGCCCTGCGGGTCGTCGATCTGTCGTCGTTTCCCACGCTCGTCTCGGGCAATACGAATGCCCCGGTGATGGCCGTGGCGGCGCGCGCCGCCGACCTGATCCTCGAGGACAGCGCCCGCTCAGCCTGATCGAAAGCGCGTGCGCAGGGTCGGCTTGTCGATCTTGCCTGTGGCAAGGCGCGGCAGCTCCTCGACGAAGGCCACACTGCGAGGACATTTGTACCGGGCGATCAGGCCTCGACAGTGCTCGATGAGCACGGCTTCATCCACGGAGCTGCCCGATTTGCGCACCACCACCGCCTTGACGGTCTCTACCCATTTTGGATCCGGCACGCCGATCACGGCGCATTCGTGGACATCGGCGTGCGCGGCGAGCGCCTCTTCCACCTCACGACTGTAGATGTTCTCCCCGCCCGAGATGATCATGTCTTTCTTGCGGTCCACCAGAAACAGACAGCCCTCGGTATCCTGCACACCGATATCGCCGGTGAAATACCAACCTTCCCGCATCGCCTCGAGCGTCGCGGCGCTGTTGTTCCAGTAGCCTGAAAACATCGACGGCGAGCGGACCACCACCTCGCCGGGCACCCCGGCGGCACAGTCCTCTCCCGCCTCGTCCAAGAGCCGAAAATCAATCTCCGGCACCGGGAAGCCCGCCGATCCAAGCCGCTTCACGACCTCGGGCGGTCCTTCGGTGACGAGCGCGTAGCGCGGCAGCGCGGCGATCGTGCCGACTTCCGTGCACCCGTACTGCAGCGAAAACACCGGCCCCATGAGCTCCATGGCCCGCCGCAGCACCGGCACGGGGATGGGAGCGGATGCCGAGAAGACAGAGCGAAGGCTGGAGAGGTCGAAGGAGCTGACGTTCGGTATGGCAAGCACCGCCTGCACCATGGCAGCCACCATGAAGGTGTGGGTGATCTTCTCGCGCTCGATGGTCTGCAGCATGGCGAGCGGGTCGAAGGAGCGATGCAACACCGTGCTTCCGCCGTCCCAGGCCGCCCCCAGCACATAACCACGCCCACCCACGTGAAAGGCGGGGGTGACCTGCAGAACACGAGTCGCACCGTCCATCGCAGAGACCTGCGCGCACATTCGCGCCGACGCCAGCAGTCCTTGCTGGGACCAGAGCGCCCCCTTGGGCTTTCCCGTGGTGCCGCTCGTGTACCAGAGCACCGACACGTCTTCAGGCTGCGGCTCGACCGGTGGACCGGATTCCTGACCCTGCGCGAGCAAGCCCTCGTAATCCGGATCGCTCTCGGCCGTGCCGCCAAGACACACATAATGCCGCACCGAGCTCACCTGCAGCCGCAGCGCGGCCACGGTCGCGGCGTACTGCTGCTCGTAGACCAGAATCACCGCGCTCGAATCCTTGAGCACATGGGCCAGCTCCGGAGGCGCCAGGCGGAAGTTGAGGGGCACCATGAGGTAGCCGCCATATTCGGCCGCCGCGAATGCTTCGTAGTACTCGATGCAGTTCATGGCGAGAAACGCAAACCGGTCGCGCCGTCGCAGGCCGAGCCCGTGAAGGGCGCTCGCGAGGCGCCGCGCCCGCGACGCGAATTGCGCATGGGTCAGGCGGCGCTCGCCAAAAATCAATGCTTCCCGGGACGGGAAGTAATGCGCGTTGCGCTCCCAGAGGTCTTTGACAGTATGCATGCCGATGTAGCGGCGAATGGTGACGCGCGGCGCTTCCGTTCAATGATGCCACGCGCTTAAATTCCAAACGCCGTTCAGACTTTTAAACGAGTCGGCGCATGACGTCAATCGCCGCGCTGGACGATCGGCATCTACTGTGATCTGCTCTCGAACGAAAGCGATGGCGCTTGGCGCGGTGGCGCCGCAGCGGAGGGGATACACGTGGATTTACAGCTGGGCGAAAAGCGTGCCCTCATCACCGGCAGCAATTCCGGGATTGGCGCCGGCATCGCCCGAGTCCTTGCTGCGGAGGGCGCGGTGGTGGTGATTCACGGCCGGAATACCCAACGATGCGATGCCGTCGCTGCGGCAATCCGCCAGGCCGGTGGCCGGGCTCTGGCGGTCGCAGGAGATATTGCAACCGAAGCCGATTGCACCTCCATCGGCGATACCGTGATGGCGCAGCTCGGCGGTATCGACATCCTGGTGAACAACGCCGGTGGCCGCGCGAGCTCTCACCGCACCGACGGCCAGGCGGGCCCGGCGAATCCGCGCTGGCTGGAGACGACCTGGAGGGACTGGCTGTGGACGTTCGAGCAGAACGTCGGGGCGGCGTACCGCTTGATCCAGCGCTTCGTGCCCGGGATGAAGGAGCGCCAGTGGGGGCGCATCATCAACATCGCGAGCGCCGCCGCCACTCAAACGGAGCCCGACTTGGCCGAATACCAGGCTGTCAAGGCGGCGATGGTCAACATGACATCCTCCCTCGCGAGAACGCTCTCGCATACGGGAATCACCGTCAACACCGTGAGTCCCGGGACCATTCTCACCCCCGCCGTCGTCTCGGCGTTCACCCACATTGCCCAGCAGATGGGCTGGAACAGCACCGACTGGCAAGAGATCGAGCGGCGTTTCATCACCGAATTGATCCCCATCGCAGCTGACCATTTCGGGCAACCCGAAGATATTGGCCGCATGGTGGCCTTGTTGGCGAGTCCTCTCTCCGCCTACATGACGGGCGCCAATTACCGCGTCGATGGCGGTCAATGCCGCTCGATCAATTGAGGTCGACTTCCCCAAAGGCACCCGCCATGGACGATCTGCACAGGCTCATCGCGATTGAAGAGGTCAAGCGCCTCAAGGCGCGCTATTTCCGTTGCGTCGACACCAAGGATTGGGAGGGCTTCAAGTCGCTCTTCTCGCCCGATGCCGTGTTCGATATCAGCCAGGACGTTCCCGGTGCCGTGCTGATCGGGCCCGAGAAGATCGCCCAGGCGGCGAGCGTTCCGCTCACCGGCTGCGTCAGCGTGCACCACGGACACTGTCCGGAGATTGAGATCACCTCGCCCACCACCGCCACGGGCATCTGGGCCATGCAAGATATCTTGCGCTGGGCAGCCGATTCCGCAACGCCCAATCGATGGCTGCACGGTTACGGCCACTACGTTGAGAATTACGAGCGCATCGATGGGCGCTGGCACATCAAGACGATGAAACTGACGCGCTTGCGCGTCGATATCGGCTAGTCCCTCGCTCGAGATGGCAGTTTGCGTTACGGCTCGAGAATCTCGCCAAGCAGCGCTCCAACGGCATAGGTCTCGCCCGCAGCGGCGATGATACGCAGTTGGCCCGAGGCGGGTGCCTCCACTTCCTGGACGGACTTATCGCTCTCCATCTCATAAAGGGGTTGTCCGGCCATGACAGCGGCGCCGTCCTCGGCGAGCCACCGGGCCAATACGCCCTCATTCATGCTAAAACCGATCTTGGGTAGGAGTACCTGGGTCGTCATACGCTTCCTTTTGAGCTATCCCAACGTCGCGCGAATCGCGGCCTCGATCCGAGCGTGCGTCGGCACATATTCAGCCTCTAGTTTCTTGGAAAAAGGTACCGCACAGTGATGCGCGCCGACCCGTTGCACCGGCGCGGCGAGCTGGCCGAACAGCGCCTCATTGATGCGCGAGGCGATCTCCGCGCCCACGCCGAAGGGCCTCACCGCTTCGTGGACCACGACCGCGCGCCGGGTGCGCGCTACCGAGGCGATAATGGTCTCCGCATCGAGCGGCGCAATGGTCCGAAGGTCGATGATCTCGGCATCGATGCCTTCGCCCGCGAGCTTGTCCGCGACCGCGCTGCAATCGCTCACCGTGCGGCTGTAGCTCACGAGTGTCACGTCTTTTCCGGGGCGCAGCACGTGCGCTTTGCCAAGCGCTATGCGCTTGCCGCGCTCGGGCGCCGGACCCGGAGTCCAGTAGCTCGGCATGTTCTCGATGAACAGGCACGGATCATCATCAAAGATGCACGAGAGCATGAGCCCGTAGGCATCCGCCGGCGAGGACGGCGCGACCACCTTGATGCCCGCGGTATGCGCGAACCACGCCTCGAGATAGTCCGCGTGCTGACCGCCGGTCCCGAAACCCGCGCCGGTCATGGTTCGAATCGTGAGCGGCGCATGGGTCTGTCCGCCCGACATGAAGCGCAGCTTCGCCGCATGGTTCACGATCATGTCCATCGCGACGGCCGTGAAGTTCATCAACATGATCTCCGCCACGGGCCGCATCCCGACGATGGCCGCGCCGAGCGCTGCGCCGATGATGGCCTGCTCCGAGATCGGCGTGGTGCGCACACGGCTCTTGCCGTACTTGCTCGAGAGCCCGCGCGTCACGCCGACGACGCCACCCTCCTCCTCGTCCCCGATATCCTCGCCGAGCAATATGACGTTCGGATCGAGCCCCATGGCTTCGTCGAGCGCGAGGTTGATCGCCTGAATGGAGTTGAGCTTCGAGGTCTCGGACTTGGCCGCACTCATCACGGCACCTCCGTGGCAAAAACGTCCCGTTTCAGCTCCGCCAACTCGGGATCAGCGCTGCTCAGGGCAAACTCGACGGCCTCATCGAGCTCACGCGCGATGGCCGCTTCGATCTGCGCGAGCTCGCTCTCCGTGGCATGGCCCTGTTCGATCAACCAGGCGCGCCAGGCCGGCACGGGATCGCGGGCCATGGCCGCCTCCTTTTCGCCCTTGCGCATGTACCCGTCCCCATCCCCGAATACGTGACCGAAGAAGCGGAAGGTCATGGCCTCGATGAGCGTGGGGCCGTCACCGGCGCGGGCGCGATCGATCGCTTCCTTGGCCGCCGCGTACATGGCGAGCGGATCGTTCCCGTCGACGCGCACTCCCGGCATTTGGTAACTCGCGGCCCGATCGGCGATCTGGTGGGCAGCGGTGGTCGCTTCATAGCGCGTGTGCTCGCCGTACCGATTGTTCTGGCACACGAACACGACGGGCAATTTCCACACCGCTGCCATGTTGAGCGACTCGTGAAAGGCGCCGATGTTCGAGGCGCCGTCACCGAAATACGCGACGGTAACGCGTTTCTCGCCGCGTACCTGGGAGGCGAGTGCGAGACCATTCGCGATGGGCATCGAGCTGCCGACGACGCCGGTGGTGACCATGACGCCGCTCGCGGGGTGCGTGACGTGCATCGGACCGCCCTTGCCCTTGCAGGTACCGGTCACCCTCCCGGCAATCTCGGCCCAGAGGAGCTTCACCGGCACGCCCTTCGCGAGCATGTCGTGAATGCCGCGGTAGATCGTGCAGATGTAGTCCTCATGGGTGAGGTTCACCGACACGGCGGAGGGGATCACCTCCTGTCCTCGCGGCGAGTAATAAGGCGCGATGATGCGGCCTGCCTTGATGACCGCGCGGAAGCGCTCATCGTTTTGCTCGATGAGCGCCATCTTTCGGTACATCTCGACCAGTACCGCGCGCGAAGGGGTGTGCTTTTGGCTCATGCCGCTCTCCCGACGGATTCCTTACTGTGCGCCCGCGCTGCATGATGCGCGGCGATATAGCCAAACACGAACGAAGCGCCGATGCTGGCGCCCGCTCCCGGGTAACAGCGTCCCATCACGGACGCCGTTGAGTTGCCCGTGGCATAGAGGCCCTCGATGACCGAGCCATCGGCCCGTAGCACCCGGGCGAACTCGTCGGTGACCACGCCGCCCGCCGTGCCCACATCACCCGGATACATGGCGACCGCGTAGAACGGCGGCTGCTCGATGGGGCCGAGGCTGGGATTGGGCTTCACGGTCGGATCGCCGTGCGAGCGATCGAACGCTCGCCCGCCGCGGCCAAAGTCCTCATCCTTCCCGGCTCGGCAGAATCCGTTGAAGCGCTCGATGGTGCACGCAAGACCCCTGGCATCGATCCCGCACTCGGCCGCGAGCGAGGCGAGATCGCTTGCCCGCTTGAGGTAGCCGCTCTCGAGCCAGCTCCGGGGCACCTGCCCCGGAGACGCCGTGCCCCACGGATAGTATTGTCGCTGGCGGCTATCCATGACCACCCAGCTCGGAACGGCCTTCCCGGTTTCCGCATGTCGCCGATACATGCGCTGCCCGATCTCCATGTAGGCGCCCGCCTCGTCGCAAAAGCGCTGCCCTTGCTGGTCGACCATGATTGAATAGGGGAGCGACAGATCCAGATGGTGCATGAAGGGAATCGCGGTAGCATCGGCCGTGACCGCCCCGTCCGGAAGCGACTCGCCCGGGCCGAGAGATGTGATCACCCACCAAGCCTCATTCATACAGTCGACCGCCGCCCCGAGACGCATGGCCGCCTGAATCATCTCGCCGGTGTCACCGGGGTTTGCGTTGGTCCAGCGCCAGGGATTGGGCTTGGCCTGGAACTGCTCGCGCATCTCCCGATTTCGGGCGAATCCGCCGGAGTTGATGAGCACGCCCTCGCGCGCTTGGACGCGCAACTGGCGGCCCTCGCGCGTCACGAGCACTCCGCCCACGCGGCCAGTGTCAACGATGAGATCGACGACGGGCGCGGACGTCCAGATGGGCAGCTCCTCCCGCAACGCAATTTGCAGCATGCGCCCCTGGATGGCGGCGCCGTTGGCCCGCAGGTCCTTGCCGGCGAGTTTCGCGTAGAGCATGCGCCAGGCGAGCTTGAGTGCCATGCGCTTGCCGGCCCAGGTGCGCTTGGCGAGAAACAGCACCGGATACTCCTCCGAACCCATCGGCATGTGTTGACCCGGATACATCGACAGGCGGCTCTTCCACTCGCCGAGCTCATTGATGTCGAAGATCGGGGCCACCAGCGATCGACCGCGCGGCTCACCGCCCGGCAGATTATCGTAGTAATCCGACCAGCCGTCGGCGTACCGGAACACCATGCCCGCACGCTCGAGAAACGTCACCATTTCCGGTCCCGTCTCGAGGAAGGCCGTGCGCCGGGCATCGGAGCTTCCTGCCCCATGATAGGTGGCCACCGCATCGAGGTACTGGCGTGCGCGATCGTAAGAGTCCGCGACACCCGCACGCTTCATCAGCGGATTGTTGGGGATCCACCAGACGCCTCCGGAGAACCCCGTCGAGCCGCCCACCTTGTCCAGCTTCTCGATGATGAGGGCCTTCTTGCCGAGCGACTTCGCGACCAGCGCCGCACACATGGAAGCGCCGCCGCTGCCGACAATCACGAAGTCATAGTTTTCGTCCCAGTCCTGCATACGCCCTCAAGCGCATCCTGTATTTTTGAACGACGTTCGATTATATTAATGATGCGCCTGGAAGCGCAATGGCCGACACTACCCCATACGACGCAGCTCCCGTGACGAAAGTGCATGTTCAAAGCTGATCTGCTCAAAGCCAAGCGGATTCTGGTGACCGGTGGTGGCACGGGTCTCGGCAAGAGCATCGCCAAGCGCTATCTCGAGCTCGGCGCGCAAGTCGTGATCTGTGGCCGTCGAGTGGAGGTACTCGAGGCGTGCGCGCGCGAGCTCGCGGAGGTCACCGGCGGACACATCGAGACTTTCCCATGCGACATTCGCGACAGCGGACAAGTTGAGGCGATGATGGAGCGCATCTGGCAGCGCGCGCCGCTCGATGTGCTGGTCAACAATGCCGCTGCCAATTTCATCGCGCGCACCGACCAGCTGTCGCCGCGCGCCATCGACGCGGTACTCAATATCGTGCTGCATGGATCGTTCTATTGCACGGTCGCTTGCGGGCGTCGCTGGATCGATGCACACCGGGCGGGCACGGTGCTCAGCGTCGCCACCACGCCATCGTTCACGGGCATGGCGTTCACCGCCCCTTCGGCCGCCGCCAAGGCGGGAATCGTCGCCATGACGCGCAGCCTCGCCGTCGAATGGGGTCCCAAGGGGATCCGGCTGAACGCTGTTGCGCCGGGCCTGTTTCCGACGGCCGGTGCCTGGGAGCGGCTGTATCCTGCCGGCTCTCAGGTCGAGCCGCAGGAGCAAAATGTGCCTTTGCGCCGCGTCGGCGAGCACATCGAGCTCGCCAATCTGTTCGCCTATCTCGCCGCGGATGAGTCCGGATACATCACCGGCGAGCTCATCGTCATCGACGGCGGACGATGGATGCAGGGCATAGGTGGCCCAAGTATGCGCGCAATGCAAGACTGGACCGAAGAGCAGTGGGAAGCGATCCGCAAGCGCTGATCCCGCCTCGCTCGGGCCCGCTGCGAGGCTTGCGCATCGTCGAGTTGGCCGGCGCGGGTCCGGGTCCGATGGCCGCCATGCTGCTCGCCGATCTCGGAGCGACGGTGCTGCGCATCGAGCGCCGAGAACCCGTTGAGCTCGGTGTCAAGCGACCTCGAAGGTTCGACTTGCTGCTCCGAAACCGCTCATCGATCGCGCTCGATCTGAAGGATGCGCGCGCGGTTGCGGTGGCGCTGCATCTCATCGGCAAGGCGGACGCCCTCATCGAAGGCTTCCGCCCCGGCGTGATGGAGCGAATCGGCCTCGGGCCGGACACCTGCCTGAAGCGCAATCCGCGACTCGTGTATGGACGCGTCACGGGCTGGGGACAGTCAGGATCCCTCGCACACACCGCGGGGCATGATATCGATTACATCGCCATCACCGGGGTGCTCCATGCCATCGGGCGGCGAGATGCGCCCCCAACGGTCCCGCTCAATCTGGTCGGCGACTACGCGGGCGGCGGTCTGTATCTCGTGATGGGCATTCTCGCCGCCCTTCTCGAGGCCCGCAGCTCCGGCGAAGGACAAGTGGTCGATGCCGCGATCGTGGACGGAACGGCATCCCTCGCAACGACATTCTTCGGGATGCAGGCGGCCGGCATGCTCAAACCGCAGCGCGGCTCGAATCTCACCGACTCGGGATCGCATTTCTATGACGTGTACGAGTGTGCCGATGGCGAGTGGATCTCCGTCGGTCCGATCGAGACTCGCTTTTACACACTCTTGTTGAGCACGCTCGGCATCGAGTCCTCGGAGCTCGGCGAGCAGATGGATCCGGCGAGCTGGCCACGGTCGAAGGCCTTACTCTCGGCCAAATTCCGCACCCGCACGCGCGATGAGTGGGCGCGCCTCTTTGCCGACAGTGACGCTTGTGTTGCGCCCGTCTTGCGCTGGGATGAGGCGCCGCAACATCCGCATCTTGCCGCGCGTGGCACGTTCGTGACGATCGACGGGGTCACGCAACCCGCGCCTGCGCCGCGCTTCAGTCGCACGCCGCCGCACGTCCCCCATCCGCCCGCAGCACCGGGGGAAGCCAAGGCGCTGGCCGAGTGGTCATCGCCGGAAGAGGTTGCGGCTTGGCGGGCCGCAGGTGTGGTTGCCTAGCATCGGTTCTAACGCTGTCGGCCGAGGCCGGTCAAATGAGGGTATCAGGCGCCATGATCACGAACGATATGACTGAGCTCGCCAGACGGATCGACCACATCGAGTCACGTCTCGCGATTCAAGAGCTGCCCGTGCGCTACGCCTTGGCCATCGATGCCCGGGATATCGAAGCCTGGACCAATCTCTTCGTCGAGGACGTCGACTGCGGCAAGCACGGGCGGGGCCGCGAGGCGCTACGGAAGTTCATCGATCCGGCGGTGCGCACCTTTTACCGCTCGCACCACCAGATCTGCGGACACGCCATCGACTTCATCGACGCCGATCACGCCACCGGCAAGGTCTACTGCCGCGCCGAGCACGAACAAGGCGACCGCTGGTACATCATGTTGATTTGCTACTTCGATAGCTACGAGCGGCGCGACGGTCGCTGGTACTTCCTCCGGCGCCGTGAGAAGCATTGGTACTCGACCGACATCCTCGAGCGGCCCCGCGGGCCAAACTTCCAGCGCTGGCCCGCCTGGGCGGATCGCACGCCGGAGCTACCCCAGGCGTTTCCGAGCTGGAAGCCCTTCTGGGATAAAACTGATCCGAATCTGCTGCGCGGGCTGTCCTCAGAGCCGTGAGGCTGCGGCTCCCGATCTTCCGACCGTGCTGATGACATTATCGGTCGAGATCTCCTCCCCGTTGACCTTGCGAGCCGCCATCCCAGAAGCCCGAGTGGCGACATCCGCGATGATGAGCTTGAGCTCGGCGAGCCGATTTTGCAGCCGCTCCGAGGGTCCACCGACCGCCACCGCGGCCACGATCTTGCCGTTCGCTCCGAAAATCGGCGCAGACACCGCCGCCGATTCGGGAAACATCTCCCCGATGCTCACCGACAAGCGGGTTTTCAACACCTTGTCGAGTTCTGCCCGCAGGGCCTTGCGTGTGGTGATCGTACGCTCGGTGCGCGCCTCGAGCTTGGTCGAGCGCAAGTACTCATCCTGAAACTCCTGATCGGCAAACGCGAGCAACACCCGACCGGCGGCCGTGCAGTAGAGCGGCCGCACCGCACCGACGGGAACCGAATAGCGCACCAGGTGGGGACTGTCGATGCTGTCCACATACGTGATCGCCTTTGCGACCCGGTCCAGCACACCCATATAGACCGACTCGTGCGAGCGCCGCGCCAGCTCGTCGAGGTAAGGGCGGATCATGTTCGAGAAATTCCACACGGACATGATGTTTGCAGCCAGGCGGAAGATGGTAGGTCCGAGCCGATAACGTCCGTTCTCGTGATTGAGATACCCGTCGGCGACGAGCGGCCGCAATAAATTCAGCAAGCTGCTTTTCGGCGACTCGAGCACCGTATTGAGCTCGGCCAGGGTGAGTCCGCTTGCAGACTTCGCCAGCGCATCGAACAGGCCGAGCAATCGGGTCAGGGAGCGCGGTCCCGTGACCTCCGCAGCGAGGTTCTTGGTCGAGCTGCTGCTTTTGGCCATGGTGGTCCCATCCAAGGCAAGGTGAGATTTACATATTAGACCAACGTTCAGATATTAGTCCAGACATTACGCGACGATTCCGGACCGAGGATGGGTGGGAGCCTCGGTATCATCGTTGGACGGGGGGTAGTGTACCCAAAACCAGCTCTAGAAGTAGGGCTCAAATCGTTCAAGCCAACTCGACGATCCCGTTGTTGAGCACCACCGCATCGCGCTCCTCGACACGCGCCCTGAAGTGCAGATGCTGCGCATCCACGCGCCACAGATGAAAGCGCACGGTCTCGCCGGGATAGACCGGCGCCGTGAAGCGCACGGCCAGGCGGCGAATAGCCCTCGCGTCATAGTCGCAGACGGTCTTGAGGAGCGCATGCGCCGCCATCCCATAGGTGCAAAGTCCGTGCAGGATGGGACGCGCAAAGCCCGCGGCGCGCGCCACGGCAGGGTCGGCATGCAGCACGTTGTAATCGCCGCTCAAGCGATAGATGAGCGCCTGCTGTGCGAGGCTCCCGAGGTCGACCTCGATGTCCGCAGCGCGCTCCGGCACAGCGGGCAAGGGCTGCGGAGCCGGGTCGCTGCAGCCGGACCGCTCGCTGAAGCCGCCGTCGCCCCGCAGAAAAGTCACATTGGTCAATTGCGCCAGCTCCTCGCCGCTCGCTCGATCGATGAGGTCGCGGCGGATCACCGCGATGGCGCCCTTGCCGGCGCCTTTATCCGTGATGGAAAGCACCCGATTGTGGGCGACCAATGTGGCGGCGGCCGGCAAGGGCTTGTGCAGGCGCAGATGTTGCTCGCCGTGCACGAGCTTGACCCAGTCGGCCCCGGTGCGCGGGTCCCGCCACCAAAAGCCGGGCGTGCCCAGCACCGAGGCCATGCTGGGCACCGTCTGCAGATCCTTCTCGTAGACAAAGCGCAGCTGGCCCTCGTGCAAGGGGTCGGTGCCGATCCCGATCCCGAGCGCGTAGAGCATCACGTCACGCGTCATGTAGCTGTGAACGATCTCGCCAAAATCCCAGTTCTTGACCGCCTGGTAATCCAACATGGTTACAACGTCGCCTCGGAGCCCAGAACGAGCACGGCCTCGCTCGCCAGTTCTCCACCGTTTCCCTGGGCGATGGCCACATCCACCCCGGGGATCTGCCGCTCGCCGCAACTGCCTGCGATCTGGCGCGCGGCCTCCACGATCGTGAACAGGCCATACATGCCGGGATGTACGCAGGAGAGCCCGCCGCCGTTGGTGTTCACGGGCAAGCGCCCGCCGGGGGCGATCGACCCGCCGCAGACGAAACGCCCACCTTCGCCCTTCGGACAGAATCCCATGTCCTCGAGGAACAAGATCGTGTTGATGGTGAACGCGTCGTAGAGCTCGACCACATCGACGTCGGCCGGACCCACGCGCGCCTGCGCGAAGGCGCGTTGCGCCGCGCGCGCCACGCCGGTCACCGTCAAATCTGCCATGCTCGACATTTCCCGATGCGTCGTCTCGGCGGCGGCTCCCAGCAGATAGGCCGGCCGCTCACAGAGCTCGCGGGCGCGCTCCCTGCGGACCATCACCGCCGCGGCCGCTCCATCCGTCACCAGGCAGCAGTCGCGCGCACCGAACGGATCGCAAATCATGCGTGAAGACAGATACCCCTCCATCGTCAGCTCATCCCGCAGGAACGCCTCGGGATTGAGGCGCGCCCATTGTCGCGCCGCAATCGCCACCGCACCCAGTTGCTCCTTGGTGGTGCCATATTGGTGCATATGCCGGGCCGCGGCCAAGGCGTACTGGGCGATGGGGCGCGGCGGACGGTAGGGCGACTCCCAGGGGGACGGCCGGGAGGTGCTCGAGATCAGCTTTCCGGCCGCCGAGCGCTGATTGCTCCCGTAGGCGATCAACGCCACGTCGCACTGCCCGGCTGCGAGCGCGAGCGCGGCGATCGAGGCCTGGATCTGAAACGACGAGCCCCCGGTGCGGCAGTTGTCGGTAAAGCGCGGTTGAATCCCGAGGTAGTCCGCGAAGTTGAGCGCCGCCAATGTCTCGTCCATGACCACGATGAACAGGCCGTCCACATCGCGCGGCCTCAAGCCCGCGGCTGCCAGCGCGCGAATGCTGGCATGCGCCGCCAGATCGAAATTGCTGAAGCCGGGGGCCTCCCCGAGACCAAAGGTGGCCGAACCGACAATCGCCGCGGCGCCCCGGGGGAAAGCATCTCTCATGACAATCGTCCCGCGCCTTCGCTTGCCATCAGGCCGGCTCGAACACGAGCAGCGGCTTATCGCTCTCGCGGATGATCCTCGCTTTCACGGCCATGCCGATCCGCACCTCCTCGGAGGCGATGCCTTCCACCCGGCTCATGAGCCGCGGCCCCTCCTCCAGGTCGATCAAAGCGACGTTGTAACTGGGCGTTGGCGGCTTCTGGCGTACCACGGTCGTCGAGTAGACGGTGCCGCGGCCGCGCGCCTCGACCCACTCGAGGTCGGTACAACCGCTGAGCGGCTCCGCCACCCGCGGGTAGAAGAAGCAGCGGCCGCTCTCGCGGCTGCGCTGGAGCATGAAGCGGCCCTCGGCCAGAAAAGCGAAGAATTCCTCTTCCGGATGCGTGTCGGCGGCCATGACCGATCAGCCGTGCATCGTGAGGCCGCCGCTCACGCTCAGAACTTGCCCGGTGATGTAGTCGGCGGCGGGGCTTGCGAAGAATAAAATGACATTGGCAATCTCGACGGGATTCGCCATGCGCCGCAATGGAATGGCCTTGACCAGGGAATCGCGCAGCTTTTCATCCATCGCCACGGTGAAGAGCGGTGTGTCCGTAGGACCCGGAGCCACACAGTTGCACTTGATGCCATGGCGGGCCATCTCGCGCGCAAGCGCCTTGGTAAAGCTGATGACGGCGCCCTTGGTACCCGAATAGAAGGTCTCTCCGGTGCTGCCGACGCGACCTGCGTCACTCGAGATGGTGATGATCCGCCCCCCGACTCCCCGCTCGACCATCGCCGGGAGCAGCCGATGAATCATGCGCACCGGGCCCAGGTAATTCACCCCGATGATCTTGTCCCAGATCTCCGGGGTGTTCTTGAGGAAGGGCTCGATCCGATCGATACCCGCGATGCTTGCGATGATGTCGATCTGCCCGGCGCTCCGCCGCTTGACCTCATCGACGAAAGCGTCGATGGAGCTCGCCTGGGTCAGGTCCAGCGGCACGAATTCTCCCTGACCGCCGCCCTGACGGATCGCTTCGATGGTGGCAGCGCCGTCGCGTTCGTTGACGTCCCCTGCGTAAACCTTGACGCCGGCCGCGGCGAACTGCTGCGCGGTGGCTCGACCGATTCCCGAGGCGCAACCCGTGAGCACGACCGTCCTGCCGGCAAGCTCGGTCGCCTGTTTCCAGCTCATCCGCATCGGTTCCGACATCCACCACTCTCCTATCGGGGCGTATTGCGGTCGAGAAACGCCGCAATCAGATCCTGGGTCTCACGTGAGTCGAGCAGCGCGCCGCCCAGTTCCCGTTCGAGGCCATAACCGTGCAGCTCGGTGCCGCCGAAGGCAGCGATGCACTGCTTCGCAACCCGAAGTGCATGCGCCGGCAAGCCGGCAATTCGCTCGGTGATCGAGCGCGCCTTCTCTTCGATCTCGCCGCGCGGTACAGACCACTGCACCATTCCCAAGGTCGCCGCGGTACGCCCGTCCACCGGCTCGCAGCCCAGGATGATTCGCGAGGCCACGCCCCGGCCGCAGAGCCGGGTGAGCCGTTGCGTTCCCCCGGCCCCGGGGATCAAGCCGATGCCCACTTCCGGCAGTCCAATCTTCGCTTCATCCGCGGCGAGCCGAAGGTCGCAAGCGAGCGCCAGCTCGAATCCGCCCCCCATGGCCGCGCCTGCGATCTCGCACAACGTCACCTGCGGCAGCTGCTCGATCCGGTGATACAAGGCCTGAAGCCGCTCGACATAGGCCGACAACGCCCGGCCGGGCGAGGGCGCGCTCTTCCAGGAGCGAATCAGATCGAGGTCGGCGCCGGCCGCGAATACTTTCTGAGCACTGCGGATCTGCAGGACCTGATACTCACCCCCCTCACGCAGCTGATCGAGCACGCCGTGAAAGGCAGCGATCAGCTCATCGTCGATGGCGTTGACGGGCGGCCGCGCCAAGGTCGCGATCGCCACGCGCCCGCGCCGCGACAGATCAATCATCGAAGCGTTCCTGAATGCACCTGATGTTCCTATATACGAACAGTGTTCAATTTAATTGATCAGCCGCAAGCGGTCAATTACGCCCGCGGCGGTCACCTCTAGCAGCCGCCTGAAGCCAGTCGCGCCAGGTGGTAGTCGCCATCCCCGAAGAGCTTGTCCATCGTCACCATCTTCTTGAAATAGTGGCCGACCCGGTACTCCTCGGTCATGCCGATGCCGCCATGCAGTTGTATGGCGAGGCCAGCTACCAGGCGGCCCGCTCCCCCGGCGATTACTTTGGCCGCCGAGACCGCTCGGCGGCGCTCCGGCACCTCCGCGTCGATATGCGCCAGGCCGCAATACAGGATCGAGCGCATCTCCTGAACCTCGACGAACATTTCCGCCAGGCGATGTTGGACGGCTTGGAACTTGATCAGCGGCTGTCCGAACTGGATGCGCGACCTGAGGTATTCGGCGGTGATCTCGAGCGCCGTTTCGACCCCACCGAGCGACTCGGCCAGCTTGGCGAGGATGAGCCGATCGATTGCCTCCTCGAGCACCGCGGCCACGTTCGGACCGCTCATGAGGAGCGACGAGGCGCCGACCTTCACATCCCGCAGCATCACCTCCGCCGCGCGCGTGTCGTCCAGGAGCCGATAGCTTTCCATCTCGATGCCGGCGGCGTGCCGGTCGATCAAAAATAGCGCGAGCGCGTCTCCGAGTCGGGCCGACACGATCAGCCGATCGGCGCCCGCACCATCGAGGACCTGCGACTTGCAGCCGCGAATGACATAGTCGCTACCCTGTCTCGCGGCCGCCGTATCGACCTGGCTCAGCGAATAGCGCGACTCGCGCTCGAAATGCGCGAGCGCGACACGTTCGCGCCCCTGCGCCAGCGCGGTGAGAGTTCTCGAGCGCAGCTCCTGATTGTCTGCACGCTCGAGAATTCGGCCCGATAACACCACGTTCGATGCGTACGGCTCGAGCACCAGAGCGGCCCCAAAAGCCTCCATGACGAGAGCAGTGTCGACGAGAGTTCCGCCGAGCCCACCCGCATCCTCGGGCAGTCCCAATGCGAGCCAACCCAGCTCGGCGAAAGTCCGCCAATGATCTAGGCTATACCCGAGATCGCTCGCCGCCAGTGACCGCCGCTTCTCGAATTCGTAGTTCTCCGCGACGAAGCGCCGTACGCCATCGCGCAGCATGTCCTGCTCGTCCGTCAAGCTCAGATCCACGCGCGCGCCCTCATACGCCAAAGGCCAGCTTGGCGATGATGTTCTTCTGTACCTCGCGCGCGCCGCCGTAGATCGTGGCAGCTCGGGTGTGCAGAAAGAGAGCCGCCGGACCAATCGCATAGTCGGGCCAGCTCGGCGCCCTTGCCGGGTCGTCGAGATCCGGATCGCCGTGCTGGAAGTGCCGCACGCCGAGTGGCCCGAGGGCATCGAGCTGCAGGTCGGTAACCCGCTGCTGCATTTCCGAGCCGCGAATCTTCAAGGCAGACACGACCGCATCCAGGTTGTACTTGTTCTTCTCGCCGGCGAGTATGCGAAGCACCGACCATTCCAACGCCATCAGGTCCGCCTCGACGCGTGCGAGCTTCAGGGCGAACTCCGCAGTATCGAGTAGTCGCCCGGTGCCGACGCGGATTTGCCGCGCAATCGCTTTCGTCTTCTCGAGCTCTCGCCGGTTGAAATAAACGAATGCGCTGGTGGTCCGCTCCTTCTCGAGCAGATATTTGGCATAGGTCCAGCCCATGCCGGGCTCGCCGACCAGGTGCTCGCGCGGCACCCTGACGTTATCGAGGAAGACCTCGTTGAGGTCCGTTCGGCCGTTGAGCTCGCGGATCGGACGGATGGTGAGCCCCGCCGAGCTCAAGGGCACCAGCAAGAATGACAACCCCCGCTGAGGCTTGACGGTCGGATCCGTGCGGCAGAGGAAAAAGCCCCAATCGCTGTCGCGGGCATCGCTGGTCCAGATTTTCTGTCCATTGATGAGGTAAGAGTCGCCATCGAGCACGGCGGCCGTCTTGAGATGCGCCAGATCGGACCCGGCGCCTGGCTCAGAGAAGCCTTGGCACCAAACCTCATCTCCATTCAGCATCGGCGGCAGGAAGCGATCCTGCTGAGCCTTGGAACCGAACGCGATGAGCACGGGTGCGAGCATGTGCAGACCCTGCCAGCCGAAATCCGGGGCACCCGCCGCATACATCTCTTGCATGAAGATGTGCTTGCGCATCGGGCTCCAGTCGCTACCGCCGTGCTGCTTCGGCCAGTGCGGCGCACCCCAGCCCTTCTCGCTCAGAATGCGCTGCCACGCGCGGAAGTTCTTCATCAGCGGGTCGTGCCAGCGCTTCACATCGAGCGCGATGCTCGCCGGCAGCCTCTCCCGCGCGAACGCTCTCACTTCGTCACGAAAAGCCTCGTCGTCGCGGCTGAACTGAAAATTCATGCTTGCACGGTATCCTCGAAGGCGCGGCTGCATTACGGCCGCGGTCACGCTTCATTCATTTATATGAACATCATTCTGATTTTCACAGATGCGGATCGCCCGGTCAACGAGCCGATGAAGGGGCCGTCATTCACGCCACGATGAGTCGGGCAGAAGTATCCCTCTATCCGCACCTGCTGTCGCCGCTCGATATCGGTCGGCGCACGTTGCGCAATCGCGTGGTTACGCCGCTCGCGCACGCGGCGGCGCAGCACTTATCGTAACGGCCGATGATTGCGTCGCCGGCCGCGCTTTGCGTGCAGCCCCTATCGCCGCGCATTCCGCTATCCCTGTGTGAGATCCCTGATCAGAGGCATCACGTCCGCTGCGAACCGCTCGATCTGGCGGTCCCGATCCTCGTAGGGGCCGACGAAATCGAGGATCAGGTGGCGGGCGCCGGCGTGGTAATAGGCCCGAGCCTGCGCCGCAATATCAGCGGGGCGACCGAGGGCCGCATACCGTCGAGTCGGCTTGCTGAAGTCCATCGCATAGCGCGCGCTCAGACACTGATTCGCCGCCCGAAAAGCCTCGGCTGGATCGTCATCGAGGCGCAGGAACAGCAGATGGGCCGCGCCGAAACTCGTCATGCGACGCTCGCACTCCATGGCGAACCGAGCGATCTTCGCCATCGACTCGGCAAACATGGCGGGAGTTACCACGTAGGAGATCCAGCCATCGGCCAGTTGCGCCGCGCGTGCGAGCGCCGCGTCGGAACGGCCACCGCACCACATAGGCGGGCCGCCGCGCTGCCGAGGGGGCGGCTGCATCGCGACCTCGCTGAACTGATAGTGCCGCCCCCGGTGACTCACCGGCCGGCCGCTCCAGATCTTGCGTAGCACCTCCATGCTCTCCGTCAGGCGCGAGCCGCGCTCATTCACCGGGACTCCGCACAGCTCGAACTCTTTGGGAAATTCTCCCCCGACCCCAATCCCGAAGATCAGACGGCCTTCCGTGAGATGATCGAGGGAGGAGACCATCTTTGCGATCGAACCGGGAGCTCTAAGCGGCACCAAGTAGACGGCCGTTCCCAACAGGAGGCGTCGACTCAAGACGGCAGCCTGGGCAAGTTGCAAAAGAGGATCGAGAATCGGGATGGCGAAGGCGACGTGATCACCGGCCCAAAGTGAGTCGTAGCCGCAGGCATCGATCAACTGCACGTGCGTTTGCAGCTCGTCGATCGTGGGCAACCAGGGTGCCGATGCGGGCTCGGAGCGCCTGTGCATCGTCTGCACGCCGATGCGCAACCGAGGCTCGAGCGGAAGTTCGTTCGGCGCGCCGGGCACGCGCGTCGCAAGGGTCCCCGGTACGTCAGCTTCCGACATCGCAGTTTTCTCCAATCCTGGCAGCACGCGCTCACATGAACACCGCGTCTGGAATATTCTCCAGGACGTCCAGGCCTGTAGCAACGAGGAAGCGATTGCGGAGGACGGCAGGATGGCAATCGCCTCGGCACCCGCTAAGCTGCCAGGACCATTGGTAGCTACTGACGGGAGTCGGAGACTGAAGTCGAGCGCCTCATCGCACGGGAATCGCGAATGTCGGACATCCTGAAATCGTGGCTCGCGCTGGTGTTGTGTCTGCTGGCGAGAGGCCTTCTCGCGTTACGATACCGCGTACACCTGCAGGGCGCGCCGATCGAGGGCGCGCTGATCCAGGGCGCGGCGAGCGCCAGGCAGCGCGGTGCGCCCGGCATTTTATTCTTGCCGAACCACCCCGCGTTGATCGACCCCGTCATTCTCATCGCCCATCTGCACGGCAAATTTGCCGTGCGGCCTCTCGCCCTGCAAGACCAGATCGAGGAGCCCGTGGTGAGTGCGCTCGCGGACCTGCTCGGGGTACTGCGGGTTCCCGTTCTGTCCGAGCTCGACCGAGATAGTGCGAACGCGGTACAGCGTTCGATTGATCTTTGCATCGCGGCGTTGAAGCAGGGCGATAACGTGCTTCTCTACCCTGCCGGCAGGCTCATGCGTCATCGGCTGGAGACCCTGGGTGGGGTGAGCGCGGCCCACCGGATCATTTCCGAGCTGCCGCAGATCAGGGTGGTCCTGGTGCGAACCACGGGACTGTGGGGCAGTTGCTTCGGTTGGGCCTCTGGCAAGCCGCCCCGTTTGCAGGATGGCCTCCTCGGGCATCTGCGACCGATGCTGGCCAGCGGGGTATTCTTCATGCCCAGGCGAGAGGTGCGAGTCGAGCTCGCCGAGCCGGATGACGTGCCTCGTCATGCAGACCGCCGCGGACTCAACGCCTATCTCGACGAGTTTTATAGCCACGCCGCGCCGCCCGCTCTTTACGTGCCTTATAGCATTTGGGAAAAGGGCGGGCGACGCGCGCTCGCGGAGCCCAAGCCGGCGGTGGCGCACTCGATTGATGATGCGCCGGCGGCCACGCGGCAAATCGTGCTTGCACATCTGCGTGAAGTGACCGGCATCGAGGGGCTGAAAGATGATCAGGAATTGGCGCGGGACCTGGGGCTCGACAGTCTCGCGGTAACCGACACGCTGCTCTGGCTGGAGAAGGAATTCGGCGTGTCCGTGCCCGGCGTGGAGGCCGTCCTGACCGTGGGCGACATGATCATGGCGGCCTGTGGCAGCGCCGCGGCAGAGTCCGCCAATGTGCGCATCGCCGTCCCCTCGGCCGGGTGGCTGTCGAACCCCGGCGACGCGCGGGTGCAGATTCCCGAGGGCCGGACCATCCAGCGGGTATTTCTGGCCCAGGCCCGCCGCAACCCCGGGCAAGTGATCGTCGCGGACCTGCAGCAAGGAAGCCGCAGCTACCGCGATTTGATCACCGCCATTCTGGCGCTGCGCCCGAGGATCGCGGCGCTTCCCGGACAGTACGTCGGGATCATGCTGCCCGCCTCCGTCGCTGCCGACACTCTCTTCTTGGCGGTGCTGTTTGCCGGGAAGATACCGGTAATGATCAATTGGACGGCGGGCGGGCGCGTGATTCAGCTTGGGCTGGATATGGTGGGGATACACAAGGTACTGACGGCGGATCTGCTGCTGCGCCGCCTATCCGCTCAAGGCACCGATCTCACTGCACTCGGCGAGCGCCTGGTGTCTCTGGAAAAGATGGCTGGCACGATTCGCTGGACCGAAAAGGTCTGCGCCGCGATCCGCGCGAGATTCTCATGGCGCAGCCTGGAGCCGGTTAGCGCGGCGGATACCGCGGTGGTGCTCTTCACCAGCGGCTCGGAATCGTTGCCCAAGGCGGTTCCTCTCACCCACCTCAACATACTGACCAATATTCGCGACGCCCTCTGCAGCTTCAACGTCGTGCAAAGCGACCGATTTCTCGGCCTTCTGCCCCCGTTCCATTCGTTCGGTCTGACCGGGACGCTCCTGCTGCCGCTCCTTTCCGGCCTGAAGGTCGTGCATCACCCCAATCCGAATGAGGTCGCGGCGCTCGGCGGGATCATCGCGAGTTATCGAGTGACGATTCTGTTGAGCACGCCGACGTTCATCTCCAACATTGTCCGTGCGAATGCGGGCCGCGATCTGAGCTCCCTTCGCCTGTGCATCACCGGAGCGGAGAAATGCTCGCGCGAGATCCATGAGTCGGTCAAGACCGTCTGTCCGCGGGCCACCATTCTGGAAGGCTACGGCATCACCGAATGCTCGCCGATGGTTTCAGTCATGCGCGAGGACGACGTGCAGCCCGGAACGATCGGCACGCCCCTGCCCTCGGTCACGGCGCTCGTCCTGGATATCGACACCCACCTGCCGGCGCCGCCGGGCCGAACCGGGATGCTGCTGCTGCGTGGGCCGAGTATCTTCGCAGGGTATTTGAACTACAGCGGCCCATCACCCTTCGAAACGATCGACGGCGAAACCTGGTACCGCACGGGTGATCTGGTCAAGGCCGACGAACGTGGCCGGCTGACCTTCATGGGACGGCTCAAGCGGTTTGCGAAAATAGGCGGGGAGATGGTTTCGCTGCCGGCGATCGAAGAGCTGCTGATGCGCGCTTATGCCCGGCCCGATGACCAAGGCCCATGCCTCGCCGTGCTGCCGACAGCGGATGAGGCCCACCCGGAGCTGGTCCTGTTTACGATTCGGCCGCTGGACCGGGCGCGCGTCAACAAGACCATCCAGGAGGCCGGGCTATCCGGCTTGCACAACATTCGCATCGTTCGGGAAGTCTCACAAATCCCCGTACTGGGCACCGGAAAAGCGGATTACCGCACCCTCGCGCAGTTGCTGACGGCGCCGGCGCAGCGGTGAGCGCTACCTCGTGCCGCGCGATCTCGTGCCGCGCGATCTCGTGCCCCGCGACCTCGTCCCGTGCCACGTCGTCTCGTCTCGGCGATCCTCGCCGTCATTGCCCGGTTCTGAATCGCTGCCAGGTGCGGTTGAATGTGCGCAGCTCATCCGTGGTGTATACCCGCTCCATTGCAAAGCGCGCGCGCACCTCCGCGGGCGGATAGACGATGCTGTTGGCGCGCGTCGGCGGGTCGAGATAACGAAGAGCGGCCGCATTGCCGGAGGCGAAGCCGATGAACCGGGTGACCTCGGCGGAGATTTCCGGGCGCATCATGAAGTCGATGAACTTCAAGGCGCCGGCGTAATTGGGCGAGTCCGCCGGAATGACCATGCTGTCGATGTATAGCGGAACGGAGACGCGCGGAAAGGCGTAGTTCACCTGGATCTTCGTGCCGCTTTCCGCGGCCATGCGGCGGGCGATCATCGCGTCTCCCGAGTACCCGATCGCCACACACAGCTCCCCGTCGGCGAGCTGCTCGTAGTAGCCCGAGGTCGCAATGCGCCGCAAAAATGGCCTGATCTCCTCCAGTTTCTTCTCGACCGCCTGCAGCTGCGCCGGCTCCGCCGAGAGCTCGGGCTGGCCGAGATAGCGCGCCACCAAGGGCAGGATGTCTTGCCACGAATCGAGGACGCTGATGCCGCATTTCTCGAATTTGGCGGCCAACTCCCTCTTGAAGATCAGATCGAGGCTTTCGGCAGGGAGGGCGCCGACGATCGATTTGACCTTGTCGGCGTTGTAAACGACGCCGACGGTCCCCCACATCCACGGAACGGCGTAGAGGTTGCCCGGGTCCGCGTGGCTCAACATCTTCAGTATTTGCGGATCCGCATTGCGAGCGTTGGGTATTTGCGATTGATCGAGTTTTTTCCAAAATCCCCTGGGGATTTCGCGTGCGAGATGCGGGGAAGCGTTCATGGTGACGATGTCGTAGTTCGAGCTGCCCACCGACAGGGCGGTTTCCGCGGTATCCGGCGAATCGAAGACCGTATAGTTGACGTGCATCCCCGTCTCGGACTGGAATTTCTCCACCACGGACTGTGGAAAATAGTCCGACCAGGCGTAGACGTTGACGACGTGGGCGCGATCCGGCGCGGCGCGCGTCGGCAACCCGATGAAGACGAGCGAGCCGATGACCGCGAGCAGGTGGTTGCGGGCCGAGAATGGCTTCATTGCGCGCGGGCTGCGCACATTGCCGGTCAGCGAGTGACGCATGGCGAGGCTCCTCGGGTGCTCGGGGTCAGGCATGAGGCGATGCGGCGGGCTCCTGTTGCGTGATGCAGTGAATGCCGCCGCCCCCGCGGAACAAGTCCTTGAGCGCCACTCGCACGATCCGCCGGTCAGGATAGGCGAGGCGCAGGGTTTGCGCCACGGCCTCATCCTCCGCGATGCCGTAGGCAGGCGCGATCACCGCGCCGTTGGCCAGGTAGAAGTTGACGTAGGAGCGGCAGCTGCCCTCCGCCACGGCCGAGCGCGGCGCTTCGGCGATGGGCTGCAGATTGAATCGGCGTCCCCGCGCGTCGGTCTCTGCCTCCAGAACCCGGCGATTCTCGGCCATGATCGCAAAGCGCGGGTCCGCCGGGTCCGCGACCACCTCCAACAGCACCGTGGCCGGCTTGACGTACGCGAGATAGCCGTCCACATGACCGTCCGTTTCCGTATCCATCACATCCCCGGGCAGCCAGATGACTTTCTCCACGCCCAGCATGGCGCGAAGCTCGGCGTCGGCCTCGGCTTTGCTCCAGCCGGGATTGCGGTTGGCATTGAGAACACAGGTCTCGGCCGTGATCAGCGTTCCTTCGCCGTCGCATAAAAAGCCCCCGCCCTCGACCACCAGCTCGGAGCGGTAGACCGGCAATCCCGCCAGCTCGGCCATGCGCGGGCCCAGGGTCGCGTCTCGGTCATGGGGATGGTACTTGTTGCCCCATGCGTTGAAGGTGAAGGCGGCGGCCGCCCGGCCGCCCGCCGGATTCACGATGAAGGTGGGCGCGGAGTCGCGCAGCCATGAATCATCGATCGGCATCGGCATGATCTGGATCGAAGATCCACACCGCTGGCGAGCCTCGGCCGCGTCCGCAGGATCCGCGATCATCGTGAGCGGCTCGTGGGCCGCGATGGCCTGAGCCACGCGTACGTAGTCCGCGCGGGCCCCCTCGATGTGCTCGCGCCACAGCTCGATCCGCTTCGGCCATGCCATCCAGCAGCGGGCGTGGGTCGCCCATTCGGCGGGCATCGTATATCCTAAGTCGGCTGGCCTCATCTCGACTCCTGTGTGCTGATCCAACGGCGCCCCTCAGCGCCGATAGGTTGCCGTGACCCCGACGGTTCGAGGGCGGACCGTGTGGTCGTAGAACAAATCCGAGGTGGTCGTATCGCGTGTATGGGATAGCACGGGATGCGAATCGGTCAGATTTTGCGCGAACAGCGACAGGTCGATTCCGCCGAAGCGCAGGCCGGCACGGAGCGACAGGTTCCTGGTCTGCGGAAGGCCGGTATAGGTGGGATCGGAGACCCCGTTGTTGGGGTCTTGAATCGGCTGAAGAGCGGTTTGCGCGGTGGTGTATTGAAAATCGAGCCGCAGGTACGGCTTGCGGCTCGCAATGGCAGGAAGGGCATATTCGGCCGACGTGAGAAATGTCCAGGGCGCCCCCGGCAGACGATCGCCCGCCGTCACGACCGGCAGTGACGGCGCATCGGCGCCGGTGCAGGCGCTCGGGCCCGCGCAGACCGTATGGGTGTATTTTGCATCGACGTGCGCGACCGACACATCGAAGATCAGCGCCTCGACCGGACGGGTCTGCATTTCGACTTCCCCGCCGACGCTGCGTACCTTGCCCAGGTTCTCGACAAAATTCTGCCCGCATGCCGGCAGATAGACTGCTTGCTGGATGTTGTTCCAGTCGATGAGGAAGGCGCTGGCATCGAATAGCATGCGGCCGTCCCAGAACGAGTTCTTCGTCCCCAGCTCGTAACTCCACAGCGAATCGGCCGCATAGATCTCCGGTCCCGCCGTCAAGCCGATGGACGAGAGATTCGATCCGCAGATGGAGGACAGCGGTCCGTTGATCCCGCCGGGCCGATAGCCCTTTGCGGCGCTCACGTACAGAAGATCGGCGCGATCCGGCTGATAAGCGATTACCGCCTTCGGCGTGATCGGATTCTCGTCATTCGAGCCCGCTGCGGCGAGCGGCGTCAGCGGTCCGGAGGTCGGCGACAGGAACGGTCCATAGTAAACGAGATCGCCGCTATAGGAGATGTGGGACGCACGCAGCCCCGCCGTCAACTTGAGAGAATCGAAGACCTGGAGCGTTGCATCGCCGTACAGCGCGTACTGGCGGTCGATGATCTGGGAGATCGGCTGCGTCAGGATCTCGCCATTCGGACATGGTGCTTGCGGCGTACAAAAGGGCACACCGTACGCCGCGTTGTATTCGGCGTTCAGATTCGGATCGAACACATGTTCCGTCGTGTTCTCATCGAGGTGCGAGTAGAAAACGCCGGTGGTCCAGAGCAGCGCCGCTGCTGGATCGGGCGATTGGATCCTGATCTCCTGGTAGAAGTTATTTTGATTGTCCGCATCGTGCGAGGTGCCGAGATCGCCCGCGGGCGGCGGCAGCGTCAGCCCGAACAGGGCTCTGTCGAACTGGGTGTAGTCCGAAATCGAGTGCTGGTTTCGCGAGAAGTACGAGGTATCGGAGGTGAGCTGCGCGAATGCCGTGTCCCACTCGATTTTCACCGCCGCCAGATAGAACGGATCGGTACTCGGGTTTCGCTGAGCATTGCCGTTCTCGAAGTTGCCTGCCGTCGGATCGGACAACGACGGCCAGTAGGCCGAAGTATCCCCCAACCTCAATTGTTGATAGTAAACGGATGGCGTGATCGACAGGCGCTCATCGATCGCCCATTTCAAGGCGCCGCGCACGACCACGGTATCCTGATAATTCGAATCGGAGTCGGTGACCGCTCGGGTGGCATAGTTGACGTGGTCGACCCAGCCGCCGTCCTCGCGGAAGGAGGCACTCACGCGAAAGCCGAGCGTGTCCGCGACGATCGGACCGCCGACCGCTCCGCCGATCTCGTAGCTGGCGGCCCCATCGTGAGTGGTGCCGGCCTCGGAGCGCAGATACACCGACTCGGTATGCAGGTCGGGTGAAGGCTGGATGAATCGAACGGTACCGCCTTCCGAGCCCGCGCCAAAGAGCGTCCCCTGCGGTCCGCGCAAGACCTCGACGCGCTCGAGATCGAAGAGCGCGGGGAACGCGTTGAACGAGGTGAAGGAGATATGGCGCCCTTGAATCGGAGTGTCATCGATGTAGATTCCGACCGTGGAGGTGCCGGCGGTCGAATCGATCCCGCGGATGTTGATGTCCGAATCCTCGTCGTTGAAGTTGCCCGCGGACGTCGTGGCATCTCGCTGAAAGGTGACTCCGGGGGTGAGCCGGGTCAGATCGTCGATGCTGCGCAGGCCCTCGACATCGAGTTTTTCCTGGGTGAAGGCGGTTGCACTGACCGCCACATCCTGCAGCCGCTCGGCGCGTCGCGTCGCGGTCACGACGATCTCCTCGAGGCCGCCGGTGCCCGTTGCTGCGTCGTCGCCGGCGGCCGCGGCGGCGCTGAGAAACCCCAGGCCACTCACCAGGCCAAGAGCCATGGCAGGCAGCCGCAACGACCCTCCGCGCCCACCGATCGATGGCATGATGTTCTCCCTGTCTTGTACTCCCCAGTCGCCTCGAAATAGCAAAACACC
>Ga0335073_10001783_pt1 | contig 29082 bp, 26 predicted proteins | sample Lox_Sample_22_FD_207093 | JGI IMG/M metagenome (GOLD analysis project Ga0335073, IMG submission 207093) | Soil microbial communities from Loxahatchee National Wildlife Refuge, Florida, United States - Lox_Sample_2.2 | ecosystem: Environmental > Terrestrial > Soil > Wetlands | place: USA... | reverse complement strand
GCTGGCAGCGGAGGTAACTATCGGCTGACCAAGCTGCCCGCGATCATTATGGACCAGGGCAACGCTCCAACGGCGACGTCCCCGATCGCGGTTCTGCCCCATCTTCTGAGCGGATATCGCCAGGCAGCGCAGGCGCTGCTTCGCTGCAGGAAGACTCTTCTCGATCCCGGAGCGCAATGGAGATCTGTGCTGGAGAACGCACATGCGCCGCGAGTCGTACTTCGCGACACGCTCACGTACGGATTAGTCTTAAGCGAATCGCTGGCGCCCGGGCATCTCAGCTCATGGCACAGACGCCGGAGCGTCATCCTTGCAAGACTTGAGACGAGCAAACCAACAGCGCTGCCGCCGGCTGTCCTGCGCGCAGAGGTGCAGGCGCTGCTGCAACTGCACGTGCCGCGTCTCGTCGCCATGCCAGGCACGCGGAACCTGTCCTATAACTACGGACGGGTGCTTGCCCGTGGTTCTGCCACCTGCGCGCCGGTTGAAGCTGTCGTCGGGCAGATGCAGACCCTTTCGGCAGAGACGATCGACAGCGTGCATCTCCCTGCGCTCATGCTGGCCATTTTTTCTCCATAATCTGCCGTTCGTTGCTGATCGCTGATAGTCATAGTATGCAAGTCCATGCGTGTGGTACCATGCGAGCAATCTAAGAAATACTGCCTCAGGTTAGTGACTAAAAAAAGAGTCGAAGGGAAATTTATGACCAATGTAGATCGCCTTCAGGCGGCTGGATTGCTTGAAACTCCACATCTGCTTACCGACGACGAGGCCGAGCAAGTCAACCAGCTTAGCCCAGCGGAAGTTGATGCCCTCATTTCAGTACGCAGCAAGCTCGGCGACGCGTTCTTTGCGCGCAAAGTTCCGGACGGCGATGGACATCGCTATGGGACTCTGATTTTTTAGAAGGGTTTTGATCCGGGTGAATTTTGACTGGAACGTCTGGATCTTGCCATACTGCGTCGCCCTGGTCTCCGGCTTTACCCCCACGGCCATCGAGAACCTCTGTTCTGGCGCAGGAATGACTGCCCTGGTCAAAGACAGGCGCGTATAAGTCAGGAGTGGTGGTATGGCCAGGCACAGCCAACGGCTGCGGGAGACGATAGCTCTTACCCGAGGGCGTCTGACATCTCTGCTCCGCGAGGTTTGGTTACACCCGCAGCTGAGTGAACTTTTCCCGGAGTTCCTTTTCGCCATGTATGGGGTAACGCTCGCTACCGCTCCCGCGTTGCGCTCTGCCGCTGACCGATGTGCCGCCATGATGGGCGCAGATCCCCTTGCCGCCTCATTGCGAATGTATTACATGCATCACGCCCAAGAAGAAACCGGCCACGAAGAGCCTATACTGGCGGATCTTGCTTCTTTCGGGATATCGCGCGAGCAGGTCCTTCAGCGCTTGCCATATCCGAGCGTTGCGGCGCTCGTGGGGATGCAGTATTACTGGATGCTGCACATTCATCCCGTGGCTTATCTGGGATACATTGCGGTTGGCGAGGAGCCGCCTGCAATTGAGTTTCTGAAGGAAGTTTCCGATCGTGCCGGCATTCCGCTCTCCTCGATGAGCTCCCACGTGATGCATGCAAAACTGGACCTCATTCACGTAGAGGAATTCGACGCGATGCTGGATGCTCTGCCGCTGACGGCTTGGCATCAAGACCTGATCGCGGTCAACGCAATCACTACGGTGGCTTATCTTGAGGATTTCTTCACCGAAGTGCTCGAACACTTTCACCGCGCTGGCAATCCCGCCCACGCGGGAACGATCTTTACATCTGCCGGGCCGGTGCTCGCGTAGGGGACATAGTTTTAGGGCTTTTTATATGCGGACCGCGTTCAGTCCCGGAGACCAGATTCTCCACTATCGCGTGATTCAGAAAATCGGCGAAGGCGGGATGGGTGTTGTCTTTAAGGCGGAAGACATCCGCCTCAAGCGCACGGTTGCGGTCAAGCTGCTGCAACCGTCGTTCGCCGAGGACCCAAAGGCCCGCGAGCGCTTTTTGCGCGAGGCGCGCGCCGCTTCGACCATTGATCATCCCAATCTCTGCACGATCTATACCGTCGAAGAGTCCCCGGATGGATCGCTGTTGCTGGTGATGGCCTATTACCAGGGCGAGAGCCTTGCGCAACGGCTCAACCAGGGACCAATGGACCTTGCGCTCGTTCTGAGTGTAGGACGGCAGACTGCGGCCGGCTTGCATGCCGCACACATATCGGGGATCGTGCATCGCGATATCAAGCCGGGGAATATTTTTCTGCTGCAATCGGGGACGGTAAAGATCCTCGACTTCGGACTTTCGCGCATTGCGGATGAGCGCCAGTTAACCGCAACGCACCAGGTAATGGGAACACTCGCGTACATGCCGCCCGAGCAGCTCGCCGGAACCCAGGTGGACCACCGGGCCGATATCTGGGCGCTTGGGGCAGTCCTTTACGAGATGGCTGCTGGCCATCCACCGTTCCGGCAACTTACGCCGGCAGCGACCATGGCTGCCATTTCGTCCGGGCACTATGTGCCGCTGCATAATGTTCGGCCGGATATACCGCGCTCCATTCGATTGGCGGTGGAACGAGCATTGCGGCCTTACCCCCATGAGCGCCACTCTTCTGCTGCAGAACTCCTTGCCTTGCTGAGCGAGGAGCCAGGCGGCCAGGTCGCTCACGAGCACACGCAACCATACACTGCCCAGGCGCGCGCACCACTCCCTTTCGAACCAGACAATTCATCGACCCCACCCACCGAAGCTTTTCAAACTGCCGGTCTGCATGCGGCCCGTTCAGGTCGCGCGCCATCTTCACTCGAAGAGATGGCACACAGCCGAGGCTCGTCCATCGCAGTCCTGCCGATGCAAAATGTCAGCTCCGATCCAGAGAACGACTACTTCAGCGATGGACTGACCGATGAACTGATCTCCGCCCTTGGCCGGCTTCCTGGCCTGCGCGTCGTCTCGCGAACATCCGCCTTCGCGTTCAAGGGCAAATCGCAGAATATCCGTCAGATTGGCGATTCTCTGGATGTCGACGTGATTCTGGAAGGCAGCGTGCGACGCTCCGGAACGCGCGTGCGGGTCATGACCCAGCTGACCGATGTGAAGCAGGGATTTCATATCTGGTCTTCCCGGTTCGATCGCGAAATCTCCGATGTTTTCGAACTGCAGGACGATCTGGCATCGGCGGTTGTGTCTGCGCTGAAGGAAAAACTTGCGCCGGACCTGCGCCACTCCAAGCTGCAAATGAAAACGCGGATGCAGACCGAAGCCTACGAGGCGTACCTGAAAGGCCGTTATCACTGGGAACAGAAGAGCATGGAGGGCATTCAGCAGGCTGGCCAATATTTCGAACAGGCTCTCCGTTTGGATCCGGATTCTGCTCCTGCCTATGCCGGGGTCGCGGACTTTTACACGTTGCAGGGAACCATCGGCCTTATGTCTCCTGATGAAGCATGGCCCATGGCGCGCTCCTCGGCGCAACGGGCTATCGCCCTCGATCCAAACCTGCCTGAAGGCCATCTGGCGCTGGCGGCTGTGCTGCAGTTCTGCGACTGGGACTGGACCGCCGCGCGCGAGCACATCGTAAAAGCCATCGAACTGCGGCCGCAGCGAGGTGAGTCGTACTTCTTATACGTCTCGAATCTAACCACACAGGGATTTCTGCAGGAAGCCCTTGAACAGACGCATATCGGGCTGAAGTACGATCCTCTGGCGACGCCGCTGCTGGCCGCTGAAGCAACCGTGCACACCTATCTGGGCCACTATGACAGCGGCATCCTGCTGGCGCAGAAGGCGCTCAACAATGCGCCTCATAGCTTTGAGCTGTATTACGCGCTGGGACTTGCGCAGTCCCTGTCGGGGCGCACTCGCGAAGCTGTCGAAACGTACGAGCGAGGATTGGAAAAGACCCGAATGCCGGTTCTCATGGGCTGGCTGGCGGAGGCGCATGTCCTGCATGGAAGCCCGGAAAAGGCCCGGGCCATTCTGGCAAATCTTCTCGAGATGGACCAGAGCGGCAGCCCGCTTCCTATGGCGATTGCCGTAGCCGCTGTTTCACTCGACGATGAAGAGCTGGCGCTGGCGTGGCTGGAAAAAGCGGCGGATATGCACGACATTCTGGCTGGCTATCTTTCCGTGCTGCCCAGCGTCAGGAAGCTTCACCATCAGCCTCGCTTTCAACAATTACTCGAACGAATGCATCTGAAACACCCATCCACTCACAGGAGAAGCAATGCAACTAGGCAGAATACGATCGATACCCGATAAAAGAACGCTGGAACTCACAAATTACGTCGCGCTTGCAGGATTACCTGTTACAGAGGAACAGGTGCCGTCGGCTCCCGATCAGGACATGCTGCATAAAAACAACTGTTCATGGCCCATGCTCGCCAACGACCGTTATCCCTGCTGCACCTCAGCCGCCGCCGGACATATGGTTCATCACTGGACCGAAGTCAATGGACATCTCGTCCTCCTTACGGATCAGGACGTGATCGATGCGTATGAGGCATTGGTTGCCGGCGATCCGTCGCAGGCTGGCATCTCTATGCTCGAGGCTTTGAAGTACTGGCGCAAAACGGGAATCGGTGATCACAAGATTCATTCATTTGTCCAGGCAAACCCAAAGAGCCGCATCGCTCTGCGATCCATGATCTATTTGTTCGGCTGCGCCTACCTCGGACTCGAGCTTCCAAACTTTGCCTACCCAATCGGTCCATCCGGTCCTCCTGCGGATTTGACGACGATCCCATGGGCTCTCTCGCCTGCCATATCTGAAAGCGACTCCGAACCGCAAGAGAAGAACGGTCACTGTGTGGCGGCGGTAGGCTACGACAAAGATTTTGTCTATGTCGTCACCTGGGGCACTCTGAAGACGATGAGCTGGGAATTTTTCGAGGCGTACACCTTCGAATCGTACGCGGTTCTAAGTCACGATTGGGTGAATGAGCGTGAATTATGCCCGTCCGGCTTCGATCTGACGGCTCTGGAGCGGGACCTGGATTTGATGAATGCATCCCACCCCAACTAGACCTGCTTTCTAAACAATCCACTTTAGCCCTCCCGCCAATTCTGCCAACTTTCTCGTGATGAATATCACGACAATTCCTCCCCCGGGCTCGTCTCGCTCAAAGTGATACAGTGGTCATACCACTCCAAGCCTGCCGTGATCCCCGCGGCATGGACGAGGCGTGTTATTCACCGCTAATCCTCATCTGCGATTATCGGTGGCTGCTACAAGGAGCGACCGATGAAAAGCAATCTCGAATTGCCGAAATACTCAATAGGGGTAGGAGATCGCTTTGCCCATCAGGCAAAGGCTCAGCTTGAAGCGTGTATGCAGGCTGAAGAGGATGGCCTCGAAGTCATTCCTGTCTGGAACAAATCAAACCGTGAACATACTATTATCGGCTCCGCGCCGGCATCAACGCGCGTAGCGGCCGATTCCGCGGCCAAGGCGTTGCATTGGCGGAAGCCGTATTTCTGCGATGCCGACCACATTGGACTGGCTACCGTTGATCGGTTTTTAGATCCCTGCGACTTCTTTACCATCGATGTTGCCGACTTCATCGGAGAGCCCGCTGACCAGACGGCAATCGACGCGTTCGTAAGCGAGCATTCCGAGCTGCTGGGCGAGGTCAGGATCGATGGCATGGATCAGCCGCTCGTCATTCAGATTTCGTTCCTAAAAAAAATCGCCTGCAAGTTTCTGGCCGCTGTGCAACAGGCATCTGCTATTTACCAGAAAATTGCGTCTCACAAAGGACCAGGCAATTTTGTGACGGAAGTTTCCATGGATGAGACTGATTCTCCGCAAACTCCTGCCGAGCTGCTGATCATCCTTGCCGCTGCTGCCGATAAGAACATCCCCCTGCAGACCATTGCTCCGAAGTTCAGCGGACGATTCAATAAAGGAGTGGACTATGTGGGCGACGTCTCGCAATTTGAAAGAGAGTTCTCGAACGACATTGCGGTCATCGCACACGCTGTGAAGCACTACGGATTGCCGCACAATCTCAAGCTCAGTGTGCATTCAGGAAGCGACAAGTTTTCCATTTATCCGCCGATACACCGCGCCATCCGCAAGTTCGATACAGGGGTGCATCTCAAGACCGCCGGAACAACATGGCTCGAAGAACTGATCGGCCTTGCCGAGGCAGGCGGCGAAGGACTCACTCTGGCAAAAGAAATCTACGAGCAGGCCTACGCGCACCGCGATGAACTATGCGCTCCTTATGCCACCGTCATCGATATCGATCCTGCAAAACTCCCCGATCCAAAGGAGCTGGCTGGCTGGTCTTACCGGCAATACATCGCGGCCCTGCGCCACGATCCGCGGTCCCATGCATATAACAGCAGCTTGCGCCAGCTGCTCCATATCGCTTTCAAGATCGCAGCAAAGATGGGCCGCAGATATCTTGATCTGCTGGAATTGCACGAAGGTGTCATTGCGCGCAATGTGAAGGAAAATCTCTACCAGCGTCACATCGCTCCGGTATTCCTGGGAAAAAACTTCCTCGAAGACTGAGCCTCCTTCACCGAAGAGGTGGCAAAATCTTTCCCCGCAATTTCGAGCGCGTCTATCCTCCGAGCATGGCTCTCGCATGATCCAGGTCGTCGGCAATCGGAATCAGCTTGTCGACATTCGTGAGCTTGAATAGCTCGATCACCCTGTAATTCAACCCGCACACAATCAATTTGCGTCCGTGCTTCTGGCATGAGACGTAAAAGTTGATCACCGCTCCCATGCCGGCAGAATCCATGTAGGGCACACCCAGCATTTCGATAATAGTGGCTGCCCAGACGCCGTTGCGCAGTTCTTGCTGGAATCCAAAGAGGTTCGAAATCGTTAAAGGTCCCTGTAAGCAGATCACCCGCGTATCAGGAATCTTCGTATCCGCTAGATCAATTTTGAGAGGCTCGTGTTCCATGTCTGATGAATATCTATACCAATCTCGAAGAACTATAGGATGACTCGATTGAAGCAACAAACGACAGTATATCGGCCCTGAGGAAGACGCAGCGATTAAAATGAAAGTCTACGCCGATTCCACTGTCGAGAAAGCGCAAAGTAAGCATGCATCGTTGGTCGAAACTCTTCATTCCTACTCTTCGTGAGGCTCCGGCAGATGCCGAAGTCGCCAGCCACAAGTTTCTCGTCCGCTCCGGATACATCCGCCAGCTCGGCGCGGGAATTTATTCCTACCTGTTTCTCGGCCAGCGCTCCATCAACAAGATCATCGCCATCGTGCGCGCAGAGATGGACAAGATCGGGCAGGAATTCCTGCTGCCCACCATTCACCCCGCTGAAATCTGGGAGCAGAGCGGGCGCTGGACATCAATGGGGCAAAACATGTTCCGCCTGCAGGACCGCAAAGGCGCATGGCTCTGCCTCGGCATGACGCATGAAGAAGTCATGACCGACATCGCCCGCAAGGAACTGCGCAGCTACAAGCAGCTTCCGCAAATCTGGTATCAGATTCAGACCAAGTTCCGCGATGAGCCAAGGCCAAAAGCCGGGTTGCTGCGCGTGCGCCAGTTCATCATGAAGGATAGCTACTCCTTCGATCTGGACGCTGCGGGTCTCGATAAGAGCTTTGATCTGCACGATCAGGTCTATCGCGCCATCTTCACGCGCTGCGGACTGGACTTCGTCGCCGTCGAAGCCGACTCCGGCGCGATGGGCGGCTCGCAGTCGCAGGAGTTCATGGTCTACACCGATGCCGGCGAGGACCTGATCGTCAGCTGTCCCAAATGCGATTATGCAGCGAACCTTGAAAAAGCCGTGTCGCGTCTTGCGCCTGTCACCGAACTTGACCCGACAGGCGATGGCAAGCCGGAACTGGTTTCAACGCCGGGCATCGCAACCATCGCCGATGTGGCGAAGTTCTTCAACATCTCCGAGGCGCAGGACATCAAGTGCGTCGCCTACATGGCTATTAATAAGCCGAATAAACCGTCTGAGTGGGTATTAGATCGGCCCGTCGTTGTTTTTCTGCGTGGCGATCATCAGGTCAACGAGACCAAGCTACTCGGCCTCACCAAGGCTCAGGATCTGCGTCCTATGCAGGCCGAAGAACTCGAACAGTACATCCATGGTCCCGCTGGCTTCCTTGGGCCGATCGGTCTGGTTCCCGCAAAAGCTCTTGGCGAAGAAGGCCTAACTGTCATCCTAGACAAGGCCCTCGAAGGCCGCCACAACATGGTCTGCGGCGCTAACAAGCTCGATTACCACTACCGCAACGTAACGCCGGGACGCGACTTCACCTGGACCATCGTTGCCGATGTCCGCAATGTGGTTGAAGGTGAAGGTTGCCCGCAATGCGGCTCTCCGCTGAAAGTGGCGAAGGCCGTCGAAGTGGGTCACATCTTCAAGCTCGGCTGTAGATACTCTGAGAGCATGGGCGCGCGTGTGCTCGACTCGAACGGCAAGGAAGTGATGCCTATCATGGGCTGCTATGGCATCGGCATCGAGCGCATTCTGACTGCTGCCATCGAGGAGAGCAACGATGCCAACGGCTTCTGGCTGCCTCGCTCCATCGCTCCGTTTGAAGTCGTCGTGACGATTACGAACGCGACCGATGCAGCGCTTGTCGCTGCCGGAGAGCGCGTTGCCGCAGATCTTGAGGCTGCCGGGTTCGACGTTCTCCTGGACGACCGTGACGAACGCGCCCCAGTTAAATTCAAGGATGCGGACCTCATCGGCATTCCTTACCGGATCAATGTCGGCAAGAAAGTCGCGGAAGGCAAAGTGGAAATCGTAACGCGCGCCACCGCATCGCGCGAAGACGTTGCCATCTCTGACGTGGTAGCGACGCTGCAAAATACGACAGTCGCTGTCTGATTCAGGCAGGATGTCTCGAATTTTCGGGACATCCTGCCGCAAGTTTCATCGACGGACAAACCAATGAACCTGCGAATTCTCTCCCAGAGGTCTGACCACTTTGAAGAGTACGGCGCAGTCATCTAAACGCCTCTCGATTGAATCCACGTCACCCGCTGTTTAAGCCGTAGAAAAGGGCTTTCCCAAAAGCGGTAGGACAACATGGCCAGCAGAGCGGTAACACCCAATGCAAGCAACTTGTTGCATACCAGAGCCACGGCAGCATGTTCAGACGACCAGGAGCCAAAGGATGGCATGAATCCCGCCGCATGTTTTTGTGCTTCATCCACAAACAGAAACGCCGTTTCGTGGAAAACATACAGCCCGAAGGAGATTTTCCCGAAGTACACAGCCCATCCTGGAATGCGCTGCCTTGAAACTCCCAGTACAGCAAGTAAAAACGCGAGGCATCCCGCTGCAACCAGTAGGTAACCGATGCAGAACTCTGCAGGGGAGACTTGCGCTCCCGGCCGTTTGATTCCAGTGCCATATGCCGCGAGCGACCAAAGCGCTATGCCCGCGCACCCTAATCCGCCTCGAAGCAGAGGATCAATCTTCGGCGTATCCCCATTCAGAACCAGCGCAAGCAACGCGCCCCAGGCAAAGAACTGAAACTGAACAAAGCTGTTCAGCCATACTGTGTTATATGCATATGCGGTATCCATGGAGACAACAGCGATCGTCAGCAGGGAAAGCGGCACGATTGCAAAGGACAATTTCGCAAGCAAGCGCATTCCACCATAGCGGGCCAGCAATGGCCAAACAAGGTAAAACTGCTCCTCTACTGAAATGCTCCACAGTGAACGGAGCGATGTTTGTATCCAGGGATGAAAAGCGATGTACCAATTCCCCGCCAGCAGAAAGTAGGCGATGGCGCGGCCCGGCTCTATGTGCATCGCGGGGAAATAGTGTCCCGCTGCAACATACCCGAGGGTGATGCCGAAATACAGCGGCCAGATACGCAGCAAGCGCCGCAGATAAAATGCGCGGATGTGAATCCGGCCGTATGTTTCGTGCTCGCGCCGCAGCAGTTCCGTGATGAGGAAAGCGCTGAGCATGAAGAAAAGACAGACGCCGAAGTTGCCCGCATCTTTGATCGCAGCCAGCAGTCGAAGCCAGGGATTGCCGCGTATCTGCGAAGCAGCGACCGCTTGGTTCGGAATGCTGTGACAAACATAGACGGCAAGAAATGCGCAAAAGCGCAGTGCGTCCAACTCCGGACGATAAAAGCGCTGCGCTCCTTCGGTTGCACAAGCGGCGCTGCCGGCGTGAAGAATCTCTGCCGTCGCCATTGGTCCTATCCAACTGCGGGTGCGGGCACGGTGTGTGATCCGCTCTTCAGGGAGACCCATCGACGATGAGCCTGGCTCTGTTCGACAGCCATAATTTCTATATTTGCAACCGCCGCAACGTACAGAATCCAATAGAGCCCGTTAAAAGTGAGCAAAGTGTTCTCGTCCAGGTCATAGAGCACAACGAGGAGCAGCACGAAGGTCATCCAAAACGCATTGCCCAGATCGCTTGAGCGCAGCACAGGCCACAGCTTCCTCCATGCGCGCATGTAGCTAAGAAAAAACAACAATAGTCCGACTGCGCCAAGTTCGAGCCATATCTCAAGAAATCCATTGTGCGCGTGGAAGATGACAAAGCGCAGCGCGAGTATCACGTTGTAGGACTCACCTTTCATTCCCTCCCAGAAAGCCGCGAAGCCGTAGCCCAGCAAGGGATGCTTTAGGATGGCAATCCAGACTTGTTGCCAGATTGCAGTCCTCCCGGTCAAAGTTGAATCTCTACCTAGGAGTTCAGCAATCGGCGGGAAATAAATCCATGCAGTAAGAGTGCAGACGCTCGTCGCAAGGATTGAAATGAGCAGTAAGATCCCACGGCTGGAAGCGTTAAAGCGCTCTAATATCCAAAAGAGCGCATAGCAGACAAACAGTAGCGCTTCAATCATCCATGCCCCGCGTGAGCCGCTCATGACGAGCACGAACAAAAACAACAGAAGACACGCGAACCGGAAAAAAGATGCACCCCGTAACGACAAGAGAGCGGCCGTAGCAAACACCATGGCACGTCCGCATGCGTTTTTCTGCGTGAAGACGCCCTGCCAATTCCCGAAATGTCCTGTGGATGCTTCCAGCCCTATCGATGGCACCGCTAAGGCAAGAACGATTGTTGCAGCAGCCATCACAATCATTGTGCCTGTGAAAATCAAGAGCTGTTGTCGAATCCGAAATCTTGACGCAAGATACAGCGCAAACATCGTGGCCAGCGCGAACGGGATAGAGCGCCGTGCAGTCGTCATCGCATCCTGCGACCAGAGCGTCGAGCAAACTGCGAATATTGCGAGTGCTGCCGTCCATTGCAGGGAGAAGGCGAAGCGCTGCAACCGGCGGAAGTGAAGCAAGATAACAATGCAGATCACTCCATTGACCAGGACCTGTGACCCAACGCCCGCAACCTTCATGAAACCTGTGGCTGAGGTGTTGGTCATCTCACTCGCCTGATTCGGGGCAATCCCCGGAATGGCTCCCTGCATGGCAAAGAATGCGAGCAGAAAGACGCATACAATCTCTTCTATCCCGACCGCCCGCAACCATGATGCGCGAGGAAGGACGAGTTTATCGTGCTGCATAGATGGCTGCCGAACTCGTCGATGACAAGATGCTGGATGCGCCCAGGACTACATTCTTTGCCATGCTGAATGGAACATAAAGCACGTCGTCGGCCTCAAGCTGCATATCTGGCTTCTTACCTCGCTCTATTTCTCGCAACGGCACCGTGCTTTCCTGGTAGCTGCCGTGTACTTTACGAATCAGCCGCGCCGCATCCTCTTTCGCTGTTCTGTTTGCGCCTGAAGCCATGGCGACCGCCTGTAATACAGTCAGCCTCGCGTCATCCTGCATAACGTAGCCGCCCGGGCGCGCAACATCACCCAGCACATATACGATCCCTGCCTTCGGCACCAACACCGTGTCTCCGGGATACACCACAGCTTTAGCTTCAAGGCTGGCGGCTGCATCATTCGGCAGGAACACCACGATGCTTCCGCTCTTATCTGCTCGCTGAACCGTGATATGCCGGTCAGCGGTCTCGGTCAATCCACCGGCCATGGCAAGCACGTCAAGCAGACTGCGTGCAGTCGTCACGGTAAAAGCTCCCGGCTTGTTTACCTGACCGAGAACCGAAACGCTTTGCGTCGCATATTCTTCGACGGCAACTGAAACCTGAGGATGGTTCAGATAATGCCCTTGCTTATAGAGCCGTGCTATGACCTTAGCCGCTTCTGACGGTGCGATCCCGCCTACCTTGATTGTTCCAATAAGATCCAGATCAATCTCTCCGGAGTCCTTTACCCGGGCTTTCTGCTCAAGATCCGGCTCCCGAAATACCGTGATATGCAGCAAATCGCCAGGTCCTATCAGCAGGCTTTCGCTTCTGACCGCAGTTGAAGCACTGGTGTTCGTATCTGCCGACTTAGCGTTAGCGCCGACCGTCTGACCATGGGCAAGTACGACCGATGCGCAGATAAGAAAAAGGAGCGTCCAACTAGGCTTTTGCTTCATTTCCTCCTCCTTCCGCGGCATAAGTGCGGCTGCGATAGCCGTAATATTCATAGAAATCGGAAGAGCGACCTGGCACAGCATTGAGAACAGTGCCCAGGACAACCTGCCGGGGCAATTGCCGGTTGAGGATACGGTAACTTCGATCGATGACTTTCTTCTCGGTTACACCGTGTCTAGCTACCAGCAACACTGCATCGCAAAGCTGCTCCAGCACGATTGCATCGGTAACAGGCAATGCCGGCGGTCCATCCATCACGATGAACTCAAATTGACTCCGCCATTGCGTCAACAATTGGCGCATTCTGCTCGACCCCAGCAACTCTGCGGGGAATGGTGGGACTGGACCCCCGCAAAGTACGTCGAGATTCGGAATACTCTCGATCGGCAGCGGTTGAGGATCAATATGGTCGCTCGAAAGAGCCGCACTCAGACCTTCCTGCACGTCCACATGAAGCCGTTCGTGCAACACCGGGCGTCGCAGATCGGCATCCACCAGCAAGACCCGTGCGCCCTGCTGCGCCAGTACAATCGCCAGATTGAGTGAAACCGTGCTTTTGCCCTCACCCGCATTGGAACTGGTCACAAGCAACACCTGGGGAGCGCTGCTGCTGCGCGAGAGCATCAGCGATGTCCGCAGGGAACGCAGCGCTTCTGCAAAAGGGCTCCCGCTGTAACTCGATGTCGCAATCTGCAGCTCGTGTCCGGAGTTTTTTGTCCTGGCGGATGCAAGACTTCGCCTACGATCTCTGGCTAAGCGCCTTGTCCCTCCGCGCTCAGGAATCAATCCCAACAGCGGCGCGCCTGTAAGCCGCTCCAGCTCTTCGAGCGACCTTATCCTGGTATCGCTTAAATCTCGAAGCAGCGCAGCCACCGCGCCGAAGATCACTCCGATTACGATCGCCGCGGCATAATAAAGCAAAATGTTTGGGCTCTTCGGCCGATTCGGCGGAGGTACGCGTGCTGGATTCACCACTGTAATGTTCGTAGACCGCAGCCCTTCGAGCACGCCCGCCTGTTTCAGCTTTGCGAGCAATCCTTCGTAGACCTCACGGCTCCCATCGGCTTCCTGCTTCGCCAGACCATATGCGATCGCCTTATCATTCAAATCATTGACAACCTTCTTCTGCGCCTCAAATGCGCTGCGTGCCGAAGCCTCCGCCCTTGCGGCAATCTCGTAATCTGTCCGTGCGCGCTCGCCTATGCGGTGCACTTCATCCTGAATCGATTTCTCAATTCCGTTCAGCTCAGCCTGCAGCTCTGCAATGCGCGGGTAAGCGCTGCCATATCTGACTTTGTCCTGATCCAGTTCTGCTTTTGCCGTGGCCTCCTGGGCGCGCAGGCTTTGAATCAGCCCAAGCGAATTTGCCATCGAGGCCACAGCGCCCATGCCGGAGTTTCCGCTGAGCCCGGAAATCAACTCGGGGTCGCCGCTACTGGCCACGCGATAGACCGCCTCCTTGAGAATGCGGTTGGATTCTGCCGCAGCCAAGGCTTCGTTGAGGCTTTCAAGGCGCGCCAGAACCACGTTGTGCGACTCATCGTCACCGAACATTCCCGTGTCCCGCTGGAGCGTAATCGCCTTTGCCTGCAGGTCTTCCGTCTGCTTCCGCAGATCGTCTAACTGCGTTGTGAGCCAGTTCGACGCCTGTGCTGTGGCCGTAAAACGCGCCTGAAACGTGTAGTCCATGAGAGCGCCGATCAGATGGTTCACCACATCGGCAGCCATCTGCGGATCAGGGCTTGAGTAACTGACATTGATCAGCCGTGTGCCTGTCACCGGCTCGACCTTCAGATGACTCGCAAATATCTTTAGCACTACATAACGACGATTGGGCGCATGCTCGAGTGGCACGCTCAAAGGTTCTACCGGCTTTTTCCAGAAAAACAACCATGAAGGAAACAACCCGTTCCGGCTAGTTTTTGAAGGTGGATAAAAATCTTCGGTTGTTTCCAGCCTGAGATCTCGCATCACGCGCAGGGCCAGTGAATCGGAATTCAGAATATTCGCTTCGGTCTGCAGCGTAATGTTGTAGTCCAGAGCGTCGGAAGCAGAATCGGCCGCATCTCCCATCACACTGCTTTCCAGCCCAAAAGCTCCGGCGCTGTCTTTTTGTATTTGAATCTGACCTGTCGCCTGATAGCGGCGGGTTGCAGCCAGACAATATATTGTGACTAAAACGAGAAAACAGGCGAACACATAGAGAAAAATTGCGCTGCGTCTTCGAAGCGCCGCCGCCAGTGCTCCCAGCGAAACCTCATCTTCGCGCATAGCCCGCAAATCCGGGAGTTGCTCCGACTTCACATGTGCGGCAATCATGTCGTCCCTCATGGGTCACGCGTTGCGCATCATTACGACGGAACCATCAAAATCAAAATGAAATTCCATCTCGCTGACTCCTGCGGTTGCCATGGCTGCTCGCAGACGCTTCCTGTCCTGCGTGTGCAGCAGCAAGAATCCGCTGCCGCCGGCGCCAACCAGCTTGCCGCCAGTGGCGCCGCCATGACTTCGCGCTACTTCATACAGTTGGTCTACGCAATCATTTGTCATGCCCTTTGAACGGCTGCGCTTTCGCAGCCAATGCTCGTGCATGAGTCTGCCGAATTCATGGACTGCGCCTGCTTCAAGAACATGGCGTATCTCCTGCCCCAGCTGCTTCACAAAGTGCAGCCCTTCCAGCATGGCTTTCTCGCGCTCCTCGGAGCGCTTTCTCTGGTCCTCCAACAGGGCCGAAGCCTTGCGCGTCTGCCCGACAAAGAAGAGCATGAGCGAATCGCGAAGCTCCTTCAGCGCTTCCTCACTCACTTTCAGAACTGTTACAGTCACAGAATCATCCGCTCGATATTCCTGACAGAGCAGCCCGCCGTAAGCGGCGACATACTGGTCCTGTTTTCCGACCGGCTCCTGCAGACGGTTCATCTCAATCTCGACTGCCTCTTGTGCCAGCATCTCTGCGGTCACGCGCTTTCGCTCATATGCATACAAAGCGTGCAGCACGCCAACGAGAAATGTGCTCGATGAGCCGAGCCCCGTGCCCGCCGGAACATCGGAGATGCTGACGATCTCCAGCGGAGAAGGCGCTTCGTGCATCTTCAACGCCTCGCGAAGAAGCGGATGCAGGATGGCCTCATATTGCTCTGTAAGCTCCGTATCTGAATATCTGAGGCGATATCCGGGCAAAAAGCTCTTGTTAATCGCGATATAGACATATTTGCTGATCGCGGCGGAGAGCACGAAACCGCCGAATTCACGGTAATAGGAAGGCAAGTCGGTGCCGCCGCCACCAAGGGAAATACGCAGTGGTGTGCGCGTCATAATCACTGATCACGCCCCCGCCATCGAAAGCATTTCACTCTCTCGCGCCCGACGCAGTGCCCGAAGCATCTGCTCTGTCGCGCGCAATCCGGCAAGTGATCCGATCTCATAGAACCGGACATGAACCTCGTGCGCAGCCAGCTTTCCAGCAGCAGCCAGATCACCAAGAACAGCAGCGAGATCAAATGCTCTGCCCTCCGGCCAGGCTTTGAGCACGCTGGCGCGCATCAGGCTCAGGCCATAATCGATGTAACGCATCCCCTGCGCACTATCGCGCTTTTCATAGCGCAGGATTCTCCCGTCCTGCATCTCGACGTTGCTCTTGTCCCATTTCCCGTCATTTCTGATGACCGCCATTAAAGCCGGCTCTCCCGATGCGAGAAATGCCTTCCATGCCCGCGCAGGATCGGCAAGCAGGTAACTGTCGCCATACATCACGAAGAAATTCTCGCCCAGAAGCGGCAATGCGCGTCTGAGCGCGCCTCCCGTTCCCAACAGCGAATCACCGTCATACGAGTACCGGACGCGGCATCCGAACCGCGAGCCATCGCCGGCAAAGTCTTCGATCTGCTCTCCCAGATGCCCGCAGCATAGAACGATGTCTCTGACCCCCTGCCCGGCCAGAAGCCGCAGCTGATGCCCAAGGAACGGTTCACCGTCGATGCTCAATAGAGACTTGGGCACCGCGTCCGTGAGCGGACGCATACGGGTGGCCAGACCGCCCGCAAGCAGCGCCATAGGAGGAAACATGCTATGCATAGCACACCCTTTCATCGGCGATCATGTCGATCAGCGCGGTGCGCATTGCCTCGCGGCTCGTATAACGGCTTCTCCAGCCAAACCTTCTGATTTTGTCCGAATTGAGACGTACGACAGGGACGTCTCCCCTCCATCCCCGGTCACCCCCGGTGTACTCGAATTCCGGCATCGCATCCAGCTGCAGACACACAACCGCAAGCTCGGCAATTTCGGTAACCGTAATCGCCTCTCCGGTAGCGACATTGAAGACGCTAAAAGCTTCTTTGCAGTGCTCTTCAGCGTGCAGCAGCGCGTTCACAACATCGGAGACATGAATATAAGATTTACTTTGCCTTCCGTCGCCGAGAATGCGCAGCCGCTTCGGATTCGCCATGAGCCGGCGTACAAAATCAAACCCGACACCGTGGGTCTGCCGCGCGCCTACTACGTTGGCGAACCGGAAAACGCACGCGGTCAAGCCGAACATCACACAATAGCTGGCGATCAGCGCCTCACCGGCCAGTTTGCTCGCTCCATATGTTGATATAGGAACCAGCGGCCCATAATCCTCGCAAACCTCGCGCTCTCCCAGATCGCCATACACACCGCTGCCCGAGGCATACAGGAGCCGTTTCGTTCCCGAACGCCGCATCGCCTCGACAACATTGTTCGTTAAGCAGGTACCCTGCCGGAAGTCGATCTCAGGCTCGGATACGGCACGGGAAATATCTGGGTTTGAGGCCAGATGCACAACCACATCATGGCCTGCCATAGCCTCGGTAAGCGTGCTCAGATCCTGCAGATCATCGCGCAGTACGATAAGCCGATCGTCCCCGCGATGCGATTCATAGTGCCATTCGCGCCCGGATGAGAAGTTGTCATACAACGTTACGGCGCTTACCCCGCCGTCTGCGAGGAGGGCGTCGACGAGATGGCTGCCGATAAACCCGGCACCTCCCGTCAGAAAGAAACGGCGTCCACGACCACCAGCAGATGAACTCTCGATCATAGGCAGCTATCAAACAAGGTTGCAGTCACTTCTATTCCTACCGCACCGGCAAGAGCGGAACATATAAGCCTGTCTTTGCTTCTTGTGTTTTTGCAAGGAAGCTAGCAGAATCTACCTGAGATGGAAACGTTACCTAAGTTTGTACAGTGGAACCAATTTAACTTGACGCACAACCTGCTATCCGGAGATATATGAGCATAACTTAACCAATAACTATCTGTTTTTTCTACTTATTGTCTTACTTAGCCTTGGATTCTTTCCGCCCGGACCGTTACTGGGTCGTGCGTAAATATCTCGAATTGCACAAGGAGTAGCCTTGCGACAGCAAAGCTCGATTACCGTTGGCCTGCCTGTCTATAACGCAATGCCGTTCTTACCAGAGGCGGTGGAGAGTCTGCTCTCTCAATCGATAAGCGACTTCAACATACTTGTCGTTGTCGACGGCGCGGACGATGGGAGCCTCGAATACCTGGAAACAATCCGAGACAACCGCCTCCGCGTGCTCTCGCAAAAGAACTGCGGGCTTACCGCAACGCTGAACCGCATGTTGCGGGAAACAAAGACGGGCTGGCTTGTTCGGCAGGATGCTGACGACGTCTCTTATCCGACACGCATCGAGCGCATAAGAAAAGAGATTTCACGATTTCCCGATGCTGCGATGCTCTACTCTCTAGCCGAGTATTATCCGCCGCAGCAGAGCCTCGGGCTTTACCGATGTAGTCGCGGCTCACCCCAGGAACTGCGCAGGATCGTGCAATCTGGGTATTTGCTGTCGATCTGTCATCCTTCCATAGCGCTCAATGTAGAGAAAACGCTCGCGGTTGGCGGATACCGTGATCTCCCATACGCCGAAGACGCAGATCTGTGGTGGCGGCTGGCTCTTCGTTACGACATTCGGCTCATGCCTGAGGTTCTTGTCGGTTTCCGCCAGAATCTGGCAAGCATCAGCTCTCAGAACTCCCGCGCGCAGGAATTACAAGGTCTCTACATCCAATACCTGCTGCTCTCGCACTTAGCCGGCGAGAAACCACTGCCGCTGGAAAATATATCCTCGATGCTCGAAGCTCATATTTCAGCCGGCCGGCTTGAAGCAAAACAACGGCTTCGGCATTTCAATATACATCTGGCGGCTAAACGCTATGGAAGCGCCCTGGCCGCCCTCGCTCAGTCTCTTTTTGCATCTCCGGCTTACCTCGTCCAGCGAATCATAGACGAACTCTTCCCGCTCAACCGCATCGCCAATGGGATATCTCCGGACTTTTTCTATCGCAGAAAGGAAGTCTTTTGGCCGTGAGTCTAACGAGGTTCTTCACACCCACAATCATGCAGAAGAGGCCTTCCAAACCATTTCGCACACTCCAGCGATGCACCATCGCGGGAGTTGCAGTGAATGATGTCGTGCTCGAAGAAGCCTCTGCGATGGTGATCGATACGATTCGAGAGCGCTCTGCCACGGCGCCTTTTCTTATCATGGGCCCGAACGCGCATTTAATCACTCTGGCACAGAAGGACCACCGCTTCTTCGCTGCTCTGCATGCTTCCGCGCTCAACGTCCCCGACGGCATCTCGGTTGTGCTCGCGTCCAGGCTTCTCGGAGGAAACTTATCGGTGCGCGTTCCAGGCGGCGAACTCATGGAGCTGCTCTGTCGTGACGCTGCGCGGCATGGCTTGCGTGTTTTCTTTCTTGGCGGATTGCCGGGAGCCGCAGCCGGAGCCGCTCGGCAGTTGCAACGACGTTACCCCGCACTAACCATAGCCGGAACATATTGCCCTCCCCGCGGGTTTGAGCGCGATTCGATGGAGTGCGCACACATTCGCCAGCTCATTACCGAAGCCTCGCCCGATCTGCTGTTCGTGGCCTTTGGCGCGCCGAAACAGGAGATATGGATGCACGAGAATTGCCCTACGCTTCCCATTAGTGCAGCGATGTCGGTTGGGGCTGCCCTTGACACGCAGTCAGGCCTGCGTAAGCGCGCGCCGCGATGGACGCACCGTTTAGGTATGGAGTGGCTCTATCGCTTCGTGCAAGAGCCGCGCCGCCTGTGGCGCAGGTACCTGATTGGCAACGCACATTTTCTTTACCTTGTACTGAGACAACGATTCTTATATGGTCGATCGGCGGATACCGAAAAGCTCTTGCCTATTCTGCTTCCGGCGGCACACTCCAATTCCCTTTCTACTTCCCCACAATCTACAGGCGACCCTCTCAGCGTCAAATCGCAGGCCTGATTTTTCTGACTTGTATGAACCAGCGAGAATATATGCCAGACATCGATACACTGCGCGTGAAATTGTTCTGTGACGGAGCGGACTTCAGCAATTTGCTCACCTGGTCCGCCGACCCTCGGGTGAAAGGATTTACGACAAATCCAACGCTCATGCGCAAAGCGCAGGTTGTCGACTATGAAGCTTTTGCCAGAGAACTTATCAAGGTAATTCCGGATCGCCCCATATCTTTCGAGGTGCTCGCAGATGATCCGGAAACTATGGAGGAACAAGCTCTGGCCATCTCCTCATGGGGAGCAAATGTAAATGTAAAAGTCCCGGTTACAAATACATGGGGAGCGTTCACTGGTCCTGCTTTACGCCGTCTGGCAAGCGCAGGGGTTGTGCTCAACATCACTGCTCTCTTTACTCTAGGGCAGGTCGAACGCGTTGCCGCATGCCTCGACTCGCAAGCACCGGCCATTATCTCTGTCTTCGCCGGCCGCATTGCCGACACCGGGATCGACCCTGTGCCCATCATGCGTCAGGCAGTGCGAATGCTGGAACCAATGCCAAATGTAGAACTGCTGTGGGCAAGTCCGCGTGAAGTCCTGAATATTTTTCAGGCGGAAGACGCAGGCTGCCACATTATTACCTTGCTCCCGGACATGCTCAATAAGCTTGATCTCATCAGCAAAGATCTCGAAGCGTTCTCTCTGGAAACAGTCAACATGTTCTATCGCGACGCATGCGCGGCGGGCTATCAGATCGACACCAGGAGAGAATTGCCCGCGCTATCGGCTTGAGTCGCGTGTCAAATATTGCGCCGCCGACCAGAGATCGGGAGCGACTCCGTTCGCGCCCGCTTTGGATGCCTGCAGCGTGCTTATTTCTAGGGTTCGCACGCCGGCCGCGCGGCCACACTCAATATCAGTTGCGCGATCACCCACCATCCACGAATGCCGCAGATCGATCCCAAAAGCATCGCGCGCATGGAACAGAAAATACGGCGAGGGCTTCCGGCAAACACACTGACCTGTGAATGCCGGATGGTGAAAGCAATAGTAGTAAGCAGCAAATGAAACCTTCGCCTCGGCAAGCGCAGACTCAAGCCTGCCCTGAATCGCGTCCAGCGTTTGCATGCTCGCCTTGCCCTTAACGTAATTCGGCTGATTGGAAACGAGAAACAGAAAATATCCTACATCGCGAAGCGATTGTAACGCCGGAATGACAGCTGGCAGCAGTTCAAACTGTTCCGGAGTGAGCGGCGACTCGTAGGCGCGTGTTGCCGGATTCCAGACATTCCGGTTCAATACGCCGTCGCGATCAAGAAATACAGCCCGCCGCGTCATGGCAAAGCCGGAGTCAGTTCCCACTTCGTCTTGTTCAACTTAAGCTTTGGATGAGAAACGATGAGGTGCCAAACCACGGCCTGAAATGCTTCAACCAGCGGCGTGGTCATATCTTCCAGAATCGTGGGAATAATAATGCAAGCATCGGCTACCTCGGCGGTATAACCTCCGTCCCGGCCGACAACGCCAAGAATTCTTGCACCAACCTGTGTCGCCAATTCGAGACTGCGGACAATATTGACGCTGACTCCACCAGCGACATCGCCGCCTCCTACGGAAAACACAAATACGGCGTCTCGCGCATTCAGCCGGCTCACTTGCAGCCAGTTGGCGTAACAACTATCCCATCCGTCATCGTTGGTGCGCGCAGTCAACTCGGAAACGTTGTCGCTCGGAGCATAGCACTCGATTTCGGCAATCTTGCGAAAGTCGTTGACGGCATGGCTGGCATTCGCTGCGCTGCCGCCCACGCCAAGAAAGAAAACGCGGCCTCCATCATCGCGGACCTCGACCAGAATCTCAATCAGGTGCTCAAGACAGCGTCGATTCAGCTGCGCTGCAATCTCCTGCGTTGCCTCAAGAAACTGCACAATATGGTCGATCATATTTGCTGATATTCTCTCCGCTGTTTAGTTGAGACTGCTCGCATGCTTCGACTGCGCATCCCCCTTCTTACGCTGGGCGGAGCCATCCCAAATAAGAAGAACAGAACCATTTGTTTCCATCCGGGCCGGCCGTTCCACAGACACTCCCATAACAGGCGCATCTGCACCCCCGGACCCGCTCCGTATTTCCGCGCCCGTGGCACGCACTCAGTCGCAATAAAGAATGAATACGCCCTGGCGCTCATTCGCGGTCGAGCCAGCTTCGCCCACGCGAGCGATGACTTCCAGTCTGCCGCTTGACTCACGCTCTCGCCGGTTCCTGCGACACGCATCTCAACCAGCGCGTCCGGCAGCATCACAATTTCAACATCACGCCGGATGGCAACTCTCAGCAACCAGTCCCAGTCCTGATGGCATTTCAGCCCTTTCAGAAAGAGAACATCGAGCAGCAGGCTCCGCTTTGTCAGCAGCGTCGAAGTCTGCAGCATCCCATCCCCATAGGAAAACCCGCGCCGGCAGAAGAGATAATCAGCCATATTCTCGCCGGGCATATACAGCCGCCGCGGCAATATCTTATCCCCGCCCGGGCTGTGCGCCAGCAGCCTCGAACTCACGATCGGACAAGGGACATCCATGGCGACTGCAGCTGCCATCTGCATCTTTAGCTTCTCAGTCAACCACTGATCGTCGTCATCGAGGAATGCAACCCATTCGCCGCGCGCTGCCTGCACACCCGCATTCCGGGCCTTAGATCCGCCTGCATTTTCCTCCAGCACAATCCACCGCAGACGCCTGTCTTGGATGCTCTCCAGCAGGCATACAGTTTGAGGATCGGGACCGTCGACCACTACGATGACCTCAAGCGAAGCATAGCTTTGCCTTAGCGCGCTCTCCACTGCGCACACTACCCACTGTGGCCGTCCATGCGTGGGAATGACCACGCTTACTAACTCGCATCCACGCAAATTAGCTTTCCTGTTTTAGAGTTTATTTACTCAAAGCATACAAAGAGACTTATACCAGGGATAGGTCAAACTTAGAAACTGACACACCAAAGTAATCGATAAGAACTAAGCTGAGCCTTCAAGCCAGATTGAAGGAACCAGCCAACAACATCTTTCGCTGTTCAGGCGAAAAATGTTCGATCGCATAGCGCAGAGCTGTTCGCGGCATGTGCGCATAATGCGTTTCAAGGAATGCAAGCAGCCGGTTCCGGTCTTCGAGACCGGCTTCGCGCAGCACCCACCCTACCGCTTTATGAATCAGGTCGTGCTCATCATCGAGCAGCATCTCGGCAATCTCCAGTGCGTCGTCCAAATCACCGCCCCAGACCAGGGTCATTGTCGACACTATCGCAATCCGCCGCTCCCACAGGCTCTTTGACTTCGCCAGCTTCCGCAGCACCTTTCGCGGGCGCGACTTCAGGTACTCACCGAGAATAGGCCGGGCGGAAGCGTCGACCAGGTCCCAGTTGTTAATCCTGCTTGTATTCCGCAGGTAGAAGTCCACAAGTGCCTCACGCTGCGGCTCATCGCCTCGCGCGTACTGCGCAACCATGATCTCCAACGCTGCCGCGCGGTACTCGTGAATCTTGGAATCAAGCAGTTTCTGAAGGTCGGCCGACGGAAGAGCGCGATATTTGAGGGCGATTCTGCGCATGACCGGCACCGGGACGCCCAAGAAAACATCGCCTTCGCCATACTCACCTTTTCCCGTCTTGAAATAGACGGCGACCTGCTTCGCTCTGGTCGCATCTCCGGCGGCTTTTACCTCCCGCTCAAGGTTCGTTCGTGTCTTCTTCTGCATAGTCACGGTCGACCAACAGTCTATTCGACAGCAGACAACGCGTCGAAACAGCTATCATGTCCAACATCCCATGATGAGCGGCGCTTCCATCCTGCGAAGGATTTTTGGCCCGGAGACGGATCCCGGTGCCGATTCCTGTCGCGCAGACCACCTTGTTCCCCGCTGGATATTCCTGCGCGCCCTGGGACTCATCTATTTCTCCGCCTTTTATTCGCTGTTCTTTCAAATCCGCGGCCTCATCGGCCCTGAAGGCGTTCTGCCCGCGCACCAATATCTGCAGGCCGTCGATCGCTCATTCCCCGGATTCACACGCTTCTGGTTTGCGCCCAGCCTCTTCTGGCTTTCTACCGGCAACCACGCGCTCATGGTTGTTACCGTCATCGGCCTGATCAGCTCGCTGCTTGTGGTTGCAAATGTCTGGCCGCGTCTCACCCTGTTCGTCTGCTTTATCTGCTTTCTATCCTTTGTCAGCGCCGCAGGCGATTTCTCCAATTACCAGTCCGACGGCATGCTGCTTGAAGCCGGCTTCATCTCCCTGTTCTTTGCGCCCCGAGGCATCTGGCCTAGACTTGGAGCCGCGTCCGCGCCCTCGCGCGCCAGCCTGTTCCTGCTGCAATGGGAGTGGTTCCGCATCTACTTTGAATCAGGACTCGTCAAGCTATTAAGCGGCGATCAGGAATGGCGCCACTTCACAGCCATGGACGAGTACTACCAGAACGGCCCGCTGCCCACCTGGATCGGCTGGTATATGCAGCATCTTCCACACTGGTTTCACGCCATCACCGTCGCGGCGACCCTCGCTCTTGAGCTTGTTATCGTCTTTCTGCTTTTTCTGCCGCGACGTTTTCGCATCATCTGCTTCTTCATCGTTACGCCATGGCAGATCGTCGTCATCGCTACCGCAAACTACACCTTCCTGAATTACCTGGTCTTATCGCTGGGCTTCCTGCTTCTGGACGACCGCATTCTCATGCGCTTCGTTCCCAGCCGCTTCCGGTCTGGGCTGTTTCCCGGCACACAGCAGACCGGCCAACATCCTCCCGAAGAGCAGCCACAGCCTGAGATTCTCCACATTTCTCCGGAAACCGCCGGAGAGATGCGGGAACCGGCTACGCCATCCTTCGCGCCAAAAAAGACATGGCGACACCATCTGGCGGCTCTTCGCCTTGCCGTCAGCGCCGTCTTCCTCACCTGGATCTTTTACGTCACCACGGCTGAACTGATCCACATGCTCTGGCGCGACGCTCCGCTGCCGTCCGCGCCCATAGCCGCACTGGAGCCGCTTCGCATCGCCAATCAATACGGCCTCTTCGCCGTGATGACGCGGGGTCGCTATGAAATTGAATTCCAGGGCTCAAACGACGGCGAAAACTGGAAGGCATATCCCTTCCGCTACAAACCGCAGGCGCTCAATGAGCCTCCGGGGCTATACGCGCCCTATCAGCCGCGGTTTGACTGGAACCTCTGGTTTGCTTCGCTCGGCGATTGGCAGCAGAACTCCATCGTGCCGCTCACTGAAGAGCGTCTTCTCGCCGCCAGTCCCGACGTGCTTGCCCTCTTTGCCGGCAACCCGTTCCCTCAGTCGCCGCCGAAATACATCCGCGCGGTTCTCTGGCAATATTGGTTTACGTCTATGGCAGAGAAGCGCGCAACCGGTCTATGGTGGAGGCGACAGCTGCTCGGCCTCTACGCACCCGTTATCACCCTCAAGCCCAGCGGCGGTTATGCTGCAGTGCAATGGCCGGAGCCCTTGCCTTCTCATGACTGACACAACCAGCCTTCTCATCGGCGCCAAACACTCGCACCTGCATGGATGCCACGCCGTCGTTATCGGCTCAGGCCCGAACGGACTCGCCGCAGCCATCGTTCTCGCCCAGGCTGGTTATGGAGTCGAGGTGCACGAAGCCCAGCCCACCATCGGCGGCGCAGCGCGCACCTTGCCGCTTACCGTCCCCGGTTTTCTCCACGATTTCGGATCGGCGATTCACGCTTTGGCCGCTGGATCGCCGTTCTTTTCCTCTCTGCCGCTCGAAAAGCACGGAGTCGAATGGATTCACCCTCCAGCGCCGCTTGCGCATCCCCTCGGCGATGGCACTGCCGTCATGCTCGAGCGCGACGTGAATGACGCCGCAGGCGCGCTCGGCGCCGACGGCAATCGCTGGCGCAGCATCTTCGGCCCTCTGGCAGAGAGCTGGCCGAAACTGGCTGAAGAGATCCTTCAACCCGTCATTCACTTTCCGCACCACCCGTTTCTTCTCGCGCGTTTTGGAATTCCCGCCGTGATGCCCGCAAATCTATTTACCAGCGCATTCTTCAAAAACGCAGGAACACGCGCTCTCTTCGGAGGAATTGCCGCACACTCGTTTCTTCCGCTCGATGCGCTGCTCAGTTCCTCCGGTGGAGTTATGCTGTCGGCTGCTGCTCACGCGGTCGGCTGGCCCATGGCTCGCGGAGGAGCACAGTCCCTTACCAATGCACTTGGGTCAATTCTGATAGAGCTTGGCGGATGCATCCACACTAACTCGCCTGTGACTTCGTTGGACTGTTTCGCCCGCGACACACTTTTTCTGTGCGATGTAAGCCCGCGCCAGCTGCTTGCAATTACCGGCCACCGTTTGAAGCAGGATTTTCAGCAAAGCCTGAACGACTTCAAACCCGGACCGGGGGCTTTCAAGGTCGACTACGCACTCTCCCAGCCCATGCCCTGGAAAGCTGCCGATTGTCTTCGCGCAGGAACGGTCCATCTCGGCGGCACATTCGAAGAAATCGCTGCCTCCGAACGCGCCGTCGCAAACGGTCAGGCCCCCGAGCGCCCATTTGTGCTGCTGGTCCAGCCAACACTATTCGATAAGACCCGCGCGCCGGAAGGCAAGCACATCGCCTGGGCCTACTGCCATGTGCCCAACGGCTCGACCGTCGATATGACCGAGCGCATCGAAGCGCAGATCGAGCGTTTTGCGCCCGGTTTCCGCGATTGCATCCTGGCTCGCCATATCTCCTCACCCGCCACGCTTGAATCGATGGACGCCAACCTAATTGGCGGCGACATCAGCGGCGGCGCCATGACGCTGCGGCAAACCATCCTTCGTCCAACGCGCAGAAACTATGCTACCTCCGACCCCAATATTTTTATATGTTCCGCATCCACGCCCGGCGTCGGAGGCGTTCACGGCATGTGCGGCTATCATGCTGCGCGCGTGGCATTGAAACGGTCCTGCTAAGTAGATCCGAGACAAACCCTTTGCCTTCTGCATAAGCGTTTTTTATGCTGGCATTTCCATCGTCTTCGAGATATAAGCACTATAAACAACCGTAATCGCGACCCCCAACCAACCACTCATGGGGACCTTTTCTTACATGGATTTCGAGCAACTCAGAACTTTCCTGGAAGTAAGCCGACTGAAAAGCTTTTCCCGCGCCGCAGAGAAACTCGGCGTCACTCAGCCAGCTATTTCCGCACAGATACGCTCGCTCGAAAACGAGGCTGGCGCACGCCTCTTCGACCGGGACGGCGGCAAGGTCACCTTCACGGCCGCTGGACGCCTCTTCGAGCCCTTCGCCGAGCACTGCCTGCAGGTCCACAGCCACATTATGGTGGCTATCGGCGAACTGCACCGCTCGCCGCGGGGCGAAATCTCCATCAGCGCCAACGAGGCCACCACCCTTTACGTGCTGCCCGCTGTCTTCGCCCAGTTCAAGAAGCAGTACACGCGCGTCAATCTCTCCATTGTCCGCGCCGATCGCGCCCGTTCGCTCGAAGCCGTGCTGAACCGGGAAGTCGATTTCGGCATCGTCTCGCTTCCTGTGAAAGATGCCCGTCTCCTGGTCGACATCATCCACAAGGACGATCTGGTTCTGGTCGTCCCCAAAATTCACCCTCTCGCGGCTCGCGATCAGATCAAGTTCGCCGAGATCCTGCAATATCCCCTTCTGTTGCCCAAGCATGGCCGCCAGCGTGAGCAGATCGACGACATCTTCCGCGGCAACGATGTCCAACCGCGCATCGCCATGGAAGTCGACTCAAGCGAGTTGCTCAAGCGCCTCATAGGAGCCGGCCTGGGAATGGGTTTCTTGCCGCGCTCCAATGTCCGCGATGATGAGCGCAGCGGCCTGCTGAAGACGATCAAGGTAGACGGCGTGCGCCTCAGCCGCGAGCTCGCCTTGGTTTACCGCAAGGACAAGACCCTTACCCGCGCCGCGCACGCATTTCTCGAAATCGCCACCGGCCGCGCCCGCCCGATGCCGGTTCCCGCGAATACGAAAACCCGCTGACACTTCATTCCTCGCCGGCTACTCTGTCTTTGCTTTCTTGCGCAGTGTTGCTTTCCTCAAGGCTGTTCCCGGAGGATAGCCGGTCGATTGCCGCACTGTAAGCCGCGTCTGAACCGGCCATGTTTTCTTTGCCGGCACCTGCATTGGCTCGACATGCGAGCGCAGCGCACTGAACGCCGCTCTGGCTAAATCATTGCGGGCCATCCGCACTGTGGTCAGCGGGGGATAAACAAACTCGGCAAGGTGAATATCGTCGAAGCCGACAATCGAAATATCCTCGGGAGCGCGCAATCCTCTGTTGGCCAGAACGCGCAGCCCTCCAATCGCCGTCATATCGTTGGAGCACATCACTGCCGTCGGCAATTCCTTGCATTTCAGGATCTGCTCCATCGCCAGCATGCCGCCCTCAAGTGTGTGATTGCCTTCAATCAGCCACTCGGGCGCAGGCAGGACGCCAACCTCAGCAGCTGAACTGAGGAATGCATCTTTGCGAAGCTGGCAGCTTCTCTGCTGCATAGGGCCGCTGATAAAAGCCAGCTTGCGATGACCAAGCACCGCCAGGTGCTGCACGCCTTCGCGAATGCCGTGATGGTAATCCACCGCTAGAATGCTCACATTTTCGCTGGGCGGAGCTGCGTCTACGAAAACCATGGGGATGTTGCGCGAAACCAGTTGATCCAGCAGCGGCTCCTCGATGCCGAACGTCATCACCGCCACGCCTTCCACATTCCGCTCGATCATGCGGCGAATGCAGATCTCCATGCGCTCCGGATCGTAGTTCGTCGAGCCGATCAGAATCTCGTAATTGTTTTCGATCGCAAAATCCTCAAATCCCTGGATCAATTCCGGAAAAAATGGATTCGTAATCTCCGAGATCAGCAACCCGAACAGCCGGCTGCGCCCTGAGACGAGCGCTCGCGCCTGCGTGTTGGGAAAGTAGTTGAGATCTTCGATCGCTTTCCAGACCCTCTGGGCCAGTTCCTTGTCCACCGTGGGCACGCGGTTGATGGTGCGGGACACGGTGGCGATGGAAACCCCCGCATGCTTTGCCACATCACGGATGTCCAGGTGCTTTTTGAATTCCTTTTTCTGCCTGGGTCTTTTGCTGATCATAGAGAAAAGCAGTCTTTCGCTTGACTCGGCAAGTGTAAATTGCATAAGGTCAAAGCGCTAGTAAACGTTTGCCAGAAGAAATCCTCTCACTCTGAGAAAAAGCTATGAGAGCTTTTCATAAATCGCTTTAGTAAGATGACGAAGTCGGGTTTTTTATACCGGCAGCTACAAGGCAGAAACATCCATGCTTGACGATCTCCGCGCACAGGTCCTGGAGGCCAATCTCGAGTTGGCC
>Ga0335073_10001782_pt1 | contig 29083 bp, 26 predicted proteins | sample Lox_Sample_22_FD_207093 | JGI IMG/M metagenome (GOLD analysis project Ga0335073, IMG submission 207093) | Soil microbial communities from Loxahatchee National Wildlife Refuge, Florida, United States - Lox_Sample_2.2 | ecosystem: Environmental > Terrestrial > Soil > Wetlands | place: USA... | reverse complement strand
ACAAGGACGGTCGTGGTCCGGCGCGCCTTCCCGGCCCCGATCGAGGACGTATGGGACGCCTGCACCACCGCCGACCGGATCGGCCGCTGGTTCATGCCGGTCACCGGCGACCTGCGGCTGGGCGGCAAGTACCAGCTCGAAGGCAACGCCGGCGGCGAGATCCTGAGCTGCGAGCCGCCCCGGCTGCTGCGAGTGACCTGGGTCATGGGCGAGGGGCCGGCGTCAGAAGTCGAGGTTCGGCTGTCACCGGGCGACGGCGCGGAAACCGTGCTCGAGCTGGCGCACACCGCGGTTGTCGACCCGCCGTTCTGGACCAAGTACGGGCCTGGCGCGGTGGGCGTCGGCTGGGACCTGGCGCTGCTCGGCCTGTTCCTGTACCTGAGCACGGGACAGGACCGGCCGGAGGATCCCGCGGCCTGGGCCGCGAACCCGGACGCGCGGGAGTTCATCACCCGCAGCAGCGAGGCCTGGGGCGTGGCGGCCGGCCAGGCCGGCGCGTCCGAGGCGGAAGCGGCCGCCGCCGTCGCGGAGACCACCGCCTTCTACCTGCCGCCGCTCCCTTAGGCCCTGCGCCTAGGCTCTGCGCCGCCCGTGGCAGCGGTGAGTTTTCACTCCGGGGCCCGTCCTACTTAGCGAGAGGCGAATAAATCGAGGAGTGGAAGAGCCATGGAAGACCGTTCTCGCTGGGTGGCCCTGGGAGTGCTGTGCACCGGGATGCTGATGATCGTCCTGGACATGACGATCGTGAATGTGGCGCTGCCGTCCATTCAGGCCGATCTGGGTTTCTCGCAGTCGAGCCTGGCCTGGGTGGTCAACGCGTACCTGATCGCGTTCGCCGGCCTGCTGCTGCTGGCCGGGCGGCTTGGTGACCTGGCCGGGCGCAGGAACGTCTTCATGGCCGGACTTGGCGTGTTCACCGTCGCCTCGCTGCTGTGCGGGGTCGCGGCGAACCAGGAGATGCTGGTCGCGGCCCGGTTCCTGCAGGGCATTGGCGGCGCGCTGACCTCGGCCGTGATCCTCGGCATGATCGTGACGATGTTCGCCAACCCGCGGGAGCAGGCCAAGGCGATCGGCGTCTTCGCCTTCGTCGCGTCCGCGGGCGCGGCGGTGGGACTGCTGGCCGGGGGAATCCTCACCCAGTTCCTCAACTGGCACTGGATCTTCTTCGTCAACCTGCCGATCGGCGTGGTCACGGTCATCGCCGCCCGGCAGCTGATCGAGGCGGACGCGGTCCGGGGCGCCGGGCTGCGGGCCGGCGCCGACGTGGCTGGCGCGCTGCTGGTCACCGGCGCGATGATGCTCGGCGTCTTCACGATCGTCGGCCCCGCGGCGCAAGACGGCTGGCAGGCCGCCAGGACCCTGGGCTGCGCCGCGGGCTCGCTCCTGCTGCTGGGCGGCTTCCTCATCAGGCAGCACACCGGGCGCAACCCGCTCATGCCGCTGCGGATCTTCGCCTCGCGCAACGTGGCCGGCTCGAACCTGGTCCAGGTTCTGAGCACCGCGGGCATGTTCGGGATGTTCTTCCTCGGTTCGCTGTACCTGCGCCGGATCCTCGGCTATGACCCACTGCAGATCGGCCTGGCCTTCCTGCCCGTCGCCGTCGTGATGGGCACCCTGTCGGTGCGCTACACCGACCGGCTGGTCATGCGCTTCGGCGCCCGCACGCCGATGCTCGCCGGCCTCGGCCTGATCGCCGCCGGGCTGGCCCTGTTCGCCAGCGCGCCGGCCAGCGGCGGCGGGTACCTGAGCCACGTCTTCCCTGTCGCGGTGCTGATCGGCACCGGCGCGGGCCTGTGCTTCCCCGCCCTGATGGCGCTGGCCATGTCCAGCGCCACTCCGCAGGACGCGGGCCTGGCTTCCGGCCTGGTGAACGCGACCGCCCAGGTCGGCGGCGCGCTCGGGCTGGCGGTGCTGGCGACCGTCTCCGCGTCGCGGACGAACGCGCTGCTGGCGCAGCACCGCCCGGCGGCGGTCGCCCTGACCGACGGTTACCACTTGGCATTCTGGATCGCCTGCGGCCTGGTGGTCGCGGCGGCGGCGGTCGCCGCGACCGTCCTGCGCCCGCAGCCCGCCCCTGACGAAAGCACCGACTCGAGCTCTGCCGGTACGCAGGACGCCCGCGCCGAGGTGCTCGTCCACTAGGAATCATGCGCGCCGGGTGATGCGTCCTGGCGGCCGCGGCGGCAGACTCACGGCGGTGAGCACGCCGGCAGATCCGTTCGCTGAGCTGCGGACCAGGCAGTACGCGGCTCTCCTGCTCATGGCCGCGGTCCTGGGCGTGGTGATCTCGTTCCTGGTCTACTGGTATCTGAAGCTGATCACCGACATGCAGACCTGGGTGTTCACCGACCTGCCCAAGGGCCTGGGCTTTCACGGCGAGCCCCCGTGGTGGCCGCTGCTGCCGCTGGCGGTGGCCGGAGCGGTGGTCGGGGCGACCATCAGGTACCTGCCCGGGCGGGGCGGTCACTCGCCTGCTGACGGTTTTCACGCGGGCGGCGTGGCACCCGCGATCGACTTGCCCGGCATCTTTCTCGCGTCGCTGGCGGGCCTGTCGCTGGGCGCGGTGATCGGGCCTGAGGCACCGACGATCGCCCTCGGCGGCGGGCTAGCGGTCCTGGCGGTCAAGCTGGTGCAGCGGGACATGCCGCAGCGCACCGCCGCGGTCATCGCGGCGACCGGCAGTTTCGCGGCGATCAGCACGCTGCTGGGCAACCCGCTGTCGGGGGCGGTCTTGATCCTCGAGGCCTCCGGGCTTGGCGGCGCGACGGCCACCATCGCTCTGCTCCCTGGCCTGGTCGGCGCGGGCGTCGGATCGCTGATCTTCCTCGGGCTCGGCTCGCTGACCGGATACGGGACATTCTCCCTGGCGGTACCGAACCTCCCCGCGGCCGCGCACCTGAACGTGGCACAGGTCGGCTGGGCCCTGGCCATCGGCGCGGCGGCCGCCGTGGTCAGCTTCGCGATCAAATGGCTGGCCCTGTTCGTCCGCCCCCACCTGGAGCGGTGGCTGCTGCTGCTGACTCCGGTTGCCGGCCTGGCCGTCGCCGGGCTGGCGATCGCGTACGCCGAAGGCGCGGGAAAGCCGTCATCGGACGTGTTGTTCTCCGGGCAGACGGCACTGCCCCCGCTGCTCGAGCATTCCGCGAGCTACACCGCCGGGGCACTGGCCCTGCTGCTGGCCTGCAAGGCGCTGGCATACTCCATCTCGCTGGCCGGCTTCCGCGGCGGCCCGATCTTCCCGTCGATGTTCGTCGGCGCGACGGGCGGGATCCTGCTCTCGCACCTGCCCGGCCTGCCGATGATCGCGGGCGCCGCGATCGGGATCGGCGCGATGACAGCCGGGATGCTGCAGCTCCCCATCACGGCGGTGCTGCTCACCACCCTCTTCCTCGGCACCGACGGGGTCGACACAATGCCGCTGACGATCCTGGCGGTCGTGACCTCGTTCGTGCTGTCGAAGTGGCTGATCGGGCCGCCCGCCCAGCCCACGGCCGAATCACCCCTACCGGGTGATGCTGGGGTACCCGAGGGGGGAGAGCGTGTCCCGGGGAGGTCACCATGACAGAGAACTACGATGTCATCATCGTCGGCACGGGAGCGGGTGGCGGGACGCTCGCGCACACGCTCGCGCCGTCTGGAAAGCGGATCCTGCTGCTTGAACGAGGCGACTTCCTGACCCGTGAGAGCGAGAACTGGGATCCGGGACCCGTGTTCGTCGACGGGCGGTACATATCGCCCGACACCTGGTACGACGGAGCCGGGACGCCGTTCCAGCCGCAGGTGCATTACTTCGTCGGCGGCGCGACCAAGCTGTACGGCGCCGCGCTGTACCGGCTGCGGCCGCAGGACTTCGGCGAGCTGCGGCACGCCGACGGCGTCTCCCCTGCCTGGCCGGTCAGCTATGACGAGTTCGAGCCCTGGTACACGAAAGCTGAGTGGCTGTACCAGGTACACGGGGTGCATGGCGCCGATCCCACCGAAGGCAGCTGGTCGAGGCAGTACCCGTGGCCGCCGGTCTCCCACGAGCCGCGGATACAGGAAATCTCCGACGCCCTCGAACGGGGCGGCTACCATCCCTTCCCCGCGCCGTGCGGAATCCTGCTGGACGAGGCGGACCGGGCCGCCAGCCATTGCATCCGGTGCGCCACCTGCGATGGCTACCCGTGTCTCGTGCACGCCAAGGCCGACGCCGACATCATCGCGGTCCGGCCGCTGCTCGGCATGCCGAACGTGACCCTGCTGACGAGGGCCGAGGTAGTGCGGCTGGAGACCGACCCGGCAGGCCGGACGGTCACCGGCGTCGTCGTGGACCGGGGCGGTGACGGCAAGGAAGAGGTGTACCGCGGCGACATCGTGGTCCTGGCGGCGGGCGCGGCGAACACGGCCAAGATCCTGCTGCGGTCGGCGTCTGACGCCTCCCCGGCCGGGCTGGCGAACGGCTCGGACCAGGTCGGGCGCAACTACATGTACCACAACAGCAAGGCGGCGGTGGCGCTGGGCAAGGAGCCCAACGACACGATCTTCCAGAAGACCCTCGCCATCAACGACTTCTATTTCGCAGACGGCGACCGGGAATGGCCGCTTGGCAACATCCAGATGCTGGGCAAGTCCAACGCGATGGCCATGAGAGGCGAGGAGCCGCACCTGACCAGGCTCGCCCCTGAGTGGAGCCTGGACGAAGTCGCCAAGCACGCCGTTGACTTCTGGCTCACCACCGAGGACCTCCCGAAGCCGGATAACCGGGTCACCGTCGAACGCGACGGCAACGTGCGTCTCACGTACTCCGACACCAACGACAGTGAAGCGGCGGGCCTGTACGACGAGTTCCGGAAGATCCTCAACCACATCGGCATGGCCAGGCACCACGTCCTGCACAAGAACTTCTACATGAGCATGAACGTCCCCATCGCGGGCGTCGCCCACCAGGCGGGCACCTGCCGGTTCGGCACCGACCCGGCCACCTCAGTGCTGGACGTCGACTGCAAAGCGCATGAGGTCGACAACCTGTACGTGGCCGACACGAGCTTCTTCCCGAGCATCGGCGCGGTCAACCCGGCGCTGACCGCGATCGCCAACGCGATCCGTGTCGGCGAGCACATCGCGGGGCGGCTCGGGGTGAGCGCCAGCGCCCTGGCCTGGGCCCCCGAGCAACGGCGAGCGCCCGCTGGGACGACGGAAACATCCACACCCGCCAAGAGGAGCTGAGAGGGAGGAGCCCTCGTGCAGGAGACCCTGGCCCGCTGGCAGTTCGCCTTCACGACGGTGGAGCACTTCCTCTTCGTCCCGGTGACGATCGGGCTCGCCTTCCTGACCGCGATGCTGCAGACCTCCTGGTACCGGCGGCGAAGCCCGGAATACCTGCGGCTGACCCGGTTCTTCGGCGCCCTGCTGGTCATCAACGTCGCCATCGGCGTCGACACCGGCCTGGTGCAGGAATTCCAGTTCGGCATGAACTGGTCGGCCTACTCACGGCTGGTCGGCAATGTCTTCGGCGCGCCGCTGGCGATGGAGGGCCTGGCCGCCTTCTTCCTCGAGTCGACGTTCCTCGGCCTGTGGCTGTTCGGGTGGGACAGGCTGTCACGCCGCGTGCACCTGGCGACCATCTGGCTCGTCTTCCTCGGCACCATCCTGTCCGCGGCGTTCATCATGGCGGCCAACTCCTGGATGCAGCATCCGGTCGGCTACGTCATGGTCAACGGGAAACCGCAGCTCAACGACGTCTGGGCGCTGTTCACCAACCCGGTGTTCGTCTGGGGCTACACCAAGGTGGTGCTGGCCGCCATCGTGACCGGCGCGGCCGTCATGCTGGCCGTATCCGCGTGGCAGCTGCGCCATGGCGGCGACCGCGATGTGTTCACCATCCCGGCCCGGCTCTCGCTCGCCGTGCTGGTCCCGGCGATCCTGCTGACCATGCTGGTCGGCGACGAGCTCGGCGTCATCGAGGCCCGCTACCAGCCGATGAAGATCGCCGCCGCCGAGGCGCAGTGGACCACGTGCCAGCCGTGCTCGTTCTCGCTGTTCCAGATCGGCGGCGGGAACAATGACCAGACGCCCACCGAGATCATCGCGATCCCGCACCTGCTGTCGCTGCTGGCCACCAACCACTGGAATGGCCAGGTCATCGGCCTGGACCCGCTCAACACGCAGTACAACAAGCAATTCGGGCCCGGCTACTACGTGCCGGACGTGTTCATCCAGTACTGGGGCATGCGGGTGATGGCCTACCTGGCCCTCATCGTCACCCTCGTGGGGCTGTGGGGGCTCATCCTGGCCCGCCGCAAACGGCTCGCTACCTCACGGCGCTTCCTGTGGTGCGCCACCTGGCTGGTCGTGCTGCCGTTCCTGATGAACACCGCGGGCTGGCTGCTCACCGAGAGCGGCCGCCAGCCCTGGATCGTGCAAGGCATCATGCTCACCAAGAACGGGCTCTCGCCGTCCGTCAGCACCACGTGGCTGGTCATCAGCCTGACCTTCTTCGTGCTGCTCTACCTGACCCTCGGCACCGTCGACCTGATCCTCATGCTGCGCTACTCGCGCAAGCCACTCGAGGAGCCGCCGGCCCAGCAGGACGCCGGGGAGCCCGTTCCCGCGATGCAGTACTGAGGTGACCCGATGGCACTCGTCACGTTCTGGTACATCCTCATCGCGATCCTGTGGACCGGGTTCTTCGTCCTCGAGGGATTCGACCTCGGCGTCGGCATGCTGCACCGCGTGGTCGGCAGGGACGAGCCGGGCCGCAGGGCGGTCATCAACACGATCGGGCCGCTGTGGGACGGGAACGAGGTCTGGCTGATCGTCGCGGGCGCGGCCATCTTCGCCGCGTTCCCCGACTGGTACGCCACCATGTTCTCCGGCATGTACCTGGCCATGGTGCTGCTGCTGGGCGCGCTGATCATCCGCGGCGTGTCGTTCGAATACCGCGGGAAGTACCCGGACAAGCGCTGGCGCAGCACCTGGAGCTGGACGCTGGTCATCGGAAGCCTGCTCGTCCCGCTGATCATCGGCATCGCGCTCGGCGACCTGCTGGCGGGCCTGCCCATCAACTCCAGTCACGAGTACACCGGCACCTTCTGGAACCTGTTCCAGCCGTACGCGGTCCTCACCGGCATCACGCTGGTGGCGATCTGCGTCCTGCACGGCGCCACCTTCATCGCGCTGAAGACCACGGACGAGGTGCGCCGGCGCGCCTGGCGGCTGGCCAAGCGCGTCTCGGCCCTGACCATGCTCCTCGTGCTGGCGTTCATCTCGTGGACCCATGTCGAGTCCGGGGGCGGCGCGTTCCTCAACCTGATCGAGCTGATCGGCTGCATCGCCGTGATCGCGGCTGTCTGGGAAGTCTGGGCGGACCACGAAGGCTGGGCCTTCACGATGACCACCATCACGATCGCCAGCTGCATCGTGGCGCTGTTCGTCGACCTGTACCCCCACGTCATGGTCTCGTCGACGAACCCGGCGTACTCGCTCACGGCGGCCAACTCGGCGTCGCCCAACTACACGCTCAAGGTGATGACGGTGATCGCCGCGATCCTGCTGCCCGTGGTGCTCGCCTACCAGACCTGGACGTACTACGTGTTCCGGCGCCGGGTGAGCGCGCGGCAGTTCCAGCCCGGTGCCGCTCCGCCGCCGCGGGCGCCGGCCGCGCAGGAAACAACCGCCGCTCCGCAGCCCGCCGTGGCCGCGGGCCCGGCGCCCGCCAGGCCGGGCCGCGGCCGGCACCGGCTCTGGCGGGGTAACCACAACTGAATTCACCGGGGCGAATCGCAAGGAGGAGACATGGCAGACAAAGTGGACGCGCTGGTGATCTTCGGGGCGACCGGGGACCTGGCCAAGATAGAGACCTTTCCCGCGCTGGTGGGACTCGTCAAGCGGGGGGTGCTCGATGTCCCGGTAATCGGGGTAGCCAAGAGCGGGTGGGGCCTGGAGCAGTTCCGCGACTACGCCACCGCCTCGCTCAAGCTCAACAACATGGACCCGAACGACCCGGCCGCGGTCAAGATGCTCAGCCTGCTGCGGTACGTAGACGGCGACCTGGGCGACGAGGCCACCTACAAGGCCATGTCCGACCAGGTCGGAGCCGGCCAGCAGATCTTGTACTACATGGAGGTGCCGGCCCAGCTGTTCGGCCGGATCGCCCAAGGGATCGCCACCGCCGGCCGCAGCGCCGGAGCGCGGGTGATGGTGGAAAAGCCGTTCGGAACCGACCTGGCCTCCTCCCGGCAGCTGAATGACACCATGCACCAGTACTTCGCCGAGGACGCCATCTTCCGGGTGGACGACTGGCTGGCCTTCGACCCGGTGGAGAACGTGCTGTTCGTCCGGTTCGCCAACTCCGTGATCGAGCCGCTGCTGAACCGGACCTACGTGTCCGGCATCCAGATCACCATGGCCGAGGCGTTCGACGTCGCCGACCGCGGCCGGTTCTACGACCGGACCGGCGCCACCCGCGACGTGCTGCAGAACCACATGCTCCAGGTGCTGGCCACCGTGCTGGCCGAGCCGCCGCCCGGACGCCACCTCAAGTCCTGGCGGGACGCCAAGCACCAGGTGGTGTCGGCACTGAGCCCGTTGACCCCCGAGCACGCCGTCCGCGGCCAGTACGAGGGCTACCTCGACGTCGCCGGCGTCGATCCGAGGTCTACCGTGGAGACCTACGTCGCGGTCCGGCTGATGGCCGATACCTGGCGGTGGGCCGGGGTGCCGATCGTGATCCGGGCGGGCAAGTGCATGCCCGTCACCGCGACCGAGGTCACGATCACGTTCAAGGCGCCGCCGCAGGACGTGTTCGGGATCGAGCCGATGGTCCCGGAGGACCAGTTGCGGTTCCGGATCTGGCCCGAGACCGCGGTCAGCATGACGCTGCACGGGAAGAAGCCCGGCGCCGGGTGGGAGCCGCAGGCCGAGGAGATGTCGTTCGCCCAGCAGCCCGGGTCGGACATCCGCCCGTATGACCGGCTGATCGGCGCGGCGCTGGACGGGGAGCGCTGGCTGTTCGCCCGCCAGGACACCGTCGAGGCCGCGTGGGAGATCGTCGACCCGGTGCTCGGCGACGCAGTCCCGGTGCACCCCTACGCCCGGGGCACCTGGGGCCCCAAGGAAGCCGACCGGCTGCTGCCCACCGGGGACACTTGGTACGACCCGGCCTGACCGCCGGCGTCAATCGGAAAGGAGGGCGCTGGCATGACCGAACCGCAGAGCGAAGGCCGGGTCGTGATCGTCGGCGGCGGCTTCGGAGGCTTGTTCGCCGCCCGGGCGCTGCGCAACGGCCCGTACTCCGTCACGCTCGTCGACCGCTCGCCGCAGCACGTGTTCCAGCCGCTGCTGTACCAGTGCGCGACCGGGATCCTGTCCGAAGGACAGATCACCGCCCCGCTGCGCAGGGTCCTGCAGGGCCACCGCAACCTGAGGTGCGTCACGGCTGAGGCCGTCGACGTCGATCCCGCCGCCCGCACGCTGACCTGCCTGCGGCCGGGCGGCGAGCGCATGAGCATCCCCTACGATCACCTGATCGTGGCCGCCGGGGTCAGCCAGGCCTACTTCGGCCACGACGAGTTCGCCCAGTACGCGCCGGGCATGAAGAGCATCTCCGACGCGCTCACCATCAGGCGGCGCGTGTTCGGGGCGTTCGAGATGGCGGAGACCGCCAGCGATCCCGCGCAGCGCCAGGCGTGGCTGACGTTCGCCCTGGTCGGGGCGGGGCCGACGGGCGTCGAGCTCGCGGGGCAGATCCGCGAGCTCGCCACCAAGACGCTGGCGAACGAGTACCGGCAGGCCAAGCCCGAGGACGCGCGAGTGCTGCTGTTCGACGGGGGCACGGCGCCGCTGGCGATGTTCGGCGCCAAGCTGTCAGGCACGGTCACGCGAACGCTGCGCGAGCTGGGTGTCGAGCTGCACATGGGGTCGATCGTGACGCACGTCGACGCCGACGGGCTCGTCGCCCGCGACCACGACGGCAACGAGACGCGCTACGACGCCAGGACCGTGCTGTGGACCGCGGGAGTCGAGGCCCCGCCGTTCGCCGCCGCGCTCGCGGCGGCCACCGGCGCGGAGCAGGACAGGGCCGGGCGGATCGTCGTGCAGGACGACTTCACCATTCCCGGGCATCCCGAGATCTCGGTGATCGGCGACATGATGACCCTGCGCAAGCTGCCCGGCGTCGCCGAGGTCGCCATGCAGTCTGGGCTGTACGCGGGCCGCCGGGTCAGGCACGAGCTGACCGGCGAAGGCGAGATCAAGCCCTTCCGCTACATCGACCTGGGCGGAGCCGCGTACATCGCCAGGGGTAAGGCGATCGTCTCGGCGGGCCGGCTGCAGCTGAGCGGCTTTCCAGGCTGGGTCGTCTGGCTGTTCATCCACATAGCGTTCCTGACCGGGTACCGTAACCGGTTCGGCGCGATCCTCACCTGGTGGGTGGCCTTCACCCGCGACATCCGTCGCGAGCGCGCCTACACCACCCGCGAGGTCGGGCGCGTGCGGGACGTCTACCAGCCGTTCGAGGCGGCCGTGCCCCCGAAGCAGCGCGAGGTCAGTGACACGCCGAGCCCGTCACGAGGTCAAGCACCGTCCGGCTAGCGGTGCCATGATGGCCGGATGCGCGTCCTTATCCTCGGCGGCACCCGGTTCGTCGGCCGGGCGATCACCGACGCCGCGCTCGGCCGCGGCGACACCGTGACCCTGTTCAACCGCGGCGTGAGCAATCCGGGCCTGTACCCCGGCGTGGAGACGATCAGGGGCGATCGCACCAGCGACCTGTCCGCCCTGGACGGCCGGGAGTGGGACGCGGTCATCGACGTGGCCGGCTACGACCCGCGGGTCGTGCGGCTGTCGGCTGAGGCGCTGGCCGGGCGGACCGGCCGGTACGTGTTCGTCTCCACGGTGTCGGTGTACGCGGACCAGAACACCACCGTGGCCCAGCTCGAGGACGCGCCCGTCGCGCGGCTGCGGCCGGGCGCCACCAGCCTCGAGGAGACATACGGGCCGAACAAGGCGCTGTGCGAGCAGGTCGTCCGCGACGTCTGCGGCGACCGCGCGCTGATCGGCCGGCCGGGCCTGATCACCGGCCCGCACGACCGGACCGACCGGGTGCCGTACTGGCCGCGCCGGATCGCCCGCGGCGGGCGGGTGCTCGCGCCCGGCGACCCCGACGACCTGGTGCAGTTCATCGACGTGCGGGACCTGGCGGCGTTCCTCGCCGACGCCTGCCACGCCGGGACAGCGGGCGTGTTCAACCTGACTGGAACCCCGGGCCCGTTCTGGATATTTATCGATTTTTGCAAGACGGCGGCCTACAGCGACGCGGAGCCGGTCTGGATCCCCACCGAGCGGCTGGTCGCGGCGGGCGTCGATCCGGCGATGGGTATCCCGCTATGGGTCGGCGAGCCGGGTTACGACGCGTACAACGACGTCGACAGCTCCCGCGCGGTCGCCGCCGGCCTGACGTGCCGGCCCGTGATCGACACGATCCGCGACACCCTGTCCTGGGACCTGGCCCGCGGCGGACCCGCGCCAGGCAACGAGGGCCTGGCCGCCGCCGAGGAGGACCGCCTGCTCCGCGAGCTCGCCGGCTGACTGCCCGAACGCGCGCACCCGGCTCGCCTGCAGCGTCGACGCGACTCGTATATAACCGTTAGGCTTATCATGCATAACCGTTATATGGAGGCGTGATGCGGCAGGAAGTCGTCCTGGCGATGCTGGCGAAGGAGCCGTCACAGGGCTACCAGCTGCGCGCGAGGATGAACGACGCGCTGGGTCCGCTCGGCGAGGCGCTGAACGCGGGCCAGATCTACGTCACCCTCGGACGGCTGGAGAAGGCGGGCCTCGTCGCCGTCGAGGAGACGGCGGAGGCGACGGGTCCCTCCGACAGGGACCGCAAGGTCTACGTGCTCACCGCGGCGGGCCAGCAGCGCGTCGCGGAGTGGCTCGCCGAGGTGAGCTGGCCGAAGCCCGACCTCGCCGAATTCCACCTCAAGCTGATCGCGGCCGCCGCGGCCCGGCTCGCGGACCCGGTCAGCATCGTCGACGCGCAGCGACGCGAGCTGCTGCGCCGGCTGCGGGACGCGCAGCGCGCCGAGATGGCGGTGCCGGACCGCTCCGACGCGGCGCTGCTGCTCGAAGGCATCGCGCTCCGCCTGCAAGCCGACCTCCGCTGGCTGGAGGCCTGCGAGGCGAACTGGACCATCCGGAGGAGAACGAGATGAGCGGTGCGGGAACGGCGCTGCTTCGCGCTCGCGGGCTGCGCAAGGACTACGGGAAGGGCGACGGGCTCGTGCGCGCCGTCGACGAGGTCGACCTGGATGTCGCACCCGGCGAGACGCTGGCGGTGATGGGACCTTCACCGTCGCCGGGATCGCGGTGACCCGCGGCCCAGCCGCCGTACCCGAACCTCTGCTACTTCACGGCCAGTTCGTGCCCGCCCTGGGCCATCGTCCCTGGGGGCGACTGGCGGAACGTCGGGCTGATCTGGATGACCGGGGCCGGCGCGCTCGGGCTGACGTCGAAGGCGAACCCGCTGACCGCCACCTACGTACTCAACCTGAAGCTCAGCAACCCGGCGAACGCGGACTCGTTCGCGGACCAGCGTTTCGTTCCTCCCCCGCAGCCCGGCGGCTCGTCAGGATTCCAGGCGCCTTACCTCGGCCCGGTGTACTCGACCTGGGACGGGGTCGCGGCCGCGGACGCGCTGCTCGTCCAGGACGCGCAGTCGGTGCTCGAGCCGGGCGCGCTGCTCGCGATCGCGAGCGTGACGGTGCTCGTGGGGCGGCGGCTGTCGGAGTATGCGCGCCGCGTCGGGCTGCTGAAGGCCGTCGGCGGCACGCCGGGGATGGTGGCGGCGATGTTCCTCGCGGAGAACCTCGTGCTGGCGCTGCTGGCGGCGGCGGTCGGGCTCGCCGCCGGAGCGCTCGCGGCACCGCTGCTCACCAGCCCGGGCGCCGCCCTGGTCGGGTCCGCGGGCGCGCCGTCGCTGACGGAGGTGACCGCGCTCAAGGTCATCGGGGTAGCGCTCGCCGTCGCTCTCGCGGCCACGCTCGTGCCCGCCATCCGCGCTGCGCGGACCAGCACGGTCGCCGCGATCAACGACGTGGCGCGCCCGCCGCGGCGCCGGGGCGCGCTCATCAAGATGTCCGCCGGGCTTCCCGTCCCCGTGCTGTTCGGGCTCAGGCTCGTCGGCCGCCGGCCACGCCGCGCGCTGCTCAGCGCGGCGAACATCGCGGTCACTGTCTGCGGCATCGTGGCGGTGCTGTCCTTCCACGCGACCGTCAACAGCAGGCTCGCCACCGCGGCATCGGAGTCGCTGACCGCCGGCGGCCTGTCCGACCCGGTCGTCACGCGGGACGAGCAGATGCTGACGGTGGTCACGATCATGCTCGTCGTCCTGGCTGCGCTGAACGCGATCTTCACGACGTGGGCGACTGTCATCGACGCGCGGCGTGCCTCGGCGCTCATGCGCGCGCTCGGCGCGCGGGTCCCGCAGGTCAGCTCCGGGGGTGGTCGTCGCGCAGGTGGCCGCGGCGCTGCCGGGTGCCATCGCGGGTGTTCCGCTTGGCATCGCGCTGTTCGCCGTGGTGGTCAAGAACGGCAGCCTGCCGCCAGCGTCCTGGCTCGCCGGCGCGGTGCTCGGCGCCCTGCTCGCGCTGGCCGCGCTCACCGTCGTCCCGGCGCGGCTTGGCGCGCGTCAGCCGGTAGTGGAGGTTCTCCGGGCCGAGGCGGCCTGAGGCTCGCCCCCTGGCGGTTTCCGGACCTCGCGTCGCGGAACCGCCCATCGTCCAGGCCGCCGGGGTAGCGTCCGTGACATGGCGGCGCTGCGGTTCGGGGTGGTGCGGGAGTCGGTGGGTGACGGCCGGGATTGGCTGGATTTCGCCCGCCGGGCCGAGGACAGCGGGATCGGCACGCTGCTGCTGCGCGATCATTTCTCCGCGGGCGCGTTCGGGCAGCAGCTCGCGCCGTTCAGCGGCCTGGCCGCCGCGGCCGCGGTGACCACCCGGCTACGGGTCGGCACCCTGGTGCTGTCGAACGACTTCCGGCACCCGGCCATCGTGGCGCACGAGGCGGCGACCCTGCACCTGCTGTCCGGCGGCCGGTTCGAGCTCGGGGTCGGGGCCGGCTGGTACGAGCCCGAGTACTCAGCGGCGGGCATCGCCTTTGACACGGCGGGCCGGCGCATCACAAAACTGGACGAATCGCTCGCCATCATCAAGGGCCTGCTGGCCGGGACGCCGGTCCGGCACTCGGGCGAGTTCTACCAGATCGACGGGCTGGATCTCGACGTCCTCCCCATGCCCAGGTCCGGTGCGCCGCGGCTGCTGGTGGGCGCGGGCGGCCCGCGCATGCTGCGGCTCGCCGCCAGGCACGCGGACATCGTCGGCGTCCTGCCGGCGCCGATCAGGGACTCGACCGACAGCGACGATCACAGAGACCGGCTGCCGGCGGCGTTCGACGCGAAGGTCGGCGTGCTGCGGGAGGCGGCCGGCGACCGGTTCCGGGACCTGGAGATCAGCGCGTTCGGCACGTTCATCATCACCGACAGGCGGCTGGCCGCGACCGAGGACCTGATCGCGCGGCGCGGCTGGACCGGGATCGACGCAGAGACGGTGTGGCAGATGCCGACGATCTTCATCGGCAGCGCGGAACAGATCCGTTCCGACCTGCTCTCGCGACGCGATCGGTTTGGCCTGTCCTATCTCGTCGCCGGCGAGGAGGCACTGCCCGCGCTGGCGGAGATCGCCGACGGCCGGTAACCCCGCCGGCGGGTGCTCGAGGTCGGCGTGCGGCAGGTGCTGCACCTGCTCCCTGGTGATGTTCAGCCGGAATCCGTCCCAGCCGACCTGCGCCACGGCGGACCGCGGGATGAGCACCGTCCTGCGGCTCAGCAGGTGTCCCTCCCGCAGCAGTATCGAGGTCACCCGGCCGCTGTCCGCCTCGACGACGAACCCGAGCACATGCCCGATGTCGCCGTCCGTCGCGTGCACGGCCTCACCGCTGGACACCTCGTCCTCGCCGGGCAGCTGGTCGGGGACGGTATCGACGGTCACGGGCCGCGTGATCGCCCCTGGCATGCCTGGCGAGCCCGGCGCTCCCGGCATCAGGGGGCCCTGGGTGGCGTAATAGGGCCACGAGGACGACGGCTCCCAGCGGTAGCTGATGTTGTCGTAGCTCTCATCCTCGCCCGACAGGAGCGTCTCCTCGGCGGGATCCAGCCCCCGGAACTCGGCTATGGTGCAGCGCAGCCGGACCTCGCCGTTCGCGGTGTCGGCAGGCCCAGCGTCGACAAGGTCGAGCGGGACGATCACGGCTAGGTCCTTGTGGTGCGCCTGCTCCACCACGAGGTGGGTGACCGCGTCATCGCCAGGGCTGACGACCAGGCTCCTGAGCTTGCCGCAGCCGCCGTCTGTGCAGTGAACCTCGGCCCCTAGCCTGAACAACTGTGCCTGCGGCATGGTGTCCTCCCGCGTTGTTCCCGCCGCCTCAGCGTACTGGAGCGCCTGTCGCGCCGGCAGTCCTGGACATTGTCGCAGTCCGCCGCCTGCGCTGCGAGCATGAGCTCATGACTAGCCGCATGCCCTTCTACTTCGTGGACGTGTTCGCGACTCGTCCGCTGACCGGCAACCCGCTGTCGCTGGTGCCCGATGCCGATGACCTGGACGAAACCCGGATGCGGGCTATCGCGCGCGAGTTCAATCAGTCGGAGACCACGTTCCTGCAGCGCCCTTCGATGCCCGGGGCCACCGTGCGGCTGCATCCTTTACCCCGGCCGGCGTCGAGGTCAGCGGTGCCGGGCACAACGCGCTGGGTGCCTGGCTGTGGCTGGGGAGCGCGGGCCGGCTGACCGCGGCTGCCGAGGACGGCGGCCTGCGGCAGGAGATCACCAGGGAGGTGCTGCCTGTTGAAGTGGTCCGCACGGCGGGCCAGCCCGGTTGACACGGTCGGTATCGCCGAGGACCCCGCGACCGGAACCGCGGCCGGGCCGCTGGCCGCCAGGCTCGTGGCCGAGGGGCGGATCCCCGACGAGTCCACGGTCATTATCGAGCAGGGTTACGCGCTAGGGCGGCCCAGCAGGGTCGCCGTGTCGGTTTCCCGGCAGCGCGTTCGCGTCGGCGGCTCCGGCTTGGTCGTGGCGGAGGGAACGCTGGTCGGGTAGCCGGCGGGTATCAGGCAGGCTTACGCGGGCTCACGCGGCCACAGTGCCGTCAGCTGGCTCGGGCTGATGTTGCCGCCGCTGCAGACGATCGCCACCTTGCGGCCCGCGAACCGCCCGGGCATGCTCAGGACCGCCGCGAGGGCGGCCGCGCCGGCCGGCTCGACGAGGTTGCGCGTCTTCTCGATCATCAGCCGCGTCGCGTCCTTCAGCGCGTCCTCGGGCACCAGCACGAAATCATCCAGCAGCACGCGCAGGATCTGCTGGGGCAGCTCGAACGCGGTCCTGGTGGCCAGTCCCTCCGCGAACGTGCTGGTGGTGTCCTCGACGAGGGCGCCCGCCCGCCAGGAGCGGTACGCGGCCGGAGCCGCCGCCGACTGCACGCCGATGACCTCGACCGACGAGCGCACGGCCTTGGCCACCACGCAGGCCCCCGCCGCTCCGCTGCCGCCGCCGACCGGGACCACGATCACCTCGGTGTCCGGCCACGCCTCGAGGATCTCCAGGGTGTAGGTGGCCACCCCCGCGATGAGGGCCGGCTCGTTCCCCGAGTGGATGTACCGGTACCCGTGCTTGGCGGCCTCCTGTTCGCAGTGCTCCCGGGCCTCATCGAAGTCGTGGCCGTGAAAGACCACCTCGGCGCCCAGCGCCCGCATCGACTCCACCTTGACCGGGTTGGACTGCTCGGGCATGCAGACCACCGCCCGCACGCCGAACAGGTCCGCCGCGTACGCCACCGACTGGCCGTGATTGCCGGTCGAGGCGGTGATCACGCCACGGTCCCGCTCATCGGCGCTCAGCTGGCTGAGCAGGTTCACGCCGCCGCGGACCTTGAACGCGCCTACCGGCTGATGGTTCTCGTGCTTGACCCGCACCCGGGCCCCGGTCAGGGCGTCCAGCGCGGGATAGCGGTACAGCGGGGTCGGCTGCAGGTAGGGCGCGATGCGCTGCCGCGCCGCGAGGACGTCAGCCAGACCCGGCGCCGGGGAGACGGTCATGCCCCGTGTCTACCACGGTGTCTGCCACGGCGCGCGGGTACCGGTGCGGCAGCGGGTGCCGGCGCGCGAAGCCCCGGTACCCGATGACCGCCACCAGCAGAACCAGCAGCCCTAGCCCGACTTGCATCCCCCGGGTCAGCCCCGGCGGATAGATCACCTTGACCAGGTAGTGGTCGATGAACCCGCCGTGGTACCCGGCCTCCCCCGCGTGCCGGCGCAGGTCGTTCTCCAGCAGCGTGAGCGGGCAGGTGAAGCCCGCGAACTCCACCAGGACGCCATAGACCGCCGCCGGGATGTGCGCCCAGATGATCCGGGGCCAGCGCCAGGCGAGAAAGACGCCGCCGACGACGAAGCCGATGAAGAGCAGGTGGACAACCACCACCACGTCCGCGCCGGCCTGGTACCACATGGTGTCAGCTGACGATGCGCAACGCGACCCTGCGGTTGCCGCCGTTTAGCTTGACCAGCGCGAACCACAATGGCAGCAGGGCGTCGACGGTCTCCGTCGCGGTCGCGTCGCCGAGGAAGGCCGGCTCGAGCCCGACGGCGCTGATGAGCTCCTCGGCCGTCGCCCGCGCCTCGGGGTCGGCGGCGAAGAACAGGTTCGCGCCTGGCGCGGGGTCGGCGAAGTTCTCCCAGCCGAGCGAGTTGAACGCGCGTACATACCTGGCTGATGGCGCGGCGGCCGCGAGCAGCGCCCGGCTGTCGAACTCCGGTGCGCCGATCCGGTTCACCGCGTCGATCACCACCTTGCCCGCCAGCGCCGCGCCCTGCTCGTTCACGACGTCCGGCGCGGCCTGGCCCGGGACGGCCAGCAGCACCACCTCGGCGCCGTCCAGCGCCTCGCCGATGCCGCGCACCGGCGCCCCGCCGGGGCCTTCGCCTGAGCCGTTCCTGGCGCCGTAGACCACGTCGTGCCCGGCGGCCCGCCACTTGCTGCCCAGCGTGCCGCCGATGTTGCCCTTGCCGATGACCGCTATCTTCATGCCCGCCACCAACCTGTGTGACGCCCGTCTCATTCCCGTACCCCGAACGGCCCTTGACAACTCAAAAAGTGATATCACTATGATAGTAGATAGCCACTAGGGAGGCGGCCATGGGCGAGCCAGCCATCAAGGTGCAAGGGCTGCGCAAGAGCTTTGAAAACAAGGAAGCCGTGGCGGGGATCGACCTAGACATCGCGACCGGTTCCCTCGCAGGCCTGGTCGGGCCTAACGGAGCAGGAAAGACGACGACGCTCTCCATGATGACCGGGCTGCTGCGGCCGGACGCGGGCCGGATCGTGATCAACGGACTCGATGTGTGGGCAGACCCGGTCGCCGCCAAGGCGGTGATCGGGGTGGTGCCCGCGGAGGTCAGGCTGTTCGAGCGGCTGACCGGTGAGGAAATGCTGGAATACTCCGGCCGGCTGCGCGGCCTGCCGGCCGTTGAAGCCCGCGCGCGGGCGGCGGAGCTGATCGACGTGCTCGGCTTGACCGGCGACGCGCAGCGGCTGGTCGCGGACTACTCCACCGGAATGCGCAAGAAGGCCGCGCTTGGCTCCGCGCTGATCCACAATCCGTCGGTGCTGTTCCTCGACGAACCGCTGGAAGGAGTGGATCCGATCTCCGCCGACGTGATCCGGCGGCTGCTGACCCGGCTGACCGGCACCGGCGCCACGGTGCTGTTTTCCAGCCACGTCATGGAGCTGGTCGAGCAGATCTGCGACCACGTATCGGTCATCGACAAGGGCAAGATCCTGGCGACCGGCACGACCGCCGAAGTGCGCGACGGCAAGACGCTGCAGCAGGCGTTCATCGACCTGGTCGGACCCAAGGCGAAGCGTCAGGAGGGACTGCCATGGCTCGGCTCCTCGTCGAACTGAAGATTCGCCTGGTCCGGAACGCGCTGCGCTCGTCCACGGGCGCGCAACTGTCGTTCATCATCAGCACGGTGTGCGCCGCGCTCGTCGCGATCGGAACGTTCTGGCTGCTGGCGCAGTTGCGTAACCTGACCGCGTCGGTCGACCTGACCACGGTCATCTTCTCCCTTTTCGCGCTCGGCTGGCTGATCCTCCCGATCTTCGCCTTCGGCCTGGACGGCACGCTTGACCCGGCGACGATAGCCCTGTACCCGCTGCGCACCCGGCAGCTCGTGCCCGGGCTGCTCGCCGCGTCGGCGACAGGGGCCTGGCCAGCCGCCAACGTGCTGGGCCTGCTCGGCGTGACCGTGGGGCTGGCTCGCGGCCTCGGCATCCTCGTCGCGTTCATCGCGGTGGTGCTCCAGGTGCTGTTCTGCATTGTCCTGGCGCGGTTCGTGATCACCAGCATGGCGAGGCTGCTCCGCTCGCGTCGCGGCAGGGACCTTGCCGTATTCCTGATCATCCCGGTTGCCGCCGCCTTCGAATTCCTCATCCAGGTGATACCCAGGGCGGTCTCTTCCGGGAAACTCAGTCCGGCGAGCTTCGCCGGCGTCGACAGCTGGCTGCGCTGGCTGCCGCCCGGCCTGGCCGCACACGCGATCCAGGACGCCTCGACCGGGCACTGGGGTGACGCAGCGGCCCGGCTCGGCCTGCTGGCCGCCGTCATCGTCGTGCTCGGCGTGCTCTGGGTGCGCTCGCTCAGCCGGGCCCTCGTCACCGCGGACACCACTACCGGGTCATCGCGGGTGCACAATGCCGTGCTGCCGTTCGCGCGGTACGGCCTGCCAGGCGCGGTGGCGGCCCGGTTCCTGAAGTACCAGCGCCGCGATCCCGCGTCGCTGGCCTACTGGGCGATTGTCGTCGTGGTCATGTTCGTGGTCTCAGCCAGCGCGATACTCGGCAGGAACCAGCATCATCCGGGGGTCGTGGTCGCCAGTGCGATCTTCGGCGCCGCGTTCGCCGGCGCGTATCGCTGCAATTTCGCCGGGCAGACCGGGCCCGGGTTCGTGTTCGAGGCGATGGCGCTGAGCGGGCACCGCCAGCTGCGCGCCTATTTCTCCGGCCAGGACATCGTGTTTGGCGTGATCGCGGTGCCGCTCGTCATCGGGCTCTCCTTCGCCCTTGCCGCCCTGGTCAAGGATCCGCGGGAGGGGTATGTCGCTGCCGCGGTCGGGCTGGCCGGGGTGGGGGCGGCTCTGGCGATAGGCAACATCTTCGGCGTCGCGCTGGCCTATCCGATGCAGAAGCGAGCCGGCAACCCGCTGCCACAGCCGGCGCAGGGGTCCAACGGACAGGCCATCGGCATGATCTTCGGCACCCTCGCGAGCGTCGCGGTCGCCGTCATTCCCGTGATCGTCCTCGGCAACCTGATCACCAGGACTTCCCTGGCAGTCGCGCTGCCGGTGCTGTTCGGGTGCGCCGCCGCCTACGGTCTCGGGCTCGCCTGGCTCGGCGTGCGAGCCGCCGCCGCCCTGGCCGAGCGGAAGCTGCCTGACCTGTGCCAGGTCGCCATTCGCTCCACCCTGTAGTTAGCCGTTGTCCGCGGCCGGGGCGGTCGCTGCCTGGTCCATGGTGGCGGCCCAGGTGGCGAGCAGCTTGAGGGCGTCGTCGGAGGGAGTGCCCGGCTCGGCGCTGTACGCGGAGATCCGCAGGCCGCTGTCGGCGGCGAGGTCGAGCGCCTCGTAGGTCAGCGTGAGGTCGCCGACGACCGGATGGTGGAAGCGCTTGGTGCCGGTGCGGTGGAACCGGACATTGTGCGCGGCCCACCAGGTGCGGAAGTGCTCGCTGCGGGTCGACAGCTCGCCGATCAGGTTCGACAGGGCCTTGTCGTGCGGGCTGTGCCCGGCCTCGGTGCGCAGCATGGCCACGACATCCTGGGCCTGACGCTCCCAGTCGGGGTAGAACATGGGGGCGGCGGGGTCGAGGAACAGGAACCGGGCGCTGTTGGCGGGCTGGGCGGGGCTCGTGAGGATCGGGGCGAACAGCGCCGCGGCGAGCCGGTTGGCGGCCAGGATGTCCAGCCGGGCGTTGCGGACGTAGGCCGGGGTCGTGGTCATCGAGTCCAGGATGCGCCGCACGCTGGGCCGGACCTGCTGTACGGCGGGGCGGCGCGGTGTCCGGGCCGCGGCGGGAGCGCCGGCCGCGCGCGCGAGGTCGAACAGGTGCGCGCGCTCGGCCTCATCGAGGTGCAGGGCACGGGCGATGCCGTCAAGGACGCTCTCTGAGGCGCCCGGCGCACGGCCGCGTTCCAGCCGGACGTAATAGTCGATGCTGACCCCGGCCAGGAGCGCGACCTCTTCCCTGCGCAACCCGGCGACCCGGCGGTTGCCGCCGTAGGCGGGCAGTCCGGCCTGCTCCGGGGTGATTCTGGCGCGGCGGGAGACCAGGAAGTCGCGGATCTCGTTCCCGTTGTCCATTACCCAAGGCTAAGGCCCGCCCGGCCAGCCAAGGGGGTCCTGTCAGTACCCGGAACGCTGGGCTCTCCCTCCCCGCCGGCGCCGTTGGTTTCCTGGGGCCATGGAATACACGCGACTTGGCACCTCGGGCCTCAAGGTCAGCCGCATCACGCTGGGCTGCATGAGCTTCGGCGACACATCACGCGGCTTCAACCAGTGGGCGCTGAACGACGATCAGGCGGAGCCGATCTTCCGCCAGGCCGTCGAGCTCGGCGTCACGTTCTGGGACACCGCTAACGCCTACGGCTACGGCACGTCGGAGGAAATCGTCGGCCGGGCGATCAGGAAGTACACCCGCCGGGAGGACGTCGTGCTGGCGACCAAGGTGTACTTCAGGATGGGCGACGGCCCCGGCGAATCCGGCCTGTCCAGGCGGGCGATCATGGAGCAGGTCGACGCCTCCCTGGCCCGGCTGGGCACTGACTACGTAGACCTGTACCAGATCCACCGCTTCGACCCGGAGACCCCGGCCGAGGAGACGATGGAAGCGCTGCACGACGTGGTCAGGGCGGGGAAAGCCCGGTACATCGGCGCCTCGTCGATGTGGGCGTGGCAGTTCTCGAAACTGCAGCACACCGCCCAACTGCACGGGTGGACGAAGTTCGTGTCGATGCAGAACCAGTACAGCCTGATGCAGCGGGAGGACGAGCGCGAGATGTTCGGCCTCCTCGCTGACCAGGGAACCGGCAGCATCCCGTGGAGCCCGCTCGCCAAGGGCCGGCTGGCCAGGCCGTGGGGCGAGCAGACCGCCCGCAGCGAGACCGACGACGTAGCCCGCTGGGTCCTGCCGCACGATGACAAGCCGATCGTCGACGCGGTGCAGGCCGTCGCGGCCGAACGCGGCGTCCCCATGGCACAGGTCGCCCTCGCCTGGGTGCTGAAGAACCCGGTCGTGTCCGCGCCCATCGTCGGCCCCACCAGGCCCGGCCACCTCGCCGACGCTGTCGCCGCGCTCGACATCCGGCTGACCGACGACGAAGCGCAGCGGCTCGAAGCCCCCTACACGCCCAGGACGCCCACCGGCTTCCAGTAGTGATCTGGCCGGGCGGCCCCCTCATGATCCATCGCCGCCCGGCCACTAGCGACTAAGACACGACTTGTCCGGAAAATTGGTCGCGCCGGAGTGACCATTTTTCGGGGGCGACCGCGTCTCTAATACATGGAGAAGACCGACTCGGCCGGGAGAGCGCCGGCGGACGCGGACCTGCTCACCCGCGCTCAGGCAGGCGACGGTGACGCGTTCAGAGAAGTCACCGAGCCGTTCCGGCGCGAGATTCACGTGCACTGCTACCGGATTCTCGGCTCGGTGCAGGACGCCGAGGACGCGCTTCAGGAGACGATGGTCGCCGCCTGGCGCGGGATTGACCGCTTCGAGGGGCGATCGTCCCTGCGGGCATGGCTGTACCGGATCGCGACCAACCAGTGCCTGAACTCGCTGCGCGGCGGCGTCCGCCGGGCGTCGCCGTCGCGGCCGGGCAGCGACGGCCTGGGGCCGCTGGGCGCGGCGGGCCAGCTGCCGCCGCTGCCTGAGCCCGCGACGGACAACGAGCCACTGTGGCTCCAGCCGTACCCGGACGTCCTGCTCGACGAGCTGCCCGACATCTCGCCAGGCCCGGCCGCGCGCTACGAGGCACGGGAGTCGATCTCGCTCGCGTTCGTCACCGCCCTGCAGCACCTGCCGCCGCGGCAGCGCGCCACGCTGGTGCTGCGCGACGCGCTCGGGTTCCGCGCGGCGGAGACCGCGGACATTCTCGGGTGCAGCCTGGACGCGGTCAACGGCTCGCTCAAGCGAGCCAGGGCGTCACTGGCGCAGCGGCTGCCGGCCGGCGGGCTGAGCCAGGCGCCGCTGCCCGGCTCCGCCGTCGAGCGCGAGCTGCTCGCCCGCTTCACCGACGCCTTCGAGCACGGTGACGTCGACACGCTCGTCGCCATGCTGACCGACGACACGTGGCTCACGATGCCGCCGCTGCCGTTCGGCTACCGAGGACGCGGCGCGGCGGCCCACCTGCTGTCGGTGGTCTCATTCCGCGGCGGCTCCCGCCGGTTCAGGCTGGTGGCGGCCCGCGCGAACGGCCAGCCGGCGTTCGGCTGCTACATCAGCGACGCACAGGCGCCGATCGCGCACGCGAACGGCTTGATGATGCTCACCCTGGCCGGCGACCGGATCGCCGGCGTCACCCGGTTCCTCGACAACAGCCTGCTGGCCGGCTTCGGCCTGCCCAGGACGCTGCCCGACTACCACCCGCGGCACGCCCGGACGCCGCCGGCCGGCTGACCGCCCTGGTGCGCCGCCAGTAGGATGACGCCGTGCCTTCAGGCGATTCGCCGCCTGTCAGCCGGCCCGCGGCGCTCGCGGTTCTTCCGCCCGGATACGGGCCGCTGTTCGACAAGGCGACGGCATTGTTCGCGGCCGATGACCGGGTCCGCGCCATGTGGGTGCATGGCGCGCTGGCCCGTGGCGAGGCGGACGCGGGTTCTGACCTGGACATTTCGCTCGCCGTCCGCGATGCGGACTTCAGTGCGTTCGCGGCGCAATGGGAACAATGGCTGGCCGCCATCACTCCCACCTTCACCGCCCGCAAGATCAGCGATGGCAGTTTTTACGCGCTGACCACCACATGCGAGCGCTTCGACGTGATCAGCGAGCCAGTCAGCCGGCTCGCCGACACCAAGCTCACCCGCCGCCTCGCCGTCTTCGACAAGGACGACCTGCACCGCGTTATCCCGCCGCCCAGCGACCCGCCGCCCAGCAAGGCGGTCATCTCCTATTTCATCGAGGAGACCCTTCGCCAGGCGGTGAACTTCCCCGCCGTCATGATCCGCGACGACTGGCTCTTGGGCGTGGTCGCCGTGCAGCAAGTTCAGCTGTTTCTCTATGAGCTGTTCGCCGAGTCGAACAAGCCGATGCCACCTGCCGGCCCGAAACACTGGAGCTACAAGCTGACCGAGCGACAGCGCCAATTGCTGACAGCGCTGCCCGTCGCGGCGCCAACCAGGCAATCGGTGCTGGCAGCGCGCGAGGCGGCGTTCGCGCTGTTTTTCGCGGAAGCCCCCGCCATCGCGGTGAACCGTGGCGTGGCGTGGCCAGCCGAGCTCGAAAAGGGAGTCAGGGCATACCTTCGCAGCGCGGGAGTTCCCCTGCCGGTCGCCGCCTAGCGCGGGGCAGTCAGTCGATGCCGAGGCCGCGCCTGGCGGTGGCGTTGAGGTCCGTGAGCCCGGTCCGGTTGCCCCAGTCCCGCTCGTAGTGCTCAGCCGGGAAGTCGCTCGGGCTCATTCCGGTCAGGAACGCGGCGCGCACGGACTCGGCGTACCTCTCGTTGCGCGGGCACCACGGCGCGGCGGGGATGTACATCACGTTGCCCCAGCCCCGCTGGCCGGTGACCGGCGCGACACTGTGGATCATGTCGCAGTGCCACCAGACCGAGTCGCCGGCCTGGATGTCCGGCAGCCCGGTCAGCGCCGGCAGCAGCAACTCGTGCCATTTCTGGCTGACCGGGAAGACCTGATTGACCGTGACACCGCACATGTCGTCTTCGGGCACGTCCGCAAGCAGTGGGCGCAGCATCAGGTAGCCCATCGCCTCTGGGATCGGCACGGTGTGCAAGACGCCCTGGTCATGGGCCATATCGCACAGCGCGGTCCAGCCCTGGAACGTGCGGAAGACAGAGCACATCGTGCTGCCCGGGTACTGCGGTCCCGCGGTCCGGTGCGTGGCATCCCACGGGTCGTACCGCTCGACCGTGCCGTCGAACAGGTGCCGGAACGCGCGCTGGTAGTCCTGCGTCATCCACAAGTCGAGCGTGCCGGGGTCCAGGTGCGTCCCCAGGCCCTTGGAACCGGTGCCGGGCGGGCGGCGGCGGATGCGGTCCGGGTACAGGGAGTCGCGGTCCGGGTCGAACCAGCGGACACCGCCGGACTCGCTGATCCACTGGCTGTTGAGGAAGGCCTGGACCCGGGCCATCCGATCGCTCTGGCGGGCCTGCATCTGGGCCAGCGACCAGTAGATGGGGTAGATCTCCGGCCTGGACCCGACGCTGCCGAAGAAGTCGTCGCCAGGGCCACGGTAGTTCTCGAAGAACCGGTTGCTCTCGACGTAGCCGACGATGCCCTGATCCCAGGCGAGCGCTTGTTCGGGCGGGAAGTGCCCGCGCACCACCAGGCAGCCACGCCGGCGCAGCTGGCTGAGGGCAGCCGCGGAGACGGCACCGGACGCGATGTCCGTGTAGTCGATTTCCGGCCACACGGACTCGCCGCGCTCCTTCGCCGCGACGATCTCCTCGACCCGCTCGCGAACCCGGTGCTCGATGACAGCGAAGACCTCCTCGACCGAACGTCCCGAGGCCGCGATGCGGGCGCGCAGGGCGGCCTTGACCTCGCGGATCGCGACGGGCAGGTCCTCCGGCGTGGAGTCCCACTGAGGCAGGGCCGGCAAGTGACCGGTGTCCGGTGCGGTGGTCCGGGTCATGCCGCGGTCTCCTTTTGGTTGTGAGTCCTAACTAAAAATACTGTAGAGTGCCTGCTAGGTTCTAGGCAAGACTCCTAACTAAACTATGCCCGTGACGACGACGAAGCCATCCCTGGACTTGCTGCGCTCCCTGACCGATGAGCACGTCCTGCGCGCTCTCATGGCAGAGCAGCAGCTGACCAGGGCCGAACTGGCGGGCAGGACCGGCATCTCCAAGCCGACCGTGTCCGAGAGCGCGCGGCGGCTGTCGGCCGCGGGACTGATTCGCGACACCGGCGCCAGGACCAGCGGGCGGGGACGGGTCGGCTCGTACTACGGGCTCGCCGGGGACATCGGCACCGCTCTCGTCGTCATCATCGCGCCGGAGGGCGTGGTGGCGGAATGCCTCGACAGTCACGGTGCGGTGATCGCCAGCGGGCGGCAGCCGCTGGCCCGGCCAGCCGGACCGGAGCAGGTCGAGGGGGCCCTGCGGGCCGTGGCGGGGCAGGTCCTGGCCGCGGCACGCGGCCACGGCCCCGTGCACTTGGGCGTGGTCAGTGCCGCCGACCCCGTCGATCGGCGCACCGGGCGGCTGGTTCACCTGCCGGATGCCCCGTTCCTGGTCGGCGAACTGTCGCCGGCTGACGTGCTCGGCCCGGCCGTCGAAGGCCCGATCCTGGTCGACAACGACGTGAACTGGGAGGCGCGGGCCGAGCGCGCGGCGGCGCCGGCCGCCGGGCTGACAGATTTCGCCTACCTGCACCTTGGCGAGGGCATGGGCTGCGCGGTGGTCAGCGACGGGGAGGTGCGCCGCGGGTTCAGCGGCATCGCCGGGGAAGTCGCGCACCTGGTGACCGTCGGGCCAGGGGGACGCGCGACGCTGCTCACCGAGGTGTTCAGGGAACTCGGGCTGCGCCAGGCCGGCACGACGGCGATCGATGTCGCGGCGCTGCTGACTGCCTTCGATGGCCACGGCGCGGTGAACGCCCACGTTCGCTCGGCTGTCGGGACCGCGCTGAGCGGCGTCCTCGCGGCGCTGGTCGCCGTCTGCGACCCGGAAGCGGTCATCCTCGGGGGTGAGTGGGGCGGGCATCCCGCCGTCATCGACGCCGTTCGTGCCCGGTTCCGGCAATCACCTCGCCACGTGCCCATCCGCCCGGCCGCGGTGACCGGCGAGCCCGCGCTGTCCGGCGCGCGCAGCCGGGCCCTCGGTGACCTGCGCACGGCTATCGTCGCCCTGGCCCGCGCCGCGTGACGCGCCCCGGCTTAGCGCGGCTGCCGGCGCGTCAGGAGTCGGCCACGTGCCCGGCGGCGAGCGCGCGGGCGGACGTGGTGGTCAGGCCGACCACGGCGACAAGCGCCCCGCAGACCACGGCGAGCAGCCACGGGGCGTGGGTCGCGGCGCTGAGCGCGTCAGCGTGCGACTCGCCGGCCGCCATCCTGGCATGGACGCCGCTGGTGAGCATCGCGCCCATCACGGCGACGCCGAGGACGCTGCCGAACTGGCGGGTGGCCGAGATCACCGCTGACGCCACGCCCGCCTGGGACGGCGGCATGCCGCTGACGCCCGTGTTCGTGATCGGCGGATTGACCAGCCCGAGCCCCGCGCCCAGTACCGCAAGGGCGAGCGTCAGCAAGCCCAGCGAAGTCGACGGCGACAGCCACAGCAGCAAAGCCGCGCCGGCCGCCATCAGGACACCGCTCACGACGAGCGGGATCCGCGGCCCGCGATGCCCGGTGAGGTGCCCGGCCACCGGCGCGGCCGCCGCCATCACGATCGTCGCGGGCAGCAGGGTCAGCCCCGCCTGCAGCGGCGTGTCGCCGCGCACCTGCTGCAGGTACAGGGTGATCACGAACAGGAACCCGGCGAGCACGATGAACGACAGCACGGCGATCACGCTGGCGCCGGTGAACGGCGGGCTGCGGAAGAACCGCAGCTCGAGCAGCGCGTTGTCACCGCGGCGCCGCTCGACACCCGCGAACGCCACCGCCACGACGAAAGCAACCGCGAACAGCGCCAGGATCGGCGCAGACGTCCAGCCGTAGTCCGGGCCCTGGATCACCGCGTACGTCAGCGTCCCCAGCAGGGCGATCATCAGCAGCTGCCCTGGCACGTCAACCCGCCGCGGGTGCGGCGCGCGGGATTCCGGCACGTACCGCCGCGCGGCGAGGATCATGGCCACGCCGATCGGCACGTTCACCCAGAACACCGACCGCCAGCCCACCTCGCTGACCAGCACTCCCCCGATGACCGGGCCGCATGCGGTCGCCACCCCGAAGATCCCGCTCCAGATCCCCAGCGCCTGCGCCCGCTCCCGCGGGTCGGTGAATACGTTCCGCACGATCGACAGCGAGACCGGCGTCAGCATCGATCCGCCGACGCCCTGCAGCATCCGCAGCGCGATGAGCGATCCGGTGTCCGGCGCGAGGCTGCACAGCAGCGACCCGAGGCTGAACCCGAGCAGCCCGACGAGGAACAGCCGCTTGCGGCCGAACCGGTCCGCCATCGACCCGGTGAGCATCAGCAGGCTGGCGACCACCAGCAGGTACGCGTCGGCGACCCACTGCAGGCCGGCCAGGCTGGCGTGCAGATCGGCCTGGATGGTTGGCAGCGCGACGTTCAGGATCGTGGAGTCCAGGTACGTGATGAACAGGCTGGAGCTGCAGATGAGCAGCACCACCAGCCGGAGCCGGCGGCCCGCGGGCCCCTCGGGGATCGTGATCTCCCGGGATCTCGCCCCCGGCGACCGGAGCTCGTCGACGCTCATGCGGCGCGGGCGCCGGAGGCCTGCGGCGCCGGAATGTGATCGTCGCCCCTGGTGATCAGCGACGCGGTGCGCGCCGCGCTGGCCCGCCCGGCCCGCCCGGTGGTGTACAGGGCGAGGGCGAGCACCACGACACCCGCGGCGGTGATGATCCACCAGCCGGGCCGTGTCGCGCTGGCGAATCCGGCGGCGAGCGAGCCGTGCAGGTTCACGGCGAGCACCGAGCCCATCACCGCCACGCCGAGCGAGGAGCCGACCTGCCGGCCCGTCGACGCGATCCCCGCCGCGACGCCCGCCTGCGACCTGGGCATCCCCGCGACCGCGTTGTTGGTGATCGGGGCGTTCAGCCAGCCCTGCCCGACGCCGAACACCACGCCGCACAGCAGCACGT
>Ga0335073_10001781_pt1 | contig 29084 bp, 13 predicted proteins | sample Lox_Sample_22_FD_207093 | JGI IMG/M metagenome (GOLD analysis project Ga0335073, IMG submission 207093) | Soil microbial communities from Loxahatchee National Wildlife Refuge, Florida, United States - Lox_Sample_2.2 | ecosystem: Environmental > Terrestrial > Soil > Wetlands | place: USA... | reverse complement strand
AAGACCGCCCCGAGGTGCCGGTCGAGTGGCTGAAAGACGAGTGGCGGAAGCGTGGCCTCTTAAAGCGGTTTCAGCTCACAGTGAGTGGCTGCGTCGGCCCGTGCGACGTTCCAAACGTCGTGGTGGTCAATTCAGAGGCGGGTTCTCAATGGCTGGGTAGAATCACCCATTTCGACCAATATCGTTCGCTGATTGAGTGGGCGGTGCGTTCCGTTGATGCTGGACATCTGCTGGAGTTGCCGCGCGAATTCAAGGACCATCGGATCGAACCCTGGCGCTAAGTCTCAATGCTCCCTCCTGATGGTTCAATTCGAGGGTTGGGACGCCGCGTTACTACTTGGCGGGGATACACGCCGCGCATGTGCCGTAAACGTAGAATTCGTGTCCGGATGCGCGAAAACCCCTGGGCAGTTTTGGCCTGCTCTGTGCAGCACATCCTTCGAGGTCATACAGTTTGCCACATTCGTTGCACTGGAAGTGATGGTGGTGCTTTTTGCCGGCCAGTTCGTAGCGCGTCGCGTCGCCAGGGACTTCGACCGGCTGCAGCCATCCTTCCTCGACCAGCGTCTGGATGTTTCGGTAGACCGTGGCAATCCCGACACCCGGGTGGTGTTGCTGTGCCGATCGGAGAACTTCTTCAGGAGACAGCGGCCGGTCGGCTCCTGAAAAAGCCTCTCGAATGGCAGTCTTTTGTCTGGTGTTTCGAATGTCTCTGATGCTCAATCGATTCTCCTCTGTGCAGATTAAAGCCTCCATTAGGAGCCGGAACCCGGCACCCCAACCGCCACCCGAATTGAAGCGTGATCGGAATACGCTCACCATGCCATCATGATAATGATATACCATTATCATGATGGCGATCTCCGTCCATTCCCCAATTCCGGCACACCACTACTGGGTCGATCGGCTCAATCCGTGGATCGTCCATTTCGGTAACGGTTTTGGAGTACTCCCGTGCCGAAAGACATGAGCAGATGGACTCTCCGCTGTAGCAGGACGGCACAATAGCCGCCAACAGAGGTTGAAACGGCCGCCATCGAGGTGAGAAGCAGAGGGTTCATCCTGTAATCGCGTAGCCTGCGCGGGGCCGCCCTGTTTTGGGCTGCCCCAGGCTGCCGGGGTTCACGATTATGGTGTTGGCAACCCTCCGAATGAACGGGGTATGCGTATGCCCGACAACCAGCACATCGGCGTCGATCCCTTCCACCTCGGATGTCCAGGCGGCGGAACTTTCCGGGCAATAGGCGAACAAGGGGTCGCTGGCAGTGGCATGGACAACATAGAAGCGCGTGGTGCCCACCACTTTCTGCTGAGACTTGGGCAGCCCTCTCAGAAACTGCAGTTCATCTTCCGAGCAAACCCCTCGATGGCGGATTCTCCGGCATTTCGCCATGAATGAGCCGGATGCGAAACCCAGACAGGATGGCGACAAGCGATGGATCTGAAGGAATACGAGCAAAGAAAATTTCATCTCGCGGAAATCATCCGATCGGCGCAGGCAATCAATACCAAAAGCACCGAATTGAACGGAGATTGCCGCGAATTGTTGGCGCGCCTGGCGGAAGACCAGTTCAATCTGATGGTCGTCGGCCGCTTTAGCCGCGGCAAGTCGACGCTCATGAATGCGATTCTGGGCGGCGACTACCTGCCTTCAGGGATTGTGCCGATGACGTCTGTGATCACCACGGTTCGGTACGGCAGCCGGCCACAGGTCGTACTGCATTTCCGTGACTCGGGATTAAATCGTGAAGTTCCGCTTTCGCCGCTGGACGAGTATGTGACGCAGAAAGGCAATCCCGGAAATGCAAAGAAGATCGGCTGGGCGGAAATCCAGTTGTCCGTTGAGATTCTTCGACGCGGGTTCTTTTTTGTGGACGGTATGGTGGGCAACAAGTGGTCCTTCAGCGAATTCGCGTCCATGGACGTCATTCCCACGGCTGTGTGTCTGACTACCTACGACGGCAGCCCTCAGGATTTCGTGCGAACTCCCCTCGATCAGCTCATCCCAAAGATCGCCTCGGGCGCCCTTCCGGTTCAGGTGGGCAAAGTCTTTCACCTGGACGACATCGTTGAAGCGCATCGGTGCATGGAAGAGAACCAGGCGGGCGGGAAAATCGTGGTCCTCACCTGATGGGTATCGTGTTCTCATCTTCCGCGCCGCACCCCTGATTTCCAACGATCGCCGCGATGCGCTCATGCGGATGAGTCTGCGACGGAGATGGCGAGGCAGGGCGGCACGATGATCTGGTCGCATGCCAATGTTTGGGCAGGTGGCGTGCTCCCCGAAATCCGCACACAAACGATCCACCAGGATCAAAGAGCCGGCATTGCGGCTCTGGCGGAACTCAATTCAAAGCACTTCAAATCCACATATGTCAACAGGCTTCAATAAGTCGTTTTGCCCGCTTTGGGAGCAGGGGATGTGATTGCTCGTCCCGGAGGCAGTCATTGGATTGCGGTCACGGTCCTGATCAGCTGCGGCGCTGCCATGTAATTGGAATTCCCTGCCTGGTTGGCAATCACCGAACAGGTTCCGCTCGTGGCGGTGATGGTGTATTTTGCGCCGGAGTTGGTGCATGCCCCAGAGCTTTTAAAGGTTACTGCGTTTCCGCTGCCCCCGCCGGTGGCCGCCACTGTAAAGGTGCTCTTATATGCGGCGCTCGTCGGCGGGCTGGTGGTAAAGGTGATGGTCTGCGTGGCCAGTGCCGCGGTAACAGTCTTCGTCACCTGCGCGGCCGCCGCATAGTTCGAGTTACCCGCCTGGTTGGCGATCACCGAGCAGGATCCGGTACTGGCGGTCATGGTGTAGGTGGCACCGGAGTTGGTGCATGCCCCGGAACTCATAAAGGTGACTGTGTTTCCGCTGCCTCCACCGGTGGCAGCCACGGAGAAGGTGCTCTTGTAGGCCGCGCTCGCCGGCGGACTGGTGGTAAAGGTGATGGTCTGCGCGGCCAGTGTCGCGGTCACGATCCTGGTCATCTGGGCAGCAGCCGCGTAAGTCGAGTTACCCGCCTGGTTCGCGATCACCGAACAGGTTCCTGTGCCGCTCGTCATGGCGTAAGTCGCGCCCGAATTGCTGCACGCTCCCGAACTGGTAAAGGTGACGGGGTTTCCGCTGGCGCCACCCGTCGCTGCCACCGTGAATTTGCCGCCGTAGACGGCGCTTGCGGGAGGATTCGTGGTGAAGGCGATCGTTTGTGGAGTCAGAACGAACGCACTCAGCGGAACCGCCTGCGGATTGCCGGGCGCGTTGTCCATGATTTCCAGGGTCGCGGTTTGCGATCCGTAATACGGACCCGCGACAAAAGCAATTGTGATGGTGCACTTACTCCCCACAGCCAGGGATGACGGGCAGAGACTTACTGCCACATATTCATTGGAGTTCCCGCCCTTCACAAGGGAAACGAGAGGCTCGTTGATGGTCACCGTGGACGTTCCGTTGTTGGTTACGGTGATGGTCTGGGTCGTGATACTTCCCAGAGTCACGTTGCCGAAGTTGACGCTGGACGGAGAGATGTTGAGGGCTGGCCCGGTTGCGGTCACACTCTCGGTGACCTGGGTTGCGGCCGAGTAGTTCGTGTTACCCGCCTGATTGGCGATCACTGAGCAGGTCCCCGAACTGCTGGTCATGGTATAGGTTGCGCCTGAATTGGTGCATACCCCGGAGCTGGTGAAAGCCACCGCGTTGCCGCTGGCGCCACCAGTAGCCGCGACTGTGAAAGTACTGTTGTAAGCGGCGCTCGATGGAGCCCTGGTGGTAAACGTGATCGTCTGAGGCGCCGGGCTCAGGGTCACCGTGACGGGGGTGCTGGAGACGGGGTTGTAGTTTTCGTTTCCGGCCATGGTCGCAGTCACCATGCAGGCGCCAGTGCCGCTGGTCGCTGTCAGCTGGTTCGCCGAGATGGTGCACGGGTTGCCAACGGCAACGGAGTAGGTTACTGCGCCGCCCGAGCTGCCACCCGAGGTGCTCATGGTTTCGGTCGTGTTGTAGGTGAGAGGCGAGGCAGCGATCAGGGTCAGCGCCGACTGATTCGCCCCTTGTATCGTCAGCGTGCCGTTCACGTACAGAAAGTCGTAGTTGGCCGCGGACAGTGTGCCGGTCGATACGGTGATTGGATAACTACCGGCGCTGCTGTTTGCCGTGGCCGTTGTAGACAGCCCCGGCGTACCAGTCACAACCGTTGTTGGATCACCATTCACAAAGCCGGTGATGTTGTCGGTCAACGCCGGAAGTGCCTGGCCATACGAAATCGTGAAACTGTTCGCCGTCACAGTGAGCACCGCTGGATAAACGGTGAATGACTGGGTAACCGAGGCAGCGCTGTAGTTGCCGTTGGCCGGTGCCGACGCGGTGATTGAGCACAAACCAACGCCGGAAATCGTTCCACTGGGTTTGCAGGGCCCCGACGAGGTGAAAGCGACCGTCTCCCCGGAAGTCGAGGTTGCACTCAAGGAAAACATGTTGCCGTACTGCACGTTCGGCAAGCTTGCCCAGCTGATCGTCTGCGGCTTCGTGGTGGAATTGGCCGGCAGGATCATGAACGTTCCTGACGCGGGATTAGCCGCGTTGTAATAGGGAGGCATGGGAGTACCAGTGACCGGTGGGCTGGTGCCCGGCTGCGACGCGGTGATCGTGCAGCTTCCCGTGCCACTAAGCGTCACACTGGCTGACGAAACGCCGCCGTTCGAGATGGACTGCACCGACTGGCTGGCGATGGAGCAGGATCCTGAAGTGCTGAAGTTCACCTGCAGCCCGTTCGGGGCGCCGTTGGACTCGGCAGTCGCAGTGACCGAGAGCGGCGAGGCCGAAATCAGGACAGAACTCGGCAGGGAACCAAGGACAACCGTCTGGTTAACGGTAAGGACCGCTGGCGCCGAGGGTGCGCTCTGCCGCTGTGTCGGGTCGATGGGTACCGGAAGCAGGGTGGTCGATATCGTATAGGCCAGGGTTCCGGCCGGAGGGTTAATGTCGGTGAATGTTGTCGCCGGCGGATTTCCATTCACGCCACTAACGCTGCCAATCACGACCGACGGCCCGTACACGACGGGCATCCCGGTACCGACGCTGCGGGAGATCGTGTAGGTCTGAACGACGCCGAAGGCCGGCGCGGTCCAGTTGACTGTGACGTTTGTCCCGGTGGGCGTCGTCACCGGGGTCTCAGTAGGTGAAGACGGTGGACGAACGACCGAGTTCGCGGTGAGGTAAGTCAACTCGTTGGTGGTGACGCCGCCACTGCCCAGGGTAATGTTGCCGCCGGAGCCCAGAGTGACGTTGCCACCGCTGCCCAGCGTTACGGTGCCGCCGCTGCCCAGGGCGATGGTGCCCCCACTGCCCAGCGCGACCGTCCCACCACTACCCAACGCAACGGTGCCGCCGCTGCCCAGCGCGACGGTGCCGCCGCTGCCCAGGGTAACGTTGCCGCCACTGCCCAGGGTGACGGTGCCGCCGCTGCCCAGCGTGACGGTGCCGCCGCTACTGCCGAATGTGTAACTACCGCCCGCGGCGACTGGCGTCGTGCTTCCGCCGCTGGTGACGGTGCCACCGCTGCCCAGCGTTACGGTGCCGCCGCTGCCCAGGGTGACGGTGCCGCCACTGCCCAGGGTGACGGTGCCGCCGGCACCCACTGTCGCGGTGCCGCCGCTCCCCAGAGCCACGGTGCCGCCAGCGCCCACCACCAGATCGGCGCCGCCGCTCCCCTGCGTTACGGTTCCACCACTGCCGAGTGTGACGTTGCCACCGCTGCCCAGCGTGACGGTACCGCCGCTGCCCAGCGTGATGGTGCCGCCGCTGCCCAGCGTCACATTGCCGCCGCTGCCCAGCGTCACATTGCCGCCGCTGCCCAGGGCGATGGTTCCTCCGCTGCCCAGGGTGACATTGCCGCCGCTGCCCAGCGTGACGGTGCCCCCACTACCCAGCGTGATGGTCCCACCACTGCTGTCCAGGGTATAACTACCACCTGTCGCGGGGATGGTCACAGAACCGCCACTGCCCAGGGCGATGGTTCCGCCGCTGCCCAGGGTAACGGTACCCCCACTGCCCAGGGTCACGGTGCCACCGCTACCCAGCGTGATGGTCCCCGCGCTGCCCAGGGTGACGTTACCGCCGCTGCCCAGGGTGACGTTCCCACCACTGCCCAGCGTGATGGTCCCCGCGCTGCCCAGGGTGACGTTACCGCCGCTGCCCAGGGTCACGTTGCCGCCGCTGCCCAGCGTGATGGTGCCGCCGCTGCCCAGGGTGACGTTGCCGCCGCTGCCCAGAGTCACATTGCCGCCGCTGCCCAGCGTGACGGTTCCACCGCTGCCCAAGGTGACGTTGCCTCCCGCGCCGATGTTCAGAGGCGTTGAGGTGGATCCAAACGAAACCACATTGGCGAGAGATGCGTACTCGCCGCCGGTGGCCCCTACTTGGCGCAGGTCGATGTTGGCCACATCGTTATATCCCGGCAATTGGGTATATGAGACTCCGTCGAAGGCGATGTTCTGCCCATTGGTCCAGGCGGGCGTGACGGGGGTGACCGGGCCGTCCACTCGATATCCGGTATCGCCAGTGAGCGGTGTGCCGTCACAATGCAACGTCGCGGGGCTGGCGCTTGAGCTGGGCGCGGTTGGAGTGTACCAGGCTGTCGTGGCGAACGTCGGGGGGTTGGGGGGAATCGACGTATCGGTAAGATCCGTTACGGAACCCAGCGAACTCTCTGACAAAGTGGCCAGGGTTTGGTTGGAGTACGCGACCGCCGCATTCGGTCCCACTCCGTCCAGCTGGAACAGATAGTTCATCACGCTTTGATAATTCGGCTTGCAATTGACATCAAAGGTAGGGATATAACTCCCTGGCGTTTGATAGTAGAGGCCGCCATGAGTCAATCCAAGCGTGTGGCCGATCTCGTGGAATAAGGTTCCGGCTATAACGTTGGCGCGCTTGCTCATATCCTGGTTCGGCGCTGTCTCCCAAAGGGCCAGGGTTACAGCGGAATCAGACCCACCCAGGTCGGAGTAGCCGGAGATGCTTGTTACGGTGCCGGAAGTAAGTCCAATCACCGGCTCAGGCAAAGTGTTGTTGGGGTAGCTCCAGTTGGGCACGCCGGGCGTGGACAAAATAATGGTCTGCGAGTCAGGACATGAAGTGGTGTTATAGATCCCGTTGAGGGATGGATCTCCCAGGACGCCGGAGATCGTGAAGCGGCTCGGACAATAGTTGACGTTGTTCGTGTTGGGACCGCGGTCAGCGGTCGTGATGGTGGTTACACCACCTGAGACGGTTATTGCCGTCAGAGTTCCGTAACGCGTGTTCCAGGCCGGGATCGCCAGAGAGTGGCCGAAGAGCACATAGTGATAGCTGTCCTTCTGGCCGTACGGGAAACGAGGAGAGCAATCGCCGCCGGCTGCGCAGGAAGTCAGGTTGCGCGGCCACAGCTTCGAAAATTCGATGCTGTTTTTCCAGCTGACAACTCCGGGCTCGCTGGGGAATTCGCACAACTGCGTTCCATCCGTGCAGGTGCTTTCCGCCACCGCGTTGCCAATTTCGAGATGGAGCACGATTCCATCGGCAGCGAATGCCTGGGTCACCATGGCCAGGGGATCGTTTCCATTGGCGTCCGGCGAGGGGAACAGGTTTTCCTGGTTGGGATCGCACGAGCCATTGGAGAGCACGGCGCCGCACATGTAGTCGAGCTGAACGAACAGGTCCTTCTCACCGGATTTCGCGCCCGGCAATGGCACCCATTGGCCAGTCTTCACGTCGTAATAACCCGGGGAACCGGCATAGAAATCGCCCGCCCCGGGCCCGGCCTTCCAGGAGTCCAGAATTCCGTCGTTATCGCTGTTGGCTACGGGCGTACTCAGAATCACCGCAGCATACGCATTCCCGGCAGCCAGCGGCGCATTGTACTGGTTCGGTTGCCCGAGTGTGACGGAACTCGAACCATTGTTCCATCCTCCGCCGGGTACGTCGAAGAGAGTCGTAGCCTCCCCACTGCCCGAGGCCCCGCCGACCGCATCATAGAATCCCTGAATGTTCTGACTCGTGGAGCTGGTTGGTATGGCCGAACCGTCGTAAAGGACCACCGCCTTGAGCGGGAAGTTCGGAGACAACACGCGATAGATGACCACTAAGCTGGCGCCCTCGGTGAGCGGGAGCGCAGTTCCGCCGTCCGGCAGAGACACCTTGAACCCACCCGAGGCGAAGCGTACCCCATTCGCGCCCACCGGGAAGTAAGTATTCACATCGGCGCGATAGACGCGCAGCGTTCCCGTGAACGATCCATCTGTGTATGGCAGATCGCTTCCTATCTGTTGACCAGTAATAGCGAAGTTATTGAAGGTTCCATTTGTAGCCGAAGGCGAGGGAGTATTTTCGAGCGTCTCCCAATAGAGGAAAGCGTCGATGATATCGGCGCCGTCGGGAACGCCCTGGCATCCTCCCGGGCAAGTGGTGCTGTCGGGGATGGTGATCGTTCCTGTGGCAGTGCCTCCCACGCCTGTTCCCCGCAGAGCAACTCCCGCCGAGGCATAGTCGCCCGTGACAAAGTAGTTGTTCTCGAACAGAAGAGGGTTGGGCAATGTCGGCGGCGGTGGGCCAGTTGAAACCAGCACCCGGACCGATGATCCTGGATTCACCTGGGTTCCGGCGACCGGGTTTTGGTCGACCACACTGCCGGAAGGAATCACGTTACTGGGCGCAGTGCTCACCGTTCCCTGCGTCAACCCGGCACTGGTGATGGCCGCCGTGCCCGCCGCCTGAGTCATCCCAACCACGTTGGGGACAAGAACAGCGACAGCCTGGCCGTTCAGTCCACCGTTGCCAGTCAGATTGACGGTCTGCAGCGCGACCAGAGACGAAAGGTTCATCGTGTTGTCGCTGAATGCTGCCGTGCCGGTCAGATAGCCTGTGGCCTGGGGTGTAAAGCTGTAGCTCTCATTGCAGCTCGCCCCCGGAGCCAGCGAAAAGCTGCTGCCGCAAGTGGAGCCCGCGTTCGCGATAAAGTTCGCCGGGCTGCCCAGAGTAGAGACCAGGGAGCCAGTCAGGGTTTTGTTCCCGACGTTCTGAACAGAAACCAGTTGTGGGCTGTCTGCGCTGGTACTGTACTCGTTCGTGAGAACAAAGCTCAGCGATGGCGGGAGCAGGCCGTTGATTTCTACGACGCGCCCGCTGAAGGTGTCGGCGATGAAGACATCGCCCACTCCATCCGTCAGCACGGCCTCTGGCGCACTTCCGGTGTAGACAGTGATTTGGGCACCGCCTCCGGCCGGAACTTCCACAATGCGGCTGTTGGGGATCGAGTCCGCGACGAAGACATCGCCCGCCGCATCCACCCACACGCCCTCCGGGGCAGCCACCCCGACAGTCGGCACCGTCTTTTGAACGCCGCCGGCCGTGACTTCCACCACCTGGTTGCCATAAGTATCCGCGATGAAGACGTCGCCCGCTGCGTCCACCGCTACACCAAACGGTCCGGATAATCCGCTGGCGGGCACCGTGGTTTGAACGCCGCTCGGCGTAACCTCAACCACCCGAGCGTTTCCGGTATCCGCGATGAAAATATCGCCGGCTCCGTCGACCGCCAGTCCCCCGTTCGAAATAGACAGTCCGCTGGTCGGCACCGTGACCTGGCAGCCGGAAGTCGTGCAACCAGCCGGAATCTCCACGACCCGGTCATTGCCTGCATCCGAGATGAAGAGATCGCCCGCTCCATCGACGGCGACACCTCGAGGATCGCTGAGGCCGCTGGTGGGCACCGTGTACTGAACACCACCGGGCGTGAGTTTCACGATCTGATTGTTGGCATAATCCGCGATGAAGAGATCGCCCGCCCCATCCAGAGCCAGGCCGCTCGGTCGATTCAGTCCGCTGGCCGGCAAAACGGTTTGCGTGGCCGGACCAAATGCCGCTGCCGGTGCCTGGCCGACGCCGTAGACCGGGGTCTTCGCCAGCAGATTGCCTGAGCCGTCGAAAAGCTCTGCGGCACCGGCGCGCAATCCCGGGGCAACAGGAGCGAAGACGACGTTCACGGTGCAACTGCCGGCCGCAGCAACCGTGCCGGTGCAGGTGCCACCATTGGCCAGAGAGAAGTCGAGGCCGCTGGCGCCCTGGGTGACGACTCCAGTTCCGCCAAACGTCGTGGCCGACGGAGCATAGTAGCTCAACGTGACGGTTTCCGTGCACGGCGCAGGCGTGTTTTGTCCTGTGGGGCAAACGTTGATGTTGCCGAAGGGTCCATATTCGAGTACGCGATTGTTGATGACGTCGGACACGTAGAGATTGCCGCTCGGGTCAATGGCGACTCCCACCGGCTGGTCAACGCTGTTGGCGCTGATCCCGCCAGAATTTGCGGTGTTGCTGGTGAAGCTGCCGCCCTGCCCGTAGACCCGCGTGGCCGTGGTGCTGCCGGCCGGATAGAACAGTACGCGATTGTTGAGGTATTCCGTCACGTAGAGATTGCCACTCGCGTCTACAGCCACTGCCGAAGGCTGATCGAGACTGTTCGCGCTGATTCCGCCGTTATTCGGGGTGCTGGAAGTGAAGCTGCCGTTCTGCCCGTAGACCCGCGTCGCGGTGGTGCTGCCGTTTGGATAGAACAGCACGCGATGGTTCAATTGATCGGCGTAGTAGAGATTGCCGCTCGCGTCCAGAGCTATTGCGCCCTCGCCACCTATGCTGCTGGCGCTGACCCCACCGAGATTCTGGGTTTGACTCGTGAAGCTGCCGCCCTGTCCATAGACCCGCGTCGCGGTGGTGCTGCCGGCGGGGAAAAACAGGATGCGATTCGTAGCCTCTATGTAGAGGTTGCCACTGCTGTCAACGGCCAGCCCTCCCGGACCCTGCAAACTGTTGGCGGTGATGCCGCCATTGTTCGCGGTGCCCGAAGTGAAACTGCCGTTTTGCCCGTAAACCCGCGTCGCGGTGGTGCTGCCGGCGGGATAGAACAGCACCCGGTTGTTGTTGCCATCGCCAACGTAGAGATTTCCGCTGCTGTCAACGGCGACCGGGTACGGGTTGTTTAAGCTGTCGGCGCTGATGCCGCCCAGATTCGCCGTGGTCGAGGTGAAGCTGCCGTTTTGCCCGTAGACCCGCGTAGCTGTCGTGCTGCCGGCGGGATAAAACAGCACGCGGTTGTTATTGCGGTCAGCCACGTAGAGATTGCCGTTCGGGTCGAAGGCAATCCCCCATGGATTGCTGAGACTGCCGGCGGTCACGCCGCCATTATTGCTGGTGCCCGTAGTAAAGTTGCCGCCCTGCCCGTACACAACGCCCGCGGTAATGGGCTTGAGCGCAGTCTGCTGAACGGACGGCGGCGCGACAAACGTCGCGTAAACGGTCAGCGCCTCGTTCGTCGCCACATTGATCGTGTCATTGCACGACAGGTTGGCTCCCGCGCTCGAGCAGACCCCGCCCCACCCCACGAATGTTGAGTTCCCTAACGCATTGGCGGTCAGGGTCAGCGAGGTTCCGCTGGCAAAGGTGTTCGAACACGTTCCCGTGAGGGCTCCGCCAGCACCTATGTTGCAGTTGATGGTTCCCGGATTCGATGTCACCGTGCCACTACCGGTGCCCATGCTCGTCAGTGCCAGTGTGAAGGAAGCTGCGGTGGAGCAGTTCACCTGAACATTCGTCACATTCGCATTGCCGACATTTCCACTGCCAGCCGTTACAGAGCAATTCTGTCCAGTGGGTTGCGCAAAAACCGTGGCGCTGTAGGGGCTGCCGCTGGCAAGCGCCGTGGGGAAGGTGAAAGAGCCATTGCCGCTGACGGGCAAATTGTCTCCACCGTTGTCCTGGAGCACCAGTCCGGTCCCGGTCAGGCCCGACACCGTTCCACCGATGGTGTATGTGGTGGCAACACCGGTTCCGCTCAGCGGAATCGTCTGCGTAGCAGGAGAGCCACTCAGGACGTTGTCAGAGATGACGGCCGTGCCAGTGAGGAGACCGGTAGTGGTCGGCTCGAAGATGATGCCCAAGTCGCAGGTTGCGCCGGGCGCCACCGTGAAGCTGGGGCCATCATTGCAATAGGGATTACTTCCGACGCTCACATAAGGCAGGAAGTAGGATCCGGTGAAAACCACGTCCGGGTTCGCCGCAGAAATCAGGGCTTCATTACCGATGTTCTGCAGTGTGACGGTTTGGACCGGGTGAAGGCCTTCATTCACGGAGCCGAAGTCCACCTGGGGCGGCTGCGACAGATTGATCTCATAAAACGGGCCATCCGTGGCGACGAAGAGCTGTCCTGTGGCACTGAGAGTAACGGCATACGGATCCGGCGCTCCGGCGGTCAGCAAAAGGATTTGGCAGGCGCTGCTGGCGCACCCAGTGGGAACTTCGACTACGCCTCCGGCGCCCGCCTGGCCATCGACGGTGAGAGTCACGTCGGCTACGATCACGTCGCCGGCAGCATCGACGGCCACGCCATAGGGCGAACCCCAGCCGGTGCCGACGGTGATTTGGCAACTGGCAATTGTGCAACCGGGCGGGAGCTCCACGACTTTCGCCAGACCTTCATCGGCAACGAAGACATCGCCGAAAGCATCCACCGCAACGCTCTCAGGAGCCGAATTGCCTCCGGGGTTGTACAGCGTGATTGGGGTGCCTCCATTAGCGGGAAGCTCAATGACCCCAGCGGGATCGTCGGCGATGAAGACATTGCCGGATGGGTCCACCGCCACACCCACCACATTGGGGTGCAGCGTCGGCGCGTACAGGACAGTCGCGCACTCGACACTGACGCAACCAGGCGGAAGCTCCATCACTTCACCAAACATGCCAAGGTTCTCGTCCGCGACGTAAAGGTTCCCTGCTCCATCGATCGCAGCAGCGCGCGGATTGGCAAAACCAGTAGCCACGGTGGTTGCCGAGCCGGTGTACGGCGGCGCGAGCTTCTGCACGGTTGTGCCGCTGGTCTCGTACAGGTTTCCCGCCGCATCGGTCGTAAGCGGAGCGCTGAGATTTGGCGGCTGAGTTACCTGACTGCTGAAGGAAATCGTCGCTGATGGAGTCAGGGGAGTCGTAAAGCTGACGGTCGGACCAAAGGCAACTTCCGACCCCTGAGCGATGCCGTAGATGAGCTGGGACGAGACCACAGTGCTGCCATTGAGAAGCTGCACGGCACCGAGACGCAATCCGGGCGCAGTCGGGGTGAACTCGACCTTCACGATGCAGGAGCTGTTCGCGGCATACGTTCCTGGGGAGCAGGTGCTGCCCAACACGGCTTGCTGAAAGTCGAGGCCGGTTGCGCCCTGGGTGACGACCTGAATCGTGCTGAAAGTCGTGCTCGCGGTGAAATTGAGGATCACGGGGAAACTGGTGCCGGTAGAGCCGACGCATCCCGACGGGTTTCCTCCGGGGCAAACATTGGCGCTGCCAAAGATTCCCTGATCAAAGGTCGCGGTTACGGATTTCGCCGCGTTCACGCTCAGGACGCAGGCCGGTTGGGCTCCGAAGCTGGCGCACGCCCCGCCCCAGCTGACGAATGTGCTTCCCGGCACCACGCCAGCCGTCAGCTGCACGATCGCACCGGTCGAATATTCCGCCGAGCACGTTCCTGTGGTGTTGGGGCTGGAGTAGTTGCAGCTGATCGCGGTTATATCGTCGGTCACCACGCCGCCGCCGGTGCCGTTGAGTGTCACGGTCAGCATGGACTCCGGCCCATAGGCCGTTCCCGTACCGGTGAATTCCAAAGATTGGGCAGAGGCTGGGTTGTTCAGAGCGTTGTCGTAGAAAATGGCAGAACCGTACAGCGGTCCGATGGCCTCGGGAGCGAAGTTGATGCTGATGTTGCAGTCCGCGGCCGGCGCCAGCGAGAAGTAGCTCGCGCAATCGGCAGGCGTGCCCGAGCCCGCTTCCTGGGGAAAGCTGGGGTTGGTGATATATAACCCCGGGGGGGAAGCGCTCAGCGTCTGATTGCCAATGTTCTCGAACAGGAAGGATTGGTTGCCGGCGGCGTTGCCGAGTCCTGTTGAAGGAAATGGCGGGGTAGAGGTGTTTTGCTGTGAGATCACGTCCACCTTGTATTGGGCAGAGTCGGAGATGTAGATGTCGCCCAGGGAATCGACCGCCACGCCAAACGGCGAAAAGTTGACGCCTAAGGAGGGTTCAGCCGCGCTGGCTGCGATGATTTGGCAGCTGCTGCTCGCGCACCCGGCAGGAATCTCCACCACCTCCTGCAAACCGCTGTCCGCGACATAGAGATCGCCGGCAGCATCCAGTGTCACGCTATTGGGCTGTTTCCATCCGTTGCCCACCGCGACAGGCACGTACCCCGTGGCGGGAATCTCGAGGACCTCCTTGTCGCCCGAGTCTGCGATATACAAATCGCCGGCAGGATCCACCGCCAGGCCGGCCGGCACGAATGTGCTTCCCCCCGGGTTATAAATAACGGTTTGGGTTCCGGGGCTGGCGGCTGGGACCTCGAAGACCTCGCGCAAGGACGAATCACCGATGAAAACGTCGCCCATCGCATCCACCGCTACCGCCGTTGCGGTTGAAACAGAGCCCACGGTGAGCTGGCAGGACGGCTGCGTGCAGCCAACGGGAATCTCAATGACATTAGGTCCGAACTGGCCGACAAAGACATCGCCGGCGCCGTCCACGGCCACGGTCTGCTGAAAGTTCAGCCCATTTCCGACCGTGCTCGCACTGCCATTTGCCGTCACCTTCACTAATTGGTCGGTGTCGCTGCCGTTATTGGCGATGAAAAGATCGCCTGCTGCATCGACGGCCACGCCCTCCGGCTGCGTCAAGGTCTGACTGCCCGTGCTCAGGGCGGACGGGGTCAGCCCGCTGAAGGCAGCCAGCGGTGCATTGCCCGTGCCGTAAATCAGCGTGGTCACCAACGGGGTGGTGCTGTTCGCGCTGCTGAAGAGTTCCACCGCTCCTTCGCGGAGTCCAGGCACCCCAGGTGTGAAGGTGACGTTCACCGTGCAGGTGCTCCCTGCGGAGACGGTTCCGGTACATGTGCTGCCGGCGGCCAACGCGAAGTCAAGACCGGCCGCGCCCTGGGTTACTACCTGGGGCGTCCCGAAAGTTGTGTTCGACGGTACGGTATAGGTCAGCGTAAGAGCGTTGCTGCATGGCGCTGGTGCGCCCGACGAGCAGACATTGACGTTGCCGAAGTTCTGCTCGGTCGTGAAGGTCCAGGTGTCGTCGAACACCTGACCCGAGTTCTGCCCGGAAAACAAGACCAGGTCGTTCTGCGCTCCATCGTAAGTAATCGCGTTCGGTGCATAGCGCCCGCCGGGGCTGGTCGCGGAATTCAATTGCGTCCACGTAGATCCGTTCCACGCCCAGGTGTCATTGAGAAATCCGCCGCTGTTTTCGCCACCCCACATCACCACTTCGCCGAGGGCGGCATCATAGGCCATGCCCTGCGTATCCCGCACCGGGGGGGAATTTGCGGGGCTCTGCTGGGTCCAGGTCGTTCCATTCCAAATCCAGGTATCGTTCAGATAGTTCCCGTTGGCGTCCAGTCCTCCGAACAAAACGACGTTGCCCGTCGCCGGATCGTAGGCCATGGAGTAGTCGGCTCGGGCCGAGGGGCTGTTAGCGGGGGACAGTGCGGTCCAGGTCGTGCCGTTCCACGTCCACGTGTCGCTGAGAGCGCCGGATTCGCTGCTGCCTCCGAATAAAAGAACGTTCCCAGTCGCGGCGTCGTACACCATCACAGCCGCGTCGCGCGCAGAGGGGCTGTTCGCCGGGTTGGCCTGGGTCCAGTTGGTCCCGTCCCACAGCCACGTGTCTCCAAAGCGGTCGGTCGAGGGACTGAACCCGCCAAACATGATCACGTTGCCGTGGGCCGCGTCATAGGTCATGGCATGGGCGGCGCGTGCCGCCGGACTGGTTGACGGATTCGCCTCAGTCCACGTTGTCGCGTTCCACAGCCATGTGTCGTTGGCATAGAAGGGGCTTGTCTGAGTGAAACCTCCAAACAGGACCACCTGACGATGTCCCGCGTCGTAGGTCAGCGCATGGAGATAGCGGGCCGGTGGGGGGTTCGAGGGAAACAGCTGGTTCCACTGCGCCGCCAGCGTGGGCGCCTGCGCTGATGCACAAGGCGCGCTCAACAGCGCCAGCACTGCCACCAGCGCAGCAAAGGACGGTGCGCGGGCTGCGCGCCTCGTCATAGAAAAACCGCACACGAGGGAAAATCCACGCGGAGCCTGATTCGTAAACTCCGCACGCCGGCGTGGCGCAAAAAACTGGCTGAAGAATCTCATGTGTCCCCTCGGGGCCTCACAACATGCAGGTTTCCTGCCAAAACAGGAACCGCCCACGTTTTCAGAGCGTCTCGGGGAAAGGTTGAGCTCTTGAAGGCTGGCGATCTGAAGCAGTTTGAATGTTGCTGCATCATGAACTTCGGGCGAGGTAGCCGTCAAGAAAATCCCACGGCCAAATGGATGAAAAAGAGTGCGATTACCTCGACCCGGCTCTTTGCCGGTTCGGTAATGATCTTTAGTCACCCGTCAAGCAGCCCGCTGGTGATTTTGGTCGCGTTGCGAAGTTTGGGTTCGTTGCCGGCCGGATGGAGAACAGCGCTCAAATTAACCCGTTTGCTATTGGCGAAACCACCATTCACCAGGTCCTCCGGCAAAGCACTCAGAAATGCGGATCGACACCCCCGAACCGGATGCAGTCAGGCGCTTTCGTATAATCGCGGCACAGTTTTTCTGCTAAGGAAACTTTCCATGGAGGGACCCGCAGCCGGGGGCCATCACGAACGGCTCAGGCTGGTGTTTGCCACCAGCGATGAAGCTGCGCTCACCGATATTGGCCAGGAGCTCGCGCCCGCCTTTTTCGTCAGCCTGGCCACCGATTCCGCGGCACTGCTCGAAAATCTTCAGCAGCACACGTCCGAGATCGTGGTTATCGATCTCGACACCATTTTTCCCAACGCTGCCGAGGTGTTTTCCAGTGTTGCCTCCATACGCGGGGCGGCCCCGGACATTCTCCTCATCGTGATCTCTCGCGCGCCGCTGCGCAACGCCCGCCAGCGAACGAGAAAAGCAGGAGGCGACGAGTTTCTGCTGGCGCCGGTGGACTTCAGCGAACTGCGCGAATTTCTGCTGGAGGCCGGGGAGAGCAGACGCCGCGAGCTGGAGGCGCGCTCGTTTCGAGACGAGGCGGCGCGCAGGAGCTCGTTCTGCGGGCTGATCGGTGGCAGCGAACCGATGCAGCGGGTTTACGAGGCTCTCCGCCGCGTCGCGCCCAGCAACACCACCGTGATGCTGCGCGGCGAAAGCGGAACAGGAAAGGAACTGGCCGCACGCGCCATCGTCTCTCTGAGCCGGCGCCACGACCGACCCTTCATCAGCGTCAATTGCGCCGCCTTGCCGGAGACTCTGATGGAGTCCGAACTCTTCGGCCACGAAAAAGGCTCCTTCACCGGAGCTCACGCCAGCCGTCCCGGCCAGGTGGAGCTGGCCGATTCCGGCACTCTGTTCCTCGACGAGATCGGCTCGCTGGGACTCGCTCTCCAAAGCAAGTTGTTACGTGTGCTGCAGGACCGTGCCGTCCAGCGCATTGGCGGCAAGAGCCCGCGCAGGATTGATTTTCGTCTGATCACAGCAACCAACGACGATCTCGAGCAGATGGTCAGCAAAGGCCAGTTCCGCGAAGATCTCTATTACCGTATCTGCGTCTTCCCCATTGCTCTGCCTCCGCTGCGGGAACGCAGCAGCGATATTTCCCTTCTGCTGGACCACTACCTGCGCATGTATTGCACGGCCAGTGGGGTCGCGGTGAAGCGGTTTTCACCTGACGCAATGCAGGTACTGGAGACCAGCGCGTGGCCCGGCAATGTTCGCGAACTCGAGAATCTGGCCCAGCGGCTGGCGCTCATGGTCGACGGCGACCTCGTCAACATCGAGCATCTCCCCGAAAAAGTCATTCTCAGCAGCGCAGCCAGCAACGACCATATTCTCATTCCCGAGGACGGAGTCGATCTCGACGACGAGCTTATCCGCATTGAGATGGGTTACCTGCAGGCAGCCATCCGGCGAGCCGGCAGCAAGCGAGGAGGCGCCGCGCTGCTGCGAATCCCGATCCAGAGGATGAAATACCTCTGCCGGAAGCATGGCATCTGATTGCCGGGGCAGGGTCATAAATTAACCCCGCAGGGGTCGAATTTTGATCCCCGGAGATCCTTTGAGCCAGCCAGAATCTTGCCAGGCGGCCCGCTGATGCCGGGAATTGCCGCCTTTTCCGCTTTTTTGGGGTTTGGCCATTCAATCGCAACAGAGTGATGCGTCAAGCGAACTGGAGCGATCCAGCCAGCTGAAATCCAACTCTTAGGAGAACCAATCCATGGCTATCCAGAAAAAGTCGCTGATCAGCAACCTGAGTTCGGCCAGCAAGTCCAGGACGAAGAGCGAAGCCGCCCCAAGCAGCGCATCCGCCAACGCACGCCTGGCGAAGGCTTCCTCCATCGGTTCTGCAAGCCTTTCCAAGGCTACCCTGCAGAAGGGCTCTCCTACCCTGCAGAAGGGCTCCCCTACTTTCCAGAAGGGCTCTCCTACTTTCCAGAAGGGCTCTCCTACTTTCCAGAAGGGCTCCCCCACTTTCCAGAAAACCGTGATCTAGGTTTGCGTCCGGGACCTCCGGCGCGCCATCGCTCCACAGGACCCCCATTTCGCATGGGAACAAGGAGGAAGAGCCCGGCTCTTCCTCCTTGTGTTCTGAGCGGAAGGACTCTACCACGCCTTGCGATCGACGAATTCCCGCACTGCCTTGGCCGCTATCCCGGCGAGGCTGGCGCGACGCACGAAAATCCTGGCTGTCCCTGTCATCCCTGGCTTCAACGTGCCGTCATTCGGCAACAGCACCTCGGCGATGTAGTCGTTCAGCTGGGCGCCGCCTTTGATCTGTTTAATGCTTTCAACCGCCGGGGGAATCTCGACCGGTACCGGCTCGATCTGCTCCACGGAGGACCGCCGAGGCACGAAGGTCCCGTCCACCAGCAGGCTGACCGGCGCCGCCAGCCGCAGCTCCCCGACCGCATATTCCGGAACGAAGATATGGGCCCGCATGGTGCGGGTGTCGACGACTTCCGCGATGGTTGTACCGGCATCGAGGTAGCTGTTCAGGAGGTCACTGAGACGGGCTGCCGCCACCGTCCCGTCGATCGGAGCTCGCGCCACCATCTGATCGGCTTCCTCGCCGGCGATCGCCACGTTTTTTTCCGCCATTGCCTGTGCCTGAGAGACGGCGCCAAGATTGCCATGCCCGAGTTGCTGCCGCATGCGTTCGCCGCTGGTCAGCACCAGTTCTTCCCGCGACGCCGCTCGCCACGACTCCACCTGCGGATTGATCATCGTCAGCAGTGCCTCGCCCGCGTGAACCTGCTGGCCTTCCCGCACCATCACGTCTGTAACCCGTCCTGGAACGGTGGCATGGACCACCGCTTGCCGCGCCGGCTCCAGCAGGAAGCGCGTGGCGAGAGTCTCATGCCAGATGGGCAGTAAGAGGACGAGAAGCAGCATGGCCAGGACCGCAGCGATTCGAGGCGGCGTGAGCCAGCTCCGCAGGCGGTCGCGCTTGTCCAGATATACGGTCTTCATCAACTTCACCACCGTTCGGATTCGAGACTTGAAGATAAGCAGGCCCAGCGCGAGCGCGGGAACAAAGCCCCACTGGGGACTGAACCGGGAAGAGACATTACTGCAAAAACGCAGTACGGCGAATAAAAGCGCATAACTATATATCCCCGACAGAATTGCATAGATCACATAACCGGGTCGCCGGCGCCGCGAAACAAATTCGACCTCCACCGGGAGCCGGAAAATAACCCTGCGCACCATACCCGACAGGTAAACAGTGGACTTCTCTTTAATCTCGGAAAACCCAATGATTTCGGAAAATGCGTAGTAACCATCCAGCTTGATCAGCGGATTCATGTTTACCACCACCACCGCGACTCCCGTGATCAGCATGATCTTGTAGGCCAGATCGTGCACGCCGCTCCCCGGCGGGGTTCCCCACCAGACGACAGTCGCCATCGCGCAGAAAATCAGCTCCACGCCGATCCCGGCCATGATGATGATCAGGCGTTGCCAGCGTTGCGCGTAGACAAACGCCTCGCTCGCGTCCACGAAGAATGCCGGTGTCAGATAAATCAGCAGAAAGCCCATGGAATGCACCTGGCCGCCGTAATGCTTGCAGGTGAGTCCATGCGCGGACTCGTGAAAAAAGCCCAGAATCAGAAATAAGACCCAGAATTCAGCCAGATCCGCCGCGGTCTTTTGCGTGAAGTTGTAAAACAGCAACGTATCCTGCCCAATCTGCCCCCAGTTCGCGACGAAGACCCAGGTCATGAACCCGAAGAGCACCAGCAGCACCAGGCCGAACCACTTCGTGTAGATCCATTTGAGCCACGGATATATCAGATTAAAATAGCGATCCGGGTCCCAGGCCGAAAATCGCACGTGCGCCACATCGCCCCACTTCGAATGCCGACGCTGGTGCCGATGGCCGCCCTCTTCCAGTTTCTTCTGGAGAACAATGCTTTTCTCCAGCGGTGTCTTATACCAGAACCCGACTTCGTCCAGGCCGGAAGTGAATTCCCGCAGCTCGTCGGCGCTGTAACGAACGCCATACAGTTCCGCGTGCAGGTCCGCTACATCGTCCCAGGAGCGCACGCCGTCGAACAACTCGATGAGTCTCCAATTAGCGGGCGTAAACCGGTAAATCCCGGTCATTCCGCGAATGGTTGCCACCACTACCGGTTGCCCGTCTTCAATGTTTTCGCGGGCAACCAGCCCGGGATCGAGCCTCGGATACCCGACATGCGCCTTGCGCGCAGGCATCTCCGGCAGAGCCGCGTTCAGCGCTTCAGCAAGGTTCATTGGCTGCGCGGAATGCGAACCGAGGCCACCATCCCTGGCAGCAGGCCCGGCAGTTGGCGGCTCAGCACCGCTGTCACCTCGATGGTCCCACTGCCCGGATCGACAACCGGGCTCAGGTGAGTCACCGCGGCCGGTGCGGTCGAGCGGAATTCGGGCGTCGCTGCCACCGTCAGTTCAGAGCCACGTCTGAGCGTCACACCCTCCCGCGCCGGCAGAGTGAACCGCACTTCGAGCGGCGAATTGCCGGTCACCTGGAAAAGACGATCGCCGACGCGTACATATTGGTCCAGACGAACGTATCTCTGCGATACCTCGCCGTTAAAAGGCGCGACGATGCGTGTCTTTTCCAGCTCCACGTCCAGGGCTTTCAGGCTCGCTTCGGCGCTCTCCAGCTCTCCGTTCTGGCGTTCCACCTCAAATTGTGTAGCGGTCAGATCGTACTTCGCGTGATCCAGCGCCTCCTGGGTGTTAATGCCGGCCTCCCGCATCTGCTCGGCCCGTTCGAGGTCTGTCTTCCGAACCTGCACCTCGGCTTCCCAGTTCTTCAGATCGGCCTCGAGGCTCTTTACTGTGTAGTCCGCAGCGCTGCGCTCATCGCTGAGCTGGCGATCGTCGAGCTGCGCCAGCAACTGGCCACTCCGCACGGCCGAATCCACGTCCACCTCGAGCGAACTCACCACTCCCGCACGCTGCGCAACGACGTCCAGCTGCTGTTCCATCGTGACTGGGCCGCTTGCCACGAGGAAGTTCGGCGCAGGCGCCGATGGCGGCGGGCTGACCGCCTCAGCCTGCCTGGACGCCGCTGCTACCGTGTCGCTGCTCGGCTCGTGGCCGGAGTTGCACCCCACCGCCAGGGCCGCGAACCCGCAAACTGCAATTGCTTCCCAAGAACGTCTCATCGCTCCACTCACCATCCGAACCACGTCCAGAATTTCGACCACGCCCAAACCGCAATGTCGCGGAACAGCACGTAGCCGAGGGGACGCAGCCCTGTTCGAATCTTGCTGAAGCCCTGCATTCCCGGCCGCAGGCTGCCGTCTTCATTCGGAACCGCGATCCGCGCGTAGAAAACGCGATTGTCGCCCACCACCTGGCCCACCGGGCTCACCACACTCACTGTGCCGCGAAAGGTTTGCAACGGGAAGGATTCCAGCTTGATGCTCGCGGGATCGCCTGCCCGTACCAGCGTTACCTCGCGCTCCGGTACCGCGACGTCCACGATCGTCTGGGCTGTTCGCACCAGATCCACCATCGGGTCGCCGGTTGCGACTTTCCGCCCCACCATATCCTCAGGATGTGGCGTGGCCACCAGGCCGTCGATGTTCGCACGGACGGTCGCCCGCTCCAGCTGCTCTCGTGCCCGGCTCAATTCGTCGCGAAAATACTCAGCTTCCAGCTGGCGCCGGCCCGCCAATGTGGCGTCGTTGTCGACAAGGGCCTCCGACATCTGCGCCATCGCGGTGTTGTATCTTGCCTCGGCACTGGCTACGGCCGCGCGCTGGCCCCAGTCGGCCATCTGGATCAGCGGCGTGCCCGGCCCCACCTTCTCTCCCTCCCGCACCAGAACACTCTGGATCACGCCGTCTTCTTCGGCGCGCACCGACTGCGTTTGCCCTGCGGCCACCGTTACGTCTCCCGAGACTCGCATCGGCACGGGCACGACGATCAGAATGAGCAGCAGGGCTGTCACGCCAGCGATCATCAGCGCTCGGCGCCGCTTGTCGATCGCCATAAAGCGCCGCTTTTTCTCGATCAGCGGCTCGAGAAATCCGATGAACGGCACCTCTTTATAGAGCGAGGCGTTTCTCAGTGCGAGAGTTGCCTGACTCGACAACAGCCTGATGACCTCGACGTGCAGCTCAGTCAAAAAATCAGGATCGGCACTCTCGAATGAAAGCATGCCCAGCCGGCCTTCGTCGTCGGTGAGCGGAACCGCATGGAAGCCGCGATACCCTGTTTCTTCGAAATACCTGCGGAACTTCTCCCGGGTCTCGGGCCGCGGATCGCTGATCTTGTCCTCATGCATCGAGACCTGAATCTCGGTATCGAGCCCTGCGGCCCAGCGCAGCACTTCCTGCAGCTTCTGTGTCGAGGGCTCCGACGTATCCACTTTCGTTACCCCCGAAATTGCCTGGATCGTCAGGCGATTGCGTTGCTCCAGAGCGATGGCCGCTCGCTCGTACGGAATCACCAGCTGCGGCTGGTTCACAATCGCCTGCAGAACTCTCTCCTGGTTCAGCGTCGAGCTGATCTCCTGCCCAACGCTTACCAGCGTCTGCAGAATCTCGATTTTCCGCTCCGCCTGCAGCAGTGACGAGTTATGCAGCGCCTGCGCAGCGGACGACGCTACCTGGGTCAGCACAAACAGGTCATCGTCTGTGAAGAGTGCATCCTCCTCGAGACGGATCGCCTCGATCACACCCACCAGGCTTTCAGCATCGAGCACCGGCGCGGCCATGACCGACCCGACCGGCGCATCCCCGGCGAGCGTATTCCGCGCTGCCAACACCGGATCACCGATCTGCACCAGCAACGCCTCGCCACTCTCGCCCACCTCGCCGGCTATCCCACCGCCGGCCGACTGCCGCTCTCCTTTTTGCGCAATCGGATCGACGCCCGCCTGCTGCATGAGCAGTAAGTCGTCCTTGTCCACCATCCAAAGATTCACCGCCTGGGCGCGAATCAAATCGGCAATCTTTTCGCAGATTACCGGCAGCAGGGTCTCCATCTCGAGGTTCGCGCTGAAGACCTTCTCGATGTCGTAAAGCTGCGTGAGTCGCGTTACCGAGGCCAGCTGCGCATCGCGTTCGGTCACATAGGCAAGGCCGCCCGCGAAGGCCAGCGAGGCAATGTCCGCAATTTCGCTCAGTTCGTCGAGGACAGATGGACCTGGCAATTCCCCGAAGCTGACAACCTCGATGCAGCCCAGCAGGCGCTCGCCGGACAGCAGGGGAACGCAGGTCAGCCCGGTCACATTTTGCCGAACGTCCAGGTGCGCGTACTCCTCGCGGCCCAGCTCGTCGGCAGACACCTGCACAATCGCGCGGTCCCGCACTGCGGCGCCCATCACTCCTGAATCCACAGCGATGGGCCCACGGTCCACCGATATGTCTCCGGCTGTCGCCTGCGCCGACCACAGCGTGGCCTCCGCGTCGTCCACGACAAAAATAGCCACAGCCGAATCTCCCAGCGCATCCACGATGCTTTGTGCGATCGTGCGCGCTCGAGGGCCGATCTGTAGCTCCGGCAGCAGGGCCGCCGCAATTTCCGCTATGGGAAATGCCACTGTGGGATTCGCCAACTGCGATCCCTCCAGGACGTCGAAGTCGGGGATGCGTAGAATGGTATCCTGCTCCTGGCCCGGTGTGGCGGAATTTTTCTCGCAGTAAAAACACTCGCGGATGGTTCGGGAGTCTGCCTCCCGGACTTCAGTTCGCCTCAGGTCGCGGCTATCCACGCGCACCTTAGTTCCACAAAGGAGCCCGGTTGAAATCGCTCGAAATCGGTTATCTCAAATTTGGGGATGTCGGACTAATTGCAGTTCAGGGAGGCCTGGTCCTCGGGCCCCCGGTCGACTCTTTGCGTCAGACCCTCGATAACCTGGTTTCCCATGGAGAGGTGAAGTTCGTGCTCAACCTCGCCGGCGTCGACCGGCTCGATTCCAGCGGAATCGGGCTTCTGGTCAAGGCCCTGCAGTCCTGCAAGGGAGCCGGAGGAGATGTGAAGCTGGCCGGCTTACCAAAGGTTGTGGTGCAAACTCTGACCATGTGCCGCCTCTTGCCTCTGTTTGAAGTCTTTGAAGAGGATCAGGAAGCCATCGCTTCCTTCGGGTGAACACCCGGGGTGGAAGTTTCGAGTACCTCCAAGTACCTCTAGCCGCAGCTAAATGCTTCGCGGCCGCCCCAATCGGATATACTCGTTTAACTCCCCGTTAGTCTCCAGATCGCATTATGGATCATTCCAACCCAAGGAAAGACGACGAATCGGCTGTAAAGAGGCGTCTCCGGGGAAAGGTCGGGGCGGGTTTTGCAGGTGAGAGTTCCGACGCTCACACACCCGTTCCGCCTGAAGACCAGGCCACCTTCGTTGACACGGGTCTCTCCGGCCACGATGCTGACGCTACCGTCGTCGATGCCGGACCACGGTCGAATCGCGAAGCGACGGCGGTAAACGCCGGCGCTACCAACACCACTGGAACTTCGGCTATTCCCCCTCCTTCATCTTTATCAAGCCGCAGTCCCGATTTCCAGGCCCGGGCGACGGTATTCCAGATCGGTGACGTACTGGCCGGTCGTTATGAAATTCTGAAACTGCTGGGCGAAGGCGGTATGGGCGCTGTGTACAAAGCCAGCGACCGCGAACTCGGTCGATTCGTCGCCCTGAAAGTGATTCGCCCCGAGCTGGCCTCGAACGCTTCCATCCTCGCCCGCTTTAAACAGGAACTTCTCCTTTCCCAGAAGGTCACCCACCGCAACGTGATCCGCATTTACGACCTCGGCGAGGGCGAGGGGGTGAAGTTTATTACCATGGAATTCATCGAGGGCGAGGATCTGCGGTCCCTCATCCGCGAAAAGCAGAAATTTTCTCCTGGCGAAGCAGTCGAAATGATGCAGCAGGTCTGCCAGGCGCTCGATGCTGCCCACACCGTCGGCGTCATCCACCGCGATCTCAAACCACAAAACATCATGCGGGAACCGAGTGGCCGAATCCTGGTCATGGATTTCGGTCTCGCGCGCACCGTCGAAAGCGAGGGCATGACCCAAACTGGCGCCGTCGTCGGCACCATGGAGTACATGTCGCCGGAGCAGGCTCTGGGCCAGACCCTCGACCAGAGATCGGACATCTTCGCCCTGGGTCTGATCATGTTCGAACTGCTCACCGGCAAGACGCCGTTTCACGCCGACAGCGCTATCGCCAGCCTGATCAAGCGAACCCAGGAGCGTGCCGGTTCCGTCTCAGATATTGACTCCACGATTCCTGTCGGTGTCGGCAGCATCGTTAACAAGTGCCTCGAACGCAACCCGAGTGAGAGGTACCAGACAGCCGCGGCCGTTCTCGCCGATCTCAATGCCTGGAAAAACCCTGGCGCCGTCCAGTCCGATGTCGGGGTCCAGCCCCTCGCCCGGCCTCTTCCCTGGCCTCTCATCTCCGGCGCCCTGGCCGTCGTCCTTGTGGCTGCGGCTGCGCTCATGCTGGTGCCCTCCATGAGGCATCGGATTTTCGGAGGCCCGGCAACGGCAGCCGTCCCTCATCACCCCATCACCGTCCTGGTGGCCGACTTCGCCAACCACACCGGCGATCCCGTCCTCGATGACACGCTGGAACCGATGATGAATGTCGCCCTCGAGGGCGCCAGCTTCATCAACGCCTTCAGTCGCGGCGATGCACTGAAGCTGGCCAAAAAACTTCCCAATCCCACTGACAAACTCGACCTTCAATCGGCGCGCCTGGTCGCCGTCGACCAGGGCGTCAATGCGGTGATTACCGGCGATATCACCCTGCAGGGCGGCAAGTACAATGTCTCGGCGACCGCTTTGGACCCCCTGAACGGCAGGGTTCTCGCCAAATCGGATTTCAGCGTTCCCGATAAACAACAGATCCTGAGCGACCTCCCCAGGCTGGCGGCGCCCATTCGCAAAGCCCTGGGCGACAACACACCGCCCTCGGTTCAGTTCGCCGCCGTCAGCGGAGCCTTCAAGTCCACGTCCCTGGAAGCGGTTCAGCAGGATGCCATCGGCGTCGACGAACAATTCTCGGGCGAGTTCCAGGAGGCCTTTGATTCCTTCCAGAAGGCTGCGCAACTGGATCCGAAATTTGCCCGAGCCTACACCGGCATGGCCGCCATGGCCCTGAATCTGGGTAGACCCAAGGACGCAATAGCGTACATGAAGCTCGCGATGGAGCATGTGGACCGGATGACCGAACGCGAACTCTACCGCAACCGCGGGCTCTATTTTCAAACCATCGGCGACTGGCACAATTGCGTTCAGCAATACAGCGAGCTGGTCACTCGCTACCCTGCCGATCGGGTCGGTCAGAACAACCTTGCCACCTGCTATACGCAGTTGCGCGATGCACCCAAAGCCCTGGAAGCGGCGCGGCACGCGGTTGAGATTGTCCCCAAAGGCGTGGGACAGCGCCTGAATCTCTCCTTTATCAGTTCCTTCGCCGGAGATTTTGCCGGCGGTGAAAAGGAGGCTCGCACCGCCCTCCAAATTAATCCCTCCGCTGCGCAGGGTTACCTGTCGCTCGCCGAAGCCGAGCTGGGGCAGGGTCAGATCGACAAGGCCGCCGATGGATACCATCAGCTTGAAAAGTTCGGCCCCCTGGCCACGTCTACCGCCAACGACGGACTTGCCGATCTGGCCGCGTATCAGGGTAAGTATGTCGAAGCCGCAAACCTTCTCACCCGGGGAATCACCGCCGACGTCACAGCTAAGTTAGCCGACAGTGCGGCCAGGAAATATCTGATCCTGGCCAACCTCGAAGAACTGCAGGGACATCAGGCCCCGGCCCTTTCCGACATCAGTAACGCACTCGGGAACAACCCATCTGCCTCAACCAGATTCCTGGCAGCCATCGCCTACGTCGATGCAGGAGACCTTGCCAAAGGGCAAAAACTTGCCGCCAGCCTCTCTTCCGAAACGACAAGCGAGCCCCAGGCTTACGGCCAGATCGTCGACGGCCTGATCTCTCTGAGACGGAAAGACCCAAAGGAGGCCGTGAAACAAATCGCAGCCGCAAACAACCTGCTCGATACCTGGATCGGCCGTTTTGAACTCGGACGGGCTTACCTCGAAGCTCAATCGTTTACCGAGGCTGACTCGGAGTTCGATCAGTGCATGAAACGAAGAGGGGAAGCCATCGAGCTGTTTATGGATAATGTCCCGACCTATGCTTATTTCCCGCCCGTGTACTACTATCAGGGCCGTGTTCGCGAGGGAATGAAGAGCGAGGGCTTCGCGGATTTTTATAAGACCTATCTCAATATCCGCGGCCAATCCACTGAAGATCCATTGGTTCCGGAAATCCGCCGCCGCATCGGCCAATAGCGATGCTTGATGTTATCGCTGACTTAATTGCGGAACACAAGGCAGATAATAGGTGTGAAACAAGAGAGTGAACCGATCTCCCGCAAGTCGTGTCTTTCGGGTGTCGGCCGTGGCCTGCAGGGTATTTCCAGGCCGCTCGTTCCGCAGTTGCGCTCCGGCGATGCGCAGCGGGTTCGATAGCCGGATCAACACCAGCGACGGCCCCAAAAAACCTCGCTTTCGGCTGTGTGAGCTTCCGTAAGTATGGCAACCGCTATTTCCTAGCCGAGTATCACCCCTCCAACTGGCCGACTTCGATGACACTCTCCCCTTCCCATAAGGAGCGCATCGTGGCTCGCGACTACGCTCTCTACCATCCACAACAGGTCGCGTGCTATGCCTGCCGGGAGCTGCCGAACCGGGCGCTCCCGCTTTTCTTTTGCTTCGCTCCCGGAAACCTGTGCGGAATGCTGATCGCCGCCTCCCTGTTTTCGATCAATGTGCTTTCCAGGCGGGCGGTCCTTCCCTGGGTCGACTGCTTGTAAGCCGCAGCAACCTAGCCCCAATCGCCGGATGTCTTTCTACAGATCTCCATACTCCGGGCGTGTGCGTTTCGCCCTGTCCCGCCTTGACGCAGGTTCATCCCAGGAATGGCGTCGCTTGACCCAAATCGCTTTGGACCTGGAAGTGCTAAGAATGGTCCATAGGGTCATCCCATGCGAAACCTCATCTGCGTCCTCGCCTTTTCCTTCCTTGCTCTGATGATTCTGCCGGAAGCCGCCGGCCACGCGCAGGCGCAGGCGAATCCCTATCCCGCCATGGCTCCTCTGGCGGAGTATCTGATGCCGAAGGGTGCGGAGATCGCGCTGGCTCGCAGCGCGGCGCCGGCATCCATTGCCGACAACGCCACGGTGATGGTCCTGGGACCACACGGGTACACCACGGCTGTGCAGGGTACAAACGGCTTTGTCTGCTATGTGGAGCGATCCTGGGCGCAGGACACAGACAGAGCGGAATTCTGGAATCCCAAAATGCGCGCCCCCAACTGCTTCAATGCCGCCGCGGCCCGGAGCGTGACGGAGCTCTATCAGATGAAAACCCGACTCGTGCTGGCCGGGCAGTCGAAGGCGCAGATCGCGCAGGCGATCGACGCCGCCCGGAGCGAGAAGAAACTTCCGCCGCTGGCGCCGGGCGCGATGTGCTACATGATGTCGAAGCAGCAGTATC
>Ga0335073_10001780_pt1 | contig 29092 bp, 22 predicted proteins | sample Lox_Sample_22_FD_207093 | JGI IMG/M metagenome (GOLD analysis project Ga0335073, IMG submission 207093) | Soil microbial communities from Loxahatchee National Wildlife Refuge, Florida, United States - Lox_Sample_2.2 | ecosystem: Environmental > Terrestrial > Soil > Wetlands | place: USA... | reverse complement strand
TTGGTGCGAGGGCTGTGCAAGCAGATGCTCGGTTTCGGCCCAGAAGAGCGGATCCAGCGAATCTTGTCCATAGACGCCACCTTGCCGGTCTTCCCGCAAGAACAATGTGGCGTACAGACGATTCCACGGGTGAGAGGCATTGGAATCGTAGAGGGTGACGGAAGGCTCTAAATTTCCCCCTGGGCGCGCGAAGACTGCGGTCTCCCAAAGGCACATCCCCGCCAGCAGGAGCAGGACTACGGTGGCGGCGCGTCGCATGAGTGCCTCCTACGGGTGCTTTACCCCGAACCCGGCAAAAAGTTGCACCCAAGCTTTAAAAATGGCGACAGCAACTCCGGGCTCAGCTGAAGGTCGGCAACTTCACCAGGTCGTTCTTTGGAACGGACTCCAGCGGTTCGCCAGCCTTGCGCCAGGCCGTCAGTCCGCCGACAATCACAAACGCCTTGAATCCCTTCTCCCGCAGCAGGTGCGCCACACGGGCGCTGGTTGCTTCGCGTGCTCAAGTACAGTAGAGATAAATGTCCTTATCTTTCGGCAAATTCTTGATTTCTTCTTCGAGATTGTTGGGTTCGATGCGGATCGAGCCCTTAATGCGTTCCGCGCCAACGTCGTAGTAGCCATGACTGCGCACGTCGACAATCTGGACGCTGGCGGCGTCATTCGATGCCAGTCGAGCAGCCAGTTGCTGAACCTGCACGCGAGGCACGATGTTGTACCTGCGATACTTAAGAAATTGAGCGAGGCGATAGATAGCGTAGATCAGCAGGGCCACAGTGATGATGGATTCCATGACGCGGCTCGCGGCATGCATGCTGTCCAGCGTGGCCGCCAGAAAATCGCGCGATAGGTATCCCACCGTTAAATAGGTCGTGCAATACAAAGAGGCGCCAGCCGCGTCCAGGCGCAGGAACTGTGCAAAGCGCATCTTCATGCTGCCCGCGAGAGGTGCGGCCATGGTGTTGACTCCAGGAATGAACTTGGCAACGATCAGGGTCACTTTGCCGCGTTTGTAGAACGATTCGGCGGAACGCAAAATGCACGTCTCCGGATTCAGTGACAGCCGGCACAGGAATCCAAGCAGCGCCCATCCGGCGTAGCGGCCGAGCCAGAACTGTATGATGTCGCCGAGGATGAGGCCGACGACAGCGGTGAGAAGGACTCCCGGTCCTGAAAGAGTATGCGAAGCCACGCCTGCCCCGCAGGCTACCAGAGCGATCGCCGCCGGAAAGGGAAATCCGATCGACTCCGCTAAGAGCAAGAGAAACGTCAGGGCATAGCCGTGCCGTGCCAGCATTGAGAGCAAAGGATGCATAGCAATCTTGGAGAAACCCGGTTCCGAGCTTGGAGCAATTTTGATTCGGGACGCCGGAAATAGTGTTCAGTATAAACAAAAACCGGGCGCGTCCGATGGACAGCGCCCGGCTGCACGAGGAGCGAGTCTCTCAGGAGGACCTTCCTCGTCCAAGGGGAGCAAGACAGCGGCTTGCACTCGAAGTCTCTCCGGCCCTGTCCGGGCCGGCGCGTCGAAAAATCTAGGCGCCTTTCGTCTAAAGCTTCGACTGAAGCCGCCGCCTCTCGTTGATGGTTTGTCCGCAGCGGACGGGAGCCTCAGCGACCTGCCTTTCTCAGGTGCTGGGGGGAGAAGACTGAGGTCGCGGGAACCGCGCCCCATCGCATGCCAGTGCGTCTCGTTAGCCCTCCGCCTTGGCAGACACTCCCACCAACTGCGCGCATTGTCCGGCACGTTGAAAAGAAAATCTGTAGCCCCAGTCACGAACGTAAGTGACGGAGATCAATCGGGTCGACAGAGGCTTTTTGTGCCGTGGGTCACAGGTTCGCCCTTCTGACTTTGAGGCTAGCGATTCGGGGGAAGAAAGCTGGAATTTAGGAGGATCGGCGCCGCAAGCCGCAGCCGGTTATTTCTCTCTCGCGACCACGTACTCCGGCGCCCACAGTAGTGCGCGTTTGATCTCCGAGTCGGGGAAAGTACAAATCGCCTTCCGTGCCGATTCCGCATACTTTGCCGCACGAATCGTTGCCGCCTCCAGCGACCCATAGCGCTGTAGAATCGCCAGAATCTGCGCGTGGGTTACACCGTTGAACGCCCGCTCCCGCAGAATCGTCTCGATGGCCGCCCGTTCTTCTGCGGTACAGCGTTCCAGGGCATGAATTACCGCCATGGTCACCTTGCCCTCACGCAGATCGCTGGCCACTGGCTTGCCCAGCACCTCTTCCGATGCCGTCAGATCGAGCACATCATCCACGATCTGAAACGCCATGCCGAGATCATGCCCGTACTTTCCGAGCGCCGCTTCCTCTTCCGCCGTCGCTCCGGCCAAAATCGCCCCCAGCCGCATGCAGACCGAGAAGAGACACGCCGTCTTGCGGAAAATAAGATCGAAGTGCTCCTGCAGTGAGATGAGCTTGCCCAGTTTTTCCATCTGCAGCAGTTCGCCTTCGACCATCTGCTGCGTCAGTTCGATCAACGTATCGAGAATGCGGAAATTGCGCTCCTGCACCGCGATCTTGAACGCCTGCATGTATAGCCAGTCGCCGGCCAGCACGCATTTCGAGTTGCCCCACTGCGTATTAGCCGCGGGGCGACCCCGCCGTGTCTTCGCCTCGTCGATGATGTCGTCGTGTACGAGCGTCGCCGTGTGAATGATTTCGACGACCGCGCCCAGCCGCACGGCGCCGCGTCCCTCGTAGCCCAGCAGCTTTGCGGAAAGCAGCAGTAACGCCGGCCGGATCCTCTTGCCTCCGCCGGCACGCAGATACTCCCCGATCTCGGTGATGGCCTGAACACGCGAGACCGTGTCACGTCCGAATTCTCCCTCCAGCGCGACAAGATCGTCCCGCAGCAGATCGAATACTTCTTTCCCGTTGATGATGGCCGGTGCGCTCAATGTCTTCGATTTTCTTCTGCGATCTGTGCTCTCCCGGGCGTTGAAGCTCTTTCTAGTTCGTTCGGTAGTTCGTAAACTGCAAATCGATTCCGAAATCCTTCTGTTTCAGCAGGGCGATCACCTCCTGCAGCGTGTCGCGATCTTTGCCGCTAATACGCACCAAGTCCCCTTGAATGGAGGCTTGCGCCTTTTTCTTCGAATCTTTGATCAGTTTCACGATCTCGCGAGCCTTTTCGATGGCGATGCCCTGCTGCAAGGTCACGCGGCGTTTTGCCGTTCCACCCGCCGCCGGTTCGACCGCGCCGTAGGTAAGGCCTTTCAGCGATACTCCCCGCTTCACCAGTTTTGCCTGCAGGATGTCATTGACAGCCTTGAGTTTGTACTCATCGGCAGAGTGCAGCACAATCGCGTCCTTCTCCAGTTCAATATTTGACTTGGAGTCCTTCAGATCGAAACGGGTATGAATCTCCTTGAGCGCCTGCTGGATGGCGTTCGAGACCTCGTTCAGGTCAATCTTGCTGACGACATCGAAACTGTTATCCGGCATACATTTCTAATCTTTCTGAAACAATGGAATTCTTAACCTGAGGTTAACAGAAACGCCGAGGCTAGCGTGCGGGAACTTTGCTTTCAGCAATTTCAGCCAATTTGAAAAAATCGTAGAAATTCCGGGAAGTGCGCTCTCCAATCTCGTTCATCGAAAGCGACCGCAATTCGCCCAGTTGGCGTGCAGTTTCCTTCACGAAGGCAGGTTCATTGCGCTTGCCGCGGTGCGGCACTGGCGCCAGATAGGGGCAGTCGGTCTCAATCAGCATGCGATCCAGAGGAACTTGCAGCGCCGCGTCGCGAATCGGCTGCGCCTTTGGAAAGGTGACGTTCCCCGCAAACGAAATCATGAATCCCATGTCGAGCGCGCGGTTTGCCTGCGCCCAATTTCCCGTAAAACAGTGCATTATGCCGCCCAGCCCATTCCGAGCCCACTGATTCTGAATTAATCCGAGACAGTCGTCCCACGCGTTGTGGCTCCCGTCTGACGGACGGCAGTGAATCACGATCGGCAGTTTTGCGGCTGCGGCAAGCTCCATCTGTCGGACGAAAACCTGCTTCTGCGTTTCTCGCGGAGAATGATCGTAATGGTAATCCAACCCGATCTCGCCCCAGGCGATCACCTTCGCATGCCGCGCCAGTTGCTCCATCGTTTGGTAAGAAGCCTCACCCGCAAGCCTTGCCTCATGCGGATGAATCCCGACGGTTGCATACATAAACGGATACTTGTCCGCGAGCTGAATTCCCGCGTCGAGCGTGGGTGGACCATCTCCATTTCCGATGGCCACCATCGTTTGCACTCCGGCTTCCCGCGCGCGAGCAATCACCTGCTCGCGATCCGAGTCGTACTGCTTGCCATCGAGATGGGCATGAGAATCGACGAACATTGTCATTAGTCACCAGTCGTTCGTCGTTGGCGGGGATGGCGGGGTCGGCGGCTGTTTTGCCAACGACCAACGACGGTTACTTCAGCCGCGCCCCCACCGGCACATCCTCCAGAAAGCCCGCCAACACCGGCTTTCCGCCTTCGAGCGATGCCGCGACGATCATGCCATTCGACTCCAGTCCGCGCAGTTTTCGCGGTGCCAGGTTAGCGACGATCACCACCTTGCGCCCGATCAGCATCTCTGGCGCGTAAGCCTCAGCAATTCCGGCCACCACCTGTCGCACTTCCGTCCCAATGTCAATTTCCAGCCGCAGTAATTTGTCGGCCTTCGGAACTCGCTCAGCGACCTTGACTACACCCACGCGCAATTCGATCTTGGAAAAGTCTTCGATTGTGATCTTCCCGCCGTCTGCCGGGGCAGCCGCCGGTATTGCTTGTGCCGCTGTCGGCGTCACGCTCGCCGCCGTTCCAGCTTCTTTCGGCTCGTCAACGATCGGACCTCTTTGCTGGTCTTCCATTTGCTGCATCCTTTCGGCTGCGCTCTTGTCGGCGCGCGGAAACACCGGGTACACTTCGCCAAGCTTCGTGCCGAGGTGCAACTGTCCCCAGGCCAGATCAGTCAGAGCATATCTCTGGATATCCCCGAGCCCGAGCTGCGCCCATATCTTCGCCGTAGCGTCCGGAATCACCGGATGCGCCAGTGCGGTTGCAATGCGCAGAGCTTCGGCTGACGTATAAAGCACTGTCGCTAGGCGCGAGCGGCTGTCCTCATCCTGCTTTTCACCCAGTGACCAGGGCTCGTTCTCAACGATATATTTATCGACCGCGGCGACCAGCCCCCACACGGCTTCCAGCGCGCGCGAAAACTGAAACTGATCGAAGAGGGTTCCGAATTCCCGGATCGTCTTGCGTGCTGTTTCAGCAATCGCGTCGTCCCCGGCAGTCCTCGACGCCGCATGCGATGGATAAGGCACCTCACCATTGAAATACCGGCTAATCATCGTTAGCGTGCGGCTGGCTAGATTTCCGATTCCGTTCGCAAGATCAGAGTTGTAGCGCTGCACCAGCGCGTCGAACGAGAACGATCCATCCTGGCCAAAGACAACCTCCCGCAGCAGGAAGTAGCGCAAAGCGTCTGCGCCCAGCACCTCGAGAATCGTCTCAGTGCGAACGATATTGCCACGGGACTTCGACATCTTGCTCTCCTCAAACAGCAGCCATCCGTGCGCCACGATCGCCTTGGGCATCGGCAGTCCGGCTGCCAGCAGAAATGCCGGCCAGTACACGCAATGGAAGCGAACAATTTCTTTTCCGATCATGTGAACATCGGCTGGCCAGTATTTCTTGAATGCCTCCTGTGCCGCCTCGTGTTTCGAACCATATCCGATTGCGGTGATGTAGTTGGCCAATGCGTCGAGCCAGACATAAATCACATGCTTGGGATCGTCCGGCACAGGAATGCCCCACGAAAACGTCGAGCGGCTAATCGACAGATCGCGCAGGCCCGAACGTACGAATGAAATCACTTCGTTGCGCCGCGTCTCCGGTCGAATGAACTCCGGATTTGCATACAACTCCAGCAGCTTGTCCTGGAACGCGGAGAGCCTAAAAAAATAGTTCTCTTCGTGGACGGTTTCAGTAATTCGTCCGCACGTTGGACAGAGATCGCCTGGCTGTGCGCCATCCACATAGAGTTCGTCGGAGACGCAGTACTGCCCCGTGTACGTGCCCCTGTAGATGTAGCCGTTATCGCGAATGCGGCGGAAGAGCTCCTGCGCCCGTTTCTTGTGCCGGTCTTCGGTGGTTCGAATAAAGTCGTCGTTCGATATGCCCATCCGCTTCCAGAGGTTGCGGAATTCCGCCGAAATCTCATCCGCATACTGCTGCGGAGTCTTGCCCGCCGCCTGTGCGGCGCGCTCGATCTTCTGCCCGTGCTCGTCGGTACCGGTGAGAAAGAAGGTGTCTGCTCCCAGGAGTCGCTGTCGCCGTGCAATCGTGTCGCAGGCGATCGTTGTGTAGGCGTGGCCAATGTGGGGCCGTGCGTTCACGTAATAAATCGGGGTCGTGATGTAAAACTTTCGAGTCATATCATTATTTTCAACCACGAAGGAAGCGAAGTTGCACGAAGGAAGCGTGAAAACCGCGTACCCTCAACCCGTCTTGCAGCTAAAGCTTTTTGGCGCCCAAGTAGACCTGCGCCGCTTCCTGCATCACCTTTTTCAGCGGCACATGATGTTCCGCCGCAAGCCGCCGGCAATCCTCGTATTCGGGCGCATAGTTGGTGACCGTTCCATTCATGCTCGCAATCTTCATCCGCACGTCGCCCCACTGCGTGTGAACATTTTCCCATCGCCGCGTAAGCGCCTGCCGAATCTCGTCGCGCCGCCGCACTCCCAGCGTTGTTGTCTCGGTGAAGATCAACTGCGTAAGCTTCTGTGCATCTTCCGGTTTGCACAAGACCGTCAGCAGCGTTCCCGGACGACTCTTCTTCATCTGCACCGGCATCGCGAAGGCATCCAGCGCGCCTTCCTCCAATAATCGATCCATCACGTAACCGAATACCTGTGGATTCAAATCGTCCAAGTTCGCCTGCAGAACAGTCACGGTCTGCGAAGCCGTGTTCGCAGCCAGCGCCGAGGCCGCCTCTCCCACCGTTAACCGCACCACATTTGGATGCCCCGGAAATTCTCGCGATCCGGCGCCGTAACCCGACTTCTCAATTTTCATCTCCGGGAACACGGCAAATCGCCGGGCCAGCGTTCTTACGATCGCTGCGCCCGTCGGCGTAACCAACTCTGCCTGCACACCCGAGGAATACACCGGCGCATCCTTCAGCAGTTCAACGGTGGCTGGCGCCGGAACCGGAAGCGTTCCGTGCGCGCACTTCACCGTTCCTCCGCCCACGTTCAAAGGCGAGCAAACAATTTCATCGACACGAAGCGCTTCCGCGCCCACCGCCGCGCAGACAATATCAACCATTGCATCGACAGCTCCGACCTCGTGAAAGTGCACGCTCTCGATGGGAGTATCGTGAATCTTCGCCTCTGCCGCACCCAGCGCCTCAAAAATCGAGATGGCCATCCTTTTTGCCGGGTCGCTGATCGCAGACTTTTCAATCCTCTCGCGAATCTCCGTCAATCCGTGCGCATGTTCGTGCTGATGGCCATGATCTTCTTGCGTACCATGATCATGGCCATGACGGTCATGGTGAGATTTCGAGCCAGCCCCCTTCACATCCTGCTTCGCCCAATACTCTTCCCGCGGCAAGTCTTTCTCTCCGTCGACCCAAACATCTACCTTTGTGGCGGAGATTCCGCTACGCACCACGCGCGAGATCTCGAGTCGCGCTCCGATTCCCAGCGCCGCCACGGTATTCTCCAGCACTCGAGCCGGGACTCCTGCATCCACCAGCGCACCTAGAAACATGTCGCCGCTGATGCCCGAGAAACATTCAAGATACGCAATGCGCATAGGAAAAAACGTCCCAGGCAATCGGTCGTCTGTGGTTGGCACAATCAATTGCCAGACAGCAAGCATCGGCAAAATGCATGAAACTCTGCGCCAACGACCAACGTCTAAGAGCGAAACTTTCATCATAGGGAAGCAACCTACCTCCGTCAAACGTGCGTGCAGCGGCCACTCTGTTAAAATCACTGTTTCTTCAACAGCTTAGAGAGGCTTCTTGTATCGTCACCTGGAACATCGTCTTGCCCGGCGCGTGTTGGAGTGTCTGCAGCAACGTTTTCCTGGCGCGGACTTGCCCGCGGTCGTCGTCGAACAGCCGCCCAAGGTAGAGCTCGGTGACTTTGCCATCCCAATTTTTCCCTTTGCCAAGCCGCTGCGCTCGGCTCCGCTGAAGATCGCCGAAGCGATCCGCTTCGGGATCGGTTCAATCGAAGGGATTGCCGAAATGCAGGTCGCACCGCCGGGATATCTGAATGTCCGCATCGACCGTGCCTGGCTCGCCGCCGCCCTCGCCGCTGCCCGCAAACCATCTGCAGATATTCCGCCCGGCAAGATTCTGGTCGAGCACTCCAGCATTAATCCGAATAAGGCTGCGCACATCGGACACCTTCGCAACGCCATTCTCGGCGACACTTTCGTCCGCCTGTTGCGTTTTGCCGGAAGGGAAGTCGATGTCCAGAACTACATCGATAACACTGGCGTTCAGGTGGCCGACGTGGTCGTCGGCTTCACTGAAATCGAGAAAAAATCTCGTGCGGAAATTGAGGCCCTGACCCACCATCCCCGGTTCGATTACTACTGCTGGGATCTTTATGCCCGCGTCTCGCAGTGGTACGGCGCAGACAAGCAGCATCTCCAGGCGCGCCTGCAGACGTTGCACGCGATCGAAGACTCCACGAGCGACACCGCCGCCATTGCCGATCTGATCTCGACTGCTGTCTTGCGCCGGCATCTCGAGACCATGGACCGCCTCGACATCGAATACGACTTCCTGCCGCGCGAAAGCGAAATCCTGCACCTACATTTCTGGGATGCCGCCTTCACCAAGCTGAAGGAGACCGGCGTGCTTACCTTCGAGAACGAGGGGAAGAACAAGGGCTGCTGGGTGATGCGTCGCGCCGGGACAGAAACAGTCGAAAGCCAGGATGCCGATCCAAACTCGAACGCTGGCGAAGAGTTCGATCGCGTTTCCGAGGAAGACCAGAAAGTCATTGTCCGCTCCAACGGAACTGTCGGCTACGTCGGAAAAGACATCGCCTACCACATGTGGAAGTTCGGGCTGCTCGGACTGGACTTCGGCTATCGAAAATTCTATCGGTATCCAAACGAACATGATTGCTGGATTTCGACCACCGCTGGCGAAAAGGATCACCCGCATTTCGGCAGCGTGGCCGAAACCTACAACGTCATCGACGTGCGGCAGTCGGAAGCGCAAAACACGGTTAAAGATGCGTTGCGCGATCTGGGTCACCCCGAAGCTGCCGACCGTTTCACACACTTCTCCTACGGCATGGTCGTGCTGACGCCCCGCTGCGCTGAAGAACTCGGCTACGAACTGAGCGAAGAAGATAAGTCGCGACCCTTCATCGAAGTCAGTGGCCGCAAGGGGTTCGGCGTGAAGGCCGACGACTTGCTCGACCAACTCATCGCCTCGGCCAGGAAAGAAGTAGACGCACGACATCCGCAACTCGCCGGCAGCGAGCGTCTGCAGATCGCCACGCAGATTGCCATCGGCGCCCTCCGTTATTTCATGTTGAAGTACACCAAGCAGTCAGTGATCGCCTTCGATTTTAAAGACGCTCTTAGCTTCGAAGGAGAGACCGGACCTTATGCCCAATATGCCGTCGTACGTGCGACCAGCATCTTCCGTAAGGCGGAAATGGACCCTGATACCTTCTGTCGAGACGTTGCTGCCGGCATCTCCTCCGCCGACCTGGCGAAGTATCTCGCGAAAAGCGAGGCCAACGAAATCTGGGAACTCTGGCTCGCGTCCTCCAAAACGTCTTACATTATTGATCAATGCATCGCGACGACCGAGCCCGCGTATCTGGCGAAGCACGCTTTCCAGCTGGCGCAGCTTTTTAACACCTTCTATCACCGCCATCCCATCCTCAGCGAACCCGACGAGAATCGAAAGCGGTTCCTGCTGGCCACTGTGGCCGTGGTTCGCCGCGAACTCATTCGCACTTTAGCCGTGATGGGCATTGCCGTCCCACCAGTCATGTAGAATGCGGTGGACGTGAAAGTCGTTGGTGCGGCGCTCAGCCGCTCCGGTCCAAGATGAACAGTCTCGGTCCCCCACCTGCGTCGTCGCCTTCGCGGTTTCGCCGCACGGCCCTGGGTGTGATCGTCTTTGTTCTGGCTCTCGCTGCTGCGGCAATGATCTACGAGAACATCTCTGAGGCGCGCGATCGCCGTTTCAATGCAATGCCCGGGCGCCTCGTAGATGTCGGCGGCCACAAAATGCATATTGACTGCACCGGTGAGGGAACTCCCGCCGTTATTCTCGACTCCGGCCTCGGCGACACCTACACTTCCTGGCGGAACGTGCAGCCGCAAGTCACAAAGTTCACGCAGGTCTGCTCGTATGATCGCGCGGGCCTCGGTTACAGCGATCCCAGTTCGCAGCTTCGTACCAGCAAAGTCTTTGCGGAGGAATTGCACGCCTTGCTTCACGCTGCAGGCATCGCGCCACCGTACGTGCTCGTCGGCCACTCCATGGCCGGATTCGATGTACGCCTCTACGTCAGCCTTTATCGCAGCGATGTCGCCGGCGTGGTTCTGGTCGATGCCTCGCATCCTGACCAGAGCAATCGCTTTCCAGCAGAAATGAAGAATATGGAAGGCACCTGGCAGCGGGAGGCCGACTTCATGGAATACACGATGCCATTCGGTGTTCCCCGGCAGCTTGGACTCTGCGATTCCGATCCGGTCGAGCGCGCTGCGGAGTGCAACTTGCACAGTGCGCGCGAAGCGGCAGAAGAGATGAGATATTTTCCCGAAAGCGCGGCCCAAGCTGCGGCCGCGGGTTCACTCGGCGATTTGCCTCTGGCCGTGCTATCGCACGATCCGGACAAGCCTTCGACCGATCTCCCGCCTGAAGTCGCCAAGTCTGCGAACGACGCCTGGGACAAAATGCAGGAAGATCTGGCTCATCTTTCTACTCGCGGCACGCGCACTATCGCCAACAATAGTTCCCATTACATCCAGATCGACCGCCCCGACGTGGTGATCGATGCCATCCACAAGATCGTGGACGAAGTTCGCGCCCCGCAATCCGCTCCGTCCTCCAGACTCTGAATCCAGATTTCCTTGACACGGACTCCGCTTCTCTAAACCTGCTAACCTTTTTCTCTCACTCTAATTTCAAGGCGAACGGAAATTGTTTCTGCACTTCAGGAGTAAACGATGAAGTCGCCCCATAGGCTCTTACGCTCCACACTTGCCGTCATTGCATTGGCACGCGTTCTTCAGCCGTGTCACTCCCAGGCTCAGGACGTTGCGCCGCCCACGGTCCAGGCTCCCAGTCCGAACTTTCCAGCGTCCCGCCCGCGCATCGGTCTCGCGCTGAGCGGGGGAGGTGCGCTCGGCCTGGCTGAAATTGGCGTGCTGCAGTGGCTCGAAGAAAATCACGTTCCTGTCGACCGTATTGCGGGGACGAGCATGGGCAGCATCATTGCCGGCATGTACGCTACGGGCATGTCGCCTACCGACATCGAAAAGTTTGCCGAAAAGGTCGATTGGGATGAAGTCTTACTTCCGGAACCGACGTACTCCCAGCTTTCCTACCGCCGGAAGCAGGATCGCCAAAACTTTCTCATCGATACTGCACTTGGACTGAAGCATGGCCTCAACGGGCCAAATGGCTTCAATCCCGGTCAGGGCGTAGGACTCTTACTCGACCGTATCGCCTTTCCCGAATCTGGTGCTGCCAGTTTCGACGATTTTCCAATTCCCTTTCGCTGTGTCGCTACCGACATGCAAAGCGGTGACGCGGTCGTGCTTCACGACGGCCCACTCGCCCAGGCGATTCGCGCCTCCATGGCTATTCCTGGAGTGTTCACGCCGGTCGAGATCAATGGCCACGTTCTGGCCGACGGCGGCATGGTGCAGAACATTCCCGTCGAAACGGTTCGCGGCATGAATGCCGACGCCGTTATCGCAGTGGAGTTGCGCCTTCCGCCGGGCGACCGTTCCGAACTGCAAAGTCTTACCGGCGTGCTTACCCGCGCCGTCGACGTGATGATCACGCAAAACGAGCGTCGCTCGCTCGTGCAAGCGCAAGCCGTCATCAGCATCGATATGACTGGTTTCTCCGTGAGTGATTACTCACGTGTCAAAGAACTGATCCAGCTCGGCTACAAGACTGCGGCCAGTAATTCTGCAGTTCTCCGTCCCTACGCCATTAAGGATCCGGCCGAGTGGAACGAGTATCTTGCGGCGCGGGCGGCCCGCATACTTTCGCCGCCTAAAACAATCGATTTGGTCAAAGTCAGTGGCGCGGATTCCGATACTGATCAGAGGCTGCAGAAACGCCTGACGAAAGCCCTTCGCGGTCCATTCAATCCCACCAAAATCGATACGCAGCTCACTCGCATCGCCGGCGTGGGACAGTTCGATCGCCTCGGCTATGAAGGGTTCACGCAAAACGGAGTTCCTGCTCTGCTCGTGACCACGCACGAGAAAACCTACGGGCCCCCTTTCGTGGATCTTGCCCTGAACGTCGACGGCTCCGGAGTCGCGGCTTTCGATTTCTCCGCGGGCGCGCGTATCACGTTCATGGACATCGCCGATCACGGCGGCGAGTGGCGCAACGATCTCCTTTTCGGCTCAAGCAATCTTGCTGCCAGCGAGTTCTACCAGCCGCTCGGGCAGTCGCACTTTTTTGTGGCACCGTATGCCTTCGCCTCGAAGTATGCCCGCAATTCCTTCACCGGGCTGACACGCGTCGCCGTTTTCGGCGACGAGCGTGCCGGAGGGGGTTTCGACGTCGGCTACGATTCCGGGCGTTGCAGCGAATTCCGCGTTGGCTATGAACTCTTCAACGGCAGGCTGAGCCCGCTGATTGGTGAGGCCGGATTACCCATCGTCAGCGGCAGTACGGGTGAGTTTCGCGCGCGTTACGTGTGGGACGGCCAGGACAGTCCTGCGGTTCCGAGCACTGGAACCCGCGTCGTTGCTACCCTTTCACGTGTGCTTCAGAGTCCGGGCTTGGCCCATCCGATCGGCCAGCTGGATATCCAGACTTCGAGCTTCGTTCCTGTTGGTCCGAAGACGTCCCTGTTTTTTGCCGAGTCGGGAGGAACCACCTTCAACGGCTCCGCCGGTCCCTTCCAGGTCTTTACCCTTGGAGGGCCGTTCCATCTCGGGGCATATCTTCCGCAGGAATTTCTCGGCAATCACTACGCCTACTCGTCGCTGGGATTTCGCCGCGAACTCTTTCGTTTGCCGGAACTGGTGGGGAAAAAAATCTACTGGGGCGGATGGTATGAAGCTGGCACAGCATTCGGCAGCGCCACCAGCGATCCCGGACCCGTCGTCGTGCGCGGCACATTCAATATTGGCGTGATCGCCGAAACCTTCGTTGGGCCCATCGCCGTCGCCGGCAGCGTCAGCCCGACCGGTCAGAGCCGCGTGAACTTTTCTATTGGCCGATTATTCTAAAGAACGATTCTTTCAGGCGAGGGATACTCTGCGCAGAGATTCGCGAGACCCACGCCTGGATTGATATACTTCGCCTCTCGGTTCATCTCATGCCAAGAATGCCTGGAGGAAAACGGGTGCGTTCATCGATTCTAGCAATCTGCTTCTCGCTGCTTGTTTTCGCCTCGTCCGCTGCACAGCAGGCTCCCGAGCAACCCACGCCGAAGCCGCTGTTCAAGCTTCAAGAAGTTATGATTCCCGTCCGCGACGGCGTTCACCTCCAGACGGTCATCCTCACGCCTGTCGATCAACAGGGATCGCTGCCCATCCTGTTTCGCCGCACGCCCTACGGAGTTCCGGAAAGGTCGCCCGAGCAGATGCCTTCCTCAATCAAAGAACTCGCGCAAGACGGCTATATTTTCGTTTTTCAGAATCTGCGGGGCCGGTTCAAGTCCGAAGGCGTCTTCAGCCTTTCCTCGCAGGTCGATCTAGCCGATCCCAAAGCCACTAACGAGACCACGGATGCCTACGACTCGATTGACTGGTTGGTGAAGAATGTTCCCAACAACAACGGCAAGGTTGGAATGTTCGGCGTCTCCTACGATGGCCTGACCACCGCGCTCACGCTTCTTCATCCGCATCCCGCGCTCAAGGCCATTAGCGAGCAGGCTTCGCCCGTCGACCAGTGGATGAACGATGACGACCACCGCTATGGCGCGCTGCGCGAAAGCTATGACTTCGAGTATGCCGTCATGGAGCAGTCTGACAAAAGCAAGAATACGCATTTCGATTTTGAGACATACGACACCTACGAGTGGTATCTCGACCTCGGTCCGCTGTCCAACATCAACGCCAAATATCTCCACAACTCGATTCCATACTGGAATTCCACCATCGACCATCCTGACTATGATGATTTCTGGAAAAAAGAAGCGTGGGTGAATCAGTTGAATGCTTCAACGGTTCCCAACCTGAACGTCGCCGGATTTTGGGACCAGGAAGATCCGTGGGGGCCGTGGCAGATCTTCCGTCACGCCGAGGAGCACGACCCCGATCACACCAACTTCATCGTCGCTGGACCTTGGTTTCACGGACAATGGTCGGGAGGCAAGGGCGACACGATTTCAATCGTTCCACTCGGTGGACACGAGACCGCCCTTGAGTTTCGCCAAAACATTCAGGCGCCGTTCTTCCGTTACTACCTGCACGGCGTCGGCGAGAAGCCGGCGTGGCAAGCCAGCACATTTCAGAGCGGCTCCAACACGTGGCATACGTATGCAGTCTGGCCGCCGAAAGAAGCGAAACCCACCAAGCTGTATTTGCACGCGGATGGCACGCTTTCCTTCACCGCACCCGAAGCCGCCAAGACCGGCAAACGTTACCGCGAATACGTTTCCGATCCCGCGAATCCCGTACCGTACCGTCAGCGTCCCATTTCCCCAACGTATCCCGGCGGCGATTGGCGCACGTGGGAAGTGGCCGATCAGCGCTTTGTCGATCATCGGCAAGACGTACTCTCCTTCGTCAGCGAGCCGCTCGATCACGACCTCACGATCACCGGCCCTCTGGCCGCGACTCTCTTTGCTTCAACCTCAGGCACCGACGGTGACTTCGTCGTAAAACTGATCGATGTCTATCCGCAAGACGTGCAGAAGAATGCCTGGAATCCCGACGAAGGTCCGAAGCCTCGCGAATACGCGCAGTCGATGAATGGATATGAACTCCCCATCGCCATGGAAGTGCGTCGCGGGCGTTATCTTGAGAGCTATGAGAAGCCGCATCCGCTCACGCCCAACAAACCCACGGAGTGGAATGTGCCTCTGCGCGACCACGATCATGTGTTCCTGAAAGGTCACCGCATCATGGTCCAGATTCAGTCGACGTGGTTTCCGGTGATCGACCGCAATCCGCAGAAATTCGTGCCGAGCATCTACAAAGCCACGGCATCTGATTTCGTTCTCGCGACCGAGCGAATCTATTGCTCGCCCGATCTGCCGTCGCATCTCGTGCTGCCAATCATGCCTTAAGTCGTGGCGAGAGTCCAAGCGAGAGGCGCGATTACGCCGCTGAGAACGGTCATCGCGCAGTGGTTGGCACCGAACCAGTAGGGGATTTCACGATAGTCGCTCACCGCAAACACGGCGAGATCGGCGTCCTTACCTGGTTCGATGCTGCCCTTGCGGTCGGCGAGGCGCAGTGCCCAAGCCCCGTTGATCGTTGACGCGGAAATCGCTTCAGCGGGGGACATCTTCATATGCGTGCACGCGAGTGACATTGCCAACGGCATGCTGAGAGTTGGCGAGGTGCCGGGATTGTAGTCGGTGGCGAGGGCAACGGGAACGCCGGCATCGATCAAGCGACGCGCGTTGGGATAGTCCTTCAAGCCCAAGAAGTAATTTGCGCCGGGCACGAGAGTGGCGATTGTGTCGAGCCTTGAGAGCGCTTGGATGTCATCGTCTCGGATGTGGTCGAGATGATCGAAAGATGCCGGGTCGAAGCGCAGGAAGGGTTGCAGCTCCGTCTCGGAAAGTTGGCACATGTGCGCGCGAACGGGCAAGCGGTTGTCCTTTGCGGCCGTGAAGATTTGTTCGGTTTGCTCGGCAGTGAATGCGCCTTTGTCACAAAATACGTCGACGAATTGGGCGAGTTTGAGCGTCGCGGCGCGGGGAATCATTTCGTTGCAGATGAGTTCGACGTATTTCTCCGGCTGACTTCGGAATTCCTGCGGAATCGTGTGAGCTCCGAGAAGAGTGGGCACGACAGTTCCGGGCCAGCGAGAACTGGCCTCGCGAATTGCCGCGAGGGATTTTATTTCCGACTCGAGGCTCAGGCCGTATCCTGACTTCGCTTCGACAGTAGTTGTGCCGTAAGCTGCCATGTCTTGAAGCACGCTCAGAATTTTTGCCACCAACGCGGGCTTCGTGGCGTTGCGCACGCCATTCAGGCTTGAACGAATGCCACCTCCAGCCGCTGCAATTTCTTCGTAGGAGGCGCCTTGAATTCGCTTTTCGAAATCCACTAAGCGCGGACCGATAAAGGCGGGATGAGTGTGGGAGTCAGCGAAGCCCGGGATCACGACGCGTCCCGAGCAGTCGATGTCGGTGATGTTTTTGCGATGCTTCTTGAGCCAGGGATCGCGAAGCGCGTCTTTGGTGCTGCCAACGGAGACGATTTTGCCGCCAATGCAGAGAACGGCGGCGTCGTGGATGATTCCGAGTTCCCCGAGGTCGGCTCCGCGGCGTGGCCCGGGCTTGCACGATCCTGAGCGCAGGGTGAGCAGTTGGCCGATGTTCGCGAGGAACAACCGAGGCTGGGTTCTCTGTAGTGGCTTTCGGGCTGAGGTCACGGCACAACAGTTTAGCAGCCGCGGCGGCGAGGGGTCTCCGCCTGAAACTGATTTGCACTATGCTATTTCACATTCAACCAGTAATGCCCCAGGTCGGGATCGTAGAAAAGGCGCCACGTCAAGTCGCCGTAGTTGGAAGAAATGCCGGAAAGACTACGCTGGAGGAGCGTGCGTGCCGGTTGTTCTCTTCCGCCAACTGACACTATAACCTCTCTCATGAATTGACTTCCCCACGCGAGGTCGCCAACTTGCGTGCCGATCCGCTGAGCTAGTGCTTGACGAATCAACTCGACGGCATCTCTCCCACTTCTCTGCTGCGGTGCAACGGTAACCGCCACGTCAAGCATCGGTTTTTGCTCGATGAGATGGCCAGCCTTGTCGTGAGCTGCAACTCCCACCACGTCGAAGTTCCCTTTGTCGTCCCTTCGCAGCTCAAAACGGCCGGGATTGCCGCTGCGGTTGTACGCATCGACGATTCTCTGAAGGGTTCGGTATTCATCCGGCGGTTTGTTCGGTGTGGGGCCAGATGGAAACTCAACATCGAATGCCCCGCCGCCTGGAAGCAGAGCTCGTGCGCCTGGATGAGCGTTGAGATACTCTGGGTTGACGTCATCCGCGAGATCAAGATCAGAGATATAGCGCGGGTCTTCGTAACTGACCTTCCACCAATATTTCTTTTCGAGGGCATCCAGTGCCTGTGCCAATGGCCGAGGATCGTTTGCGAAAAGGTGAACAGTATCTCCAGTCTGTGAGATGACTGCTTCGGTCAGATAAGGCTTCTTGCTGCGGTTCTGCGGAAGAGCACGCGAAACGAACAGCAGCGCGGCGATACCAAACAAGAGCCATCGAGCCGATCTCGTAGGATGCGCCTTCAACCGTTTGCACCTATCTTCCCATAGGAATCCGCACGCCTGCCTTGCCCGCAAATTTCTTCGCTTCTTCGTAACCGGCATCAGCATGTCGAACGATTCCCATCCCAGGATCGGTCGTGAGCACGCGCTCGATGCGCTTTGCCATCATTTCGGTGCCATCGGCAACAGTGACTTGCCCAGCATGCAGGGAATAGCCGATGCCAACGCCTCCGCCGTTATGAATGGAAACCCATGAGGCGCCGGCGGCCGTGTTCAACAAGGCATTGAGCAGGGGCCAGTCGGCAACGGCGTCCGAGCCGTCTTTCATACTCTCGGTTTCGCGGAACGGTGAGGCCACCGAACCGCAGTCGAGATGATCGCGGCCGATGACGATCGGAGCCTTGATCTTGCCCTTCTTCACGAGATCGTTGATGGCAAGTCCAAACTGCGCGCGCTCGCCATAGCCGAGCCAGCAGATGCGGGCGGGCAACCCCTGAAACTTGATGCGCTTGCGCGCGAGGTCGATCCAGCGCCGCAGAATGCGATTTTCGGGGAAAAGTTCGAGAACCACATCGTCAGTAACATGAATGTCGGAGGCCTCGCCCGACAAGGCGACCCAGCGGAACGGGCCGCGCCCCTCGCAGAACAGGGGACGAATGTAAGCGGGAACAAATCCCGGGAAGTCGTAGGCGTCCTTCACACCGCGCTGGAAGGCAAAGGTGCGGATGTTATTTCCGTAGTCGAACGTAATCGATCCCATTTTCTGCAGGCGGAGCATGCCTTCGACATGGCGTGCGATCGCGTCGAGCGATTTCTCCTGATATGCCTGTGGATCATCTTTCCGTAACGCGACTGCCTCGGAAAGAGTCATGCCGTTCGGCACGTATCCGTTGAGCGGATCGTGCGCGGAAGTCTGATCGGTCAGAATGTCAGGTACGACGCCGCGCTCGGCGAGTTCGGGAATGATGTCGGCGCAGTTGCCGGCCAGGCCAACGGAAACATTTTCCTTCTTGCGGATCGCGTTTTTCAGGATGCGCAGCGCTTCATCGAGCGACGTGACCATGAAGTCGCAGTAACCGGTCTTCAGGCGCTTCTTGATTCGATCGGGATCAACATCAATGCCAAGAAAGGCCGCGCCGGTCATGGTGGCCGCGAGAGGCTGCGCTCCGCCCATACCCCCCATTCCACCACTCACGATGAGCTTGCCGGAGAGATCGCCGGCGAAATGCTTTTCGCCAGCTGCAGAGAACGTTTCGAATGTTCCCTGCACGATTCCTTGCGAGCCGATGTAAATCCAGGAACCGGCGGTCATCTGTCCATACATCATGAGACCGGCGCGTTCGAGTTCGTTGAACTTCTCCCAGTTCGACCAGTGGCCGACCAGATTCGAGTTCGCGATCAACACGCGCGGCGCGTGATCGTGCGTCTTGAAAACACCGACGGGCTTGCCTGATTGAACGAGCAAAGTCTCGTCGTTCTCGAGATTTTTCAAGGTCTCGACGATGGCCCGGTAAGCTTCCCAGCTGCGCGCGGCGCGGCCAGTTCCACCGTACACGACGAGGTCTTTGGGACGTTCGGCGACCTCTTCGTCGAGATTATTCATGAGCATGCGCATGGCAGCTTCCTGCTGCCAGCTCTTGCAGGTGATTAAGTTGCCGCGAGGCGCACGAATGGATGCGGGAGCCTGAACGAGTTCGGTATCAACGGGCATAAGCAGATCTTACTTCTCTGCGATGGGCCAGGACAAATCTGGTTTGGCCAGCTATCGCGGAAGTGCGCCTCACCAGCTGCTGTACGCGGTGCCGTCGCTGGCGGTGCCGTTGGAGGCGGAATGGACGTCGGTGATGCCGGGATCCTGCTGATCCACGGCGAGCAGCACGTCTTCCTGAACGACTTCCCAGTTGGTTTGGCGGGTCATGGGATCAACGGGAATTTGACGGAGATAGCCGGCCTGGACCAGATCGTCGAGCGATTGCGGTGCTTTCTGCTTGTCGAGCGTGTATTGCGAGATGACGTTGCGAAGCGTGCTCAGATTCGAGCGGAGAACAGATTCACGCGCTTGCACGATGGACTGGTTGTACATCGGGACGGCAATCGCCATCAGGATCACCATGATGCTGATGACAATCATCATCTCGAGCAGGGTAAAACCGCGGGAGCGGCGCTGGCCCGCGCGAAAGATCGCTCGCGGCGGGTGGAAGCCGCTTGCCTTTCGCAACCTTGATTCCAGATTATTCACGCCCCGCAGCATTCCCGAAATCCTCAATTCCTCTACCAATCTTTGTACTTGGTGTCATCGAGCCCGGTGCCTTCTGACTTGGTGTAGACATCGAAGACGTTTTGTCCACCCCAGGAGTCGGAATCGGGATCGTCCTGCATGGAGCGCAGTCCCCATTCCTTGCTGTTCGTCATGGGGTCGATAGGAATAGAACGCAGAAAGCGGACTTTCTTGCCTCCGGCGATTTCGACTCCTTTGACCAGCGTTTCAAGATCGGGGGGATAGTTCTGGCTGTCGACCTTGGTCTGAAAAGCGCCGCGATCGGCCGCATCTTTATAGCGGTCGATGGCGTCGCGCATCTCCCACAGAGCCTGGCGAAGACGCTTCTCTTTTTCACGCTGAATCGTCACGCGCGCGAGCGGCAGAGCCATCAGAGTGAGGATCGACAGAATCGTGGCCGCGACAATCAGTTCGAGGAGGGTGAAGCCCCGTGCGGGCTTTGCGCTCGGCCGTCGATGGAATTTGCGCGGGCTCATCGTTTCTATCGTCTTCCACAGTTAGATTCTTCTGCAGTCGAACGCGTTTTCTCAAACTCGGACTAAAACCAGCCCGGAATCAAGTACTTACGCTGCAGTGAATCACCGCTCTTCCGCTCCTCCAGCAGGATTGGCGCGGAGCCGGCTCTCCGCGCTACTGGACGGTCACGGACGCTTGCGCGCCGTTAACGGTGATGGGCTGCAATCCGGGATCGCGAGCTCCGCCGCGCGTTATGGTGAGCGGAGTTTGCCCCGACGTCTTTGCCTGGAACGTCATGGTTATCACTGCGCCCTGCCCGGAAACTCCGCCCGCACCGGGCGGCCGCGTAGCCGTAATCTGCGATTGCCCGACGTTTTCATCCTCGCGATGAACCAGCGCCACGGCCTGGCCATCTTGTGAGAGGAAACCGCCGTTGGAAACGTTGATCAGCATCAACATTTTAGGGTCATAGTTCAGCTGTACCGGCACCGAATAGACGTTCTGAGCGCCTGAGATCAGCAAGTTCACCATGAAAGTGCCGCCCTTGGTTGCCTGGATGGTCGGCGGATCAAACAGGAAACTGGGCGTGCCGTTGGACGCCGGCGCAGAGGCGGGCTGAACGGCAAGAGGCTGACCGGTGGGCGCTTGCGTCGCTGGCGGCGCTCCCGGCTGTGCCGATGATGGCGCTGGCGTTGCAACGGCCGGCTTGCTCACGTGACGCAGTTCGATGGTGGTCGAAGTCCCGATATCGATAGCGCGCTGGTTGATTTCGGTTACATCTGTACCGCGAATGATATGCGGCGTGATGGCGAAAACCGTTTCATCCGAAGAGTGGTCTTGCTGTACCTGACCGAACAGATAGCGCAGAATTGGAATCTGCGCCAAGCCGGGAATTCCGCTGAGGGCCTTGGTCTGGGAATCGTCCATGATTCCGCCGATGAGGCTGGTCTCACCATCTTTCAGGCGAATCTCGCCGAGTTCGACTTTTTTCTGACCGATGATGGGCTGCGTAATTCCGCCAATGCTGGCCTGGCCAATCTCGGAAGAGATTTCCATGGAAATCTTCAGAGTGACATCGCGGTCTTGGTGGACGTGCGGCGTAACGTCAATATTGACGCCGACGTCGATGTACTGGAACTGCGTATTGACGAGCGGGTTGATACCGACGCCGCCGATGCCTGGCTGGAATGAGCCCGTAGCGACGGGCAGGCGTTCACCTATCTTCAGAGAGGCCTTCTGATTGTCGAGGGCGCGAATCTGCGGACTCTGGATCAGCTTGGTATCGTTGTCGCCCATTACGGCGGACAAGTTAGCCGACGGAATCGTGACCTGGAAGTCAGTGGCATTGAGGTTGCCGAGCGTGTTGAGTTCGATGCCGTTGGTCGATCCAGTGGAAGTCGTCCCGGTGGTGGTGCCGGTGGTGGTCGAGGTCGTATTCAAATTGCTCTGCAGTGCAACCGTGGCGCTGGTCGGCGGGCTCAGGCCGAGGGTACGCGACTTGTCTTTGCTGATCTGCATCACGTCGATGTCGATGATGACTTCGGGACGCGGCTTGTCGAGGTCATCCACCAATTTTTCGGCCAGCGCAATCTGGTCAGGAGTTCCGCGGACGACCAAAGCATTCTGTGAGATCAATTGCTGCACGCGCTGGACATCGAGCACGGCGCGAATGGCGTTGACTACATCTTGCAGTTCGGTGGGCTGAGAAAGATTTGAGAGATAAAAAGTTTTGAGGACGCTTTGTTCGAGTTCCTTGCGCTTGGCAGGATTGTCTTGGGCGACGAAGATAGTATTGCCGGTAACCGGGCGCCAGAAGGTTTTGGATTCCAGCGCTGTGATTTCGAGCGCCTCTTCCAGCGTGACTCCGTTGAGGTCGACGTTGATGACTTTTGGTTGATAGTCGGGATCGAACAGAACGTTGATTCCGGCGAGCTGTCCGATGGTGCGATAGACGACATCGGATTTGCTGGCCAGCATCTTGACGGTGATGGGAATGTTCGAGATGGGAGCGAGTTCGACGGGCCCGGACGCTTCCTGAATCTTGCGCTCCAGACTGTTCGGCGGCTTGGCGGCCTGGGGCGGCGGATTCTTTTGATCGTTGATCATCTTCAGAGTGCGGTTCAGCTCCTCCTTGGCGATGAACAACGAGGGATCAATCAGAAGAGCCTTCTGGAATTCGGCCACTGCCTCGTCGAGCTTTCCGTCGTCGCGGAGGTTCTGCCCGCGGTGAACGATCGAGGCCGCGGCTTCGAAACGAGTGCGTTCAAACGCGGTCCGATAGCGGAGATCCTTGGGTTTGAGGTCGTGGGCCTGTTTGTAGAAGTCGAAGGCGGCTTCGTATTTCTGCCGCGCCTCGGCGTCTTGACCCTTGGCGTAAAGGTCCTTGGCCTTATCGGCGATAGCAGGGAGCGTGGTAAGGGCGACCAGCAACAGCAACAGTGCCGGGCGCGTCATGCGTCTCATTCGATGGTCCTCACGAGAGGAATGTCCTCTTTTATACAGTTCTCGCTGGTCCAGCAGCCTGGACCAGTCTCGGCCGCGTGCAGCCGGTGAATCGGTGCGCAAAAACCCGCTCGACAGAAGAAAAAATGCTTCGGTGAACCGATTATAGCATCGCTATTTCCAGCATCCGAAGTGCTTGCGCTTACGGCAGTTACACTCTTTGGTCGTAGGACCACCGGGTTAACCCCCGAACCGGACTTCGAATTCAGAATGAGACCGCCAGACTTCAGACCTAAGCAACCCGAGCTGCTCCGGAACCCGGCGCGGTTCTGCTGCTAAGATAAAGCGCAACGAAACCATGGCGCGCCAATCCACTCATCAGACCAGGCCTAACCCCGAGAAATCCCCACGCCGTGATCCCACAGCCTCCGGCCAGCGAGACGCCGCCGTTAATAGGATCGCTGCACATAACTATTTCTTGCTGGAAAAATTTGAGTGCGGGGTGGCGCTTACGGGCACCGAGGTGAAGTCGATCCGGGGAGGGCTGGCTAACCTGAAGGACTCCTACGGTCTGGTGAAGGATAACGAGTTGTGGCTGCTGAACGCGCATATTGGGCCCTATGAGCACGGAAACATCTTCAATCACGCTCCGCTGCGAACCCGGAAGTTGCTGATGCATCGGGAAGAGATCCGGAAACTGTTCGGCAAGACGCAGCAAAAGGGACTGACGCTGATCCCAACGCGGCTGTACTTCAAAAACGGTAAAGTAAAACTTGAACTAGCTGTGGCCAAAGGCAAGCAACTCTGGGATAAGCGCGAGACCGAGCGGCGACGAACAGCAGATAAGGAAGCGCGAGAGGCGATCGCGCGTGGACGAAACCGAAAACAATCTTAAAGTCGTCAACCTTAAGGCGGACCGGCCACCGGTGCATGAGGCCTTGCTGCGGCTGGATCGCGAGCTGGCGGTTGCCCGCCGCGAGAAAGTTAGCTTACTCAAAATCATTCACGGATTCGGGTCGAGTGGGGCAGGCGGAGACATCCGCATGGCCGTCCAGAAACGTGTGCATGATTTAGCCGGAAGCGGCGAGATTCGCGGTTGCATTTTCGGGGAGAACTGGTCGAAGTCGGATGAACAGAGCTGGAAGCTCTTGCGGGCGCATGGGGAATTGAAGGGAGATCGCGACCTGGGCCGGGGCAATCGCGGGATTACGATTGTGATTCTTTGAACGGACTCTGAGCTCGGGGGATGATCAGGAAAGGCTTTGCCGGAAGGGCGGAAGGAATTTGCAGGAATCGCCTGATGGACTCCGTTCGCGCTTATCCTGCTCTAATGGGTAAGAATGTCCGATTCCACAACGAAATCGCCGGGTTCATCGAACGCTCGGGGCAGACGCAGGAAGCTCTGGCTGTGGGTCATCGGATTTCTGATGCTCCTGGCGGCGGGAATTGTCGTTGAGGCTCGGCTTATGATCGCTCACGCTGAGCCGATTCTGCGGTCCCGCGTGGTTGAGAGTCTTTCCACGCGATTTAAGACGAAGGTCGAGCTCGCGGAGTTGCATGTTGCGGTCGACGACGGGATCGACGTGTCCGGCAAGGGTCTGAAGATTTTTGGTCCGATAGATCCGAATCCGAGCGAAGCTGGAGTACAGCCGCTGATTGGATTACAGGAATTTCGGTTTCGCGCTGGATTGTTCGACCTGTTTCGATCGCCGATGCACGTCGATACCGTGCAGGTTCATGGGATGACGCTGAACATTCCGCCAAAGGAAGACCGGCGGCAAGTGAATCAAACGATGAGCCGGCGGAAGCAGAAGATCAGCATCGTGGTTGATAAGTTTGTTTGCGAAGACACACAGCTGATTATTAATACGTACAAGCCCGGCAAGGCGCCGCTGGAGTTTCGAATCGGTCACCTGGAAATGAAAGACGTCGGACGCGGGCAACCCATGCGTTTCGAGGCCACCCTGGTGAATCCAAAGCCGGTGGGAAATATCCAGTCGGATGGGAAGTTCGGACCGTTCCGAGAGGACGATCCACGCGAGACCGCCGTGGAGGGGGCTTACTCGTTCACGCAAGCAGATCTCGGGACGCTGAAAGGGGTCAGCGGGATCCTGTCGTCAACGGGAAAATACGCAGGAACGTTAGGAAGAATCGAGGTCGATGGCGCGACCGATACACCGGATTTTCGAGTGGCTACCGGCGGCCATGGAGTGGCCTTGCACACCGATTTTCAAGCAATCGTAGACGGCACGGATGGAGACACTTATTTGCAGCCGGTGAAGGCGAGATTTCTACACTCGTCTCTCACGGCGAATGGCAGAGTGGTTCGATCAAACAATCCGCTCGGACACGATATCGAATTAAACGTGGTTCTCGAGAAGGCTCGCATCGAAGACTTGCTCGCATTGGGGGTGAAGACGGATCCCCCCGTGATGAGCGGAGAGGTCCAGATGAAGACGCGGATGCGCCTTGCGCCCGGTCCTGCGGATGTCACGAACCGGTTGCAACTGGACGGCTGCTTTCGTATTCCTGCAGGGCAGTTCTCGAACCAGAAAATTCAGGATCGCATTGATTCGCTGAGCCTGCGCAGTGAGGGCGAGCCCAAGCTGGCTCAGGAGCATGCCGAAACGGGCGTGGCTTCGGAACTGGATGGATCGTTTCACTTGAAGCAAGGCCGGTTTACATTTCCGCAATTGCACTTCGCTGTACCGGGGACGCAAGCCAACCTTGACGGGCAATACAGTCTGGACGGGAACACGTTCGATTTTCGAGGAGAGCTCCGCCTCAAGGCCAAGCTGTCGCAGATGACAACGGGTTGGAAATCGCTGATGCTGAAAGCGGTCGACCCATTTTTCAGCAAGCGTGGGGCAGGGACGGAAGTGCCGTTCAAGGTGACGGGAACACTATCTGCGCCGCACTTCGGTCTGGATCTCGGCCGGCAGAAGGGCGAGCGGGTACAGGGCCATGTTCCGATGGGCTCCCCGTCACAATAGGCGCTGAGAACGCCTCTTGCCTAATTCCCGCCCCACCGACGATACTGAAACATTGCGCCGCAAGCGCATCACCCACTATGAAGACAACCATCTCACTCGCCACTCCTGCGGAAGTCGAAGCAGAATCGCTCGTTGCTGTAGTCCTCGACCATGCCGAGCCTTCTTTGGATCAGAAGGACAAGAAGCCGCAGCTGAAAGTGGCAACCGCCGATGCCGCCGTGCAGTCGGCCGCCGCCGATCTGCTTTCGAGCGGCGAGGTGGCAGGCAAGCCGCTGGAACTCAACCTGCTGCACAAGCCTGCCGCTTTGAAAGCGAGACGGCTGCTGCTGATTTCCGGCGGCAGCGCGAAGAAATTTTCCGGCTATGATTTGCGGCGCGTGGCGGGTGCGGCCGTGCGGGCCCTGAAATCCAGGGGAATCCGAAGCTTTGCTTTTGTCGCTCCATCAGCAATTCCGGCGGAAGAGAGTGTACTTGCGATCGTCGAAGGAGCGTACGTGGGAAACTTCGACCCGGATTATTATCGTAGCGACCGCAAAGATCAGAAGATCGACGCGATCACGATCGTTGCGAGCGGAGACAAGTCGGCACTGGAGAAGATCGCCAGCGAGGCGCAGATCATCGGCGAATCGCAGAATTTCACCCGCGATCTAGTGAACGAGCCGTCGAACCGCATGACGCCGACGATTCTGGCCGATCGCGCGAAGAAGATGTGCTCTGAAGTGGGCTTGTACTGCGAAGTGTACGGCGCGGACAAGATCAAAGAGATGAAGATGGGCGCGTTCTGGAGCGTGGCTCAAGGATCCGACGAGCCGCCGGCACTGATCGTCATGAAATACGAACCCGCCGGCGCACCACAGAAACCAGTGTTGGGCTTGGTGGGGAAGGGAATTACGTTCGACACCGGAGGCATTTCGATAAAACCCGCCGATGGCATGGAGAAGATGAAGTATGACATGGCGGGAGGAGCGACCATGATCGGCGCGATGCGGGCGATCGCCCTGCTGAAGCCGAAAGTGAAGGTCATCGGCATTGTGTGCGCGACGGAAAATATGCCGTCGGGCAAAGCGCAGAAGCCCGGCGATGTGCAGATCGCCATGTCCGGTAAGTCAATTGAAATTATCAACACCGATGCGGAGGGGCGCCTTGTGCTGGCCGATGGTTTGTATTACGCGCGGCAGCTCGGCTGCACGCATCTGGTCGACGCTGCCACCTTGACCGGCGCGGTGGTGGTTGCGCTCGGCTACAACAATGCAGGCATCTTCGCGAATGACGACGACATGTACGAGCGCTTTCATCGCGCCAACGAGAAGGCCGGCGAAAAAATGTGGCGCTTGCCGCTTGATGATGAATATAAGGAGCAGATTCGCTCGTCGATTGCCGACATCATGAACACCGGCGGACGCTGGGGCGGCGCCATCACGGCGGCCATGTTCCTGAAGGAATTTGCCGAGGACACACCGTGGATTCACCTCGATATTGCGGGCACTGCCTGGATGGAAGACCAGAAACCATGGATCGCGAAGGGACCATCGGGCATTGCTTTGCGCAGCCTGGTCGAGTTCGTGAAGGGCTTTGTGGTGGAGTGAGATGAGCCGAAAGTTGCTTGGATTTCGCACATGACGGCGCTCACCGGTTCGTTTCAGTCGTAGGCGAAAATTGTAAGTAGCATTTGCTTCGCTGTCGCGTTGTGAACGTTGAGGGAATCGGAAGCGGTTGCTATAATCGAGAACGTTCCACACGCTTCCAGCGTCGGATCCGCTTCGCTCGTTCGGCACTCCCGCCATTATCAGCGTGAAACGGACAGTCCTCGCGGCCGTGGACAACGCTGCGAATGTGGCCAGGTAGCTCAGGTGGTAGAGCGCAGCCCTGAAAAGGCTGGCGTCGGCGGTTCAACTCCGTCCCTGGCCACCATCATTCTAAAGAACTTGGCGGCCGAGAGCCGAAATTTCCAACCCACGATCCAACCCATGATTCTCACTGAACTCGCTCTGTGAGCAGGTGAATTCTGTCCCCCATCAACTGTTCGAGGAACTTGCCTTGCGCATCCCGCATGGACTCCATGTCGGACTGCGCATAGAGTTCCATCGTTGTGCCAAAGTCCTCGTGCCGCAGAACACCCTGCACGGTTTTGGGGTCCACTTTCAGCTTCACGAGTGCCGTCGCCAGTGAATGGCGAAAGTTGTGAAAACCGAACCGCCCCTTCCAGTTCGCAGCGATCACGCCGGCGCTGATGGCTGCGGGGCGCAAGTATTTCTGCACCATGATGGACGCGGACAGCGGCTTCTTGCCTCTCAGCTTCACGCTGGGAAACACATAGTCGCTTTCCTTGGCATACTTCGTTCTCTCGCGCCATGCGAGGAGGAAGCCAGCCAAAAGCGGATGCATGGGAACGGGAGCCTTTGACGCTTTCGACTTGGGCTCTTTGAATCTTCCCCACACATAAGCTCGTCTCACGTAAATCACCAACCCCTCGAAATCGAGATCCATCCACATCAAGCCCAGCAGTTCTGATACGCGCAGAGCAGTGGCCGCGTCGCTTAGAGTCAACGTGCGCCTTGGCTCTGGAGTATTGAGAAGAACCTCGAACGCCTGCTTCGGCGTCATGACTATCGCCCGGTAGTCGCTCGTGGTTCGTTGGCTCACCCAGTTCATAGGATTGCCTTCCTGCTGGCGAGGGAGGAAATTGCATCGCTGCCCGTGCTTGAAGACCAGGCTCATGATGCGGCGGATTTTGTCGATCGTAGGATCGGCTAACGGCTTCACCTTCTTCTGAGCGTTCCCCTTGCGAAGTTCCCGAAACCACGCCTCGACATCCCTCGATTCCACGGCTAAGGGTGCTAATCTCCCCCATCGTGGAATGATGCGTTTGATCAGGTGTCGCTCGTAGGTTTCGACTGTGGGAAATGCTTTGGGACGCGCTGATTCCGATTGGTCGATTCTCAGCTCGTTTTCGATATAGTCCTGACAAAGCTGACCAAACGTTCTCGGCGTTCCTTGGAAGGGCTGCAATTGGTTGATGGTTTCGCGCAGCTTCTGACGATCGACTTCTCTCGATGCATCCGCCGGGCTGGGACCGATATCTTTGACAAGACCTATAGCGGTCGTGCGTTCGACTCGTTTCCCATCCGAGCGAGTAGCGTAATAGCGAAGCACCCACGTCAGACCCTCCGCGCGCATTATCTTGCGTAGACTGCCTATTTGATACCTGGGCATCAAACCCTCCTTGGTGGTTTGCGTGCTCCAGGTGGCCGTGTTTCGCAGCTTACCATGTAGGCGTGGA
>Ga0335073_10001779_pt1 | contig 29103 bp, 18 predicted proteins | sample Lox_Sample_22_FD_207093 | JGI IMG/M metagenome (GOLD analysis project Ga0335073, IMG submission 207093) | Soil microbial communities from Loxahatchee National Wildlife Refuge, Florida, United States - Lox_Sample_2.2 | ecosystem: Environmental > Terrestrial > Soil > Wetlands | place: USA... | reverse complement strand
ACCTCGCTAAATTCAGGCGGTAGCTACTACAATTAGGCTCTATTGCGCTAAGTTTAGCGCCCTACTCCGCTAAAGTAATAGAGGGCCTAAATTATGAGCCTAAGGCAGCAAAAACAGCCTCAGAAGTCAGGCATAAACGCTTTGGCCTGCGACATGACTTTTGACGCGCACCTCCGTAACTTTCTTTTATTTTTCTCTGTATGAGAAAAGCGTGAATACAATATTTTGATGCGACAAGCCCTACAGGCGCTCTCTACACAAACTTTTGTGATTGTCAGATGTTGAGCGAGGTTGTATCACGTGATAGGCTCAGGTGTTGGCTCAAACCTCGATTTCTACGACTCCACCTCGAACCGTTCAACCACGACCCCTTCCACCCCAGACTATAGCCTTTTCTCGACCCCTTTGAACTAAACTCGAGCGGTAGTACCACTGGAACCAACCATCATGGCGCCGAACTCGAGCAAGAGCAAAAACAAGACCCGTGATCGCCGCTCAGGCAGTCGGAATACAACTCCTCTGTCAACAAGCTCCGCCATGGACACCACACGCAACCCTTACATTCAGACGCCGATCGGCTTAACGTCCACTATTTCGGATAACCAGACCGAAGAGATTATCAACTCCCGCGGTGCGCAGCAAACACCACCGGCCGCCAGTGACCTGAAGACTATGACGGACAACATTACCAAGATGTTACTGGAGATTCGAAGTCGCGGAGATAGGTCCAACGAGCTCATTCGAGAACTGCGCGTTAAAGAGAAGGAGCGAGAACAACGTGACCGCATCCGTGAACAGGAAGCGCGCGAAGCTGAGGAGCGTCGCATCAAGATGAAAAAAGCGACACCCAAAAAGCGCGAACGCGAGGAGGAACATCGTCCACCGGCAATTGGAGCCCATGGCCTAGCACGACAGGACGGTGCTGACATGAAAGGTGTGCAATCTCCAAAGCAGTCTCCCATCTCCAGTCCGACTCGTCGTGTATCGAAGAGACTCAAAGGCGGACCCGTGCAGCAACTTTGAGTGTTTTAACAGCTCTCTGACTACCTCATAGGCGACGATTCTTCATCCATTTCATCTCCAGCATCCCAGCCTCCACCGTCGTTACCAGATACATCCGTCAAGGCCGATAATGCAGGTACTCCAAGTTCAACCGCAAGCCCGCAACAGCCACCACCTGCACCCTCAGTACAACAATATCAAGTCTTTGGAGAAGATCCCTCAAAATATCCCGATCCCACCATTTACCACATCCGCGAGATTACACCCGACATGAGTGATGATGAAAAGAAGGAAATTCTAAGCGTGGCTCACTATCCACCATCGGATCTCCATGAGCTTACCTGTGGTACGCCTCCAGACCGCGACTACTCTCAGCCAAAGCCTGCACAGCAAGTAACATTCCAAACCTTCCTCAACTACGTCGAACCATATACACGTAACCTCACCGAAGAAGACCGTGCTTTTCTCGTTGAGCGCGGTGACCGTGAGAAGCCATTTATCATACCCAAACTCGGAGCCAAACATTACAAGGAGCTTTGGGCCGAAGAGGATACTGGCATGAGCATTGACACTGACATTAAGATGCCTGATAACGAACCGCGCGGCTCAATGGAGCAGATGAACGATGACGTTGCCGAATCCGAAGAGATTTCAACCGGACCTCTTATGTCGAGATTGCTAACAATGCTTCGCCCTGGACGATCCAATGTGAGCAATGGCGAATCACAAGAAAATGGAGTCAACGGCGTGGACGGCGACATGGACGTCGATGGCGAAGACAACAACCGCGACGCGAACAAGGCCGAACCACAACCGCCAGCCACGCAGCTACTGGACTGGAAGAACGCGCCACCGATGCCAAAGACCGATTACGCGCAGATGGACGACCGCATCCGACAGGAGCTGGTGCACCTGGGTTTTCTGGCGCCGAACGAAGCGCCGGATTACAATGGGTCGCTGGACGACGAGGTGATGGCGCGGCTACGGTACCTGCAGGCGGAGCTGCGGCGGCAGAGCACGGTGAACGGCGCGCGCAAGAAGCGCATCCTGGAGCTGACCGAGGAGCACATGGCGGCGCAGGAGTGGTCCACCATCCAGGACGACCTCGACTCCCAGCTCAACCAGGCCTACCTCAAGCGCAACCGCAACATCGGCAAGAAGGGCGGCAAGGTCAAGAGGCCTGGTGGTCCGGGCGGTGGCTCGCATCCCGTTGGTGTGGCGCGCTCCCAGAGCGTTACGCAAGGCATTGGTGAGCCTATCAGGAGTTTGATGGATCGGAAGGAAAAGTGGACGAGTTGGATTGGTCCTGTCGTCAATTATGGCAAGATGGGAATTCCTGAGGGTACCGTCTTTGATGAAAGGACCATGGAGCGGCTTATTGCTAAAGAGCAGGAAGAATGGGGTGATATTGAGGAGGCTTAGGCTCCTCATGGCGTCTTTTGTGCATTTCAAGGCGTTGGCGGCTTTTTCTTACGTGGACTTGAATGCATGAATGACTGGTACTCATCACGAAGAGGAGCACAATCATGATACCCTGTATAGTATATATACAAAAGGCTGAGTAGCCCGAAATGGAAATGCGTGTATGGCATGTCTCAAGCATGTCCTTTTTCACAGAACTTTGGCATCACAGCCATCGTCGATCCCACCTAGCAACAAGTCAATGTGCTGGATCTGATCTCGGACCTACATATCAACTTCTCCAACCATCAACCATCCCAACTATGCCGCTACAGCTTCTCTCCAAATCTTAACCAACGGGCCTCCCTCCCCAAAGACAGGATCACACTCCGGCACAGGCACCGCCCTCGCAACCCTCCCCTTCTCCGCCGTCTCCTCCGGCCCGGCCTTGCAGTAATTGCTATCCCAGCGCGGACTACCATCCGGATAAAACGCAGCGTACTCATACCCGCCCTCAGCGCTCAAACTCGCGTGGCTCACGCCCGCCGGCACGACGACGACGTCGCCGACGCGCACCTCGACCTCGACGCCGGCGTCGGCGGCGTCGCGCGGCCCCCGCCCCAGCACCAGCACGCTGGCCCCGCGGAACACCGCGTAGCACTCGTGCGTCACCGAGTGGAAGTGCGGCGTGCTGATCGCTTTCCACGTGCCGCCGAGGGCCCAGCCGTGCGGCGCGAGGTGCGCTGTTATGGCGGGTGCGGTGCGCGCGGAGGGCGGCAGCGCGCCGCGGTAGATCAGTGCTGGGTAGGGCGAGTTGGGGACGGTGGGCGTCGCCGCTAGGACGTAGGTTTCGGGCGTGGTGGGTGCTGCGGTGGGTTGCGCCATTGCGGGCGGGTGAAACGGAGTGGTTGCGGGGAGATGGGAATTGGTGGAGATGATGGCGGGGAATTGCGTCAGTTGGATTGGATAATCAACTGAAAATGGTGGACGATGGTTGCAATGGTCGTTGCGGAGCTGTACAGTAAATACGGCAGCCCGCGATGTATGAGATCATATGCGGAGGGAATGCTTTGCCCGTTGCAGCATAGCGCTCAACTTGCCACGAGGGTGCTCATGCCAGATGAAGGATCTATGGAGATCATGCAATTCCGTACCAATTCTGGAGTGCACTTGCGGGTACAAGCGATTGCATGGCATTGCAATTGCGAACTCTGATATGGACTTCAGCTTGGCGGCCCAAAAGATCATTTACATGGTACATTTGCAATGCAGTGGCGGGACACGTACAGTACGGCATTACGCGTTCACGGCTTCAGTTTTACGAGAATGAGGGGTTTGCGGCGTTGCACAAGTAGCCAGGTTGGAATGTCACGGCGTTCCAGGCATGGTGATGCCAGTAGAGTACCGTATACGAACGGGCTGGATCTGGCTGCCCCACGCGCGCCGGATGCGGTAGCTACCGAGTCTGCAGCTCGTGAGAAAAGCGTGGATTGAAGTGCCAGATGAAGCGAGTAGCCGTGAGCGCGTTAAGCGAGTATACCGCTGAGAGGCCTGAAGACTCATTACTTCCAGTGCACGTGTAGCTTGTTTGTGCCTTTTGGCTACGGAGATATGGAGACATGAAACTTCTCACCTGCATGTCAGTACTTGTAATATGCCGAGTAATTAGTTACACGATTGCTTTACTTATCTTTTCCACAGAAGTGAGCTTGGATGACGCGGTTGCTGCAGCTGTACCAAGTACATTCTGCACTCCATCACGGCCGATGAATGCATCTAGAAGCCCTTCGGATGGAGTGACAAGCCGGCGTCGTGCCAGTGCTGCAGTGTCTCGCATGCGAGTGCACGCAGCGTCCGGCGGAGGGGCGTACGCCTTTCGCTAGCATATCCTTGCTCGCCGTCTTTCCGACAGGCTGTCGATAGGCTACTCATACGTGGACCTGCCGAGCAAAAGAGGAACCGGTGGCCATGTACATCTAGAGATTGGACGAGACTGAACGGTACAAAGTCAACTTTGCCAGCTCATCGGTAAATGACTGACAGCTCAAAGCCTGTGTCTAGCTAAGATTTCGAAGGGCATCTGCGCTGCAGCTAGCATGCATCCACCGATAACGCATTCCGTCTGCACACTCCGGAGCCGACGGAGCGGACGAACAGCTCTTTTGAGTTTTGAGTTGGGAGGGGTCCGAAGTCGATCCGGGAGAATTGTGTGTACATGATCCACTTAGTGTGATTTGATATGATTTGAACTCTGATTTGAGATGACTGACGGCACGAATGTTTTGATGAGGGGAGACTCACCCGTGACAATGTGATCCTTCATCAGCGGCGATTACCAGCAATTCCGACCCTTGTTTGGTTAGATTGCCGGCAGCTGGCATGCTTCATGTGTTGTACCCCGATCATGAGATGTCGATTTTGCACAGGCAAGTGATTACGTCAGTAGATCTAGATCAGCATCACTTTGGGTTTACCACGGCCATAGTTCGCAAGATCTCTACACGGACTCCGCGCAAATCGTCGCGGCTACTGTGTGCAGAGATACAAAAGAGCTGGTCTAGAGTGCAGTTCGTGGCTTTCCGGTGGAGAAGTAAAGATCAAGTAGCCAGCAGCGTGGGCACGGCCTAGTTTGTTTTTAGCGGGCCGTCAGCCTCGAGCGGGCTGGGTGGCATGCTGGTGCGCTGGTTGTGCAGCCCACGGCGTACCAAAGGACCGCAGTCCCCGCTCGTTGGACCGCCTGATTGCAGCTGTAAGCCCTTTGTGGTTGTTGCATGTTGTTGCTTGTTGCTCCGCCGCTTCCCGAGAAGTGCCTCGTAACACCACCCTTTCCACGCCCGTCCACCGCCACCCGTTCACGTCTTCAATAGTTGCTGCCTTTGCTTCTCCTTTCATTTTCTTTCTTCCTTCAACCTGTGTGGACGTCATGTCCATGACAATCCTCTCACCTCCGTAACCTCTGCTCCAGTTACCGCCGCCAGACTCGCGTCTGAAACCATCCTTGGCTTCCGGCAGTCAGCCTTCCGCTAGTTAGCCGCACCCATTGCGTGCCAAACCTCGTATCGATAAAAATACATCTTTCTCACCAGATATGATCTCCACTCGATGGTGAGAGTCTGTCTGCGCGACCTCCAAAAATTCAATCATGTCCACGCCTGTGGTTGTCTCTTCGCACGGCCGGCTGCACAAACGAGGCTCGTCCCTCTCGGCTGTCGCGACCTCTCCGCCGGTCCACGATGTCGGTTCCATAAGCTTCAGACCGTCGTTTGACAACCGGAGAGTGCTGTACGAGGAGCCTTTGGAAGATGTTGGCAAAAGCACAAACCCTCAGACCGGTATCAAGATCAAGCCGTACTTGAGGAAGTTGTCGCTGAAGGAAGAGAACGCGAGAGTTGACCTGTCGAAATCTGTGGCGGAGAACGAGGCACTGGCAGGACTTGGAATCCATGATTTCAATTCGGTCGTTCCGCGTTCCGCGTCAGATGTGCGCTTTGACAGTGTCAACTCTGGTCGTTCACGCCACCAGCGAGCAACGAGCAATGGCTCTCAATTCTCTACCAACTCAGGCTCACAGCGCCCATCAGTGGCATATATGCATCCCATGCGACACACGCCGCGTCCTTACACTCCTCCCATCGCTAAGAGCTACACTACTTCGGTGATTGGCACTGATGACGGTGAAGAAGTCGTGGACGTCACGTCGGATGACGATTTGCGGTACCGCGTCGCCCAACGCGGTGTTTACGATCCACAGCTACCGAATCTTCCTCTCAATTCAGACGACATATCGCCATCGACCGCGCCCGCCGCACCTCCTCCGCTCCGTTTGAACACGAGCGGCTCCTTCACTCGGCTGCAGCTCCAGCAAAACCCGTCGCAGTCGAGCCTCACGGGCAGCCTGGCGAGCCCGCAGCGCAGCCGCGGCGGCACGCTGCAAAGCCTGGTCAGCGTCGACACCGCGGGCGCCGCGAGCCCGAGCTCGCGCACGAGCACCGACAAGGCGCTGGGGCTGTTCCGCGGCAAGAGCGGCGAGGAGGTGGACGCGGCGGCGCGCGCGGCCTCCATCCGCGCCGCCCGCATCGCCTACTCCGAGCGCGAGGAGGCCAAGGCCGCGAAGGCGGAGAAGGAGGAGCGCCGCAGGCTCGGCCGCGAGCAGCGCAGGCAGGACAAGCGCGACGAGCGCCTGCGCCAGAAAGGCGAGCCCACGCCGCGCACACGCGCCAACTCCGCCTCCGCTGAGAAGGTCGAGCCGCTCGCGGCTGCTGGCTCGAATCAGAACAAGCCGGCGCAGCCCGCCGCCGTCCCTGAGCAGCCCGTCAAGACGGCAAGCCGCAACGCTGGCCGGCAGCAGGAGCAGAACAGGCCGCGAGGCGCGCGCAGCGCGTGGCTCGGCTTCATGGCGTGGTTCCGCAAGCGCCTGCTGCGACTGAGCCGCATGATGCGCATGGGCAGCTAGCACGGCAGTGGTGGTGCAGGTTATGATTGATGCGCGCCTCGCTTTCACGACCGACGCGGAGACCGCGTAGATCCGCTGCACGACCTTTCTGCTCGCCGCTCTTCGTATCTGTCGCGCACGAAGCGCCGCTGTTGTGCTTCGCTGCTCTGTCCGCTCGCGGTTTCTCGACTCTTACTTCACTAGCATGGCGGCTCTCTTTCACGGCGGCCGCGCGTATCGCGGCCTTTTCTTCACGGCATGGCAGGCTTGGAGCTTCGATTATACCCCTAGGATGTCCAATTGATTTTTATTTGTTGTACGGCTATCTCGCAGCGGGCGTTTTTTCGAGTGGATTGGAAACTCTGCTTTTCTGTACACATTGCCGCGCAACGCGGCTGTTGGAAACCGACCGGCGGGCTTTTTGATGGTTGAGCTTCGTTTGGTGGATGGGACGACGCGGCCCTTTCTCCGGCTGGGCGAGATTGATAGACGGATCTCTACCTTGTCTTTGCGCTTGGATTGGTTCTACGCGGAGCGATTGGGCGTGCCTTTGGGTCTGATTTCGGGATTGCTGCGGCGAGACGACATAGAGCTTGTCGCCGAGCAGAGCAGAGCGACTGCATCACAATCAATCGATCATTCATATCAGAAGCAAACATGCACACTGCTGCTTGCCTACGTGACGCTTTGTTCGTTCGACAAATTTGTTTCATGTCTAGCAGCAAGGCACGTCGGTTTCTTCCCGTGCCGCTCCCTTTTCCTTAGCTACAAGTACATGCTCTCCACAATTAAGCCATTGTCAATCTGACCGAAGCCTCCAGTCCATGAATGCCAAATTAGCCACACGCTTCGCGCTCATGAAAAGAAAAGGAGGGGCTTTGAGCGCTTCTATCGAAGTCAAACGCCGTTGCAGCCTGGATGCGAAGCTCCGCTGCGCCGATAACCGGAAACCCGCATTGGTGTATTTCATTGTCCGTCTGATGCAAGATGAAAGGTAGGCTGGGTCTGCAGGCGATAAAGAACCGGTACAGGTGTGGATTGAGGTAAACGGTAAGGAGTGCGTCGATGTATCCAATATGCCGAGATTGGAGCTCCAGGGTGTGAGCTACGAGCTTTCACCTGAAGTTGTCTTTGGAGAAGATGTTGGTTGCGGCACTTCTACCATTCGAATTCACCATTTGCCTTGTGGAAGACATACTCCTTGCCACCAGTGGTAAGAATGCCATCCTTGAGCGTGCACTTCCACTTGTTCTTGACCCGCTGAACCTTGTCGTAGGTGCAAAGAATGGTCTCACCCACCGGACCTTCGCCATTTTCGTTGTTGTCATCTCGATCTTCTTCCTCATCGTCGTCCAGGTCCGAGTTGATGGCATCTTCATCGTCGTCCCTGACCTTCGCTTTGATGTCATCTTTGTCGTCATCGTCATCGTCGTCATCGTCATCATCCACACCATCAACCTGCAAAGTAGGATGCGTCGAACTAGTTGACACAAGTGAAGCCTCGGCGAGGGAAAGATCTGCTAGGTGTTGACGAAGAACCTTGCGCTTCTTATTTCTAAGATGTGGCTGCTCAGAAAGAGGAACCATCAATCCAGAATCAGTTTTGGCAATGGATTCATCGAGATGTGCTCGGAGCAAACCATCAACCCAGGTACGGCTATGCTCTCCATCGGCCTGGGTCAGAGCTACGTGTGCTGACCATTGATCGCTCACGTCGTCACCAGAGCCATCAGTCTGTGCTGTGCTGAGACTGCTTTGCTGCTGCTGTGAATATTGGGGAACAGGAGGGCGAGGTTGGCCTGGTCCTGGCATTTGTACCTGTTGCGAACGCTGTCCTGTAGGAAGCTGAGCACGAGGTGTTTGCTGATGCAATCCTGCTGCCTGAATTGAAGCGTTTGCCTGAGAACCGAATTGTTGTTGCAACAAATGGGAAGCGCGTTGTTGTGCCATTTGAGTCATGCCTGGAGGTCCATAATTGCCAGTGGCGGGGAAGCTACCGGAGCCAGGGTCGTACTTAGGCTCCTGTTTAATATGAGGCGCTCCAGAGTTAGTACCGTTCTGAATGGGATGCGGGAGAGAAGATGACGGTGTTACAGGCGATGGTTCGGTCTTCATGGCACTGGATGGTATGGTGGTCGCATTGCTCATTGTTTGCTGCGGTTGCTGTTGTTGCGGCGGTGGATCCCATGGACATTGAGCAACGCGTAAGTTGCTCAAATTTTGCTGCCAGCGCTGTCCTCATCGTCAGCAGACAATCCATAAAGTTCAAGGCAACGACAAATGGTGACAATTGTATCAAAGCCCCACAAATGGACTAGGTTTGAAATCACATGACAGGAATGCTTGGCGGGGCTGAAGCGAAGCGCTGTGCTATAAAACTTGGTCTCAAATAGCCCCCGACGCCCACCCAAGTCGAACGCTCGCGAGGACCCCGCTTTTGCTTGCTTCAGCGCCCGGCGCAAACGCGGCTGACATGTGGTCTGCCAACCCGTTTCTAATGTTCATACTGTGTGATGAGAAGTAAAGTGGATTGCGGAAAGGTAAAAATCGATGACTGGAAAGCGTACTGATGATGAAAGCCCAGGCGGAGACCACTATGGGACAACAAGCAATGCAGTAAACGCTGTCGGCACTCACCTCCTTAAGGTCTGTCAACGTAGACTGATCGTATCCACCCTCCTCGAAGTCATTCTTGGCTGCTTCGATAATCCTTTCGATGATCTGGGCGTAGACGGGACCCTATATGAAGTTCAGCAACCGTGCCATGAGGCAGAACATCACTCAATAGCCGACGTAAACGCTAGCCAAGGAACACCACTTACAACTGCTGTGTTCGACATTTCTAAACGATAGAAGGCGTTTGACCTTCAAGGAATAGACTATGAGATGGCTTTCGAGTCGGTCAAATATCTCAGTGATGGCGATGATGGCTTGAGAATGTTGAAAGATATGGGCGAAGCAGGCGGCAACCCAGGAGATTGTCCCGGATATTGTAACTTGGAAGCCCCTGCACTTTGCGCTCGTTTTTCGTGGGGTCGCAGTGAGATGGTCCTGGTGAGTCCGTATGAAGGCTTGAGAGTTGAAAGGCACGCGCTGCTAGTTTAGTCATCCAACATCGTGCCTCAGGCACATCATTTACTCCACGCAGATTCAGTTCACCTAGTCGAATGATATTGATATGAATGTCAAATTCGCTTCATTTGAATACATTTGCAATTGAAGGAAGTAGTAGGTAAGCCCAAAAGGCTTCTTTGTACATCATACATGCGCTGTCTATGCCCGTGTTTGCGCTCGTTTGTCCCAAGTAATACCCAAAAGCTCCCAAGCAGTAATAAAATGATTTCCATCTAAAAGCCCAGCCCTGAGAATTGCAATACGGTATCATGATGCCATGAAGTACCATATGCCAGTGCAGTCATCGTAAATAGTTCGAACTAAGACCAAAAAGAAACGCATAATCTTAACTGTCAATCTCAGCTTCCTGTTGTGCTGGACTGCATCGGAATGGATGGAGGTCCGGGATGATTTGTGGACATACTCTGTCGCTTCTTCTCCTTCTTCGCCCATCTCACTACACGTGATATTAGCGAGTGTGCAACTGGTGTTACAGTTAGAGCAAACTTACAACCACAAGCGTTGCAGAGCGTCTTAGGTCCATTTGGTCCCTTTCTCCATTCTGGAGAATCAAGAGTGCCGCAGTCAGTGCAAACATATTCGTCTGCCACTTTGACCTTTTTCTTCTTGTCTAGGATTGCTCTGTGCTCTCGATCTGGCATTACCAGAATACCAGCGTCACCACGAATGAGTGCTGGACTTGTGGCTCCCGTGCTGATGCCTTCTGATCGTTCACCCTCTTGATATCGCAAGCCCGTCAACATTTCAATTGTTTCGATATGCGTTGCACCTTCATATCTAGCCATCTTGTCGTTAATGCTGTCCGGTTTATGTGCGGCCAAGACTTCATCCAGATTTTGCCTTGTCAAAGCCACGTTGGACACTCCTGGCCTTGCTGGAGGTGGCATACCATCGTATGCTTGTGTCGACGTCGAACCAAGTTCACTCTCCGCTCGTCCCTCTGTCCGCAGTTCGGATACACTGGCGCTAGCGTTCGTCTTTGCCCATTGCTGTTCCTGAACGTCTTGTTCTTCTTGCTCTTCCTTTTTAAGTTCAGCAATGCGCTTGGTCAGTCGTTCATTCTCGATTTTATGCTCTAGGAATGAGTCGAGGAGAGATGCATTCTTAGTGGGATATGGTCGTGACATCATGAAGAAGCCACGACAATGTCTTGCGCTACTTCCGAAGGACAAAACTTCTGAGCTGTAATGTGGATGTCCGTGTGCTTCAAAAATGGCAAATAATCCATCTTCCTTTTTGAATCGGTAGAAGAACCGCATTGGGTTTCCAGATGCTATCGATTCGTTGAACTCTCGCAAGAACATGTTCCTATCCTCTTGGTGTATGAATTCGGCAATCAGTTTCGTAAGAAGATAGAGAGGGTCGTAACCAGTGAGATGTCGTGACGAAGGCGAAACGTATTGAAATCTGCCATCCGGACTCAAGATACACAATAGATCTCGCAACTCTTCCAACACAAGCTTCGACCAGTTCCGTCGCTTGGTAAATTCGGTCAGAGTGCTACCAGCAGTAACCGTGGATGGCATGCCGAATCCAGTTGGCAGAGGACCAGCTCCAACTCCAGACATACTGTTGTGTAAGGGCGTGGAACCGTCGGCGACGCTGGCGATGGGTGTATGCTCCGACGAGCTTGGGGCGACTGTAGCGTAGGTGTTTGCCGTAGAGTCAATCAGAGGCATTCCCGGGTCCATCATATCGACATCAACTCCATCTAGCATGCCGACTTGGTCCATCATGTCCAACGAGGGAACGGTGGTAGCAATGCCCGCCATCTGAGGTGCCAATGTTAGCGATGGCGATCCCTGCGACACAGAGAGCCTCTTACGTCGGCGTGCAATGCTGCAGCCTCATTCTGGTTCATGGCCGTGGTCGAGCGTTGAGTCAAGAGCGCAAGAAAACTTCGCGATCGAAGAAGTATATTTGCGCTGTATGATCACATGTTCAGGGAGAACTGTAGAGCGTCTTTTCATCCGCGGGCAAGACGGCTTTCTGGGATTGCGCTCGTCATGCTTCTTGAGCCGCTGGTTGCACACAGTCGCTAGGCCCAATCACTGCGCCCTAAGAAGCCACAAACTTGATTGCGCTTCCAGCCACATCATGTGACTTCGTGACTCTTGCTCTATTACAAGGCAGAACACGCGCGGATCTTACTACCATTAATCCCCCTGCGAAACACTGACTGGATGATTCCTTAATTTTCTTCACAACTGCAACTCGCCAGGACCACCACCTTTTTCCGTCAAAATGTCGAAGATCGACAAGCTCTCCATTATGGGGGTGCGCTCCTTCGGCAAAGACAAAAGAGAGGTCATTCAGTTCTTCCATCCGCTCACGCTCATCGTCGGTTACAATGGAGCAGGCAAGACGACCATCATCGAGTGTCTGCGATATGCCACCACGGGAGAACTACCGCCAAACAGTGGCGTTGCCGGAGCTTGGATTCACGATCCCAAATTGTGCGGAGAAAAGGAAGTCAAAGCTCAAGTGGCACTGTCGTTCGAGTCGACTAAGAAAGTTGAAATGGTTGTGACTAGGAGCTTACTACTCACGGTGAAGAAGGCTATGCGGTCTCAAAAGGCATTGGATGGCACGTTGACCATCACCAAAAACGGTGAACGCAGCACCACCTCGACTCGAGTGGCAGAGCTCGACCAGATCATGCCGCAGTATCTGGGAGTTTCCAAGGCAATTCTTGAGTCTGTTATCTTCTGCCACCAGGATGATAGTCTTTGGCCAATGAGCCAACCTGCGGCCCTGAAGAAGAAGTTCGATGAAATCTTCGAAGCGTTGAAGTACACCAAAGCACTTGACAACATCAAGGTCTTGCGCAAGAAGCAAATTGAAGAGCTTGGCAAGTACAAACTCATTGAAGGGCACTGCAAGGATGACAAGGATCGTGGCGCGCGTGCGGAGAAGCAGTCGGAAAAGTTGTATGATGAAATGGAGGCTCTCCGCGCCGAGAATGATCAATTACAGGTGAAGCTGGAGGAAGCACAGGAGAAGTCACGAGTGGCTTATGAGCATGCGGCGAAGTTTGAAAAAATTGTGACAGAGCTTAACGGCAAACGCATGGAAGCACAAGGTGCAGACCGGATCATCAAGTCGTTGAAGCTGCACATGACGGAAATGACGGAGTCGGATGAAGAACTGCAGACTTTGCAAGACCAGTACGAAGAACGCGTCAGCCTTCATCGGCAGGAGAGCGAGAAGTTTCGTAAGGAGTATCAAGAGTTTGCACGTCAACTTGATCAAAATCGAAATACTCTGGGTGCGAAGCATGCTGAGCTGGGACGCTTCGAGGCTGAGAAGGATCATTATGAACGTCAACTTGAATCACGACGAGATCTTATCAAAGAAACTTCCAGGAGTCACGGCATTCGAGGTTTCGACACAGACATCAATGATGCCAAAGTTCGTGAATTTATGGAGCGCGTGGCTCGAATGGCGAAGGAACACAACTCAAACCTGGATCGAGCTCGTCGTGAGACACAAGAGGAGTCCCGTAAGGCCCAACAAGCTCTCAACGCACTCAATGAACGTCGCTCTGCATTCAATCAAGCCAAAGAGAGTGTAAAGTCGCAAATGTCGGCAAACGACCAACGGATCAATTCTCTGCAGTCCACCTTGGACAAAATTGAAATCGATGAAGGTGGCAAAGTTGTTCTTGAGTCCACCATTCAAGACACTCAGCAGAGGCTAGATAAGGCCAAGACTGAGTTTAACACTGCACAATGGGAGAACCGTATCCAGTCTACCGACAGAGAGATGAAAACCTTGGATGAACAGAAGGAAAAGATGGATGCAGAGTTGATCGAGGCTACGCGTCAAGCTGGTGATTCTGCTCGAGTGGACTTTCTTCGCAAGGAATTTAAAGATCGCAAACAAAGTCTTGCAACCATGACCGGTGCTCATGGCCAGCGAATTTCCGAAATGATTGGGATGGATTGGGAGCCTTCGACTCTTGATCGAGTATTCAAAACGGCGCTCGATACTCGCTTGGCCGCTGTCAAGGAAGCAGAACTCCAACGCGATGGAACGAATCGTGAGTTGGAGCAGGTCCAATTCGTCATCAATGCCACTACGAAGGAGCTTCAGGGCAAGCATAACGAAGCCGATCAGCATGCGAACAAGATCCAAGAGGCGGTTGCGGTCGAGCCAGCTGATTTTCCAGATGAGTGGAGTACCATCGAAGCCAACTACGACATCGTCAAGGGTGAAGGAGTCGGTGTCAAAGCCGAGAAAGAATACTTCACGAAGTGTCTCAACAAGGCCAAGGATGATGACATGTGCTGGATGTGCCAACGGACTTTGAAGAACGACAAGGAACGCGAGAGGCTTACAAAGCGTCTGGAGAGCTTGATTCAAAAAGCGCAAGAGGCGGCCAGCAAGACTCTTGATGAGAATGCTGAGAAGGATTATCTCAATGGCAAAGCTGTGCGTCCCAATTATGAGGCCTGGAAGCGTTTGCAGGAAGACATTCCTGCCCTCGAGCAAAATCTCAAAGAGCAGGAATCTAAACGTGAAGGTCTACTTGCCAAACTTGAGCAGCAAGATTTCGTAGTCAAAGAAAAAGAGGATGCCAAGCGTGATATTGAATCTCTGAGCAAGACTGTCCAGCTCATTTCGAAGTATCACGCTGAAGCAGGAAACTTCTCTCAGCAGATCAACGACATTGAAGAATCTCAGAAATCAAATGGTACTACTCGAGGCCTGGAGACAATTCAGCACGATCTCAAGGCCGTCAACGATCAGATCCGCTCTGTCAACTCCAATTTGACTCAGCTTCGCGCTGATAAAGAACGTGGCCAGAATCTAATTCACACTCTCGAAAACGAGACTAACACTTTGAGTTCAAAACTCGCCACAGCAATGTATCAGCTCAAGGAGAAGAACAACATTGAAGCGCAGATCAAGGATGTTAAACACTCAAATCAACAACATCGTGATGCTATTCGTCAAGCCGATCAAGACATTGAGGCTCTTGCACCGCATATCTCTCAAGCGCAAGCAAAGTTGGAAGATATATCTCAGCGTGGCGAGGAGCGTGTGTCCGAGCTTCAGCTTGAAGTATCCAAAGTCAATGACGCACTTCACCAACTCAAGAAGGCTAACAATGAGACCAACGAATACATTGAAAACGGTGGGCCGCAACGGCTTTCCCAAGCCACTCGGGTTATTTCTGATCTCGAAGGCGAGATTGAACGAATCGAAACCGAACTCCGCCGGATCACAATCGAGGTGAAGAAGATTGAAGATCAACTACACGACCATGCTGCTACGAAGCGCGGAATCACTGATAATCTTATGTACCGCGAGAACGTTCGTCACCTTGAGGTGCTTCAGTCGGAGATTTCCGAATTACAGAAACACAATGCCGAAGTGGATAAAGATCGATATGATGCTGAAGGCAAGCTCTGGCAGAATGAACGCAACAAACTCGCTGGAGAACAACAAACCATCATCGGTTCACTCAAAGCCAAAGATGATCAGCTTGCTCAGCTCCTAAAGGATTGGGAAACCGATTACAAGGATGCTGCGCAAAAGTACAAGGAAGCTCACATCCGCGTTGAGACCACCAAGGCAGCGGTCGAAGATCTGAAACGTTACAGCAATGCTCTCGACAATGCCATCATGAAATATCATAGTCTCAAGATGGAAGAGATCAACCGCATTATTGAAGAACTGTGGCGTAAGACGTATCAAGGCACTGATGTTGATACCATCTGCATTCGGTCGGAGAACGAGACTCAAAAGGGTAACAAATCCTACAACTATCGAGTGGTGATGGTCAAGCAGGATGTCGAAATGGATATGCGCGGGCGTTGCAGTGCCGGGCAAAAGGTGCTGGCCAGCATCATCATTCGCCTGGCGCTTGCCGAATGCTTTGGAGTCAACTGCGGCCTCATTGCACTGGACGAGCCAACGACGAATCTTGATCGTGACAATGTTCGTGCTCTTGCAGAGTCACTCTCGGAGATCATTAAGATTCGACGCCAGCAGAGCAACTTTCAGCTTATCGTCATCACACACGACGAGGAGTTCCTACGGTACATGAAGTGTGACGAATTCACCGATGACTACTATCGCGTCGCAAGGACTGCGGCGCAGACTTCAGAGATCAAGAAGCAACGCGTCGCCAATGTCATGTAGATTGCATGCCCTCCGGCAGTGTGGCCGAGGGTTATGCGGGGAAGGTGAAGCAGCTGAAAACAGTGAACCTGTGAGATAAATCGAACCACCTGCAGTTACATGGTGGTTGAATGAGTGGGCATTTTTGGAGTCTCCAACGAGCCATGGCAAGTAGATTTTACTTTAGCATTCAATACCTCTCTGAGGCAATAGTACATGGCTGAGGCGAATGAATTCGGGATAGAAATATGAGGAGCATCCTTAAAACTTTTACCGTCGTTCATCATTTTCATAGTTTACAACATCTCGTGAGAATCTCCAAGCCATCGGGCCCAACCCGAAGTCTCGTTTCAACCGTATTCTCAAGTACATTATGAACTCGACCGAGCGTACGGACGTACTTTATATGCCTCCGGTCAGGTAGCATTTTAATTGAAGCGTAAATTGAAGCACCTTCCTCAATGCCTTGGCTCGTGACGATTGCAAACTGACTTTTTCGCATGCAGAACGTGTCTAGACCCTGCATGTGGGAATAATTGCTTCTGAAGACATCGACTGATATTTTACGAATGCATTGCACACGGGGCGAAAGCATGACATCGGTTTCGACACCGTAACCGCCAACACGTCTACTGCGGTCCAGATCACGCACTGCTGTGCAGATCGTGAGAGAGATAGGCGTGACCATAATCTGATTGGCGTAAAGCTCTCTGGACCAGCCAAAAGATGTGCCATTGCTTTACTAGGACAGCCTTCTTCAAATCATCTTTGAGCTGTTTCATCCATTTTGTCGGATGTCGAATTGCGTGCAGCTGAGCCAGGGGGTGGAGCCACCGACAACAGGGAAGCTGGCAGCGATCAACTATCCCAGCCGCAGCCAGCAAGCTCCACTACCTCCACCACATTGCTTGTGCGCACCGTCCACAGTCATAGCTCTTCGATGCGCCTAAACAAGGCCTAATCGATCCTCGTGGCCAATGTTTATTCTTGCGGTGGATCCACCTTCATTGGGGTTAATTCCCTGGCCAGCTGTAGAAATGATCACGCTGCCTGCCTTCAAGTGCTGCCACGTACATAAGGTAGTCAACAACTACCCATACTTGGATCTGCATCTGTAATTTTACTTGCTTGCCAATTGGGAGACGCATTCCTAGAACCTTATTGCATCACTGGAATATCTTTGCGCTGTCTGCCATTTTTCAAGCATTCCAAGTTTTTTCCCGTTGCATTCTAGATTTGTCGACATTCCAACCTCGAGTTTCCAGTTGAATTTTCAGATCTTGCTACAGATTTGCATATGCTATCTTCTATCTTACTGATTATCTTTACCGATGGCTCTCCGCTATGCCCTCGCAGCCGTAGTTGCTGCCGGAAGCGTCCTAAGCAATCCTATGAAAACCGCCAGACAGGATAATCCAGTTGGTCTTAACTTTGACTGGGGCTCTGAAACCATCCGAGGAGTAAATATCGGCGGGTGGTTAGTCCTCGAACCGTATGCAACGAGTCTCTTGAATCCAGACTCCTAGTACGTTTTGCTAAAACTTCGAGACCAGATGGATAACACCTTCGATCTTTGAATCGGTCGATCAGTCACTCGGCATTGTCGACGAGTACACATTGGGCCAACAATTACCGTCGGAGGCCCCGTCAATCCTGCAAAACCACTGGGACTCGTGGGTGTCGTTCGACGACTTCCAACGCGTAGCCAGCGCTGGTATGAACGTTGTTCGCATTCCCATCGGATTCTGGGCTTTCGATAACACTGGATATCCGTTCATTCAGGGCGCTGCTCCTTACCTCGACCGTGCCATTGAGTGGGCACGTCAGACGAATCCGCCGCTACGCGTCATCATAGACTTACACGGTGCACCGTCCAGCCAGAATGGGTTCGATAACTCTGGCCAGCGCCGTGCGAGTCCTGGCTGGCTGGTCGACGGAGGATGGCAAGGACCAACGTCGCAGATGACGCTAGGCGTGCTGAACACGATCGCACAGAAGTACGCTCAGGACAGCTACCACGACGTGGTGATCGGCATCGAGCTGCTGAACGAGCCTCTCGGCTTCGTTCTGAACAACGCAGATCTCCGACAGTTCTATCGCGAAGGCTATGGTCGAGTGCGCCAGGTCAGCGACACCACCGTCGTATTGCAAGACGCGTTCCTGGCGCCCTCTAGCTACAACGGCTTCATGACGCCGTCCGACAACGACGTCCAGTGGGTTTCGCTCGACCACCACTACTATCAGGTGTTCGATCAGGGCGAGCTCGAGCTCGTTCCGTGGCAGCATAGGCAGCTGGTGTGCAACAGTGTCGACTCGTACACGGGGGCCGACAAATGGACCTTCATCGGCGAGTGGACGGCAGCGATGACAGACTGCGCTCTTTACCTCAATGGTTACGGGCGGGGCGCGCGCTACGACGGCACGTACCCGGGCTCCTCGTACATCGGGTCCTGCGGCTGGCAAGACAACATCGCCAACTGGCCCAGCACGTACCCCAATGACACGCGCGGCTTCATCGAAGGCCAGATGGAGGCCTTCGAGGCCAACTCGCAGGGCTGGATCTTCTGGACCCTCAAGACCGAGCAGGCCCATGAGTGGGATATGCTCACGCTCATGGACCACGGCGTCTTTCCAGAACCTGTCACCGACAGATGGTAAGCTACAGCTTTGCCCTTGACCTATCAGAGAATGTGAAATTGACAGCTTCACAGGTTTAGTCCGATCTGCACGACATACTACAAGGAATAAGGAATGAAAGTGTTTGGATCACTGGTGGAAGGACGAGGTAATGATTGAATTGAAGAAAAAGGCGGTAATGCGACGGTCTCTATACACGCAATAGTCGCGGCTTTTGGAGAAGGAAATGGAGGAAGCAATGCATACCGCCAGGGATTTGCTGTACATATTATTGCCTTCGATACCCGCTGCAGGGAATGGAACCTGGTCGCAGTATTTGCTAAACGCAGTCAACATAGAATAAAAGTCAGTCAGGGATCAATGGAACATTAGGTCATCACCAAGAAATTTGGTCATTCCTGAATCGCCAATTGACTTCAAGCACGGTTTTGTAATCTCTCCGTAAGTAGTCAAGAGCGATGCCCGGGATCTTAACTGGCGTTGCGAGCTGCTCCAGTCTCCATTCTAGGAGTCAGCGAGTAGTGCTCGTACTTCGTACATTCCTGTCAAAACTTCCTAAGCGAAGGATCATGCCTACAGACATTTTCTGACCGTTAAGCCCCCTGCTAAATGAAGCAGTAGATAATTCATTATCTTAGTCAGACAACTGCGTAGTTATAGAGATACCTAAATTGGAACAAACTTACGAATTTGGCAGCAGAAAACGAATAGCAGCACGTGTGTAATTCAAGCGTAGCAGTTCGTTCTCGGCCATTCTGCATAGAGTAGTCTGAATTACGAGTAGGCCATCACGTTTGTCGCGCGAGAGTACTCGAGATCTACTTCTCCACTAGCCTCGGAATTACCCATTTGGGAAACAGTTCATTACGCTTTATGTCAAGTGGCTAGCTTGTCTATGAAAGCACACGTATCTCCCCAGTGTGGCCATGTGCTTTCAGCAGCCCGCGTACGTACTCTTTGGTCGGCTTTATGCTCTCTCCGCGACCGAAGATGTCAGCTGACCAGCATGCAAGCTCAGATGCTGGTATTACGGCCTTTACGAGACAAAGTTCATCCGATTGCTATGTGGCGGTTCCAGCTTCATTTTAACCAGGCTTACTGCTTCCTTTCAAGCCTATACTGCTGCTAATGTGCCGACGAAGCGCGGCCCATCTCTGACTTCCAGTGTCAGAGTCATTCTTCGTAGGAGCCGCTACGGATTGCTGTAGCACGGCCATGTTCTGTGCAAATCGCTTCCGTTCACTCTTGTCCTGACGTTCATTTCGCTTCCTCGCTCCCGGTTTACTTCTCAGGCCACCCGTGCCATTGTGCGCTCCTGAAGCTGGGTTCTCGTTTGCGGAAAATTGAACTTCGGGCAAGCTGTTGGCCAGAGACTCAAGGGTAGCAACGAGCTTCTTCGACGGTCGACGCCGCTTGGTACTGGACTTGGCGCTTGCTTTCTCGATCTTTGAACGGAAGACAGATGACTTGATAGCTCGTTTATCTCTCTTGGAGGGGTTGAAAGTAGAAGCGGACGCGGGAGGTTCGGCCAGGTAGATGCGCTGCTTTTGACTGGAATTGGATTTCGACTTGTACGTGATAGGAGCCTTGAGGTAGAGTATGGTCAGAGTGTCCAGCCGTGTATGTGCGCAGTTTGTGATTTCTCATCTTACCATACTAGTAGCCCTAGACCAGAGCCTCAACTCGCCAGCAGACGGCGTTTACGATGGAATTTTCAGACGGGTGAAGAAGGTGGTTAAAATTGGGAGCCAATCAGCGTGGCCGGGGAAGGGCGTTGGGTGATACGTCAGCGGCGACCACCTTCAACTTTCCGTGGGATGGAATGGCAGTCTGTTAACGTTAAGCTACCAAGTGCACGGCTGTTCAATCCCTTGGCAAGTTGAGTCAAAAGACTCCCGTTCAACTGGACAAAGCAGTGCCATGCCTGTCGATCCGGATTGCAAGGAATTGCGCGATCGTTATCCTCGAGCTTTCTCCGTATGTGACCCAGAAGCGGCGTTGCTGCCTCGGCCTAAGCGCAAGCCAAACACGAGGATTCGCTGGGTCTGTCATGATTACTGATCAGTAATCATTAGTCCATCACTTTTCTGTGCATTCAACGCCAACTCCAGCGTCGCCGACGTAGCTCTGTTGCTCCGGCGCGCGAGGTCTGACATAATGAGGTTTCCCAAATGGAGTAGCTTTGCTCCTTCATTCAAGGCCCTAACCGCAGCCAGCACTTCGTAATTCCATACATCCTGGATGAGTCGTGTTTTGGCTTACCAACCCTCAACGGCTTTCTCCTGCCCGCCCGCGGCTCACGCCCTATCGCATGGAATTCCAGCGAACAATCAAATAAGCACGTCCTCTGCCACACTTTTTTCAGATCATACATCACAGTCTGTGCTCCCACCGTCGTATACCAATTCCATTTCTCGGAATCCCATTGAGCTGCCGCACTCCACTCTCCTCAATTCTTCTACTGCGGGGTAATTGTAACAGCAACACTCTCGTAGACCAGCTTCATTATGTCGTTCGAGTCCAGACCGAGGAAGAGATTGAGAACATCGGAAAGTGACGATGCAAAAAAACAGAGAGGTCGTCCTCGAGTTGAGGGTCAGGATGAAACCGCTGCCGATGTATGTAAATTCCGCGTCTCCCGAACCAATGTTGAGTTCAGTACGCGTTGGCTTCACTTTCATAGAGGAGCCGCTTCCACTCCATTTGACTATTGATTTCAAGATTCGTGATGCTGCTTTCACATAGCCGGATCATATTGCTGACATTGTTGGTAGCGTCGTCGAACGCAGATCCGCTTGGCGCAGCGAGCGTATAGACTCCGCAAGGAGAATACAATCAACGAACTCAAGGAGCAAGTCACTGCGCTACAGCAAACAATCGAGGACATGAGCAAGGCCTTCCTTTCCTTCAACGATAATGCAATGGCCTCCGGTATTCTTCAGGTTCGACCAGAGCTTGCACGTCAACTGAAGGCTACCACGGAAAGATTCATCAGTCTTTCCAGGTCCGCCAATAAGGGTAGTGACGATGAACACTCCGGCTCTGATATAGACTCGGTCGACGAATCGCATGCTCCTCGTCGAGCACAATCTGGCATGATGGAATCAAGGAGTTACCGCATAGCTGCTGATAATCGGTCATCTTCTCCCGAGCTCATTCCACGCCAGCGGGAAGTGTTGCCATTAGGTTACGTTCAAATCAGCGACGACAGTTCAGGCATAATTACTCCAAATTTGGTTGACACGGCCACGATGGACATTTCCGGTATGTCCGGTGTCAGTAACGACATGATTGCGGTAACTAGCGGTATGGTAGGCTTCGACTCTCTCCTACAAGCCGCTGGTGTCCCATTTGACAAGATCCAACCTCTTAGCTCCCAAATTTTCAGCGTGGACAGCATGGAATTGCCCACCGCTCCTGATCCTACCGATCTGTCTGCTCTCCACAACACCTCTCTACCCAACGAACTTGCTCCTGCCTATACCTACAGCTTCCAAGAAACGCGTTTTGCAAAACGTTTGCATCGAGCAACATTGGAACGCGGCTTTCATCTTTTATCGACAGCACACCTTCGACCAGCTGCCTTCAGCCATGTCTTCCGATTTTCTTTGCTATATAATACGCGTGACGCGCTGCTCGCCCGCTTTAAATACAAGTTGTCATTACCTCCGGACGCGCCGCTAGAGTATTACAATACGCCATTCATTCATCTAGGCGGTGCCGGCTTGCACTATAGTAAACGTAAGGTCTCCAACTCCTACCTGATCAAACCAGGCCCGATGATGCCAGGCATGCGGGTGCCCAAGGCCCGTCTGGAAAGCGCGGACCCCGCAACAGGCGCGCAGCCATATGACATAGAGCTGGATCTGCGCGAGTACGAGGGCGAATGGTACGACGCGATCGACGTGGAAGGATTCCTGGAGGAGAAGGGCGTGCGCATCGAGGACATCGGGTCCTTCGCCGAGGCAATCATCACCGAGGAGGCGTCGGCTGCGGTCTCGGCGCCGAGCCCCTCGTCCAATGTCTTCAGCAGCCCGCCGTCACTTGTCGACGGCAGCAACAGCGCTGGCGCATCCACCACCGCCCCGCCCTCCGCCGCCAGCCCGCAGACCCCCATCCTCAGTGAGACGAGCCTGCAGCTGGCGACCGCGCGCCTGTTTCCCGAATTGGACGGGCTGGGCCAGGACTCCGTCGTGTCGATGGACAGCGAGGCTATGGGCTGGCTGATGGGCTCCGGTGACAAGACCCCTGACTTTTTGAGCTCTGGCTGGGCCAACGACACCCAGATGCTCGCGCCGTGGAATGGTGCGGCCGACGTAAATCCCTTCGGCGACTGGAATCTCGATGAGTTGCCGCCGCCGGATACGCCGCCTGCGCCGCCTGCCGCGGCGTCCCGTCCCGCCAAGAAGACCGTTACCATCGATGTCAACAAGTTTATCAATGGTGAGTTTTGCACTCTTTTGCCATGTTCGAGATTAAACATGTACTGACAATGTCCAGATCTTATCAGAAGTGCCATTTGCCTTGGCCGAGCTCCTGGCTTCAAACGAAAGGATGTTGAGCAGGCCTTCAATGCGGCTATCATTCAGGTTTACTAGCCGGCGTTTAGTTTTGGGAATAAACGGATAAGATCGGATGTTCGCATATCGACACAAAGTAATGGAAATCACCACTTCATAGTAATCTGTCATTCTAAGAGCTCAGTACGGCTAGTTTGCGATGTACAGAATGGATCTAACGAAGATCGAATATGCGGGATATCGCTCACTGAGCAAATATATGACGAGATAGCAATTCGTCAATGAATGAAAAGATTCACCTTGCATTGAGCATCTACATCCTATTCTATGGATAATCAACCGCCGTGAAAGTGAGAAACACTGTTCGTGCTGAAGCCAAATTTGATTGCGTTGAGTGGTATTCCCATAAGTTGCCCGCCCATAAACTCCATCCAAGATACTATACATCCGCACCGACATCATCATGCCATCGTGCTTTCTCCGCCGCCGTTCTCTACAGATACACCCTGATAGACTGACTCGGATGACTCTCGCTGGGACAGTACGGGCACTTGAACTTGGAGCCCTTGCTGTAGGTGTCGAGGCTCTCCTTGCAGATGACGTGAGCGCAGGGCATCATCATGGGGGGGTTGCTATCGGTGGCCTGCTCCTTGCTGACGGGGCACACGAAGATGCTATGAAAAATATAGGCCGGCGGCAGCGGGATCGGCACCGGCATCTCCTCCGCCGTCGTCCAGTCCGTCCGGTTGATCCGCATGATCTCCGCTGCCTTCGCCAGCAGCGGCAGCGCGATGCACCCTGCCGTCGCTGCCACGAACAGCGGCGACTCCGGCGAGAGCCCCAGCAAAGAGCAGAACTCTTTCGTGAAGGAGCTCGCTGCGTCGTTCCAGGAGGCGTCGTTGTCGAAGAGCGCGCGGTACGGCGATTCGTGGATGTTCTGGTAGAATGGGAACGCGCCCATCAGTTGGCTGATTTCGGTGGCGTAGCGCGGCTGGAAGTCTTTGAAGCTGGTCTGGGCATACTGCAGTGCGAGGAGAGGACCGTCTAGAGGATTCTGATGGCCGGATAGTGACGTGGAGCCCGACACGAAGAGCTGAATGAACTTTAGTCTGCAGAGTTCGAAGAGGAGATTCGAGCCACGAGAGTCCAACAGGTTACTATTTCGCCGTGCCCATTCGATGGCTGGTTCTAGATTGCGGTTCTCTCGTAGTTCGCGAAGGACAGTATACATCTCTTGAAATTCGGACTGCAAGTGTTCGGACTTGAATGCTCGGCCAATGGCGCCATTGGGAGGTCCAGGAACGGTGTTGGGGGAGGAAGTATTGACGTTGGAGGAGGAAGTATTGGTGTTAGAGGAAGTATTGGCGTTGGAGGAAGGATGAGTGTTTGCCTCTCGCATAAAGGTCTCAGCGACACTAAACTGCCCTTCGCGAAGTAGGTGCATAGCGATAGCTCGATTGATCAGGTGGGCATTCTGTGCGAGAGAACCTGTCTCTGCACCTTTGACGACCTTGCCACTCAGCTTCTAGTCGAGTGTCAAATGCTGTGCAATGAGACCGAAATGTCTTTCAGTACCTTATTAAGAGCTTTGCCATACGAGTTATTCGCATGGTAAACATCTTTCAAACCCTCCTCAAAATCCTCAGTCGCACTCTTTGCTTGCTTGAGTTTGGCTAGCGCTACGGCTTTGTTCGTTGTCGCTGGTCAGAGTTAGGTTGACGATCGTGTGCAAATCCGGGACGTCCATACGTGATGTGAGCTCTGCTTTAGCCTTTGTGAGAAGGTCTATAGCTTCTTGGACTTTATCTATGGTCCTATCTAAAGATCCTTCTTTCTCAAGCTTCCCAAGAGCTCGGTGGAGGTTGGCCATCGAAGCCATGATGTGTGGAAATGGCCGCCCGAGAGTGGTTTCAAACGTTTCTTCTAGTCAAACCTAGTTATACAGATATTGAGAGGTCGTAACATCATTATCTACGCGCCGGAGACCGACTAAAAGGGAGGAAGAGTAGTTGTGGGAGCGAAATGAGAGCGTTGTAGTTGTGAGACATCTGCTGAGCGATCTGCTCCGAGGGGTGAAGTCACTCGGCATGATGAAGCATGTGCCAGCTTCAACTCATTCTTGCAACGCCAGCAAAGTCCGGAGACGTGTCGACAATCCCACTACCACCTGCCTGAGATGATTCCAACCGCATAATAGCGACTTCTCAAAATCTACTACCTCATCATGCGTAGTTATCGTCCACGCTGCAATATTCAAGGAATCAACACCAACATTCCATCCAACCATATTACGCCATCATGTCACGAAGCTTGGCCTCGCCAGCTCGCATCCAGGCTACCAAATCGCTGACCGATCGGTCGAAGCAGCCTTCGACTACACGGCCTACACAGAACCGAGCATCCATCTCCAGTCACCCCGAATCCCACTCCGAAAGCCCTCAAGGCTCCGAGAAACCTCCTACACATCAGCGCTTTGTTCTGGCCGACCCGGTTGCCTTCAGATATCTCGAGGAAGATCCTTCGACTCAAGTCCTTGCGCGACGCGAGAAGCTTCAAGGCTACGAATGCTACCTTGTCGAACAATGGGCCTGCTCACGAACGCATCCCACCTTTATAATTACCACCTACACCGGCGTACCTTCAAACAGCATTGTTGTATCAGTACTCAGTGTACCGATGGATGAGGAATCATGGTCACCGAGACTAAAGGTATACTTCAAAGCACTTAGTCAGTATCATGCTCGGCGAAGGGAAACAACTTTGGGCACTTTGATGATCACGAACCTGAGTGGCTTTCCATCCTCTCTAACAGTCATACCAATTCCAGAAGGAGATCCAAGAAAACATCGAGAAGAGTTCTTCGTCAATGAGAATTTGAAGAGATTGGGATGTTCTGGCCGTGTCGGGCTGAATCTAGGCAAGCCGAGTGATGCTACTAAGGCGAAGTTCTATCAGTTGTATAGGGCAAGTGATAAAGTTCCCTTCAACTCTGCCGTTATTGAGCTGGTGAAGCTCTGTCAGATGGCATTGATGCTCTTCGGCAAGCTTGAGCCTGAATACGCAGATGGCCTACTTTGTGACGTGACAGAAAAGGCCATCAATGACTGGTGGATAGAATTTGGAACAGAGTTCTACAATATTGAGCCACATGATGGCATTCTTGGGCCTACTACTGTTGCTGCACTACTCGGAATGCTCACTGGAGCTCGTAACCGATTGAATGCCGCTGGAGCACCTGTTTCAAAGGATGTCTTCGATGTTGAGACTACGAAGAGAGCGATTGCATACTTTCAGAAACAACAGCGAATCCCTAAAACTCGAAGACTAGATAGAACCACATTGGGTAAATTGCAGCGTGCGACGGCAAAGGCAGCCAGTGGCGAAGGTTGGATTGGCGTTCCCCGTGCCGTAAAGTCTACTGTTGCTGAGCTGAGTGGAAAAGGTGGTGAAATGGTAATGGACATTGTTGGTGGGCGTGACAAAGCCGGCATTGCTGAAGTCGAAACAACAGATATGGACCAGTTCATCCATCTGATTCACGGCGCTCGATCAAAATGGTTATGGCAAGGAAAGCCACGAAAACATACATCTGGTGATGCACTGAGCAGATTAGGCGCACAAGACTCTGTGGTATTTCAACAGACAGACGAAGGAGGCTATGAGTGGTCCAGTCGACGAAAAGGTGCATTCCTTGAGCCTTCTCCTACGCTTCGAGAGTCTGCAGGTTCCGATCCAACTGCTGATGTACGAGATTATGAGATTGATAAGGATCGCAATCGGCTGTTGAAGAGACTCCCAGAACGAGAACTACCTCACCGTAACCATGAGCATAGTCGTGGTCTCGGTCGTCTGAAAGATGCAGTCGGCCTCCGTGGACATGCTTCTAAACACATAAGGGAGATTAAGGCCGAGCAAGGCAGCAGAAATGTCAGCGGCGAATCTGATCTGCCATCTTCCAGTCCTCCAGCCTCTAGAATGGTCACTGAAAGCGCAGACTTCGCATCGACAGAAAGCGAAAGTCATCTTGAACGACTACCAACTTTCAGTAAGACTCTTACAGAAACGCCATCACAAACGGATGCTGTATTCTTTCCACACGTCGAACCACCTTCGGATGACGAAGAACCAACAAGTCCACCGATAGAGCCACCGTCTGACAGTTTCCCTTCTCGATCGCCCACAGCATCTGTTGCAGGTTCTACATACGGTGGCGATCTTGACGATGTCTTCAAAGGCAATGAGCCACCAGATCACACCATTCCTGCTCTGCTGCGGCGGAATCAAAGCTACTCGCAATACCAAAGGACCCTATTGGAGCCTCATAAGGACGCGAAGTTATCCCGGCACATGTCTTTCAGCTTGGCGGAGGACAGCATTTTGACTTGGGATACCATCAATGCACCACTTGATTTCGAACGCACCGACATTCTGTCGAAGAGTAAAACATCTCTTGAGTTGATGGCCTCGGAAGACCTCAAGCGATTGGCGCAAAAGCTGTCTGATTTGGAATCTATTGATGTTGACTGGGTAACTCGAGAGATCAGCAACATTAAGGCCCTTGAGAAGCAAGCGGATGACGACCAACAGGACCTCGATCAACTGTATTTACCGTGTATGGAGCAGTATCACGAACTGAAGGACGATTCCAAGGATCTACTTGATCAGGAGCGATCCCAGCTCAGCGAGGCACTCAAGGAAATCGAAGTTTTGGGAGCAAAGCTAGAATACGAGATCAATACCTTGCGCGGCAAAGTCGAGGACGTGGAGGATGGTGTTGCCGAATTCGAACGTCAAGTTCAAGTGGTAGAAGATCGGGTTGCAGAGCTTGAATATGACATGAGACCAAAGGAAGGCTGGCTACACTGGTTCGTTCGAATAACAACGGGTATTGGTACTCGGCCCGATGTCTCAGTTGATGGCAAAACGAGAGGTCGACGGCGTTCGCGGTAGGGACTTGGAGGCCTCAAGAAACGGTACGCTGCATCGCATGCAAATATAATTCATTGCTTCTAGAATGCGTGAGATTATACCAGCTCAAAGGAAGAAAGCTCAGCCCCAGTGGTCATGGCGAAGAATGGTCAGACTGCAGATGCCTGAAAAGGTTACACTTCGATCTCTTTCATGCAGCACAGGCCTGCGCTTCTTTTTCAAGGTGGCGAATGACATTTGCTACCGGAGGCGGCTCACAAAGTGGCATACGGAGGTATTCTCCGGGGGTTTTACGCTTTTAGGGGCAGGTCAGCACGCCTAGATACCTTCCTATTCGTTTGTGGCAGTTTTCAGCCTGATTACCGCATCTCTGCGGCCCATTTTCTTTGCTCAGCACGAAAGCGTAGGTAGCAAGAAGTGGCAATTTGGATAATAACTCTAAAATAATTAACAATGTCATCGACCTCGATGGTGGTACAGTGCTTTCATATAAATTATCTGCACAGATTCATCGATTTCAGATACTAATCGCTGTCAATCCGCGGAAACTCAACATCTTGAAGCATATTTATCCAGTCATCGATCAACAACCGATGCCGATTATTCAGCAGGCGGGGGCAGACCTCTGGTTACGCCCTTCGATTTATACGAGATTATTCGCTCCATCAGTCATTGAAAAGACCAGACTTCTCAAAATAGAGCCTACACATTCAGTAGAAGATTCATCAAGTCCAAACATGGCTACCCAGAAAGAAATTTCAACGGATAAAGCTCCGACATTCGACCAGACCAAGTTCCCTTTCAGTCAAGCCGTGAGTTTCGGCATATTCGCTACTAGAATTTCATGCTTACAATTTTCGATAGATTGCCTACAATGGCATGGTATACTGCTCTGGAAACATTGGCATCAACCCGGAA